>OBLW0100001843.1_pt1 | contig 17706 bp, 16 predicted proteins | sample 1520161 | NCBI WGS metagenome assembly OBLW01 (sample SAMEA3539309, study PRJEB22396) | soil metagenome | biome: tundra; feature: field; material: soil | place: USA | collected 2010-05 | depth 0.15 m | reverse complement strand
TCTCTGCCCGGCCGGCGGCGGGAAGGACCGAAGCACACGGCAAGTTCTGGGATACGGCCCTCGTAGCGGCGGTGACTCAGGAGACAGAGGGTCGATAAGGCCCCCTCCAGCACGGCGGGTTCGGCGGTTCTTCGGTGAGCTAAGCGAAGCGCATTCAGAATCACGCGGATGACGACCGTGTGCCCGACATTGCTGAGCAGAGTCGAAGCAACGTCCGCAGACCCGGCGTGCAGCAAGGAAGGCATACAATCCGAGTGGATTTCAGCCAGCAGTGCCGCGGTCGCGTGTTGCAGCCAATCGGCGGATGGGGCGCGGTCGCTTTTGACATGGAGTCGGAGAGCGCCGTCGAGGTAGGGCAATTGCGCGAGGGTGGATCCGTCCTCCGCCGCAGGCGGCGCCAGACGATAGGTCGGCGAGACCTCGCCCAGCAACTTGAGGAGGTTCCAGTGGAATAAGGCCGCGAGTGTCAGATATCCAAACCTGACCTGGGTGGGGGACTGACGGTACGTCGCGTTGTCCTCAAGCAGGTCTGCCAGCGGTTCGTAATACAAGAGGTCGTTCATCAGTCTTAGACTACTACCTGCGAGCCCTACCATCTATTCCGGATCTCGTCCGCGCGAAGGACCGTCTGGCATATGCTGGGTACCGACAAGCGCGCCAGGTTCCCCCGATGCCATCAATCCTCAATCGTCTCCCGGGCCCGCTGCGTGATCGTCGCCGCGGCTTCGTCGAGAGCGAACGCGGCCGTCCTCTCGAAGCCCCGCGGCCCCGTGATCAGAACCCGGGCGCCGCCCCGGAAAGGGTCCGCGGCAATCCAGCCTTCATACGGCTACGCGAGGCGCTGCCCGGCGGCCTCACGGCCGCTTCGATGCGCGCCCGCCGGGCGGCGCAGATTCCCTTGCAGTCGAAGACTGTCAGGGGCATCGGAGTTTCAACCCTGCCGAGCGATGGAGGACGGCAACGCCCACTTTATCTACATTCTCCGGTTGACGTGACCCGGTGGTTTAACAGCGTCCGACGCCGAAATGGCACCTTGCCCTTGCCGTGTGGCGTGCCACGTTCCTCCTAAAGTGGCCTTTCTATCGTCGTAAAACGGGTAGCTGACCGGGGTAGGACGTACGGCCCGGAATTTGGTTAGCTCTATCGCGCCTGGGCCGCCTTCGCTTTTTCAAACGCCAGATGCATGGCGGTCATCAAGTCCTGCGACTGCCCGTCGTAATCGCTGCCTAGCACCCAGGTGAAAAACCCGCCCAATCCGCGGGTCCCCAAGACGTAATCCACTTTGCGCGCGATAGACTCCGGATCATCGTAAGTGATGAACCCCGGCTGGGAGCGCGTTTCCCGCAGCAGGTACGGTGCCTGAGCGTCGCTATCGAAATAGCGCTTCCAGCCCATCCTGTCGATCCGCTGCTTGATGTACGGCCCATACCCGCGGCTGAACGTCGTGCGCGAACAGTCGCAGGCGCCCCACAGTTCCGTCGCCATGGTGAACTCATACCCGTAAAAACCCGTACCGATGTTCAGCTTTTCCGGCGCAATGTGGAAGTAGTTCACGTACGTGTCGATCGCGGTCGCCAGGCTAGCGCGGCTGTGCCCGGGGTCCGCCGGGTTCTGGAATAGCGGCGAGTTGTGGCCGGCGTGCTTTGACCACGGCCCGTGAAAATCGTATGTCATCACGTTGAAGTAGTCCAGCATCTGCGCCAGCGCTTCCAGATCGTACGATCCCGATCCCGGCCGGTTCGGGTCCGCCGGAAGGGCCATCGATAGGTCGTACTGCGGCGACGGCAATTCCTTGCGGAGCGCCGCCATCAGCAGCGTGCAGTTCGCGCGCTGCTCCACTCCGTCCGGGTACTCCCAATCCAAATCCACCCCGTCGTAGCCGTTTTGAACCACGAAGTCGTGGACGTTCTTGACCATATTCGCCCGCGTCGCCGCGTCGCCCGTGACAGCCGCGAACGGTTTCCCGGAAGCCGCTCCGCCTCCGCCGATGGAGATCATCACGCGCACCCCGGCCGTGTGTGCCCTCGAAATCAGCTCCGGCTCCAGCAGGTTCGGCGAGATGTCTAGGCTCCCGTCGTTCTTGCCGGACATACGCAGGAATGCATGGTCGATATGCGTCAGTTGATCGTAAGGGATCTGTGCGGCCCCGTACGGCGCATCGCCCCGCCGGGAGCCCGAAGAATAATACGCCAACAGCCGTTTCTCTGCACACTGCGCGCCTGTCGCCCCGCAGAGGGTCCAAACCAGGGCCGCCGCCAGCACCCGCCAGACCGTGGCTGTTCGTACCATAACCATGGAAAACATTGTAATCGTCGCGCTGGCAATGTTTCTTGGGGTGGTCCTGTGGATTCACGGCGCCCTTTCAGCCGTTGGAAAGGCGCAGCGTTCGTTGTCGTCCTTTTTGTCTGCGCCGTGGCGTCAATGACGATCGGGACGCCTTGGACGCGCAGCAGGGTCTCCACGTGGATAAGGGCCATTCTTCTCGGCCCAGGAGGCCGAGCCCGGCGGTTGCGGCTCATCGCGACTCCGATTTTCTATTCGAACGAGCCCCAGTACTACTACACCGGGACGCTGCACCCCGCGCTCGTCGGATTCGGTTTAGTCACTTACGTCCTGATCTTAGCCGCCGCCGCTCAAAGCAGTGCCGGGAAACCGAAGACACGGTTCCATGCGGTCCGCAGTCCAGTGCGGTTGGTGAGCGCCGCTGTGACTGTGTCTTTCGGGGTGACCTGTGTTGTGGTCCCAACTAACGCGGCATGCAGACTGTTACCGGCAGTTATTTCATGATCGGCGCGACATCCATCGCTACCATCTGCGCCCCTCCTTTCGGCCGCGGCTTTCAGCGGCAAATGAACGCGTGCTGTGCGAGAATCGGGCTATTTTTTGACCGTTGGCGGGATGTGCTGCCTTCGTCATGCGCGACTTTCGTATTTCGAGCCCACCCAATTCGTTTCCGCGACCCAGGGTGAGGACCAATCGCCCACTCATTTGAAAGGCGTTCACAGCTTCCGACGAAGTATGAGGTTCACGAGCCCGGAAACCGAATTATCGGATTAGGAACGAGAAACGCGCCAGCGCCCGGCGATCCCCTTCGCCCGGGTTTGTCGGCGGCGCTGGAACTGGGTGCGGCACCCCTCGTCAGCCGGTGTCGCGCGCCGTCAGCCTTCCATCCTCTCCCCGACCCGCTGCGTAATCGTCGCCGCGTCTTCGTCGAGCGCGAACGCGACCGTCCTTTCGAAGCCCTTCGGCCCCGTGATGAGTATCCGGACGCCGCAAGGGAACGGGTCCGTGGCGATCCAGCCTTCGTACGGCTGAGCGACCTGCTTCCCGCCGCCCTCCACGGCCGCCTCAATGCGCTCGCGTCGGGTGTCCGAGATTCCCTTACAGTCGAACAAGGTCAGCGGCATGCAGGCTGGTGCCTTGCAGGCGAAGATGGCGGCCAGTAAACCCGATTGTACCGGACCCGCTGCCGATCCTCGGGGTTCGCGAGGGGAATGCCGTGAACGGGCGGATGGAGAATGCTGTACTCTGGCAGCACAGGTGCAATATAGTTTCACATGCTGAGTGAAATCGATCCCAAGATTGCAGACGGTCTTGTGCTGACCGCCGTCAGCAGCCTGTGGGCTTCACCGAGTGAGAAGATTCTCTGCACGCGCCGGGCGCTGAAAGAGGCGCTTCTTGCCGTGGTCCAGGAGGCGTATGCGCTCGGTTTCTTGGCGGGTCAGGAAATGCGCCTCAGCGAAAGTACCCGCCCAGGAAGCACTGGTAGGCCCCCGTGGATGGACATTCGGCTCGACGATCACGCGGCTATGGCCAAGCATCATCTCCGGCTCCAGCCCATAGTTCTGCGATCCCTTCGCGATGCAGGGTATCAGTGTTTGGGTGATCTGCGTTGGGTGCCGATCCAGCAGCTCATCGGCCTGTTTTACATCGGTCGGAAGACCGCCAAACAGATCAGGGCCACGGTGGAGCAACTGGAGCGCGACGCGTAAAGCTGGGCTCGCCGTCTCGTCTTGGCTTGCCGCGCAGCCGTTCTGCCCCCGCCCAAGCCTTTGGCGCTCCTCCCGCTATTCCGCCGCGGCGGCCGGCGCGCTCACAGTAGGCGCTTCCGGCATCGACTGGGCGGCGGCGTTCCCGCCTGGCGCCCTCCGTGCCGCCGGTCGCTTTGGCACCGCCTTCGTCTTGGCAACCGCCTTCCGCGGCGCGACCGCCGGCTTCGGATTCTTGGCCGAGTTTGTCCGGGCCGCGCGCTTCGGGCCCGGTTTCGCCGCCGCCGCTTTCTTCGGCCCGGCTGCTTTCCCCGCCGCTGTGGCCTTCCTCAGCGCCACCCACGCTTCTTCGTCGCTGCAATGATCCGCGCGCGACCCTCGGGACTGAGGCGGCGCTTCTTCCTGGCGGCAGTAGCAGGCGCGGACGTCGTCGCGGCAGGCTTGGTTTTCCGGGCAGCCGCCCAGCGCTTCCTCGGGGCGGCAGATATGCGCCGGCGCTTCGTCGCGCGCGACCGCCACCGCCCCTCGAAGCCCTGCAGCCCGGTGATGAGTATCCGGACGCCGCATTAATTCCCTACTGCAAGTCCAACGGCTGAATAATACCGATGGGGTTGTGCCGCAACCCAGAAGCTTCGGAACATGTGACCCTGGAACACGCCCGTAAGTGGCACTAAACAAGCCAGTTAAAATTACCGTGGGGAGTATCGAATTATTTCGAATAATTCGCCTGAATCGCGAATTCTGGCCGGGGACCCCGCGCGCCGGAGCAATTGAAACGAGGACCGCGGGCGCGCTCGACGGAATTGCCGGCGCCTCGGAAATAGAGTTCAGCGCCCCGATCAGGATTATTCGAAGCCCAATTGCCCGGCCCACCGATACCCCTGTCTACGCTTCAACCAGCACCTCGCGATGCAGCCTGCAGACTCGATGCCAGGATGGATTCCCTACTCTCCTTTCCTGTAGGGCTCTTTCATCCCCTACAAACATGCCGGTTTATCCCGGCGCTCTCCGAGTGTCCGACCATCCATTCCCGATGCGGATCCTCCGGCGCGCATAACCCCGGCATCCCAATTGAAAGGTGCTCCATGCGAGGTTTCAGGAAAATCGCCGCACTCCCAACCCCATCGTGCTTGGTCCAATCCTCGCATCATAGCCAGTGATACAATCGCCTCAGCATGAAGCGACGCGATTTTCTAGCCGCCGCAAGCGCGGCTTCGGTTCTGCTTGCCACGCCGCAGGACGCGGACGAATCCGGGTTCGCCGGGCTGTTCGATGGCCGGTCGCTCGATGGCTGGTCGGTGCGTGACGGGCCGGAGTCGGCGTTCTACGTGAACGACGGCTCGATCGTCGTGCACGAGAGCGCGGGGTATCCCGCGTGGCTGCGCTCGGCGCGGCAATACGAGAACTTCGATTTCCGCGGCGAGTTTTTCGTCAAGGGATGGATGGACTCCGGCATCTATCTCCATGCGCCCGAGCATGGGCGGAACATGTGGTGCGGGATGATGATCCACATTTTCCAGCAGGTGGACCAGAGGCCGGCGCCCGAATCCATGGGGTCGATTTTCCCGCTGGTTCCTCCGCTCAAGGTGAACGTCAAGCACAACGGGGACTGGAACACGTTCCGCATCCTGATGGACTGGCCGCGGCTGCGAGTATGGACCAACGGCGAACCGATCCACGATCTCGACGTGGAAACCGTTCCGGAGCTGCGCCACCGGCTGCGCAGCGGGTATCTCGGACTGGAGTCGCTGTCTTACCCCATCCGCTTCCGCAATCTACGAGTCCGCGAACTGACGTCGAAGGTCGCGTGGACGCCGCTCTACGATACCGCGCCGGACCTTGCCAAGTGGCATGTCTCGGACGGCAAGCCGGTGTTTGAGGCGCTCGACGGCGTGCTCCACGGCGACGGCGTCGGACACTATGCCACTAACGAGAAGTTCCGCGATTTCGAGCTGCAGATGTACGTCCGGCACGCGTGGCATCACAACGGCGGTGTTCTTTTCCGCACCGACGGCCGGGGATCGAACGGCCGGCACTACGAAATTCAGTTGCACGACGTGGAAGGCGCGCACTATCCCACGGGGTCGTTGTATTCCTACAAGCGCGGGCTATATCCGCGCATCGAACCCGGGCAGTGGTGGCTCCTGCAATTGCGGGTGAAAGATAATACGTGTCTGGTGCGGATCAACGGAGAAACGGTGCTGGAATACGATCGGCTGGAGAACCTGGAAGAAGGTCCGGTGGAGCTGCAGGCTCACGATGCCGGCCGCTGGACGGAGTATAAGCGCATCCTAATCCGGCGGATCTGACCTGAGCTTCGCGAGCTGGCAGACGCCGCTAGGTTCGAACGGACGACCGAGCTTTTTCGAATGAATTTTCGTGAGATTCCGTAGTGTTTTGGGCGTGAGACTTACAAATTGGCAAGCAACTCGCGCAGCCGGACCTTCATTGCCTGCTCCCGCGGGCTCTTGCCGCCGCCCCCCAGCCATGTGGCAAGCTTCCTCACTGAAAGCTCGTGTGTCGTCGTTGGCGCTTCCACATAGACCCTTAACCGAGCGACCGATCCAGGCGCGGCATCGGCAAAACCGCAACGCCGAAATTCTGCAACGGCGAGAGCGGCGGCCTCGTAGAGCGTGGAGGCCACGACTTCGACGCTGTGGCTCACTCCTTCCGAATCCGTAAATGCAACCCGACATTTGCGGGCAGTAGCCACGGTTTCACTATAGGCGAAGAAAAGGAGAATATCAAGCGGACGGGCTGCTCGGAAAAACAGGTCATCAGTCCTCAATCGTCTCCCCGCACCCGCTGGCCCGCGGCCTTTTTCGCATGAGTCTCCGACGTTATTACAGTAAGGCCTCCCCCGCTGTACACAGGGGCTTCATCGAACGTTCTTCCTGGCGGGCTTCGCCGGCGCCGGCGTCGCCGCCGCTGCGGCCTTGACTTTCCGGGCAACCGCCCAGCGTTTCCTCTGCGCGGCAGCCATGCGCCGGCAGAATACGCTTGGGTGCTTCATCGCCGCGAACGCGACCGTCCTTTCGAAGCCCAGCGGCCGGGTGATCAGTACCCGGACGCCGCCCCGGGACGGGTCCGCGGCAATCCAGGCTTCGTAGGGCTGAGCGAGGCGATGTCCGGCGGCCTCCACGGCCGCCTCGATGCGCTCCGGCCGTGCGGCGAAGATTCCCTTGCAGTCGAATACGGTCAGGGGCATGGAGGCGGGAGTACGTCCGCTCAGGGTAGAACCCGACAAGACCGCCCATTGGGGATGGGTTTACGCGTTCCTGCCCTCGCCCAAGTGCCGCGCCATTATGACGGCTGCTCAGTACGGCCATGTCATCAAACATCTGGAGGTCTCACGTGCCAAACACGGTGCGCTAGGGGAATCGATGGAACTGCTGGCCAGAGCGGGCGTTGAACGTTGGTTCGAGGTCGGTGCAGGCGCGGTACTGGCGGGACTACGCCGCGGTATAGTGCCGGTGTCGAAGTGCATATCGTTCCGGGAAGCCAAGGAGATCGAGAAAGTCAGCTCAGCAATTGTTTCAGCACATTCCCCTCCACGTCCGTGAGACGGAAGTCCCTGCCCTGGAACCGGTACGTCAGCCGCTTGTGATCGATCCCCAGTAACTGCAGGGCGGTGGCGTTCAGATCATGCACGGACACCGGATTTTCGGCGACGTTGTAGCCGATGTCGTCGGTCGATCCGATGGTCTGGCCGGGCTTCACACCGCCGCCCGCCAGCCAGACCGTGAACGCTTTCGGATGATGATCGCGGCCGAGGAACTTGACGCCGCCGCGGCCTTCGTTCACCGGCGTCCGACCGAACTCGCCGGCCCAGATAATCAGCGTGTCGTCGAGCAGGCCACGCTGTTTCAGGTCCTTCACCAGCGCGGTGGCCGGCCCATCGGTTTCCCGGCAAACCGCCGGCAGCTTGTTAACAATGTCGTCATTGAGATTAGTGCCGTGCGTATCCCAATCGCGATGGAATAGCTGGACGAAGCGCACGCCGCGCTCCACCAGACGCCGGGCCAGCAGACAGTTGTTGGCGAACGAAGGCTGGCCGGCGGTGGTCCCGTACAGTTTGTGAATGGCCTCCGGCTCCTTCGAGAGATCCTGCAAATCCGGAACGCTAGTTTGCATTTTGTATGCCATCTCGTAGGCGGCGATCCGGGTGGCGATTTCGGGATCGTTGACGTCGGCCAGCTCCGCACGGTTCAAGCCGTTGATCAGGTCGAGCGACCGGCGTTGCGTGGCCGCCGATATGCCCGGCGGGTCCGAGACGAACAGGATCGGGTCGCCCTGCTTACGGAACGGTACTCCCTGATGCATCGTGGGCAGGAAGCCGCTGCTCCAGCAGGCGGTACCGCCGTCAGGCTGGCTGGAACCGGAGAGCAGCACGACGAACGCAGGCAGATCCTTGCTATCGCTGCCGATCCCGTAGCTGAGCCAGGACCCAAAACTCGGCCGGCCGGGAATCTGGAAGCCGGTGCTCAGATAGATCTGGGCGGGGCTATGGTTGAACTGCGTGGTGTGCATCGACTTGATAAACGTTACGTCGTCCGCGATGCTCTGCAATCCCGGCAGCAGATTGGAAATGGTCGCGCCGGAATCGCCGTAGCGTTTGAAGGTGTGCGGCGAACCCAGCAGCTTGGGCACGCCTTTGATGAAGGCGAAGCGCTCGCCCTGAATGAAGCTGTCGGGGATGGGTTGCCCATCGTATTCCTGAAGGTCCGGCTTGTAGTCGAAGAGGTCGACTTGCGAGGGACCACCGGCCATGTACAGGTAGATCACACGCTTGGCTTTGGCGGGGAAATGGAGCCCGTGATAGGCGGACGTCAGCGGGCCTGTCTGGGCCTGTAGATGGTCCTGGAGGATGGATGACAGGGCGGCCGTACCGATACCGAAACCGGCGGTTCGGCCGAAGAATTGACGGCGGGTGAGATCCTGGAGTGGGTTCATTAGGTTCCAACCTTTTCACGGCGGAAAGTTATTTTCAAAGGTGCCATTGGTTAGTGCCTCGTGAACGTCTCATCCAGATTCAGCAAGCCGCGGGACAGCATCGTCCAGGCTGCCAGGTCGGCGTCGGACTTGCCGGCAACGGAGTCCGCTTCCTTCAAGTGGGCTACGAAATACTTCCGCTCAACGCCGAACGCCGCAATCAGCGTATCCAGTTCACTTCCTCGCGGACGGCGGGAGGTCGCCAGGAGGAAGGCGTAGTCGATACGAGCCTTCGTATCGGCTCCGCCCTCTTTCACAATGCGCCTCGCCATGGCTTGCGCGGCCTCGAAGAACGCGGGGTCGTTCAGAGTGGTCAGCGCCTGAAGGGGCGTGTCCGTCCGGCCACGCCTCGGCGTGCAGTACTCGCGGCTGGTCGCATCGAAAACCGTCATGCTCGGGTAAGGCGCGGCGCGGCGGATGAACGTGTACAAGCCACGCCGGTAGCGGTCTTCTCCCGAACTCATCGCCCACGTGTCGGAGTCCTTTTCGTAGGGAAGTTCCCACACGCCATTGGGCTGGTACGGAAATACACTGGCGCCTCCCATCTTCGAACTGAGCAACCCGCTCACGGATAGCGTGATGTCGCGAACCATCTCCGCTTCTACGCGGAAGCGCGCACCGCGCGAGAGCAGGATGTTGGCGGGATCCTTCGCGATCAACTCCGGCGTCGCTTTCGACGACTGGCGGTAGGTGGCCGACGTGACGATCAGTCGATGCATGGCTTTCATGTCCCAGCCGCAGTCCATGAATTCCGTGGCGAGCCAGTCGAGCAGTTCCGGATGCGAAGGAGGCGATCCCTGCGTGCCGAAGTCCTCGCTGGTTTCCACGAGGCCCCGGCCGAAATACGTTTCCCAGATATGATTGACCGTGACGCGAGCCGTCAACGGGTTGTCGCGGCTGACCAGCCACTTCGCCAGCGTCAGCCGGTTCTGCGGTTCATCTGCCGGCAGCGTTCGGAAGAACGAAGGAATGGCCGCCTGCACTTCGTCGCTCTTGCTGGTGAAGCTTCCGCGAATGCGAATGGTGGCGCTGGGGTGCGTCACCGCCGGGTTCTCGGACATCACCAGGGTGGTGGGGATCCCGAGCGTCTGAACCTGTGCCTGAAGATCTTTAATCGTATTTCGGATCGGGGCGAGTTCGATAGCCTGATTGCGATAGCGGGCGGTCATCTGCGTGGCCTGTTGCTCCGTGCGATGGTCGGGCGCGACGCTCAACACGGGGCGCAGCATCGCAGCTACTTCGACGATTCGTTTCGGGGTTACGGAGTTAGTGACCGAAAGCCGGAAGCGGCCGATGCCCTGATGACCACCTTCAGTAGTCTGCGCGATGCCGATGCGCATGACACCGTTCGCATTCAGCGTGATGGGTTTCTCGGGGACCAGAACCATCTGGCGCGGCTGCCGCCGATTGTTCTCTTCCTTCGAAACGTCCACTACCCAGACCTGAGGGAATTTCTTGCCGGGACCTTGCTGGGAATTGCCGGCGTTGTCGTCCATCGCGGTTTCTTTCATGGCGACCGGTGTCAGTTTCGCGGCGGACGGACCCGTTTCAATGTTCACTTCGCGAACCATGAAGTTGCCGTAGTAGTCGCGGCCCGGTCCTCCGCGGGGCAGGCTGGGATCGGGAAGCGCTTCCAGGCTAATGCCGGTGATTTCGCGCAAAGGCACTTTCGCTTCGAGCGTATATGTGTCGGTTTCGGGATTCGCGCCCGATGCCAGGACGGAGCCGTCGGCGCCGATTGTCAACGTGGAGCCGCCGGCAGAATCGGCGCGATCGGGGTGCAACGGCTGCCACTTCGATTCGGCGTCGAGAATGCTCTGTTCCCAGGCCTTCTGGCGATCTTTCGCGGTGTCCGAGTCGTCGTTGAGCCGGCTCTGCCACTGCTTGATTTCGGCATTCAGCGCGTCGCGTTTGGCTCCCTGCTCGGGGCTGGGCAGATCGAGCACAGGCTCGGTGAATGGAGTTCCACCCTTGCCGAAATCGGCGTTATTGAAGAAGGCCACCATGGAATAGAACTGCTTCTGCGTGAAGGGATCGAACTTGTGATCGTGGCATTCGGCGCAGCCCATGGTGGACCCCAGAAACACGGTGCTGACGGTGGTGGCGCGATCGAGTTGTATGTTCCAGTTGTTCTCTTCGGGATCGACGCCGCCTTCGTTGTTGAACATGGAATTTCGCAGGAAGCCGGTGGCGATCCTTTGGTCATTCGAGGCGTTCGGCAGCATGTCGCCGGCGACCTGTTCGATTGCAAACTGGTCGAAATGCATGTTGCTGTTAAGCGCCTTGACGACCCAGTCGCGATAGGGCCACATGGACCGTCGATCGTCTTTCTCGTAACCGTTGGAATCGGCGTAGCGGGCCAGATCCAGCCACAGCCTGGCCCAACGTTCGCCATAACGGTCCGATGCGAGCAATCTGTCGACGAGGCGATCCCAAGCATCCGGCCGGGCGTCGCGCACAAAGGTGTCCACTTCCGCGGGGGTTGGGGGAAGCCCGACGAGGTCCAGGCTCAGACGCCGGATCAGGGTTTCCTTGGTGGCTTCCGGTGACGGGCGGAGTCCTTCCTTTTCGAGCCGGGCCAGCACAAAGCGATCAATGGGATTGCGCACCCACTTTTCATCCTGCACGGCCGGGAGTGCCGGCTTCACTGGCTTGACGTACGACCAGTGCTCATCGCCGGCGAGTGTATCGGGCCATGGTGCACCGCGATCGATCCATGTCTTCAGTGCGTCGATCTGGCCCGTGCCGAGCGGCGCCATGCCGAACGGCATTTGCGGTTCGCCGTCCATGCCTTCGATACGGTGGATGATCCGGCTATCCTTGCTATTTCCCGGCGTAATCGCACGCATGGCGAACGATCGCATATCGAGACGGAGTCCTCCGACCGGGCGATTGCCGCTGTGGCAGCCGTAGCAGTAATTCTTCAGAATGAGCAAGACTTGAGTGACAAAATCCGCAGCGCCACCGGTGGTGGTTTGCTGGGATGGCAGCGTGGCGCTCAGCAGGAAAAACGCGGTGACGGCAGGGATTGCCGTTCTCATCCGATTCCCTGACCTTTCATGTTCTCCTCTTAACCGGGATTTCCGTTCGGCGCCCAGCATGAGGCCAGTATACGCTCAATCGCCTCCCTTCGATCCTCCGGGCTCGGCTCTGGCGCCTTGCCAATCCTCGTCGTTACGTCGCCGAAGGACGATTGCACCTTCGGTTCCAGGTGACCGCGGCGGGAGCCGGCGACGGGCTTTTCGGGCGCGAACGCGACCGTCCTTTCGAAGCCCTGCGGCACGGTGATGAGAACCGGGACGCCGCCCCGGGACGGGTCCGCGGCGATCCAGGCTTCGAACGGCTGAGCGAGGCGCTGTCCGGCGGCTATTCCTTTGACCGCGTCGATTGCGGACCTCGTTGGTCCGCTTTGCCGCCGGAATGTCAAAGGAATTGAATCCCGTTTCACGCGCTTTGTCGCCCGAATCGCCCGGAGGAACCAAGAATGGCCTTGCAACATGCCGCAACCGGAGATAATGTTTATGTTCAGGATTAACAGGTCTTTAATTGAGGTGTATATGCCGCCCGGTTTTGGCCACACGGTGCTAGTGGTGGATGATGAGCCCACAGTTCGGACACTGGTCGCAACAATCCTGGCTGCTGGCGGGTACGACGTGCTGACGTCGTCGAACGGTCCGGACGCTCTTCGGATGGCTGCCGAGAAGCGCATCGATTTGTTGCTCACGGACATGATGATGCCGGGCATGGACGGAGTGGAACTGATTACACGAGCGAGGGCGGAGGCAGGGGCAAGCATCGGTCGGTTTATGGTGATGTCCGGGTATGTTAGCGACCTTCGACATGCGCCCGAACTGGCTGGCGTCCCGCTCGTTTCGAAGCCGTTCACCTCGCGCGATCTTCTGGACAGAATTCAAGGCGTGCTCGGTTATTCAGATGGCCCTGGACGAGTGCGGGAACCCTGAACCTGTAGAGCGTTTTCAAGCGGAGACCGACAGGGCCCGCGCCCTTGCCTTCTGACAAGCCCGCGTAGCGTCGATGGTCGCGGGGTCAGTGAATGAGGATCCTCCATACTACGACGACGACAAGGGCGACCGCCCCGGCGGCATAACCCCAGGCGCGTCCTTTTTGGAGCCTTTCGTGATCAATCATGACACACCTCGCAAGCCTGAACTCAATGATGCCACAATGGTGGCGCGGATGCCTGGTCGGTATCGGCGCAGCCGTCGGGGTATTGGCGACCACCCTAGCCCGCCAGTATGACTCTCGCAGAGTAGCCCTTATCCTGACTCTCGTGCTGCCTTCTGAGGGGATGAATGCAAGGCACTCGGAAAGAGTGGCGCCATGAAAGTGGGATTCTCTTCCCCGTGGGGGCTGGCGGCAAGGAGCCGACCCCGGCCCGAAGTCGAAATACGATATGCCCGTTTTTCTGCCTTTCATCCCGGGCCCGGCGCACGGACCCCATGAAGCCGCGTGCAGAATTGCCACAATAAGTGCAGTCTTAGCTCCGCCAGCGCCGTCGTCAAACCCGCTTTCTGCGACAACCGTCACGAGATCCTCAGAACCCGCCTGCGTCATCGTATTCACACGAACGGCGCCGCGCGTGCTCTCTAGCGTTTCGAACTCTACGCTGAGGACTGACTATGCCTTGCTTCCTCCTGCTCGTCATGCTGCTGTTTCCGCGCGTCGCGCTCGTTTTGATGTGGTACTTCTCGACCTACCTGCAGCGCGCATTCCACGGTGGTTTGGTGCTGCCGGTACTCGGGTTCATTTTCCTGCCGCTCACTACGATCGTGTACGCATGGGAGCTTAACAGTGGCATGCCGACCGCGGGAATCAATCTCCTGTGGCTGCTGATCGCGGTGATCATCGATCTGGGCGGGCTGGGTGGCGGAGCGCACCGCCAATCGCGGCGCTGAGTCGCGCAGTCGCCCCCGGCCGGCGCCGTACCGGCGATGGGTCAAGTTTTCGAGTTGGCACAATGGAAAACGACGGTAATCGGGCGTCGTCGCTCGACCCTGGCCCAACACCGGGATTATTTCTGAACTCGTTTTGTAGCGCTGGAAACGGCGACAGACTCGATGGTAAAATTGCCGGCGGTATCCACGGCCACGCCAAAGAAGCGCAGCATTCCGCGATGCAAAGGCTGCACCTTAAGTGCCGAAGTTGCCGACTCACGATCTGAAAATGCCGTGTTCCCTTGGCCGGGTCCAAGCGGCCGAGGGCGCGCGGTCCTCGAACCCGACCGGCCTTCGGAGTGCTCTACGAATTGTGAGGTTAATTAATGCGTGCATTTACATTTCTAGTGTTGGCTGCTGTTGCGGGAATCGGCATCACCACTACCGTTCCCAAAGCAGAGGCTCAGATCGGCGTCGAAGTCGGGGTAGCGCCTGATTGTCCATAGGGGTACTATGACGTCGCTCCTTATAGTTGCGCTCCCACTGGCTACTATGGTCCGGAATGGTTTAACGGGGACGGCTTCATTGGCGTCGGCCCGTGGTTTCATGGCGCCAGCGACTTCCAGGGCAGCGTAAATAACCGCCTCCATCCAGAGCACGGCTATACGGGCCCGCTGCCTAAGGCAGGCGAGAAAGCCGAACCGGCAAAGCGTATCGATAGTGCGCACTTCCAGGGAAACGAAGTGCGGGATGGACGCGGCCACGTAGCAGCGGCCAAAAAATAGCCTGGTCGGGAAAGTCTGCGGCGGCTGGTATCGCCCTCCAGAGAATTGGTCCATCGCTTCCGAACGGGCGCGGATTGTGGAATCGGAATGCGCGGGAACGGTACATGATGCCTATGTGTGGCCTTGAACACAGTCGGCGCGAACTCACGCGTCAGGTTCCTCACTGCAAATCCGAATCCGAGAGCCATTCGGGTTTCCGCTCGGCTAAGAGTGTTGTAGTCCGGCTTGCGTGCCCGCATCTCCGGGTATTGGCTTGTTCAACAGCCTTGGTCGGCTGGTTGCCGGGCAGCCTCGGTCTGTGCGCCGAAAACACGCCCAATCCCGCAACAGCCATCGCGCCTCTTGTAAACCCGAAGCTCATTCCGCTCCTGCCCTCCAAGCGTTTCTCTTCCATCAACCCGCTTACCGATCACCGGCTTGTCGGCGTCATGCCGGACTTTGGGACCGTGCAACCCGCCGAATCCCACGTTCCGCTGACGCTCAAGCAGAAGTGGGACCTGGTGATCAAAGGGACCATCGATCCGTTCAACCTGGTGAACTCGGCGATGACGGCGGCTTTCGCGCAGAAGGGTAACCAGACGCCAAAATACGGGGAGGGTCGGGTGGCATACGGCGAACGTTTCGGCGCTGCCGTGGCGGACGGCGCGAGTCAGTCCGTCTTGGGCGGCGTGGTGTTCGCGCAGATGCTTCACCAGGACCCCAGGTACTTCCGCCTGGGGCCGGGGGCGGGTATTTTGCATCGTGCGCTTTATTCGGTCAGCCGTTTGATGATCGTGCGCACGGAGGCCGGCAAGAACACCTTCAACAGCTCCGGAATGCTCGGCATCGTCGGGGGGATCGGAATGTCGAATCTCTACTATCCTTCCGTCAGCATCCGCAGCCGTGTCATGGCGGAGCGGCTGTCGACAAGCTTCACCGGCGTAGTATCGGGACGCGTCATGGCCGAGTTCGTCCCGGACCTAGAGAAGTTTTTCTTCCCGAGACTGAAATCGATGTTCTTTGGCAAGCCCGCGAGCCAGAACTAAAGGCATGCCCGCAGGAATGCGGGCATCGCCGCCTGGAAAGGCTGCGCCACGGTTTCTCAGCTTCGCTTCGTGACCGAATCGAAATCCCTGCCGTTGGCCTGGCACATCACCCGCACATGGCGCTCCCAGGTAGGCTCCGCCGTGGGACGGCACTCCAGGAAGCAATCCACGCTCAGGTATACCAAGGGCGCGTCGCCGCAGCAGATGATGCGGCGCCACGCGCCGGGCGGAATGCGCAGCAGGTCGCTTGCCGCCACGGGGAACCGCTCACCCTCAGGACCGCCTTGGCAGTCGCTTCGCTCGCGGCCAAGGCTATGTGCCCAACTCGGGCTCATGCCACTTCCAGGATCAGCGCCGGGCGCCTGCCGTGCTGCTGCTGGGCATGCTTCGCGAACTCATTGGCACCTCCCAGCGCTGCCAGGCCAGGGTGATCACTCTGATGACCTCGGTTGCGTCCAGGGGCTTGGCCAGGATGTCGTACACGCCTAGGTTCAGGGCCTCGCTCCAGAGCCGTTCGGTCCGCCAATCTTGACATGACGATGAGTAGGGGCGGACTGGGCAGTTCCGCCAGCCTTTCGGGCAGTTCCCGCCAGTTGAATTCCGCTTCGCACAGCAGTACCGCGGCGCGCCGGCGCTCGAGTTTCGACAGCGCAGCTGCGAGGCTCGAGCTCGACGCTACTTCGAGCTGCGATCTGGTCGCTTGGGCGATGATGCTTTTGAGCAGGATCGCGTCTGCCGGCTGCCTGCTGAGACACAGCATGCTTGGCATGCATTGCGCTCCTTCTTCCTAAGCTTGTCTGTTGCGTTCCTGCGAATGCTCAAGGCGGGGGAAGGCGGCCAACGTCTTCGGCGGGGGTGAGCTACTTCCTACGACAGAGATATTCCTACGCGTCATTCTTGCGCCATTTTCACATGGCGGCAGTCCCTATCGACTTCCGCCCTGCGCCTCGTTTCCGGTGTTATTCCCCGGAATCACCCGCTGGAGGCAAGCTCGCGGCGGACAGGCGCAAGCTTCTCCCGATTTCGCCCAATTTCGCCGCTTGCGCATTCTTGCGTTTCGTTATGCAGGCAAGGGGAATTCGCTGGGTCGGCTCGACTAGTAGGCAGACGGGAACGAAAAAAGTTCTGGGAAACTACGATTTTGGCGCCGCCCCGGCCCATGCCTGTCACCCACAATGGCGTACCGGAAGACCGGGGCTTCGCGCGGCGGATGCCGTGCGGGGCGTTTCACGAGGCTGATCCGGATTGCTGGAAGGAAGGGCTGTTATCAACAACAATCACTCTCGATCGGCTGATCCGCCGGAAAGCTCGATGACATGAATGATTCTGGCTTCGATTGCCCAGGCTCAGCTCCGACGCGTCCGTTGTGGCGCCTAGCGACGCTCTTGATTCGCCACGATGGCTCCAAGCCGAGAAAGCAGCCGTCTGAAATGAAAAGGCGGTCTCAGGCGGCCGTACCCTTACGCTGGCCGTTCGTTCGCAACTCCTGCAGGGCTTGCGTAACCGCATACGCGTACCGGAAGCCTTGATATCCCTCGTCGAAGAATGCATGCGCTTGCCGAGCTGTGATGTATGCGATGAGAAGCTTGCCTTTGCCGTGAACTCGAAACCGAGTTTCCTGCGGCATTTGAAGTTCATTGAGAAGCCATTGGAGGCCATCACGGGAATTTTCGGGGGACTCGGGCCGAAACACAAACAGAGTGTGTTCCAGGCTTTTATAGCTCTGAATCTGGCGTACCTCCCAGCCCAACGCCGATGTTTTGCCAATTACCACTACCATCACAGCAGCCCCGCGGATGAGATCAACAACGCGTTCCTGCCAGTTTGTCGATTCCGTGTCATAGGCCGAATAGTCGCCCGGGCGTCCTTTGAGGTACGGATTCGACAGGCCAATTACGGGTCCGATCTTCTGGAACTGCGTGAGGACTTCTTCTTCCAGCAGTTCGGTACCAGACGACATGTCATCTTAGATCCGGCAGTCTGAGCGCGGCCTGAACGGTCCAAGGGATTGCTACCTTGA
>OBLW0100001842.1_pt1 | contig 17709 bp, 12 predicted proteins | sample 1520161 | NCBI WGS metagenome assembly OBLW01 (sample SAMEA3539309, study PRJEB22396) | soil metagenome | biome: tundra; feature: field; material: soil | place: USA | collected 2010-05 | depth 0.15 m | reverse complement strand
ACCTGAAGAACATCAAGCCCGCCGTCATGCTGGTGGGCGGCTGGTACGACACCGAGGATCCGCAAGGGCTGCTGCGCCAGCACGAATTCATGGAGAAGAACGGCCCGCCCGCCGTCGATATGCTGGTCATGGGTCCGTGGAATCACGGCGGCTTCGCGCGCGGCGATGGCGACCGGCTGGGCAATGTTACGTTCGGCTCCAAGACGGGTGTCTATTACCGCGAACGGATCGAACTGCCGTTCTTCCTCTACTACCTGAAGGGCCGCGGCGACGGAGTCTTTCCCAAGGCGTACGTCTTTCAGACGGGGATGAATCAGTGGCGCAAATTCGACCAATGGCCACCCGCCGCCGCCAGGCCCGCCACGATCTATCTGGATGCCAAAGGCGCGCTTGCGTGGCAGCCGCCCGCGCAAGCCGCTTTCGACGAGTACCTTTCCGACCCAAACAAGCCGGTCCCCTATATCGGCGCCCTGGCGACGCGCGTGGTCAATAGCTACATGACGGAAGATCAACGCTTCGCCGCCGCGCGCCCCGACGTGCTGGTCTACAAATCGCCGGTGTTGGATCGCGACGTGAGCGTGTTCGGCCCGATTGCCGTGGACCTGTGGGTCTCGACATCGGGCACCGATTCGGATTTCGACGTCAAGATCATCGACGTATACCCCGGCGACGCCCCCGACTACGGCAATCCGGCGCCCGCCGCCGCCTTTCCCGGCGCGCCGCCCGCGCCCGCCGTGTCCGCCATGGGCGGTTACCAGCAGTTGATCCGCGGCGAACCCTTCCGCGGCAAGTTTCGTAAGAGCTTCGAGAAGCCCGTGCCCTTCGAACCCGGCAAGCCCGACCGGATCGCCTTCGCCATGCCCGACATTGCGCACACCTTCCGCGCCGGCCACCGCATCATGGTGCAGATTCAAAGCAGCTGGTTTCCGCTGACCGACCGCAATCCCCAGAAATTCATGGACATTCCAAAGGCGCTGGGCGGCGATTTCGTCAAAGCGACGCAGCGTGTCTACACGGGCGGCGCGGAAGGCTCGAAAATCACCTTTCGCATTGAAGAATGACGCACTCGGTCGCCCAAACTCGGGCGGCGAAAAGGGCGGCCAGTGCCGTTGTAACGCATTATTTATTAATAAGTTACGAGAAACACACAGTGGCTCGTCACGGGTGCGAAACAAGGATTTCACGGTCAACACGCAGCAGTGCACCTACACCGGTCCGGGCTCGGGGGTGTGCAACGGCCACGTGAACGGGTGTCTGGTGCCGGTCACGTCATTTTTGACGCCGAGTGCGACGAATAACAATCTGTTAGGGGCGCGGCAGCTTCAGATATCGGGACGGATCACGTTCTAGTAGGACAGGCCGGGAGGCCTGTCCTACGGCATCACCATCAGCACCAGGCAGGATGGGTGCGTGCGATCGTGATACACCGTCTGGCTCGCCTTTGCCAGTTTGGCCGCCTGCTCCACCGCGCCGCCGGTATTGGCATTGCGGTCGAAGCGCGGGAAATTGCTGCTCGAAATTTCCAGGCGAATCCGATGACCTTTCAGGAACACGTTGCCCGTCACCCCGGCGTCCACCGTCACCCTGTAAATCTCGCCCGGCACGGCCAGTTCCGGTTTCTCTAACGAATTGCGATAGCGCAGACGCAGAATCCCGTCCGTCAGGTTGCGCGCCCCTCCGTCCGGGAACACGTCCACCAGCTTCGCGGTGAAATCCGTGTCGCGCGCGCTGGAAGCCACGTACAACACCGCCTGCACTCTGCCGAGTGCCTCTAAGTCGCGTTTCAGCGGCTTGGTGGTGTACACCAGGACGTCCTTGCGCTGCTCCACGGGGCGCTGGTCCATCGGTCCCCAAGGGAAGATTTTCGGGTTGCAGCACACCGCGCCGCCGCGCGTGGGCGCCGGGGTGTACGGGTCGAAGACGAACTGGTCCGTGGCCGGCTTGCGAGCCGGTTTCTCGCCCAGCGCGCCATCGCCCGCCAGCGAATTCGCCTTTCCCGCGCTCTCCAGGTACAGGATCTTCTGGCGGCCTTCCGCCGGCGGCCACTCCCGCTCTTCGCGCCAAAGGTTAGAGCCCATCATGAAGATCTTTACCGGGGGCTTGGAAAGCAGGGGCGAATCCTTGCCCATCAGCCACTGGTCGAACCACTCCATCTGAAGCGCCCGCACCGGCACGCTGGCATTCGCGCCAAAGCTCACATTTTCAAACGGCGCCGACATGTTGTGCGCCCACGGACCCACCAGGACGCGATTCACGCCGCTCCGCTTGCGCAGCGCGGCGAACGCTTCCAGGTCGCTCTGCACGAAATTGTCGTACCACCCGCCCACGGAAAACACCGGCACGCGCACTTTGTCCAACTGCTCGCGCGTGCTGATGGCGCGCCAGAATTCGTCGAACGCGGGATGCTCCATCACCTCGCGGTACATGGGCGATGCCCACCCCAGCGCCGCCACGTCCGCCGAGCGCACCGGCAGATGCAGCACGAACTGGCTGAAATCGTGGTGATACCCTGGAGCGCGCAGATTCTCCGCCATCCACTCCAACCGGTTGCCCAGCTTCACGGCGCCGCCCGTCGAGTAATACCGGTCGCGATAGTCGTCGTACCCGGAGACCACCGGGAAGATGGCTTTCAGGTGAGGATTATTGGCGAGGGCGGCCTTCCATTGCACGATCCCCAGGTACGACCCGCCCATCATGCCGATCTTGCCGTCGCTCCATGGCTGGCGGGCGATCCAGTTCAGGGTATCGTCGCCGTCCTGCACTTCCTGAGTCAACGGCTGGAACGCGCCCTCGCTCTCGTACCGCCCGCGCACGTCCTGTACCACGATGGCGTATCCGTGGTCCACGAAGGCCTGGTAATTCGCTGTGATGTCCGCGCCCTTGCCGTACGGCGTGCGCACCAGGATGGCCGGCACACGCCCCCGTTCCGATGCCAGAAAAACGTTGGCCGACAGGCGGACTCCGTCGCGCATGGCCACCGGCACGTGGAGATATTTCACGATGGGCTTTTGCGCGGCCGGGGCCGCTGCCACGCAGCCAGCCAGAATCAGATACAGCTTTCGCACAGAAGGTCCCAATATCGTTTTCCGATTTGCTCCACCCGATGGTGTGCCCCAATGTGCCCGGCCCCCCGTTGGCCGATCGCACGGGCCACCTCTCGCATCGATGTTAGCAGAACCATGTGATGGCGTAGGGAGTCGCCCTCCGCCGGCCCCGCCGCGACGCGCACGCACGCATCCTCTGGAAACGGCGCCGATTCCAGCCCGTCGGTGAGCAGCACGGGCTTGCCGATGCCCATCATGCGCACGGCAATGCCGGAACTCTCCCCCGCCGCCGGATAGCGCAGATTGATGCAGGCATCCACGGCGCGCGCCGCCAGCCAGAATTCGCGCTCCGCCAGATGCGGCAGGCGCACGACGCCGGGCGCGTCGATCATCGGCGCCACCGCGCGTTCCAGGTCCGTCGATACGAACTGCCCGGCCACGAGCAACGCTGTCCGCGGCATTTGCGAGTGCACCGCCGCGAACGCCCCAAGTACCGCCGCCACCCGCTTGGACTCGCGGAGATACCCGAACACCCCGAACAGGAAGGTCCCCGGTTCCACGCCCGGGCTCCCTCCAAGTGACGCGCGATAGCGCAGCACCGTGGCTTCATCCGGCAGTGGCGGAGGCGCGAACAAATGTGGAATCTCCACCACGCGCGCGCTGTCCGCGTGTTCCCTCACCGCCCGGGCCGCCGCCGGATTGTGCACCACCACCACCCGGGCGCGTTCCGCCGCGCGCTTCAGCATCGGGTAGCGAAAGTACCGCTCATCCGCCGCCGAACCCGCGCGCGCCCGCCACAACTCCCGTCCCAGATCGCGATTCCACTCCCCGTAGTTGTAGACGAACTCGTCCACATACCCGGTCTCGCTCAATTGGCCCAGGAAAAAATGATTGAGCACCGCATCGTGCAACACCACCACTCCCGGGCTCGCCATGGCCCGCCGGTAGATTTCCGCATGCAGGCCGTTATTCCCCAGGTGATAGAGTGCCGCGTCCGAGTGCGCGGGCGCTACCTCCACCCGTCCGTGCCGGCGCAATTCGGTGAGCAGCGCCGCCGCATAATCGGCGACTCCGGTGCGCGCCGGGGGCAGGGGCGAAAAGAATCCGGCGGTCATGCGCGAGTCCGAGCTTCGCTCGGATGGACAAGCCGGACGCTTATCCCACTGTGAGTCACGGCTTCCTCCGCCGTCCGAACAACGCCGTTCCCACGCGCACGCAGGTCGAGCCCTCTTCGATGGCCGTCTCCAGGTCGTTGGACATGCCCATGGAAAGCTCGGCCAGTCCGTGTGCCTCCGCCAGCTCGCGCAGACTCCGAAAAAACCCTCGCGGCGCTTCCGGATCTTCCGACCACGGCGGCATCGTCATCAGCCCGCGCAGTCGCAGATTGGGGCACGCCCGCACGCAGGCGATCAACGCCGGCACGCCGCCCGGGTCCGCGCCGCTCTTCGACTCTTCCTCGCTCAGCTTGACCTCCAGCATCACGTCGAGCGCGCGCCCGGCATCGTTCAAGCGCCGCGCCAGTTTCGCCGAATCCACGGTTTGCACTACCTGGAACAATTCCGCTGCTTTGGCCGCCTTGTTGGATTGCAGATGCCCGATCAAATGAAACCGCGTCCCGGCCAGCCCGCTCACCGATGGCGCTTTGCCTTCGAACTCCTGCACGTAGTTCTCACCGAACTCCCGCAGTCCCAGGGCGTATGCTTCCTGAATCGCTTCCGCGGGAAAGATCTTGGTGACCGCGAGCAACAGAATCCGCGCAGGATCGCGCCGCGCACGTTCCGACGCGCGCTCGATGCGCGCGCGCACCGCCGTCAGTCTCTCCGCCAGGCCGTCCATGGCTGTTTTCACGCTCCAGTATCCCACGAGCAGGGCCGCTCCAGTGGTTCTCCGGCACCCGGATACGCGCCGAATGCACCTCTAACCCCCACTTTTGGTTGGTGCTTACGCGTTCCGGCTGTTATCCTTGTGTTGTCAGTATCTTAAGTCATATCTACTAATGATACTATTGCCCAAAATTAACGTCTCTTCACCGCAATATCCATACAACTGAAACCGTATTCCTGGTATTCTGAATGTCTAAAGCTTTTAGGGTCTGAAGAGGATATTCTCAATGAGGAAAGTACTCGCTCTATCTATTTGCGCGCTCGTCTTCGTGGCGGGTGCATACGCGCAGGCCGCGGCCGGACTTGGCTCCGTTTCCGGTACAGTCCGCGACGCCACGGGTGCGGTAATCCCCGGCGCGACCGTAGTCGTTGCCAACGACGGCAAGGGCATCAAACGCACCATGTCGTCCACCGACGCGGGCGTGTTCGCGGCGCCCGCCCTGGTTCCATCCTCGGGTTACAGCCTCACGGTAACCAAGCAGGGCTTCTCCAACTACGAAGTCAAGGAGTTTGAAGTCCTGGTCGGCCAGAGCGTGGATTTCAAGGTCGGGCTTACGATAGGCTCGTCGACCACCAAGGTCGATGTCAGCGCGGAAGCGCCGCTCATCGAAGAGACCAAGAGCGGTGTCACCGCCACGGTGGGCGAGGCGCAGATTCTCGACTTGCCTATTAATGGGCGTCGCGTGGATAGCTTCGTGCTGCTCACCCCCGCCGTCACCAACGATGGCGAATTCGGTCTGATCAGCTTCCGCGGAATCGCCATGGGCAACAGCTTCCTCACCGATGGCAACGACACGACGGAGAGTTTCTACAACGAGAACGCCGGCCGTACCCGCATCGGCGCCGGACTCTCGCAGGACGCTGTCCAGGAATTCCAGGTACTGTCTAATGGCTTCTCGGCCGAATTTGGGCGCGCCATGGGCGGCGTAGTCAACACCGTCACCAAGAGCGGCCAAAACGAAACCCACGGCACCGGCTACTGGTTCTTCCGCAACCGCACTCTGGAAGCCACGGACCGTTACGCCAATGGATACAATCTTCCCGAATGGCGGCACACCGCCGGCGCCAGTCTGGGCGGCGCGCTGAAGAAGGACAAGCTGTTCTACTTCGTCAATTTTGATTTCACCGATCGCAGCTTCCCGGCTCTCAACCGCATCGTTAACAGCTCACTCACCGATCCGACCGGCAACTTCATCCCGGCGTCCAACTGCGTCCCCGCCGCCGCCGGCCCCACCCAGGCGCAGTGCACCGCCGCCATCAACTTCATCCAGAAGCAGATGAATGTGCTGGTACCGCGCACCTACAAGCAGGACCTGGGCTTCGCCAAGCTCGACTACCATATCAACGATCGCAATTCGATCAGCGTCGATATGAACCTGATGCACTGGCGCTCGCCGCACGGAATTCAGACGCAAGCCGTGCTCACCGGCGGCGCCGCGCTCGGCAACAATGGCAACTCCACCGTGGAAGACCGCTATGGCAAGGCCTCCTGGACTTCCGTAGTCACGCCCAACGCCGTCAACGAACTGCGCTTCGGCTGGTTCAAGGACCGCCTCTCCGATCCCGGCGCCAGCGATCTGTTCCCGGCCGAAACCGGCCCGACCTATATCACCGTTGCCGGCTCCACCGTGGGCGCGGCGCAAGCCTACCCTCGCACCTACCCCAGCGAAAACCGCTACCAGATCGTCGAGAACTATAGCTGGACCAAGGGCGCCCACGCAATCAAGTTCGGCACGGATTTCCAGACCACGCAGGACTGGATGAATCAGCTCTTCAACGAGTTCGGCGGCTACAGCTATACCAACCTGCTGGCATTCGCCAAGGATTTCACGGGCAACAACATCTTGCAGGCCAGGAACTACTCCTCCTTCAGCCAGCAGTTCGGCAACCCGATCCAGAATATCCGCACCACCGACATCAACTTCTACGCGCAGGATACCTGGAAGCTCTCCAAACGCCTGACCTTCAACTACGGCTTGCGCTACGAGAAGACCTGGATCCCGCAGCCGACCATTGTCAATCCGGATTACCCGGCCACCGGAGTCATTAACTCCCCCAATAAGAATTTCGCGCCCCGCGCCAGCCTCTCGTATTCGCTCGGCGACCGCACCGTGCTTCGCGCCGGCTACGGCATTTTCTATGCGCGCTTCCATGGCAACGCGCTGGACACCATGTATCTCGGTAATGGAAAGTATCAGACCGCGATTTCCATCAACAACACGCAGGCCGGCGCGCCGGTATTCAATGGAGTCCTTGCCAGTGCGGCAGGCATCCCCCTCGGCAGCGTCGCGTTGACCATGGCCGATAAGAACTTCCACTCGCCATATACGCAACAGGGAACGCTGGCCCTGGACCACCAACTGACTCGCGATCTCGCCATCAGCGCGAGTTACATCTGGACTCGCGGCATAGGCCTCTTCGTGCAGCGCGATCTCAACCTCGGCCAGCCTACCTCACAGGCATACACCTATATCATTCAGGACGCCGCCGGCAACAATGTGGGCACCTACTCCACGCCTCTGTTTGTTCTCAATGGCGGGCTCAGGCCGGATCCCCGGTACGGTAAGGTCCTCCAGGTGGAGAACGGCGGCCAGTCGTGGTACAACGCCTTGGCCATTCAGCTCAACAAGCGCTTTTCCCACAGCTTCCAGGCTCAGGTGAATTACACCTGGTCGCATGCCATCGACGATGGCAACGAACAGGGCGCCAGCTGGAACGTCGCCAGCAGTTTCAACAACGCTACGTTCAACGGCAACTACGCGTTGGACAAGGGCTCTTCCACGCTCGATCAGCGCCATCGCGTGTCCATCAACTGGATCTGGTCACCCACCCTCACCAAGAGCTCGTCGACCGCCGCCAAGTTCCTGTTGAATGGCTGGGAACTCTCCGCCATTACGACGCTGGCCTCCGCCCACCCGATGTCGGCCACCGTCAACGCTCCCAGCACTTCCAACGGCGCCGAGTTCCCTGGCATCCAGCTTGCCTATGGTTCGCTCACCGGTACCGGCGGCTCCTCACGTGTTCCGTTTTGGCCCTATGACAGCCTCAACATCGATCAGATCTACAACGTCGATGCCCGCCTCACCAAAAAGTTCGCCATCGGCGAGCGCGCCAGGCTGAACCTCGGTTTTGAAGCCTTCAACGCCTTCAACACCATTCACAACACCGGCATCCAGACCGCCGCTTACAGTGTGTCCGGTAATGTCTTGAAGCCGGTGCTCACGAGCGGCGTATCGCACCTGGGTGACGGCAATGCGTCACAGGGCTTCCCCGACGGCACCAACGCCCGCCGTATGCAGGTCGCCGTGCGCTTCACGTTCTAAGCATTACAGTAGGACAGGCCTCCTGGCCTGTCCGCCTTTTCTAACTCCGAGGGGCAGCCGCGCAAGCGGCTGCCCCTTTTCCTATGTGGCGCGTGAATTCCGCGGGTCCGAGGTCTCCACTGCATCGACTGGCCCGCGAACATAGAACCGGCACGCGCAGAACCGGCAGTGCTGGGGAATCCTCCCGAACGCCCGCATCACCGCATCGCGCCAGCCGCGTGGCATCGAAGGCACGATATCCTTCCCGAAACAGCGCGGGCAGCGCAGCTCGCCGGGCAGGATGTGAAATGGCTTATCGACGACCACTATCCGGAAGTCTACCAGATGCCACGGCACCACTGGGCTGGCACCGGCTTCAGCCTGCCGACTGCCACGCACGGTGTTAGCCTATCGTGGTGCGCAGCTTCTTCCTCTTCCTCTCCCACCTGAAATGGTTACGCCGATGGATGGAAACCTCCGCCATCGCGCAGCGGCTCGCTACCCGGTTCGTGGCTGGCGAAACACTCGATCAAGCCCTGGCGGTCGCCCGCAAGCTCAACGCCGAGGGCATCACCGTGACGCTCGACCACCTCGGCGAAAGCGTATCCACCCTGGAAGAAGCCGCCGAAGCCCGCGACGTCTACCTGCGGACCCTCGACGCCATCCATGGCAACGGTATCCAGGGCGGCGTTTCGCTCAAACTCACTCAGTTCGGCCTCGATCTTTCCTGGGAGCAGTGCCTGGCCAACGTGGAACAACTCGTGCGCCGCGCCACCGAACTCTCCAGCTTCGTCCGCGTCGATATGGAGTCGAGCGATTACACCGATCGCACGCTCGACGTGGTACACACGCTACACGCACGATTCGGCGCGGTAGGCGTCGTCATTCAGAGCTACCTGTATCGCAGCCAGGCGGATATCGAAAAGCTCTGCGCCGCGAAAATCGGCGTCCGCCTGTGCAAAGGGGCTTACCTCGAACCGGCTGCCGTCGCCTTTCCGCGGAAGAGCGATGTGGACAAGAGCTACCTGGAACTCACTCGCTATCTTCTGACCAACGGCGTTTATCCCGGCATTGCCACCCACGATGAAGCCGTCATCCGCCAGGCCTGCCAGTTCGTCACCGAGCGCCAGGTTCCCCACGATTCGTTCGAATTCCAGATGCTCTACGGCATCCGCCGCGACCTGCAGCGCCGCCTGGTAGCCGAGGGCTACCGCCTGCGCCTGTACGTCCCCTTCGGCAAAGCCTGGTACCCCTACTACATGCGCCGACTGGCCGAACGTCCGGCCAATGTGTTCTTCATGCTGCGCAACCTGTTCCGGCGTTAGCAAACGCGTTGCTTGCGCGCCGCTCCGGTTCGTCCGAAACTAAAGAGCGGCAGGGAGAGTCTAACGGGTATGCGCTACTGGGCATGGTTTGTCGCCAAACTGGCAGTTACCGCAGTGGTGGCGAACCTTACGCTCAAGCTGGTCTCGGGGATGTTCCCGCCGGAAAAGGACGCGCTGGCCCCTCTAAGCAACGGCGTTTCCTTTCTGTTGTGCGATTTCGTACTGCTACTCTGTTTTCTGCTCTTCGCCGGCGCGCTGTACCTCATTGTCTGGGACCAGCGCTACCGCTGCCGGGTGTGCCTGCGGCGTCTGCGCATGCCGGTTGCCACCGGGTCCTGGAGCCGCATCCTGTTGTTCGGACGCCCGCGGATCGAATACATCTGCCCATACGGCCATGGCACCCTCCGCGAAGACGACCTCCACATCTCCGGCCTCTCCGCCGCCGAGTGGACCCCAAACTCCGACGATATCTGGGCCGAACTATGTGCCCCGGGTAAGGAATCCGACCGCTCGTGAACCCCGTTCCCCGATGGCGTATCGCCGCCGCCGTGCTGGTGCTCGCCGCATTGCTCGGTTTCGGCGCCCTTTTCGCCCCGATTTACGCCGATAACCTCAAGCTCCAGACCTACGTGGAGGAAATTACACGTCGTGCGGACAGTCAGAAACAGCCCGATGAAGCGCTCCGCCAGATCGTCTTGAAAAGAGCCCGCGAACTGGATCTTCCCGTAATGGCAGACAACGTGCAGATCATGCGCTCGACTGAGGGCCTCAGAATCGATGTCCGCTACTTTGTCCGCGTCACGCTGCCCGGCTATACCGTCGATTTGCACTTCTACCCCGGCGCCGGCAGCCGGTAGGTGGGACAGACGATCGCATTTTGTCGTCTGTCGCCCGGTTTATTGCATTGATGCATGACAGACCACGAAGGACGATAGTCCGTCCCACATGAGAGAATCGTTAGTAGTGCCGAAAACCGACGAAAAGACCGCCCGGCAAAAAATGAAGCTGCGCATCCCGCACGGCAGCGGCTTCACCCGCCTGGTGCTGGGTCCGACCGGGCGGATCCTGGTTACCGCGTTCTCGCTGCTGGTCATCGCCGGTTTGGGCGCCTTTACGTATTTCTACGCACATTATAGCCGGATAATCGACGAGAAGCTCCGCGCCGGCATCTTTGCCAATTCCGCCAAGATTTTTGCCGCTCCCGAATCGGTTTCGGTGGGCGATGCGCACACTCCCGACGGCATCGCCACCGACCTGCGGCGCTCCGGTTATACCGAGTCTCGCGGTAACCCGGTCGGCTACTTCCAGCTCCATTCGAATTACATCGAGATATTCCCCCAATCCGATTCTTACTTCGACCAGGAACCCGGTCTCATTCGCTTCGCCAACGGTAAGATCTCCCAGATCGTTTCCCTGCAGGACAATACCGCCCGCAATCAGTACCAGCTCGAGCCGCAACTCATCCAGGCGGTTTCCGGGGCGGCACGCGAAAAACGGCGGATGGTGAAGTTCCACGACATCCCCAAGGTCCTCATTGACGCCGTTACTTCGATCGAAGACAAGCGCTTCTTCCAGCACCTCGGCTTCGACCCCATACGTATCCTCAAGGCGGTCTACGTCGACGTCAAGGAGGGACGCAAAGATCAGGGCGCCTCCACTCTCAGCATGCAGACGGCGCGCATGTTCTTTCTCACCCAGGACAAGAGCTTCAAGCGCAAGGCGGCCGAAGTCATCATCACCCTCCAACTGGAACAAAAGCTCACCAAAGAGGAGATTTTCGAATACTACGCCAACCAGGTGGACCTCGGCTGGCGCGGCACTTTCCACATCGTGGGACTGGGTCAGGCCTCCGAAGCCTATCTTGGCAAGGAACTCAATAGCATCGACCTTCCCGAAGCCGCCGAAATCGCCGGCATGATCCAGCGCCCCGGGTACTTCGATCCCTTTCGCCACCCGGACCGCCTGCGCGAGCGCCGCAACATCGTCCTCCAGTTGATGCGGCAGAACAACGCGATCAGCGACCGCGATTACGCGCTCGCCATCGAGGCTCCGCTCACCGTGACCAAGACGGGATCGACCAGCGTGGAAGCTCCCTATTTCGTCGACATGGTGAACGATAAGTTGCAGGCCATGTTCCAGGACGCCGATTTTCAGTCCAACGCGTTCCGCATCTACACCACCATCGACATGCGCCTGCAGCGCGCCGCGGTGGAGGCGGTCCGCCTGGGAATGATCGGGGTCGATGAGCAGATCAAAAAGCAGCGGCGTTTCAAGGGACAGACGCCTCCTACACCGCAGGTGGCGATGGTCGCCATCAATCCCCATACCGGCGAAGTGAAGGCGCTGGTGGGCGGGCGCAACTATGGGCTCAGCCAGCTCAATCACACTCTGGCCAAGCGGCAGCCCGGATCCATTTTCAAACCCTTCGTCTACGCGACCGCCCTCGATACCGCCGTCTCCGGTGGTCCGCGTGTGTTCACTGCCTCCACTACCGTGGTCGATGAGCCCACCACCTTCTATTACGATAACCAGAGCTACGAGCCGGGCAACTTCGAGAAGAAATTCTACGGTACGGTCACCTTGCGCGACGCTCTCGCCCATTCGCTCAATGTCGCCACCGTGAAGGTCGCCCAGATGGTGGGCTTCGGCGCCGTGGTCGATATGGCCAACCGCGCCGGCATGAACTACAAGATCCAGCCGACACCGGCGGTGGCCCTCGGCGCCTACGAAATCACCCCCCTGGAGGCGGTGGGCGCGTACACCATCTTCGCCAACGGCGGCGACTACCTGAAGCCCAGCTTCCTTTCCATGGTGCGCGCGCAGGATGGCAAGGTGGTGTTCAAGAACAAGGGTGAAAAGAAGCAGGTGCTGGATCCTCGGGTCGCCTACCTCACCACCAGCCTGCTGGAAGAGGTGCTGCGCACCGGCACGGCGGCCGGCGTTACAGCCCGCTACAATCTGAGAATCCCCGCCGCCGGCAAGACCGGCACCTCGCACGACGGCTGGTTTGCCGGTTACACCAGTGAACTTTTGTGCGTGGTTTGGGTGGGCTTCGACGATAACCGCGAACTCAACCTGGAAGGCGCGCACTCGGCGGCGCCCATATGGGCGGAGTTCATGAAGCGCGCTCTGGCATATCGTGAGTACCGCGATGTCAAACCGTTCAGCGCGCCGGCCGGCATCGTCTCGCTCACCATCTGTACCGAGTCGGGGATGCCGGCCGCTCCGAATTGTCCCAAGACGCGCTCCGAAGTCTACATCGCGGGCACTGAGCCCGTTGGAGTTTGCCCGCTGCACGGCGGGCGCAGCGGGATCACCAACGTCGCCGGATGGGACACCAGTCCACCGCCCGCCCAACAGCCCCCCACGCGCTCCGCTCCAACCGTCACGGGCTCGCAGGGCGACGGAATGGCGCCGCCCGACTCGGCCGCGCGCCGCGCCGCGCGCCAGTCCTCCGGCCAGGCGGCGGCTGCCGCCGTTCCCCCGCCGGCGTCCCCGAAGGACGAGACCAAGAAACCGGCAGAGAATAAGGGGGTTCTCCAGCGCATATGGCGTGTGTTTAAATAACAGCAGGGGGCCATATGGTTAACCGACCTCGGTCCATGTCTCTGGCGGCGTGCATCAGCGCCGCTCTCGGGTTCGCACAAACGGGCACAATTACTCCCAACTCCATGGTCGACGGCACCCGCGCCGCCCAGGTGGAAACGCCCAAACCGGTTCTCTCCGCCGAGAGCCGCGGCGATATTTTCATGGCTCGCAAGATGTATCGTGAGGCCATCGAAACCTTCAGCGAGGGTTCGCCGAAAGATCCCGTGCTGCGCAATAAAATCGGCATCGCGTACCATCAGCTCATGCAGCTCGATATAGCCAGGAAATACTACGAGCAGGCCATCAAGCTGAAGCCAACCTACTCCGAAGCGGTCAACAATCTGGGTACGGTGTACTACGCTACCAAAAGCTACCGCCGGGCCATCTCGCAATATAAGAAGGCCATCAAGCTCGCGCCCGATTCGGCATCCATCCACAGCAACCTCGGAACCGCCTACTACTCGCGCAACCTGCTGGCGCTCGCCAACGAGGAATACCGCGTCGCGCTCAAGCTCGATCCCGAGGTCTTCGAGCACCACTCCAGCTACGGTTCGCTGCTGCAGGAGCGCAGCGTGCAGGATCGCGCCAAATTCCACTACATGATGGCTGCCATTTACGCTCAGGACGGGCGCAACGAACTCGCCCTCCAGTACTTGCGAAAGGCTCTCGAAGAGGGCTACAAGGACCGCAAGAAGCTGCCCGACGACCCGGCCTTTGCCGGGTTGCGCGAGACGCTCGAATTCAAGCAGCTGCTCGCCCTGGAGCCGCGTGTTCTTTAGCCAGTGGGACAGGCCCCCTGGCCTGTCGATGCGAGTTGGCTGGGGCTACGCCGCGCCCGCTGTTCTGGTTGCCGTACTCATTACCAGTTGCATCCGCCAACCCGCCGGGCCGCCGGCGGAGCGCCTCGCCATCCTCCGCATGGAGAACCTGAGCGGCAACGCCTCCCTGGACTGGGCGGGCCGCGCCTTGTCGGAGATCGTCACCGCCGAACTTTCCGGCGCCGGTGGGCCGCGAGTGATCTCTTCCGCCGGCATCCACTCGCTCGATCGTGCGCTCGGCGTGCGCCCCATTTCGGCGCCCGGCATCTCCGCCGAAAGCAGCCAGGCCCTGGCCGCCGGCGCCACGCTGCTCGGCTACGGCGAATATAGCGTGCGCAAAGGCAAGCTGGAAGTCCGGTTGACCATCGAAGACGCGCGCACTTTCAAGGCCACCAGGACGATCGGCGTGTCGGCTCCCGCCGGTGACGTGCTCGGCGCCGGGAACGCGCTCGCCGGCCAGATCTCTCGCCATGCGGTCCCTTACGGTACACGCAATCCCCAGGCGCTGGAAGCCTACATGCGGGCGATCGAGGCCGGCGATGCCACCGTCATGGAGGTAGGGCTCGGCGTGGCCATCGCGGCCGATCCGGATTTCGTCCCGCCTTACCGGCTGTTGGCCCAGATCAAAGCGCAGCGACAGGACCGCGCCGGCGCTCTCGCTACGCTCGATCAAGCCTTGACGCGCGGCAATGGCGTTCCCGAAATCGAGCGCGCCCGCCTGGAATTGGAATCCGCCGAATTGTCCGGCAATCCCGACGCGCGGCAGAGCGCCCTCGCCAAACTCGTCGCGCTGGATAGCGCCGATTCCAACGCCTGGCGCGCTCTCGGCGATTCCATGATGAATCGCCACCAGTACCGCCAGGCGCAGCAGGCCTATCGGAAAGCATCGGACCTGGAGCCGGAAGAGGCCACGCTGCTCAACTCCCTTGGATATGCGGCCGCGCAGGCAGGCGATCCGGATGCCGCCATGAGCGCCCTCCGCCGCTACCAGGCTCTGCGCCCCAACGAGGCCAACCCGCTCGATTCCATGGGCGACGTTCAACTCATCGCCGGCCGTCTCGCCGATGCCGAGAACTCCTATCTCCAGGCCGCTAGGAAGCAACCCCACTTCGAGAACGACGGTCCCCTCATCAAGGCCGCGCTGGCCCGCCTTTTGACCGGCGATCCCTCCGGCGCCGACAACATTGCCGGGCAATACCTGGCTGCGCGCGTCGCAGCCAAGGATCCCATTGTGGATTACCGCCGCGCCCAGTGGACCTGGATCAGCGGACGCCGCAAAGCCGCCGCGCAACAGATGGGAGCCTTCGCGCTCGCCTCCGAATCCGGCCCGCTGCGTGATATCGCGTCGCGCGCCTACGCCGAACTCGCCATCTGGAGCCTGGAAACCGGCGATCGCGAGGGCGCCGCCAGTCTGGCGCAGAAGGCGCTCTCCATCGTCGGCCCCGCCTCCGCCGCCAACGCCCTGGTCGCCAAATTCCTGGCATCTCCGCCCGCCAGTTCCTCGGAGTGGGCGGTGCGCGCCGAACAGGCGTTCCCCGGCCCCGCGCAGAGCGTCATCAGGAACTTCGCCCTGGCCTATGCCCTGCTCGTCAGCCAGCAGTTTCAGCCCGCCATGCTGCTGCTCCGCCAGATGTGGGAAACCGGCAGCCCCACCGCCGACGAAGGTCTCCCCGTGATGCTGGCCTGGTGCTATCTCCAGACCGGCCGCGTGCAGGAAGCCGCCCCACTGCTCGCCTCGAACCCGATTCCCTCCGTCAATGGACTCACGCCCTACACCGGCTTCTACCTCCCGCGCCTGTTCTACTTGCGCGGGCTGCTGGCCGAAAAAGAAGGCCGCGCCGGCGATGCGCGCGCGTACTATGACAAATTCCTAGCTCTCTCCGGCCCCGACCCATTGCTCTGGGGCGAAGAGAAGAAAGCCCGGCAGTAGATGAAAAAAGCTTATACGAAGGACGGCCGCCTCGCCCGTCTGATGAAGATTTGTCTGGCGCTGCCCGAAGCCAGACAGGAGGCGGCCTCCCGCCACGCCACTTTCCTGGTCAGGAAGGAGGTGTTCGCGTACTACCTCAACGACCATCATGGCGATGGCATCGTCTCGGTGTGCTGCAAAGTGCTGCCCGGAGATAACGAAGTTCTGGTGGCCGCCCACCCGGCCAGGTTCTATATGCCGGCTTATATCGGGCCGCGGGGTTGGGTGGCGCTCCGCCTGGATGTCGGCGGGCTGGACTGGAACGAGGTGGCCGAACTGGTGGTGGGCAGCTACAAACTGATCGCTCCAAAGCGTCTCGCCTTGCTCGCCAATCCAGACCAGGCCAAGGCGGCCGCCGTCCCGATTCCGAAACCCCGCACCGGTCCGCGCCCGCGTACCGGCCCGCCCGCCAGAAAGAACGAGCCTCGCCGCAAGCGCTCCGCCCCAGCCGGGAGAAAACCGGCGGACTGAGAATCAGTTGGGGCCCTACTTTTTCTGCAGCATCTTGCCGAGTTCCGCTTCCTTCTTCTGTTTAGCCTTGGCCCCTTCCTCAAATACGGCGCGACTCGCTTCCAGGTCGCCCTTCTGGCGCAGTAGCTGGGCGAGGGTGTTATAGGGGCCGGGATTATTGGGATCGTAGAGGATCGCCGCACGCAAGGCGGTTTCGGCGGCCGCGAGTTCGCCGTTTTGCTTGAGCGCCGTGCCCAGCATGAAGTACGCCCCGCCGTAGGACGGGTTGATGGCGATGGCGGCGCGCATTTCCCGCGCAGCCTGGCCGAACTCGCCGCTTTGCCAGTAGATGATTCCGAGCGTGTAGTGGGCTTCGGCCAGTTGCGGCTCGATCCCCAGTGCGAGAGCGAGCTCGATTTTGGCGGATTCCAGATCGTCCTTCTGTTTGAGCGCGACGCCCAGGTCGTAGTGCGCTATGGCCGAGTTGGGGTCGCGGCGGAGCACTTCGCGGAACTCCGCGGCGGCGCCCTCGAGGTCGGCCTTTTGCAGGTGCGTGAAGCCGGCGTTCACCCGCGCCATGTTGTTGGCGGGGTCGGCGGCGAGAATCTTCTCGAACTGGGCGAGGCCTTCTTCGGCGCGTCCGCTGTTGACCAGCACGAAGCCCAGATTGTTGCGGGCGTCGACGTTGCCGGGCGAGAGGGTGACCGCGCGCCGGTAGTCTTCGATGGCGGCGGCGGTGTCGCCGGTGCGCTGGCGCGCAATCCCGAGCTGGTTCCACGCTTCAGAGGATTTTGCGTTGAGGGTGGTGGCGGCGGCAAGGTTGGCGATCGCGGCGGAGAATTGCGAAGTGGCGTTGAGTGCCTGGCCGAGGTAGAAGCGGTAATCGAAGGTCTTGGGTTCGAGCGCGGCGGCGCTTTGCAGGTGCGGGATCGCCTGCGCCGGATCGTTGCCCAGCCAGAAAGCAACTCCCAGATGATATTGGGCCGGGGCGTATTTGGGGTCGAGCGCGAGGGCGCGTTCGAATTGGCGCAGCGCCTCGTCGTGACGATTGAGAACGGCGAGGAGGAAGCCGATCTCGTCCTGGATGCGGGCGGAGTTGGGGTCTAGCGCCGCGGCTTGTTGCCAGGCGGCCAGCGCCCCGGCCGCATCGCCGCGGGACCGCGCGGCGGCGGCCTGGGATTCCAGGTCGCGTAGCTGGGGCTGTTGGGCCGGGAGAGCGGCCGCCAGCCACACGGCGGCCGCTAACCTGCCACACCTTAGAACTGAACGCGAAGGCCGAGTTGCCACTTTCTCATTTGAGCAAGATTCGCGATGGCGAATATCTGTCCGG
>OBLW0100001841.1_pt1 | contig 17716 bp, 31 predicted proteins | sample 1520161 | NCBI WGS metagenome assembly OBLW01 (sample SAMEA3539309, study PRJEB22396) | soil metagenome | biome: tundra; feature: field; material: soil | place: USA | collected 2010-05 | depth 0.15 m | reverse complement strand
AGACGCCGGAGACGCCGGAGCTGCCGGGGCGACGGTTCCTTTGACGTCGGCCTTCAGATTCCTTGACGACGTGGTGTTCTGACTGCGAGCAGATCGCCATGCTCGCTATCGCTTGAAATTACGAAGTAATTCGCGCCATGCCGCCTCCTCGTGCGCCAGTTGGCAGGTTTCGAACCTTGGCAGGCGGCGTTTCGCAACTAGGCGATGCCGCTCGTCTTTCGTCGCTAACGTTCGACAATCTCGAAGGTTTCGGCCGCACGCGCGTCCTCTCCAGTCCACTGCTCTCCCCTCCAATCGACCCAGTTCTTGGAGACAACTCTGGAGACACTCCACGTGCCGCTTTGCTTTGGCGGTCGCGCGCGCCATGGCGATCACTTGAAGCGCCGTCGACTGTGCACGTGCCGCCGTTCCTCGTGCGCTTGCGTGTCCAACGTCTGCAGGTCATAGAAAGTACCGTCACGCCACATCGCCCAAAGGATACCCGCCAGGCGCCGTGCGAGCGCGACAACAGCAATAAGGTTGTTTCACGCGAATCCGCCGTCAGGATCGGCGACGGGGTGGCTCCATCCCTTCTACTCTGGAGACGGTCGTGGGATGATGGGCCGCGGCGATGCCACGATCCGTTGCGCAGTGCATCTCACGGGGTCAGAGCGAACCGCTTCGTGCGCCGCCACCGGTACGGCCCGAATCCTCACCGATCGAGCGTGAGAACGTTCCGACTGACAGCGACGCTGGCAGCGGCGGTGGTGCCATGAGATTTCGAGAGATATCAGACGCTCACGAAGGGGCGCCGCGCAGGTTCGACAATAGCGTTTCGGCGAGACGTTATAAGAGGACACATGAAGAGCGAAGTTGATCAGGCGCTTGAGAACTTTGAGACGGCGGCGGGGCACCTTTGCGACGCACTGAAGCTCTTCCCGTCGGGCGAGCACCACAACCCCGACGAGGTTGAAATTGCTACGAAGGCACCTCGCATGGCCGTCGAGCAGGCAAAGGCACGCCTTGATGTCACTCTTGCCGTAGTAAGGGACAAAAGTTCAAGCAGGACAGCCTGTGCGATGGTTGTCTTTACCGGCGCAATCACCTTGGCGACGATCGTTCAAGGATGGGTTGGCTGGCTGAACTACGAGACGGCAAAGACCCCGAAGCCCGTGGTGTGCACCGAAACGAAGAAGTAACCTGGCGTCATGGCGATCAATTTAGCGGAGCGCGCGGCAATAAGCAGACGAGGGGAGCAAGGACGCCGCGCGGGCAAGAGCGATAACGAGAGGGCGCTCGGGACAGACGTAGAGCGGCTTCTCCGCGAACTTGGCGAGGTCGAAGCCAGACGAGAGAAGGCTGAGGGAGAAGTGACCCGGCGCGAGCTTGAGAACAAGACACTCAAGGAGGAACTGAAGGCGATGAAGGACGAGTAGATCAGGCATCTCGACCACGCCTCGCTGGAGCGCCCTGCTCGGCCCCGGTTCGAGCAGGTCCTGCCATACGGGCTTGCCGGGGGTGCTCGTCACTCCATCGGGCTGGACGCTCACGGAGGCGACGAGGAAAGTCCGCCTCCCGCGGTGAGGGCAGCCGTCTCTCGGAGGCTGCTGGATACAACTAGTTTTCGACAGACACTCTTCGAAATGTCTCCAAGCAAGGACTATTTGCTTCCGTATATACAGTAGTACCCTTCTTGCAGATGAGTTTCAGGGTGTACGAGCAATCCACGGTTTTGAACGTCTGCTGGTCCTTCGACAAAGCCCCCGTTGCGTCGTACACGAATTCATATCGGCACCCCCCTCCTTCGCCTGGGTAATACTCAGGTCCAAGCACGCGCTTCGATTCTCCTCTCATTGCGAAGGACCCCTGCCCCAACCACCTCACCGTTCCGGACATTTCCCAAGAACCCGTATTGATTAAGAACCAAGCAGGGTTTCGTCTAGAAGACCGCCTGAAGCTCCCGTCGAGACTTTCGTCGAAAATGGATGTCAGACCGGACGACTGCTCGACCCACGCACCCGTGACGGACAAGAACAACCCGGCGCTACTTGTGGCCGATGCCATGAGTGTTCCTGTGAACACCATCACCGCAGTGGTATTCCTCAGCATGTCCACTTCTTTACTCCTTAACGCCCATGCGTGCCGCCTCGGCTCGCGTTAGGCCCATGGCGACCGAAATGCGTAGCGCATCCGCTTGCCCCTTCGCGCGGACGTAGGCGTTCATGATGATCTCCGAGCGATCTTGCTGCGAGATTGAGTCCCATTCGTCCCAGATCACAAAGAGCCGCGTGATCGGCCCGTTCCCCGGCGGTTCGGCCACGATCAGCGGAGCGTTCGGATCCTCCGTCGGCGCCTCTATCTCTCGGGCGAGGCGATCCTCGAGATCTTCGGCGCCCGCCGGGCGGGCTCGAGCAGTTGCACGACGGAACGGCATGGCGGATCAGCTCCAGAGTTGAATGTGATTCTTCAGGAACCAGTCTACATCTTCGAGGAGCGTTAGCACCTCGACCCGTGCCATCGCGGCCCATGGCGCCGCCGGCCGGTAGCGCATCTCGATCCACCACGTTTCACTCGCGCGTGCCGTTCGGGTGCGGAGCTCGGCGAGGAGCGCCGGACCCAGAGGTCGACCGTGGTCGACCCTCTTGTGCTCCAGGAACGCGGCCCAGAAGCGCAGTGAATGATACGATTCGCGTCTGATCGCCGGGAATCGCAGTCCGCCGTAGATCTTGGCCGGCCCCAGCTTGCCCCCAATGGGATCGCCCCGACCCGCACCGTCCACGATAAAGCCGGCTGTCTTCAGAAGCATCTCGACGGTGAACCCCGCCAGGTAGATCGCGGCGAACGGTCGCCCCTGCACGGCGAGCTCGTACGCCTCCCAATAGTGGTCGTCGGCCGCCAGGACGAGATCGTTGACGGTCTCGTCGACGGGCTCAAGCTGGGATCTCAGCACCGGCACTCTAAGTCTCCCCCGCGTCGTCGCCCGGAGCCTTCGTGAAGATAAACTCGACGTTCTGAAGGTGATGCGACACGTGGCGACCGAGAAGAAGCGCCCAGGCGGTCCTCTGTCGCACGGCCTCGTCCTGTCCCACAACAGTGGCGACCAGCGTTCCGTTGCCGACGATCTCCACCTTCCGGACGTCTGGAAGCGTCGTCAGATCGGCCTCGAGCTCGTCGCGCGTCATGGCTTCCGTGTCTCATAGCAGCCCGTCGCACCGTCGGTAGGGCAGCGTCCTAAGGCGTCCCACGGCGCCTGTCCCGACTGGAGGCGTGGCGAGTGCTGCGGCCTCAGCTGGTGGCCTCCCCGAGGAGAAGACGCGCAGCTGCGGGCCCGGGGCGCCCGGCACCCGGTGACGGCCGCCGTCGGGCGTTTCGGTAGTCGATACACGGAAGGGCAGGAGGTACACGGCGCCGGCACCGTCGACGAGCGCACCGAGGATCGCGTCCGCTCGTTCGAGGTACGCCGGGGAGCGCGACGTACGTGACGTGCGCATGCGGGTGGTCGGTGTCGTGGTTTTGGTTGACCGCCGCCCACTCGATGGACCGTCCGAGGTCACGTTCGACGCGCTTCATTAGCTCCCGGACGTAGCCCGTGAGGTCGAGATCGCGCGCGTCCTCTGGGGACACGATGAACCGGAACTGGTGCCGCTCGCCCACGCGAGGCTGCGCGAAGGTCTCGCGAGACACGGGCGCCTCGAGCCCGTAGAGCACGCTTGGCGAGCCGTCCTTCTCGACGCCGTCGCGCTCGATGTACCACAGGTGCCGGGCGGCCGCCTGCGCGCCGTGACTTCCGAGCGTCTGCCGGTGCGCTTTGACGACGACTCGGCGGGCGTTGTGCCGAGGACCGAAGCCGGCGGTCGGCTGCAGCTTTGCCGCCGCCCTGGCACCGAGAAGCCCGTGACCTCGGCGCACAAGCGTCGCGATGCGAAGTGGTCTCGAGGCGACCCGTTCGCGCGCGCGGTCGGTCCGGCCGATCCGAGGTCGGACGTCGCCCAGTCGGTCGTCGGAATGATCGCGGTTGCCCATCGTGAGACCCATCCCATCCGCCCCTCGGCAGCGCAGACGAGCGGCGGGAACGTGCGCGGTTCTCGGTCTACGCCGAATCCAAAGGAGCCAAAAATCTCTTGTCTATTAATTATTATATTCAAATAAGGGGCTCCCCCCTTTATCTTCTGGAGTTTCCCGAGATCGGCCGGTGTCGGCGGCGTGACGTGCCCAGCGTGAGCGGGTGACGAGGCGTTCGGACAGCGATGGGGAGCAGGGGGTGACTTTCCCGGCAATGATCGGCGAGGGGGACGGGCGTTACCGCCTGCTCGTCGTCTGTGGCAAAGAATGAAGGCCCTCAGCGGCGCTCATCAGGAGCTGTCATGGCGGCCCCGAGCGAAGGTCTTCACGCGTTGATGCGCGCGCCCTCGTAGATGAGAACGCCGATCCGATGTTCGTGTCACCGTGCTCGAAGGCTTCGTACAGGCACGACAGGTCGTGGATGTTGAGGTTGTCCATCACCAGGACGATGCCCTTGCGTGCGTCCGCCATGCGCCGGTCGAGCGCAAGTCGGCGATCCTTGGTTCCAGAGTACCCTGCGTCGATGTACTCGTCATGGATCGGCCATTTTCGTTGCTCGGCGAGCGAGCGGAGGGCGTCGAGCTGGAGGTCTGCGCGTTGGTCGGCCGTAGATACTCGGCCGTAAAGGCCAACTTTGGGCGTTCGAGAGACGGTCATGCACCACGTACTTGAACGGCGGCTCTCGATCAAAAGTCATGTCGGCTTGACGCGGCGAAGGTGGACTCCGATCCTCGATCCCATGCCGGACCTGAAGGACTTGATCAGAGCCGTGTTCGACGCCGAAATGGCCCGCAAGAAGGCCGCCGGGAAGCTCCTGAAGGCCCAGGTCGAACTCCTGAAGCCAGCAGAAGGCCCCCCAGTGACCGCTGAAACGGCCTTGGAGCGCCTCGTCACGAAGAGGACCGCCGTCCAAGATGCCGAGAAGGAACAGGACAAGGCTCTGTTGAAGGAGGAGAAAGCGCGAGAGAAACTCGCGAAGAAGATTGCCGACGGAACAGGCTGGCCCGACAAGGACATCAAGATGCTTTCCGAGTACGCGCTCGGGGGCAAGAGGCCGCGTTAGGTGGGCCACGTCGGAGGTTCGAGCGGCGGCGCATATCGTTGACCACGAGTTCCAGGTCGCGCCCGACGGCCCTTATGACCTGCGGGGCCGAGCGCATGCGGCGTGCGAACAGCGTGTAACTCGTCGAGGATCTCTCGATGCGCTTGCTCCTCTCGGCGAGGCTCAGACCCTCAAGCTGCTTGAGCCGGCGCACCAGGAGCGCCGGCTCCGGACCATGGCGCCGCTCCACGAGCGACTCGGCATCGACGCGGCGCTCGGTCCCAGGCGTGCTCGATCTCGCGGTCGAGCGACGTGAAGCGCTCCTGGGTGACCTCCCGCTCGCGCGTCCGTCGAATCTCGACTCGAGCCGCGGCCCCGGCGCTCGGTCGCCAGCTCCTGGGCGCTCCACCGAAGACCCCGGGCGATGTAGGCGCGATCCATGCGCAGTTGCCGGCCGCGGCAGACGCCGCGGACAATGACGTGCGCATGCGGGTGGTCGGTGTCGTGACTCTGTGGTTGGCCGCCGCCCACTCGATGGACCGTCCGAGGTCACGCTCGACGCGTTTCATCAGCTCCCGGACGTAATCGGTGAGGTCGAGATCGCGCGCGTCCTCCGGGGACACGATGAACCGGAACTGGTGCCGCTCGCCGAGGCGAGGCTGCTCGAACGTCTCGCGGGCCGCGGGGCCCTCGGGGGCGTAGAGCACGCCCGGCGAGCCGTCCTTCTCGACGCCGCCCCTCTCGATGTACCGCAGGTGCCGAGCCGCCGCCTGGGCGCCGTGACTTCCGAGCTTCTGCAGGTGCGCTTTGACGACGACCCGGCGGGCGCTCTGCCGAGGACCGAAGCCCGCGGTCGGCGGGAGCCTCGCCGTCGGCTTGGCACCGGGGCGGCCGTGGCGTTTGCAGCGTCGCCCCCGTCTCGCCGATCGTCCCGCACTGCAAGCCACGTTGGTGGCGCTGCACAGGCACCGCGCGGGTCTGCTTGGTCGTGGCGAAACGTGATCGCGTCGCCCGCGACGTCGCGCTTGCCGCCGAGGTCGAGTGGGCCGCGGCCCGTGCGGGCGCCCGCCTCGTGAGCGCGATGGGTGAGGGAAACGGCGACTCGCCCGCCGATGCGTTCATGCGCACGCCTATCGACGGCGCGGCCCAGTACGAGCACGGCCTGATTCGCGCCCGGACCCGGGCGGTACTCGCCGTAAAGCGCGCCCGCGGTGAGCGTGTCGGCGCAGTACCCTACGGCTTCGCCGTGAGTGCCGACGGCGTGCGACTCGCGGCCGCCGGGCGAGAACAGGCGACGATCGCGCGGGCTCGCGAGCTTCGCGCGTCAGGGCTGTCGCTTCGGGCCGTCGCCTCCCGGCTCGCCGCCGAGGGACGAGTGAGCCGCAGGGGGCGGGGTGTTCCTGGCGACCCAGATCGCGAGGATGCTTCCCCCATCGCGCTCCCAAAGCGCCGATGATGGTCCGGTGCCCATCGTCAGCTCGGCCCGGAAACGACCGGGCCGACGTGTGTACCGTCGCGCAGGTTCCACCGAAGAGCACGACGCCGCCGGCTCAGGGGAGGACCCCAATCGCCCCTGCTCGGCGGCTGCCGGCCACGAGCACGGGGCCCCCGGAAATCCCGCGATCACGCTTGTGTAGCTCCAGGTATTTCGTAATCGAATCGCCCTGTTCTCGCTGCCATGGCTCCTCGGTGGGCCTCCGTGACACACATTTTTTTGATTCGTATCGCACTCTTACACCACACGTGACTCCCGCCCTTTATCTTGCCCTTCGGCTTTCGCCTCCGGGTTGAGAAATCATGCTGACCACCGAAGGCACGAAAGGCAGTCGAGGGATGCCGATTCGAGAGACGCTTTTGCGGACGCGAGACCCTGACGGTGGCAACGAAGAAGGTGACGACGGCAGCGAGCGAGAGCAGGTGCGAAGGCGAAGCGGATGACGACCGAATACGCGACGAAGGCGGTCACGAAGGTTCAGGCGATCACGGCATCGCCATCCACGTCGTAAACCTCACGAGCTACCCACAGCGCGCGAAGGCACGTTGGAACCACGGCGCGCCGTAAGCGAAAGCAGCCGAGATGCAGACAAGCGAACGGTCCGAGGGTCTGGCGCGGGCGCGGGCGAAGGTCCGGCGAAGGCACGCGCGAGGCGCCGCGAAGGCAGCGCAGCCGGCCACGAAAGGCGCGAGCGAGGATGCCGCGGCACCCTCGGACGAGGTCGCCAAACCGGCTTCCCGTAGGCAGCCCCGTGGATGATCCGAAGGACGTCGCGGAGGCAGCGGGCGAGCCAATCCTCGAGGCCCACGGGATGCGCGAAGTGGACGGGCACCGCGGCCGCGTGGAAGGGCGGAGGATGCCCCTGAGGCAGCCGGTGAGCATGTCCTCGATGACTGACAACGAACGCAGAAAAAGGCAGCCGCGGGGACGGTCCGGATGCCTCGGAGGGATGGCGGCGGAGAGCCGCGGACAACTGAGCCGTTGCTATGTTCTCAGCATGTTGGCGACACGAGGTCGCCGCGTGCGTCCGAACGTGGAGGATGCTCTGGCGGCCACCGGTGAGGATCCGGTGGACAACGAGTAAAGGCTGACCCGATGTCAACCGTCGGGGTCCCGGTGATGGCCTCGCAAGCAACGTCGTCGCCTCGATGTCGACCTTCGACCGCCTCGGCGAGGAGGCCGGTGAATGATCCGGGCAACTCGTTGGAGATGAACGGAGAAACGAACGTCACGATGGCGCGACCCCAAGACCGATCACGCCTCCGTCGGCGACATCACCGCCATTCGTTCGAGCCCGGTGGTCTTGCGTAGGCGACATGCAAGTGATCCGGGTGACGTCCGAGACGGCGACCGGATACCAAGCGTCGTGGTTCCGGTAACCGCATTTCGCGTGCGACGTCGCGCGTTTCGACGCTGCGTTTCGAGCCTCGCAGGGGTGGCACCAGTGGACGACAGAGTGCCGCCCTTGGAAGTGGGCCGAAGAGACGTTTTTGCAAGGACGTCTGCCTCTCGCGTGTCGAGGCGTTGACGCTGCCGCCACCGCGACGGCGATCGGCGCGATCGAGACCCCGTAGTGCCAGGTTGATTGATCGTCTACGCGACCGGGGTGATCACGATGCAGGATGCGGAGGCGTCGCCGAAGGCGGAGCCGCACCGGGTGTGGAGTGGTAACGCGGGCGAGGTGAGCCCGCGCCCTCAACGGTGTCGTCAACGTTGGCGAAGACGAAGAAGGGCCAGGCAACGCAGCCGGCGAGGTTGGCGAGGGCCACGGCGTAACGACCGAGCAGGGACGCGTACAAGGGCAGCGCGACAACCATCGCGCGGCCGCGTGGCATTCGGCGGACCTGCGATGGTTCACGAGCGGGGCCAGGTCGAGGTCGACCGGCGGGTCATTGATGCGTTCGTGAACATGTCTCACGCAGCGTTGGCTCTGCCGAGCGACGGTCGAAGTTCGTGGGTGGTTGCTCGCGCGACGCCGCGAGACGTTCGCCGTGTCGGCGGTTAGGCGCAAATGAACGTTTACACATTCGAGTGAAGGAGGATCTACCCATGGCCACGGCAGCAACGACGACAGCAGCAGCAGTAGCGACAGAGACGACGAAGAAGCACCGCTTCCCGCGGCGGCTCGGGCGCTTCATCAACCTGGAAGCGGGCTCCACGGAACGCTCGACATGGTTGCCATCACCGACAAGCATCCTCGAGATGCAGACCGGCGAGGACTTCATTCGGTTCGACAGGCACCAGGCGAGGAACCTCCGTGACACCATCGACAAGTTCCTCGCCTTCGACCACCACGAGCATCCCGAGGAGCACGGAGCGCACACACCACAGTCGTGGTGGGCGTGCGCAGTTGCTTCGCGACGTGAGTTCCTTGCCATTTTCCGCACCCGAAACCCGGAAGAGTCAAAAATTGAGGAGGTAGACCGTCGCGGAGAGATCGTGGGCGACCGCGTCGACCGTTGTGCGATACCTTGGCCGGATGGACACCCTCCCCGATGAGCTCCCGGTCCTCGACAAGAACGGGCATCGCGTCGAGCAGCAGCTCGCCTGGAAGCGCGTCGAGCCGCTCAAGGAGACGAACCTCGACGATCTCGTCTGCGAGAACGTCGACGCCCTGGCCGACGTCCTTCGACGCGCTTCCCTTCTCGGGACGGAAGCGACGCTGCGCGTCCTCGGTCGGCAGGTCGACCGCGTCGACGTCGTCCTCGCGGAGGTCGTGGACGGCAGCTTCCAGCGTCTCGTGCTCGTCGAGGACAAGCTGGGACGAAACCCGCAGGCAAAAGACCAGGTGCTGACGCAAATCGTCAGGTACGGCGAGACGGCGCAGCGAGAGTGGGCCCATGCTGCGAATCTCGCCGCCCTCTTCAAGAACGCCGCGAACGACGACAAGGCGTGGATCGACGCGAACCACGAACATATTCGTCACTCGCTGAAGGACGGCGACTACCTCGCGCTCATCGTGTGCGATCGGGTCGACACAAGGCTCCTCAAGCTCGCCGAGCGCTTCGCGGGGCGACAGGACCCGCTGAATCGGAGCGAGCTCGCGGTCGTCGCGCTCGGGGTCTACCGTCGCGACGAGGAGCAGATCCTCGTGCCTCACGTCGTCAGCGCCGTGACCGTGCACGAGCGCCCCATGACGATTCGGGTGGAGGTCGTCGACGCGAAAGGCGACCCCGTCGCGGCGAAGGTCCATGTTCCGACCGCGCCATCGCCCCAGGCTCATTCTGGCAAGAAGTCGCGCCCCGAGGGCCGCGACGGGCCGTCGACTCGCTCACCCGCCCCTCCAGGCGCGGCGGATTTCTTCGCGCGCGTGCATGCGATCCTGGGCCCCGAAATGGCGGCCTTGGGCTGGGCCAGCTCTCAGAGCCCGAAGCGTCTCACCTACCGGGACTACTGGTGGTCTGGGAGTCATGTGGAAGTCCATGAGCTCGGCGGTCCCTCGGACGGAGGACAAAGCACTGTCTGCGATTGCGCCATTCAGTTCGGCGAGTCGGACAGCGGGGTCTACTCGCCCATTCTGATCAGCCTGACGGTTTACGCTCGCGATCCCGAAGAGCGCGCCGCCCTCGAGGCGGTCTGTCAGGGTGCAATCGACGGGGGCGCGTTGCGCCGTGACGAAGTGATCGTGACGAAGGCGAAGGACCTGAAGAAAGCGAAGCAGTTCGCTCTTGTTGTCTCCGAGAAGCTCCCTTGGACGAAGGCCGAGGAACTCGACGAGCCGTGTGCCGCGCGCGTCGCCGGCCAGCTCCGTCGACTTCGCGACGCCTTCGTTCCGCGCCTGATGCAACGTGACGGCCATGCCGCGGCGCCTCCGGGCGTCGTGCGCTTCCTCCGAAAGATGAAGTCGATCCTCGACGAGGAAATGGAGGAGACCTGGCTGGTCACGAAGTATGCGCGGAAGCGTGTCGGGTATGGCCAGGTGTACGGTGAAGATGAGCAAGACTCCGTCGAAGCGGTCATCTGGATGGGCGGCGATACCGGTTCGAACTGGCAGCCGCTTCGCGTCGGCCTCGAGATGACGACCGAGGCGCCCGACGATCGCGACGGATACAAGCAACTGTTCCTCGATGCGCGCGACGCGCTCCCGGTCGGAACCAGCGTGGAACCTCTCGGGTCACGCACGGTTCGAGCGCTGCTCTCGCTTCCGTGGCGCGAAGAACGCGACCTCGACGACGCGCTCGCGGAGCGCGCGGCGGCGGCGTTCCGGCAGATTCGCGACGCGCTCGAACCGCTCATCGAAGCTAAGGAGCGCTCGTAGCCGCGGAGACGCTCGTTCACTTCTTGCGCTCCTTGCCTTGTCGCCGCGCGTTCGCCCCTTGGCGCGCTGCTCGATGTCCCTCGGCGCCGGACCGCTCGTCGGCGACGGACCTTCGCCTGCCGCGGCCTTCGTCAACCGACGCCGCCAGTCGTAGATCGAGAAGCGACTGATGCCGTGTTTCTTCGCCGCCGCCGTCACGCCGTCCTTCGCGGCGTCCTCGAGCACCATGGCCGTCGGCGATGGCGAGTAGATCTTCGCGACTCGTGACCGGAGCGTCCGCTTCGCCACCGGCGTCGCCACCGCGCTCGGAGCCACGTCGGCAGGCACCGGAACGCCAGGCGACGGCGTCTCGATCGGGGCCGTCATCGCCGTTTCCACCGGCGTCTCGCCGCCCGCCCGTTTCACCCCTGCCGCGTTGGCCCACCGGCTCACGCAGCTCTGCGGAACGTCGTGCTTCTTGGACGCCGCCTGCACCCCGATGGCCCGCACCTCTGCGAGCACCGCCTCACGCTGCTCCCTCGTGTAGCTCCGCCTCTTGCTCGACTCCATCTCGACCTCGGCCCGCCCACGGTCACCCCCCGGTCCGTCCGGGATTTGGCTGCCGAGAGCGGATGGTCAGATGGTCGGCATCAGCAGCTACCCGATGGTGAAGGTCAGGACGGCCCAACATCCCGAGCCGAGTCAGGCCGTTCTCGCGTTGCCCGAGCGCTTGCGTCAGTCGGGGCTCGTTCCCCGCGTAGAGCGGCTCACGGCGAGATGCTACTCTTGAAGCCGTGGCACCGCGCAGCAGCAGCAACCCGAGCAGTGTACCCCCCGGCGACGCCCGACGAGCTCGCGTCTTGCCGCAGATCGACCGAACGCAGCGGGTCACGGCCATGCTCGACCGATGGGAGCGCGAGGAAATCGTCGACGAGCCGGATTGGGACGTCGACGACGTGGAGCGGCTCGCGCTCCGTACGCAGCCCAAGTGAAGCTGCTCCTGGACACGGGGGTCCTCGGGCAGATCTGCCATCCGCGCAAGCACGCCGAGGTGCGGGCGTGGTTTCGGCGCGCTGTGCGTGAGCACGCGTTCATCGTCTCGGAGCTCGCCGACTACGAACTGCGTCGAGAGTTGCTCCGCCTTGGCGCTGCCAAAATGGGTCCGCGATTCGGCCGTCAGCGAACGAGTGGCTGAACGATCGCCGCAAAGAGGCGATACGTTGACTCCTCGCGCCCGCCCGGGAGCTTCCTCTTCTTATCCGCCGAGCACCCCGGACCGCAAACGGTCCTTTCAGGAGCGGGCGCCGCGGTCGAGGCGGAGGCCGCGACGGTCGCGGTCGAGATGATCGAGGAGGCACGCGAGGACTTCACGCGAGCGAAGCGCGCGCGGCCGGGCCGGAAGATCACGCGCAAGAGCGAGCGGAAGACCGCGTGAAGGCGTGGGGCGAGCTCTGGCCCGGCTCGGGATGGGCGCGGCGTCCGCGGTCATCGTCGGCGCTGAGGCCTCCCCTCGCCGACGCCGGAAACCGGACCTGTCGCTTTGCGACTGGATCGTCCCGGACCCGGTCCCGACGGCCGTGACCGTGCGCGCAGTGGAGCTCCTCGCCCGGGGGGATCCGCTGGGTACCGAGTACGCCGAGGAGGTGGAAGACCGCATCTACAGGTTTCGGCGGGCCATGCACCCGCCGAAGGCGCAGATCCACGAATGGCACCCGGGGATCGACGCCGTCGCGTGCGCGTGGCGGAAGCGTTGTGCGTCGTGTTGACGTGGGACGACGTGCGCGCCGATCGCATTGCCGCGCGCGAGCGCGCCTGGGCGATGCGGCTACGCGCGCTCGAGGAGCCACGCCACATCAGACTGCTGCGTGGGACGATGATCACGGTGGCACGATCGGAGCCCGTGTCCCCCGCCGCGAGTACGTTCGGTTCGCCATCTCGCCACGTGCGGCACCCTCTTGTCGGAGGCGGAACATTCCGTCCTGTAAGCTGTCGGACCCCAGAATGCCCGCACTCCGTTGGCGACGTCTGACCGGCGCAAGCCGACGATTCGTCGTGGTTCCGGTAGTCGGCCTGCTCACTCTTGGCGTCTACGTCTGGCCCGCGCGACGAAACTACTACGGAAAGCTCGGCGACATCGATGTCAGGCTCGATGTGCCCTACCTCTCCGAAGGTCTGGACCCGAAGCAAAGGCTCGACCTCTACTTGCCCCGGCTCCGATCGCGGCCGGTTCCGGCGATCATCTTTGTCCATGGCGGCTACTGGAAGCCGCTCGATCGACGATGGCTCCAACCGCTCCTCGGAACCCACGGCAACGTCGGGGCGGCTTTTGCACGTCGCGGGATCGGCGCCGCCGTCGTTGGCTACCGCCAATACCCGCAGGTTCGGAGAGGTGACGACTCCCTCGACGACATCGCCCGCGCAATCGGGTACGTGAAGCGCGCCGCCGAAGGCTGGGGCGTCGATCCGAAGCGCATCGTGGTGATCGGACACTCGGCCGGAGGGCACCTGGTTTCGCTGCTCGCCATGGATCCTCGCATCCTGCAGCGCAACGGCGTCGACCGTGACGCTGTGGCAGGGTTCGTCTCCGTGGATGGGGTCTTCGATCTGCGCGCGGCGCTCGGCTACCTCAAACCCGATCAAGCCGAGATCATGCGTACGTTGTTCGGGCCCGACGACACGTCGCTCGCCGAGCACTCGACGATCTCGTACGTAAAGACGGATCCTCCGCGGATGCTCTTCGTAGACAGCACCGACGACGACGCGGTGTGTCTCGACGGATTTCGTCAGATGCGCGCGCTGCTGGCCACACGGTCGCGCTTTGTTGAGCTGAAGGGGTTGGGCCACAACGAAGCGATTGTCCGCGTCGGGATGGACGGCGACATGCTCACGCCGACCCTCACCGACTTCGTTGAGGGCACCGCTTCGCCGTAACTCCGCTCCCAAGCGGGCCGACCATCGGTCCCTGCCACAGCGGTGGGACGGAGGTGGTCATGTTGGAGAAATATTTTCTGCGTCTCGCGACCCGCGCCTTCGACACGACGCTCGGCGGGACCCCGTCCGCGCAGTGCCACCGCGCCAGGGGCCGTCTCAAATACATCTCCACGATCGAAAATTAGCAACGTTTGACCTCGTCCTACCGAGGGGCGCACGCGGGGCGGACAGCCCCCACTGCGGGGTCCGTTTTTGATTCCCGGGCGGCTGCTCGCGCGGCGACCACGGCCGAGTCGGGGACGTGATCGATCGCGAAAGTCCGCGGCGTCTCCTTGAAATGCCCGGCGATCTTCGTGCGGCTCCCCGCGCGATCGCATCGCCGCATGTCGATTTAACGCAGCACCTTGCGTGCGCTGATCGATGAACGCAGGTGCCGCCGCAGCCGCCTCCGAGCGGTCCGAGCGCCACGCGCCGAGCACGCGGGACGAACGTCCTGTCGCCTCGTGGACCGGCGAGACCCTCAGACAAGCGGAAGGGAGCGTCATGAGAAACGAGCGAGTCAGGCTCCAGCCCTACGTCGATGCGCCTTTGGCCAAGCAGCTCGCCGCCTACAGCGCGGCGACGGGCAAGACGACGAGCTTCGTCGTGCAAGCCGCCCTTCGCCAGTATCTCGATCGCACCGACGACAAGGTGCTGCTCCTGGGACAGATCGCCGGGCTCCGTCGGGCCTGCGACCATACGCAGCGCGACCTCGAGATCCACATGGAGGCGTTCGCCATCTACGTGAAGCTATGGTTCGCGTACACCCCGCACATCCCCGACAACGCCAAGGACTCCGCCCGTAGAACAGCCGAGAGCCGCTTCGCGCAATACCAGGAGTACGTCATCGAGCAATTCCAGGGCGGTCGCCGCTTCGTCGACGATCTGCCGCGCGAAGTCATCGCGGACGAGACCGAGCTCTCGAGGATGGCCAACGAAGCGCCCGCGGCTCCCGCAGGCGGCGAGGCGGCGTCGGGGACCGATGAAGAGTGATCGCTCGGCCGGAAGACGAGCCGCCTCGGACGCGCACGCGTCGACCACCCAACCTAACGCGTCCGCGCACGCCGCGAAGCCGCACATTCCTCCTCCTCCCGCCCTCCGAAAGTCCTCGTCCCGTCCTCACGCAGGGCGGTCGGCGGCGATGAACGCAAGCCCGCCATTGCGCCAGCCGTCGATACCGAGGGACACGCCGTCTGCCCGCCGGTCGCGCGGGTCTCCGGCGCGCGTCGCGGTCGCCGAGCTCGACCCTAGCGAGCTGCTGCAACTTGAGCGCGTGGATTGCGTCGCCGAGCCTGTGGGTGAGCCGTACGGGGCTCCCCCCACGAAGAGGACCTCGGGCCAATGAAACGCATGGCCCGGCCCCTCGTCGGAGCTTCTGCGGTCGCCGCGCTTTCCCTGCGGGCCGAGGGCGCGCCATCTTTGCCGCAGGTTGCGGACCCAAACCGTGCCGACCGCCAGCGCACGTCCCTGGAGCTGAGGGGCGCCGTCGTGCAGGCTTTGGGGCCTGCAATCGAGCGAGGCCTCGGCTTCGACCTACGCGCTGCCATTCGCGGGCGCCACGTTCGGGTCCTCGCCCTCCATACGGTCGACGGCCAGCCGCTGCCATCGGACTGGGCTATCCCCATCCTGCCGGGCGAGGTGGTTGTGGCGTGCGCGCCGCTGAGGTCGCCGCTGTCGGGCGTCGCGGCGCTCGTCGTTCGGGGCGCCGTCTTGCCACGGCCGAAGCTCGACATGCCGGAACGCGAGCGCATCGCCCGAGCGCTGGCCGACGTGCTGCTCGCCGAGCTGAAACAGAACACAACGTGAGCACGATCGAAGCGGCCCCACGGTACGCTGCCGCGGCGCCAGCGGTCATCGGTTGCTGGACATGCACAGGGTATCGAACCGAGACGTCTTACTGCCGACGCGAGAGGAGCATCTGCACATGAGAGCCGCGGTCTACGTTCGACTGAGCAAGGAAGATCGGCAAGGCGCCCGCTCGGGAATCGAGTCGTGCCTCGTGCAGCAAAAGAACGCCGAACGCGCCATCGAGTCGCAAGCCTGGTACTTCTCCGCCGACCGCGTCTTCGTCGACGACGACGAGAGCGGCGCCGAGATTCTGCGCCGCCCCCAACTTCAGGCCATGCTCCTCGCCGCAGAGCGCCACGCCTTCGACGTGCTCGTCTTACGCGATTTGGATCGGCTTGCGCGCGACGCCGCGCGGCAAGCGGCGCTGCTCGTTCAGCTCAAGGACTCCGGCGTCGAGGTGTGGACCTACACCGACCGCTCGTTCGTGCAGCTGGACGGCTACGGCTACCTGCTGACGGCCGTCAAGGGCGTGGTCGCCGAGCAAGAGCGCGCGAAGGCCGCGCAGCGCATCCGGGAGGGCCTGCGCTTCCGCGTGCAGGCCGGCCGGCGAGCGACCCCCGCGCCGTTCGGGTACCGCAACATTCGCGATGCGAGCGGCGCCGCGCGTTGGGAGATCGACGATGCCTGCGCCGCCGTCGTGGTGCGCGTAGGCGAGACCTTTGTGGAGCGCAGCGGCTCCTTTCACGCGACCGCCGTCGCTCTCAACGTTGCGGGGGTCCCCTCGCCGGGAGGGACCACCTGGAGCCCGCAGGCGGTCAAGAACGTCGTCACCCATCCGCTCTATCGGGGCGAATACCGCCACGGCGAGATGCGCATGGTCGCACGCGGTGGAACGCTCGTGAGCGTGCGCGCGCCGCAAGACGACGTCTTGCGCATCGCCCATCCCGAGCTCCGGATCTTGCCCGACGGGCTGCTCGCTCGGCTCGACGCACTGCTCGCGCGCCCGCGAAGGAAGGCATGGGGCGCCGCGACTCCGAAGCACCTGGCGTCGTCCTTTCTGCGGTGCGGCGTCTGCGGCTCTAGCCTCGTCGTGTCGGGCACCAAGAAGCGCAACAACCTCTCGTACGTCTGCGACCGCCACCGGATGCACGGTCGGGCGGCCTGCCGCGGCATCGGCTATCGCGCCGAGCACGCAGTCGACACGGCCTTGCTCCGGGCCCTTGCGCCCTTCATCAGCGGAGACATCGCGGAGCGCGCTCTTGGCTTGCTCAAAGCCGAGCTCGAGGCGCGGGCCGCAGATAGCGGACGGAAGTCCGCCGGAGCACGCATCCAGCGCGACCTCGATGCAGCCGCGCGCCGCGCGAAGAACCTCGCCGATGCCATCGCCCGCGGCGGCGAGATGGACGCGCTCCTCGCCGCTCTGCGCCAGGAGACCTCTCGCATCGAGGGTCTCAAGTCCGACCTCGGTCGGCTCGATCACACGGCTCCCGCGGCCGTTGACGCGAGCGCCATCGTCGCCACGGCGCGCAAGCGCCTTGCGGCGCTCTCGAAGCTGCTCCGAAAGGGCGGGGTCGAAGCGCGACCCGTCGTCGCGGCCGTCCTAGGCGGCGACCGGCTCGTCGTTACCCCCATCGAGGTCAAAGGCTCGCGGCGCTGGCAGCTCGCCGGGCAAATTGCAGCGGGATACCTCGTGTCCCACGTCGTAAAGGAAGCCTCTGCTTCGATCCCATGGTGTGGCGCGCGGCGCGTGTTGCCAGGGCCTTGGCCGTCGCCGCGATCCGCTGCTCGGGCGTTGCGACGGGCACCTTGCGGGCCGTGAGGCCGAAAGCGGCGAGCGCGTCGATCTGACCGGCGAACGCGACGAGCAGCGCCTGCTTCAAGCCGGCGACGAACGTCTTGGTCTTGTCACGGAGCGCGCGATCGTCCTGAATGGCCGCTTGCCAGGCCGCCCGCTTCGACAGAACGGCCTTGCTCGAGTCGATCCGCGATTGGACAGTGGTCACGAGCGCCTTCGTGGCGACCGTGACCCCGGCGATCACGACGGCCGGAATGGCCGCCTCGTGCTTGTTGAGGCCGTCGATCAGCGCCTGATCGGAGCTGGTCTGGTCGACACGATTCTTCTTCGGTGTGTTGATTCCCATGA
>OBLW0100001839.1_pt1 | contig 17736 bp, 14 predicted proteins | sample 1520161 | NCBI WGS metagenome assembly OBLW01 (sample SAMEA3539309, study PRJEB22396) | soil metagenome | biome: tundra; feature: field; material: soil | place: USA | collected 2010-05 | depth 0.15 m | reverse complement strand
TGGGCGGGTGTTTCCTGGGCGGGTGTTTCCTGGGCGGGTGTTTCCTGGGCGGGCTATCCGAGCTTCGTGAGATCGAACGGGCCGCCCTTCGCGAGGGCGCGCCGGTACGCCGGGCGCGCGCGAATGCGGTCGAGGTACGCGAGGAGGCGAGGTCGACTCGGGTCGAGGCCCGGCCCGGCGGCCGCTGCCTCGACGGGGAAGCTCATCTGAACGTCAGCCGCAGAGAACGCGTCGCCCGCGAACCAGAGGCTCTCCGCGAGCGCGGCCTCCATGTGATCGAGGTGCTGAGCGATCTGAGGCCGCACGAACGTGTCGATGACGTTCTTGGCCAGGGCCCGCACGACGGGGCGGGCGAGCGCGGGCATCGGTTGCCGCGGCATCTGGCCGAAGATGAGGCGGAGCACCAGCGGCAACATCGCCGACCCTTCGGCGTAGTGCATGAAATACGTGTAGCGCTCACGCTCCGGGGTCCCACGCGCGGGCGCAAGACGACCGTCGTCGTAGCGGTCGACGAGGTACTCGAGGACGGCTCCGGACTCGGCGAGGGCCCGGCCGCCGTCGGTGATCGTGGGCGCCCGCCCGAGCGGGTGAATCGCCTTGAGCGACGGGGGCGCCCGCAGCGTCGCGGGGTCACGGACGTAACGCTGGATGTCGTATTCGATGCCCAGCTCTTCCAGCAGCCAGAGCACGCGGTGCGAGCGCGAGTGATCGAGGTGATGGACGGTCAGCACGCTCACGGGTCCCCGGGCGCCGTCTCGGGGGCCGCGTCGGAGACGCTGCCCGCCTCGGCGGCGTCGGCGGCGGAATCGGGCGCCTCGCAGGGGGCGTTCTCTACGCAAGGAGGAAAGTAGTCCGGCGTCTCCGTGCACCCCGCCCCGCCGAACCCGATGGCCGTTGCGGCGAGCGCCACGGCGGCGGCCAGCCCGCGAGGATTGCGGACGAATGAGGCCCGCGGCGAGGGCAACGAATCGAGATCGAAAGGCAGGTGCACGGGCCGCACGGTAGCAAGTCGGCGGCGACCTCGCCTCAGCCGCAAATCGTCACGCAAACGTCCGAAGATGCGCGGAATGCCAAGAACTTGTCCCGTGCTTCATACGTAACGTACGAGGAGAACGCGGAAGCGATCGAACACGCATGAGTCGAGCGAGCACCATCATCCCGCCACCGTCCGATTTTCCGGTCCCCATGCCGGAGGTGGCGGCCGAGGCGCGCGAAGTCCCGGCGAGTGACTCGTGGCGCCTCCTGGTCGAGCTCACCAAGGAGACCGTGCGGCCCCCGTCGCGCGAGCGCGAACCGTCCGGCGAGTTCGAGCGCGAACCGTCCGGCGAGTTCGAGCGAATCGAACGGCGCGACCCGTAAGCGCGCGCGCCACCTACAGGCGCTCGAGCAGGCGCTCGATCCGAAGCATCGCCGCGAGGTCGCCGCTGCGATGGGCGTGGTCCATCGCTGCGAAGAGATGCGTCTGTTCGACGTCGAGACGCCCGGGGCTGCGTTCGAGCATCGTCACGTAATGTGCGAAGGCCCGGTCGGCGCCGAACGACGTGCGCTGCGCGACGGCGTATCGTACGACCGCGTGCACCGCATAGCGGCCGCGCATCGGCTCCTGCACGAGGTGCCAGCGGCGGAGAGGCGCGAGCGCGGCGCCGACGCCGGCGCGCACGCGGGCGAGGCGAGCGAGAGAGTCGACGTCGACGTGGTCGCCCTCGATGTGCGAGAGCACGCCGAGCATGCGGCGGCTGTCGGCGGGGAGCCGGGGCCACGCCCAGGCGACGAGCAGCGCGACCTCGGGCAGGTCGTCTTCGTGCGCGATCACCGCGACCCGCGTCGCGTCGTTCGCCTCGAGAAAGCGCGCGATGTCGGCGACCGTGGCGGCGCCCGAGGCGACGATCGAGTCGGCGATGTCGAGAGCGAGCGGGTTCCAGCGCAGGGTCCGGGTCAACCGAGCAACACGCGGAAAGGCGGTGCGTCCCGTGGTCACGAGCGGCGCGTTGACGGGAAAGACGAGGACGCCCGACAGCAAGCAGCGCCGGGCGGTGATCACGAACGTGGCGGGCGTCCCCGCGAGCTCGTCGAGCAACCGCGCCATGGCGCGGTCGTCTTCATGGTTGTCGAGCACGACGAGCCGCTCGCCGCGGTGGAGAAAGGCGCGGAGCTCCGGGATGAGCGCCCGGCGCTCGCGGGACGTCCCGTACCGGAGAGCGAGCATCTCGGCAAGCGTCCGGAAGTCCCACGCGCCGACACGGAACCAATCGAGCCGACGCGAGAAGCGCGGCGCGAGGCGATGGCCGAGGGCGCACGCGAGGACCGACTTGCCGCTCCCGCCTGCGCCGACCAGCGCGAGCCGCGCGGGCCGGGTGTCGTCGATCGTGCGCACGAGGGTCGCGAGCTCCGCGGCGCGGCCCTTGAGGCCGCGGGGCGCGGGCGGAAAGTGAAGCGGAAGGGCGGTACCGGGGGGGCCTGCTCGAGGGGCTCGCAATGCACCGAGGCTACCAGTCAGCGCTTCTGGCCGCGTCGCTGCGCATTGAATCACCGTCGCCGACCAGAGTACCTTGCCCGGCGAGAACGATGCGAACCACGGCCACGCCCGGCATCCGGTCGGCGACCGCGATCCGGAAGCCCGTCGCGTTCTCCTCGAGGTCTTCGCGGAGCTGAGAGGGCTCCCCAGGCAGGTGGTGGCGCAGAGCCCCGCCTACGACTTCGGTCTGGGCTCGCCGCGCGGAGGCGCTCGGAGAGGAGCTTCTGCGGCGGCACGGAGCGGGCGGGTAACTAGCGTCGGCGGTATCAAGCCGATGCCGCCGCTCGTGAGCCACATCGTCGACGACGCCGGCGTCGCGCTGGTCAACGCGTGGATTGGTGCGCTCGGCGATGCGGGCTTACCGTGAGCTGGACTTATACCGCGTGAACGCGTCGCGCTGAGCCCTTGCCTGGCGCGACCGACCGTCTCGCGATTCGGGTGCTACGGTACGTCGTCTTAGAGAGGGAGATCGCTCATGTACGTTCGCCTCGCATTTTGCGGGTTGGTCTCGGCGCTCGCATTGTCATCAGCGTTCGTCGGCTGCGGCAGCAGCGATCAGACCTCCGACGACGCCGGCACCGGTTCGACCTCCGACGGGACGCCGACCGGCGACGACTCCACCTCTCCGGGAGGCGACTCCGGCCTGGGGAGCAGCTCGGGAGCGAGCAGCTCCGGTGGCTCGAGCTCGGGCGGCCTCGACGGCGCCGCGCCGTCACGCGATGGCGGCGCGCACGCGGACGCAGGGCCGGTCGCTTACGATCCGTCGGTCCTTCAGCATCACAAGAACGGGACGCGAAACGGGCTCTACATCGACCCTGTCTTCAGCACCACCGCAGCGGCCACGACCCACGTGCTCTCGACCTTTCTCGGGACCACGAGCACAAACGTGTACGCGCAACCTCTCTATGTCGAGAATGGCCCAGGCGGTAAACCGGCGTTCATCGTGGCGACCGGCAGCAACCATGTCACAGCCTACGACGCTACGAGCGGCGCGACACTTTGGGACAAGGGCCCGGAGACCTATGGCCCCACGGTGACCACGGGGTGCGCGCCGACGGTACTCGGCATCACGGGCACGCCCTTCATCGACTACAGCTCGGGCCAAGGCGTCATCTACTTCGACGCGGTCTCACCGGCCAGCAAGACGCCGGTGAAGCACCTCGTCTACGCCGTGAAGGTCACAGACGGCACGATCCTTCCGAGCTGGCCGGTGGATGTCAGCGCAGTGCTACCGGAGTTTGTCTCGACCCACCAGAACCAGCGCGGCGCCCTGCAGCTCGTCAACGGCGTCCTCTATGTCCCTTACGGCGGTTACAACGGTGACTGCACGCCGTACTTCGGGTGGGTGATCGGCTTCCCGCTGGCCAGCCCGCAGACGCCCACCGGCTGGCACACGAGCGCGTCGAAGGGCGGCATCTGGGGTCCTGGCGCGCTTCCGACCGACGGGACGTCGGTCTTCCCGATCACGGGAAACACCGCCGCCTCGGGGAACACCTGGGGTGGCGGCGAGGCCGTCATCCGCCTGACCGCCGGGCCCAAGTTCTCCGGCATGCCGGCCGACTATTACGCGCCGACCAACTGGAAGAACCTCGACAACGGCGACGTCGATCTCGGCGGCGCGAGCGAAGTCATCTTCGACATGCCGGGCGCGCCGAAGCCGCACCTCATCGCGGCGGGCGGCAAGGACGCGAACCTCTACCTCCTTGATCGCGACAACCTCGGCGGCATCGGAACCACGACGGGCACGGAGCTCTTGAAGCAGTCCGTCGCGAACAACGAGCTCAAAGGGGCGCCGGCCGTCTACACGACGAGCAAAGGGACCTACGTCGTTTTCCACGTCGAGGGCGGCGGGGGTCTCGCCTGCCCGAACAAGGGCACGGGGAACATCGTCGCCGTCAAGATCGCCACCGCTGCGTCGGGCTTCACGGCCACCGTGGCGTGGTGTTCCGCCGACGGAGGCCTCGGGTCTCCGATGGTGACGACGACCGACGGCACCTCCAACCCCATCGTGTGGGCCGCGAGCGATCATCTCTACGCCTACGACGGCGACACGGGCACCAGGATCGTCGACGGCACGAAGACGGCGATGGCGAGCGGCGTTCAGGGCTGGAACACGCCCATCAACGCGAAGGGTAAGATCGCGGTCGGCGTCAACGGCCAGCTCTATGTCTTCACGCCGTGACGAGAGCCCGTGCGGCCCGGCCGCTCGTCTTCGTCGCCTCCCTGATCGCGCTCAGCGCGTGCAGTCGCCCCACGGACGCGCCGCCGCAGCAGGCAACGTCGCCGTCGGCGGCTCCGGCCCTCCCGACCGGAGCCGCGATCGGGGCGCTGCCCAGGGGGCCCCGGGCCTACGTGAGCAACGAAGGCTCCGGCGACGTCACGGTGATCGATCTCGCGTCGAAGAAGGCGATCGCGACCTTTCCCGTGGGCAAGCGCCCGCGCGGCATCCAGCGATCGCCTGACGGCTCGCGCATCTACGTCGCGCTGAGCGGAACCGCGGCGTCGCCTCCGGGTTCGAACGCGACGCCCCCTCCGCCCGATCCGAGCGCGCATGGCGTGGGCGTGATCGACCCGGTCACCTTGGCGGTCGTCGATCGGCTCCCGGTCGGAACGGACCCTGAGCAGTTCGCTGTGGGGATCGACGGCAAGAAGCTCTACGTGGCCAACGAAGACGCCGCGACGGCGTCGGTGCTCGACATCGCGAGCCGGCAGGTCGAGTCGACGCTCCATGTCGGCGAAGAGCCGGAAGGGGTGGCGGCGAGCCCCGACGGCCGCTGGGTGTACGTCACGTGCGAGGGCACCGGCGCCGTCGAGGTGATCGACGTGGCGACGACAAAGATCGTCAAGGAAATCGCGGTCGGAGGGCGCCCGCGCGCCGCCGCGTTCTTGCCCGACATGTCGAAGGCCTACGTCACGTCAGAGACCGGGGGCACCGTGACCGTCGTTGCCATCGCCGATCAGAGCATCGCGAAGACGGTGAAGATCGAAGGCCGCCCAATGGGTGTCGTGGTCGCGCCCGACGGGAAGACGGTGTACGTGACCACGGGCCGGGGCGCGACCGTCGCCGTCGTCGACACGGCCAAGGACGAGGTGGTCGGGTCCATCCCGGTCGGCGAGCGTCCGTGGGGGCTCGCGATTTCCCCCGACGGCCAGACGCTCTACGTCGCCAACGGCCTTTCGAACGACGTGTCGATCGTGGACACGGCGACCCGCAAAGAGACCGGGCGGATCACCGTGGGGGCGAGACCCTGGGGCGTCGTCGTCGTGCCGTGAGCGGCGCGCGCGCGCCGGCTGGCTTGCCGCGAGCTCGCTGGTGCCGTCCGGCGGCATTTTGGCCAGATTCAGCGGAGATGCAGCGGCGGCGCTGCGTATGCCGCTACCTGCGCGTCCTCCCACGTTCCGTGGATGGGCTCCGGTGCGCTGAAAAGGACCAAAGCGGCTGACCGCCCGTGGGCCGTGAGTGTCGCAAGACGCTCGTCACTTCGCGACTTTCATCACGGTGCCGGGATTCGTGCTACCCCCCTCAGTTCGATAGCACTCTGCGGACTGATAGGCGAACGCGGCCGGTGGCGTCGAAGGGTTTCCGTGACCCCACGACCCCGCCGCTCGCTAGTCGTTCATCGCGCCGGCGCTGATCCAGCCCTTGATCTCGTCGGCCTGGTCGGGGGTCAGCGGGGTCCCGTTGAGCGGCATCTGCGAACCGCACGTGGGCGCCGTGACCTTTTGATAGAGGATGCTGCTGCCGGCGTTGCCCGCGACCACGCGCGTGCCCATGCCGCTGCACCCCGCGCCGCCCGCTGCGACGCCCACGAGGTTCGAGAACGCGGTCGCCTGCGAGCTCATGTCGAGCTTTCCAACCGAGACCCCGACCCCCGCGGGATTGTGACAGACGACGCAGATGGGCGAGATGATGTCGGTGTACACCTTGGTGAACGTGACCGTCGACGCGGCGCCGGAGTCGTCTGCGGGCGGCGGCGTCGTGGCCGGGGTGCCGGGGCTGCTGCTCGAACAGGCCGTCGCGAGGGCCAAAGACACGAAAAGAGCGATCTTCGAAGTGTACATGGTCCCGACTCCTTGGGTGCGCCGTCGATCGAGCGACGCATGAGCGTGCCGTGCCGGCGAAGCCCGTACGGACTTGGGGACGGCATAAGCGGTGGTGTTGTGACCTGCCACCTTTAGTGGCCCCGACCGCGCGTGCGCAGTCCGGTTCCCGGGCCCGTCGTCTTTCCCGGTTGGAAAGCCGAGCTCCGCCCGCTTGGGCGCAGGCGGGCATCGACGTCCGTGGCCCAGAACGCTAAGGGCACGTCGACATGAGCGCGGCACCCTGGCTTCACGAAGGCGAACCGTTCGTCTGGCGTCCGTACTGTCAGCATCGCACGGCGCCGCCGCCGCTGGCCGTGACGGCGGCGCGGGGATGTCGGCTGGTGCTCGCCGACGGCACCGAGCTGGTCGATGGGATCGCCTCGTGGTGGACGGCGGCGCACGGGTACGGGCACCCGCATATTCGCGCGCGCGTGGCCGAGCAGCTCGAGACCATGCCGCACATCGCCTTCGGAGGGCTCGCCCACGAAGCGGGATACACGCTCGCCCGGCGGCTCGCGGCGCTCTTCGACGGCCGCCTCTCGCACGTGTTCTTCACCGAGAGCGGGTCGGTGGCGGTGGAAGTGGCGCTCAAGATGGCGCTCCAGTCATTCTACAACGCGGGGCGCGCGCGACGCACCGTGGTCGCGTTCGGCGGCGCGTATCATGGCGACACCTTCGCGGCGATGTCGCTCTGCGATCCGGTCAACGGCATGCACAACGCCTTCACCGGCAACGGAGTGCGCGCGGTCCACGTCCCGCTCCCGGTTCCGGGCGACGACGCGTTCGAGAAGGCGTTCGCCGAGATCGGTCGCGACGCGGCCTGCGTGGTGGTCGAGCCGCTCGTGCAGTGCGCCGGTGGCATGCGCTTTCACGACGCCGAGGCGCTGCGCCGCATCCGCCGGGCGTGCGACGCGCAGGGCTCGCTCCTCGTGTTCGACGAGATCGCGACCGGCTTCTACAGGACCGGCGCGCGGTTCGCGCTCGACGAGGCGGGCGTGGTGCCCGACATCGTCGTTCTCGGCAAGGCGCTCACGGGCGGCACGCTGCCGCTGGCGGCTGCCATCGCCAGCGACCCGGTGTTCGAGGCGTTCCTCGACGCCGGAACCGGCCGCGAGCTCCAGCACGGGCCCACGTACATGGCCAACGCGCTCGCGTGCGCGGCCGCGCACGCGAGCCTCGATCTCTTCGAGCGCGACGACTACCAGGCGCGCGTGCAGCGCCTGGGCGACGCGATGGGAGCACGCCTGGCGGGGCTCCGCGGCCGGCCCAACGTGGTCGACGTCCGTGTCCGAGGCGCGATCGCCGCGGTCGAGATGAAGCCGGGGACCGCGCGCCCCTCCACCGAGTTCGCGGCTCGTGGCGCGTTCGTTCGCCCCTTGCGCCTCCGTCGGGCCGACGTCGTCTACCTGATGCCGCCGCTGGTCATCGAAGACGAGGACCTGAACGTGCTTCTCGATGCCGTCGAACTCGAGTGCCGGCGCTGAGAGACCGGCGCCGAGAGACCCGCGGAGACGCGCGGAGACGCCAGAGAGGCGCAGAGACAGTGTCGCCGCACGGCTCAGCCGCGGAGGGCCTTCTCGATGGTCTGCGAGAGCTTGATGTAGAGATCGCGCACGAGGGCGACCGACTTCTCGCCCTCGAAGGGGTGGTGCGAATAGACGGCCTTGATGCTCGCGATCGACGCTTCGGCGCTCTGCTTCTCGGCGTACCGACGCGCCTCGAACCACTTCTGGCCCGCGTCTTCGCAGGCCTTGTAGAACTCGTCGCACAGCTGGCGGAGGCCCGAGTCGTCGATCGCGAGGCAATCGATGGCGCGCTTCAAGTCGACGCGCTTCTCGAACCCGTGCTCGAGCGCGGTGGCGTGCGTGAGAACGGGCTCCTTCGACTGGACGTGAAGCGGGGGCATGAAGCTCCACGCGCGTTGCAAGGCGTCCATGATCGCGAGCTTGAGGGGTTCGAGCTCCAGCAACCGCAACTTCCCGATGGCTTCGTTCACGTTGGATCTCGGCTCCTCGTGGCTCGATGGTGCTTGCCGAAAGCATAGCAGGGTCGGCGTTCGCATGGGCGGCCGGAGGCCACCCGCGGGCCGGCGCGCGCGGGCGCCTGACCTTGCCCACCTTTATTGTGGGCTTTGGGCTGTGGGCTTTGGGCTTTGGGCTTTGGGCTTTGGGCTTTGGGCTTTGGGCTGTGGGCTTTGGGCTGTGGGCTGTGGGCTTTGGGCTGTGGGCTTTGGGCCTTCACTTTCATTTTCACTTTGCGCACGCTTCACCGTGGGGGCCCTTCACTGTGGGGCGCGCGGGCGAAACTGAGGCTAGAGTCCCCCGATGCGCATCGCTCTCCTCTACCCGCCGCCGTGGAAAATCCGCGCCGAGGGCGAAGCGCCGTACGGGTCCGACGAGGGCGGCCCCCCGGCGGAGTACGTCGACGGCGATCTCGACGGGGATTTCTTCCAGACGCCGTACGGTCTCTTTGCGCTCGGAGCGCAGGCCATTCGCGCCGGGCATCAGGTCAAGGTCATCAACCTGTCGGCCTACACCTGGGCCAAGGTGGAGGAGGTCCTACGGGCCCTCGAGGCCGACCTCTACGGGATGTCGTGCTGGACCGCGAATCGCCGGGGCGTGGCCCTCGTGGCCGAGGAGCTCAAGCGCCTCTATCCCAGCGCGCCGGTGGTGGTGGGCGGACCCCACGCGACGCCGCTCGCCCGTCAGATGCTCGCGCACCACCCGGCCATCGACGGCGTCTGCATCGGCGAGAGCGAGCTCACGTTCCTCGATCTGCTCGATCGTTTGCAGCGGGGCGAGGGGATCGCCGGCATTCCCGGCATGGCGTACCGCGATGCCGCCCGTGCCGGGGCGATCGAGCTCGCCCCCGAGCGGCCGGCACTCGAAGAGCTCGACGGTCTCGCGTCGCCCCACGACTACTTCGACACCCACATCGTGATGACGTCGCGCGGCTGCCCGTGGCGCTGCACCTTCTGCGGCGCCGAGGCGAGCTGGGGTCGCGGCTACCGCGCGCAGTCGGTGCCCTACGTGCTCGACGCCCTCGAGAAGGCGGTCGGCCGCGCGCCCGTGAAGATGATCCAGATCAAGGACGACACCTTCACCACGAATCGCAAGCGTGTCGTCACGCTGTGCCGCGGCATCCGCGAGCGGAAGGTCCAGTTCCTGTGGAGCTGCGACACCCGGGTCGACGTGCTCGGCGACGATCTGCTCCGCGAGATGCGCCTCGCCGGCTGCGAGCGATTGAGCCTCGGCGTCGAGTCGGGATCGCAGAAGATCCTCGACGCGATCGACAAGAAGATCACCCCCGACGAGATCATCGAGTCGAGCGCGCTCGCGAAGAAGTACGGCATCAAGGTTCGCTACTACATGATGGTCGGCAATCGCGGCGAGACCCGGGCGACGGTCGAAGAGTCGATGCGGTTCCTCGAGCGCGCCAAGCCGCACCAGTACATCTTCGCCGCGCTCTCGGTGTACCCGGGGACCCGCGATTTCGACGAGGCCGTGAAGGCGGGGTGGCTCGACGGCGAGTTCTACTTCGAGAAAGATTTCCAGGAGCTCAAGACCACCTTCGACGCGTCCGACGAAGACACGGCCTTCATGCGCGAGTGGTTCCTCGCGAACAAGGGCCTCCGCGAGCTCTATCGCGAGGGGATCGAGGAGTACGAGGGAATCCTCGGGCGTCTCGGCGATCACCACGCGGCCCACATGGATCTCGGCGGCGCGTATTGCCGCGCAGGCCGGCTCGACGAGGCCGAGCTTCACGTGAAGCGGGCGCTCGACCTCGAGTACCCCGCGCCGGGCCTCGGGCTCAACTACCTCGCGTGTATCGCCGCGCGTCGCGGCGACTACAAGGGCATGGAGGCGTTCCTCGTCGAGGCGATGAGGCGCGATCCGCAGCACGGCGTCCTCACGCGCAACGTGCGGACCGTGCGGTCGTGGGCCATGGCGCGAGGGAAGGGGGCGCTCGAGCTCGTCGCCGAGCACGAGTTCTCGCTCCTCGAGCGCCGGGCCCAGCCGACCTTGCCGGGCCCGCTCGCCGACGACTACGCGGTCTGGCGACCCGCGCCTCCCGCGCCGGAGCGCCCGGTAGGGAGCGGTCGGCTCGTGAACGCGGGCAAGCTGCGGGTCGTGAGCGCGTAGCAGTCACGCGCGTCACGAAGACGAGAGCGAGATTGGCCACAGAAGGCGCAGAGGGGCAAAGGATCTAGGGATAGATCCGAATGACACGCCTCGCCGCCGGAGCGGTTCTCGAATAACGGCCAAGCGTAGGGAACTTCAATCCCCCTTTGTCTCTGCGCCCTCTGCGCCTCTGCGGCCAATCTCTCTATCGAGAGACCGGCTCAGACGAGAGCGCAGACGGTCGGGGGCGTGTTGAGGCTCGAGCCGTGCGGCGCGTAGCTGTGCGCGAGGGCGCCGAAGAGGCCGCCGAAGACGATGAGCAGGACGAGCACGAAGGTCAACGCGAGGCGTCGCCGGCGTTTGCTGCCATCGAGCGCGCCGTCCATGTCGATGTGTACGTCGCGGTTGATGGCGGCGATGTCGAGCGTCGGCGCTTGCGGGAGCACCGCGGCGTGGGTCGTGATCGGCGGCGGATACGACGGCATCGAATGGCGGTAGGCTTCGCGAACGACCGGCGCGGCCTGAGTGACGACCGTCGCGGGCCGTTTCTCGAGCTCGTCGACGCGGCGAACGAGGTCGCGGAGGGCCTGGTGCACGGGCACCATCGCCTCGTCGATCGCGGCGCGAATCAGGGGTCGCGCGTCTTCGTAGGGCAACGCCGGCGGCTGCGCTCGCGCCGGTTCGGGAGGTAGGGCCGGCGGCCCTGCGTGCGCGACAGCCGTGAGAGGCGGAGGCGCGACCGGCGCGAGAGGCGGCGGCGAGGCGTGTACCGCAACGGCAACGGGAAGCTGCGGCGGCGTGACGAGCGAGGGAGCCGCCAACGTCACGACCGCCGCGGGAGCGGCGGGGGTCATGACCGCAGTCGCCGCGGTCAGCGGCGCGACGGGCGTGATGGAGGTGGCGGAGGTGAGCGGAGGCGGCGCGGAGGCGGCGGCGAGAGGGGGGTTGGCCGCCGGGAGGATGCGCCACGGCGGCATCGGCGCTTGCCCGATATCGGGCGACGACGGATGTCGAACGGGCTTCGCGGCGACGGGCGCCTTCGGGGCGAGCGGCGCGGTGGGCCTGGGGCGCTCGGGCTGAATCGAGCCTTGCTCGGCAGGCGGGGGAGGACCGGGCGCCGCGGATGTCCCGCGCAACGTGGCCCGGACGGACGGAGTCTGCGCGGTCGGTGCCGCGCGGGGTGGCACGCGCTGAGTACTATGATGAGTAGTAGGAGCGGGTCCAGTAGCAGGCGGCCGCTTCGGGGGCGACCCAGGTCCCCGTGCACCTGATTGGGTCATGTAAACACGGTGCCCTAACGCGCGCGAGCTCGCAAGCATTAGCGACGCCGCGCGCCACGACTCGCGAGTAGTTCCGTAGCAGGGCTAGCGTGCTTCGGCGTGTCCGTGTGCGGTCGTGGGCGCACCGGGGCTCGCGTGTAGTTGCTCGTCGATGTCGCGAGTGTCATTCGCCTTCGAGCCGCGCCAGCGATCGGCGACGACGTAGAAGGCGGGCACGACAAGCAGGCTCAGGGCCGTAGACAGGACGAGCCCACCGATGACGGCGTCGGCCATGGGGCCGCGGGTCTCGGAGCCGGGACCGAACCCCATGGCGGACGGGACCGCGGCCATGAGCGTCGCCACGGCCGTCATCAAGATCGGGCGGAGACGCACGGGCCCGGCGCGCAGCATGGCGTCGCGCGCCGTCAGCCGATCTTGCGCGCGAACCTCGTTGGCGTAGTCGACCAGGATGATCGAGTTCTTCTTCACGATCCCCATGAGGAGGAGCAGGCCGATCATGCTGAAGATGTTCAGCGTCTTGTTCGCGATGAAGAGCGCGAACATCGCCCCGGCGATGGAGAGCGGCAAGATCGTGAGCACCGTCACCGGGTGCAGGAACGAATTGAACTGCGAGGCGAGCACCATGTAGGCGACCAGGATGCCGATGAGGAGCGCGAAGACGAGGCTCGTCATCGCGTCGCCGAACTGCGAGCTCTGGCCGCCGAGCACGACCCGGTATCCCGGCGGGGCCGAGGCGGCCAGCGACTGCACGTAGGCCAGCGCGTCGCCCTGCGCGTGGCCCGGCGCGACGTTGCCCGTGATCGTGATGGCGCGCTCGCGATCGGCGTGGTTTATCTGCTGGAGCTCAACCTGCTCCTTCATGGTCACGACCGACGACAGCGGCACGAGCGTGTTCCCCGCCGTGCGCACGCGCAAGGTCGACAGGTCTTCGGGGCGCGACCGCTGCGACGCCGTGAGGCGCTCGCGCATGTCCATGCGCCGCCCGCCCTCCGAGTACTGACCGACGACGACGCCGCCCACGAGCGCGCTCACCGTGTTCGCGATGTCGTTGATCGAGACGCTCACGTCGGTGGCGCGCGCGCGGTCGGGTGTGACGACGAGCTCGGGAGCGCCGAGCTGGTAGTCGCTCTCGACGTCGGTCACGAAGCCGGAAGAGGCCACGTCGGCCTTCAGCTTCATCGCGAGCCCGACGAGCGTGTCCCAGTCGCTCCCTCGAACCGAGAACTCGACCGGGGACCCCTTGGCGCCTCCGAAGCCTTGCTGGGAGAGATCCTGGACCGACGCGCGGAGGCCCGGATACGAGCTGAACTCTTTGCGCATCACGGCCGAGAACTGCGTCTGCGTGAGCTTTCGGTCGCGGGGCTGCACCATCGTGACCGAGAGGCTGCCGCTCCCCGGGCTCACGTTGCTCATGACGTTGATGACCTCGGGCCGGCCTCCGAGGAACTTCTCGGCGCGCCGGACGAAGGTGTCGGTCTCGTCGAGCGTCGCGCCGACGGCGGTCGTCAGCCGGACGCTCAGGCGGCTCTGGTCCTGCGACGGCACGAACTCCTGCTGGAGTCTCGTGGCCGTGAACCCCGCGGCGCCGAGGACGGCGAGCGCGATGGCGAGCACCAGCCAGGGGGTGCCGAGGGCGCGCTGGAGCATCCACGAGTAGCCGCTCGAGAGCTTCTCGAACCCGCGGTCGGCGAGCCGCCCGACGAAGCCGCGCGCCTCGGGCGACGTCGTGTGGAGCATCTGAGCGCACCGCGCCGGCGCGAGGGTGATGGCCTCGACGTACGAGATGGCGACCGCGACCGAGAGGGTCACGCCGAACTGCAGGAAGAACTTGCCGACCATGCCGCTCATGAACGCGACGGGCATGAAGATCGCGATGACGGCGATCGTGGCCGCGAGGGCGGCGAAGGTGATCTCCTTGGTGCCGTCGGCGGCCGCCCTCACGCGGTTCTTGCCCATCTCCGCGTGGCGGAAGATGTTCTCCATGACCATGACCGCGTCGTCGACGACCAGGCCGACCGCGAGCGAGAGCCCGAGGAGAGTGAACGTGTTGAGGGTGAAGCCCGCGAAGTAGAGGATCGCGATCGTGCCGAGGAGCGACATCGGGATCGCGAAGAGCACGTTCATCGTGCTCGACAGCGAGCCGAGGAAGACCCAGCAGACCAGCCCCGTCAGAAGGACGGCGAGCCCGAGCTCGATCGCGATCTCGTTGACGGAGTCCTGGATGAAGCCCGTCGTGTCGAAGATGACCTCGAGCTTCATGCCGGGCGGCAGGGTCTTCTGCAGGCCGCCGATGGCCGCGGTGACGGCCTTGGCGACGCCGACGGCGTTCGACCCCGGCTGCTTCAAGATGCCCATCGCCTGCACCGGCGAGCCGTTGCTGCGCGCGTAAGACGTGATGTCGACGAACCCGTCCTCGACGAGGGCCACGTCTTGCACGCGAACGGTCGCGTTCCCGGTGCTCCGGACGACGATGTTGCGCAGCGTGTTCAGGTCCGGCGCTTCGCCCACGACCCGCACGTCGAACTCGCGGCCGCCGCTGTCGAGCGACCCTCCCGGGAGGTTCACGTGCTGGTTCTTGATCGCCGACGTGACGTCGGTGACCGTCACGCCCATCGCGACGAGCTTGTCGGCGTCGATCCAGATGCGAATGTTCCGGTCCAGGTAGCCCATCGTCGTGATCTGGCCGACGCCCGGGATCGTCTCGAGCATGTCCTCGACCTGATACCGCGCGATGTCGGCGAGGAGCTGCCGCGAGAACGGCCCCGAGAGGCCGACGGTCATGATCGGCTGGTCGTCGGGGTTGCTCTTCGAGACGACGGGCGCCATCGCGCTCGTCGGCAGCTGCCGCTGGACCTGGGCGATCTTCGCCTGGGTGTCTTGCAGCGCGAGGTCGATGTTGCGCGAGAGATCGAACGTGGCGGTGACCCGCGCCGACCCTTGCTTCGCCGAGGACGCGAGCGTCATGACGCCCGTGACCTGCGACATGGCGTCTTCGATCGGGTTGATGATGCCGGTCTCGATGTCCTCCGGCGAGCCGCCGGGCCAGGACACGCCCACCGAGACCGTCGGGTTGTCGACGTCGGGGAACTGGCTGACTCCGATGCGCGTCACGGCGATGATCCCGAAGAGGATCGTGCCCGCCATGATCATCCACGCCAGGACCGGCTTGCGAAGACAGACCTCGGTGATGTTCACGGCGCCGCCTGCTTCCGGTGATGCTCTCCCGCCGAAGAGGTCGCGGACGCGATCGGCGGGGGGCTCTGGTCGTTGGCCCCGCCGGCCGATCCGCTCCCGGCGGGAGGGGTCGCGGCGCCTCCGTCGTCGATGGTCGCCGCGTTCAGCGTCGTGCGATCGGTGATCTGCACCGGCGCGCCTTCGCTGAGCGGCTCGAAGCCGCGGACGACGAGGAGCTCACCGGCGGTGAGGCCTTGGGTGATCTCGACGCCGCCCTCGGGCGTGTGCATGCCCAGCGTCACGCTGCGCACGTGCGCGATGTTGCCCGCGTCGACCGTGTAAACGACGTTGCCCTTGTCGGTGGGCTGAACGGAGAGCGTCGGGACCACGATGCCCTGACGCGCATCACCGATGGGCACGTTCACGTCGCAGAATGCGCCGGGCCGCAGCCAGTACTTGTGATCCGTGTCGTCGATGGTGCCGGTCACCTGCACGAGGCGCGTGCTCGGATCGGCAGCGGCCGCGACCAGGATGATCTTCGCGACGTAGGTCCGTGCGCTCTCGCGCAGCGTGACGCTGGCGTTCATCCCCGCCTTCACGCGAGGCGCGTCGGACTCGGTCACGGGAAACCGCAAGAGCAGCGGATCGCGCTGGAGCAGCGTGGCGAGGACGGTGCCTGGCTGGAGGTACTGGCCCCCCTGGACCGTGCGCGTCTGGATGACGCCTGCGAAGGGCGCGCGCACCGTGGCGTCGCGGAGGTTCAGCTGGGCGACCCGCACCGCCTGCTGTGCGGAGTCGGAGTCGGCCTGCGTGCTCGCGACGCTCGTCGCGTACTGATCGATCTCTTCGCCGGCCACGAGGCCGGGGTGCGCGGCGACCGCGCCTTGCCGTCGCGCGAGCTCGGCCTGGGCGGCCTTGTGCGCCGCGATGGTCTTGTCGAGAGCGGCCTTCGCCTGGTCGACCGCGACCTGGTAGCGCTCGACCTCGATGACGACCAGCGAGTCGCCTTCTTTCACGGTCTGCCCCTCGACGAAGGCGACCTTGTCGACCGCGCCGGCGACGCGCGCGGTGATCTGGACCTGCTGGAACGCGTCGATGCTGCCCGGCGCCATCACGTTGTACTGAACCTGGCGGATCTCGAGCGGCGCGACCTGCACCGGGTACTGGAGCTTGTTGACGGTCTTCGGCTTCTTGAGCGCGTCTTCGGACCCCTTCGTGCAGGCGAGCGGCGCGGACGCCGCGGCGCAAGCGAGGACGAGCGCGATCGTTCGAGTCGGCTTCTTCACTTGAGCTCCGTTCCGAGCGGGTCAAGACCCATCGCCTGGCGCAAGTTCAGGTAGGCCATCGCCACGGAGAATTGCGCGCCGGCGTAGTTGACCTCGGCGGTGAAACGGCTGTCGCTGGCGTCGATGAGCTCGATCGCCTTCGCGAGCCCTTGCCGGTAGAGGATCGCCGTCTCTTCCACGTTCTGCTGGGCCGCGTCGCGCGCTTGGGCCGCGACCTGGAACTCGGCCTGCGCTGCGCTGAGCAGCGCCGCGGTGCCCCGGACCTGGGCGTCGACGTTTCGAACGAGCTGCTTCAGGTTCAGCTCGGCGATCTCGGCTTGCGCGTCGCGGGAGTGCTTGTCGGCGTAGCGTGAGCCCGCGTCGTAGATCGTCCACGTGAGGGTGCCGGCGACGGTCTCCTGGTTCCAGACCTTGGTCGCCGCGGGCGCGTTCGTCGTACCGGAGGCCGTTCCGGTGAGGCCCACCGATGGAATGAGCCGCATCATGGGCTCGTCAGCGAAGTGATGGGCCGCGTCGGTGGCGTTCTTGTCGACGAGCACGTCGGGCCGGCGGTCGAACGCGATGCGAACGAGGCCGTCGATGGCGCCGAAGGGCTGTTGCGCCGCGGCGAGCATCGCCCCCGGGCTGGCCAGCGGCCCGCTGACGGGCGAGTTCAGGAGAAACGCGACCTGCACGTAGTCGTTCGCGAGCGCGCCCTTGTCGGCCTCGAGCTCGCGGCTGGCGCCGGCGACGTCGACGCGAGCGCGGGTCACGTCGTTCGAGCTATTGAGCTGCGCGTCGGCCCGCGCCTGCGTGTCCGCCACGTTGGCCTGGGCGTTCTCGAGCTGGCGCTGCGCGGCGTCCAAGATCGCGCTCGTGCTGAGCACCGTGAAGAACGCGTTCGCGGCGCTGAAGGCGAGGAGCCGCTTGTCGTCGGTGTTCTGCGCGCGCTGCGCCTCGGCCAGCGCCTTTGCCTGCGCGTAGAGGGGGAATGCCGACGGATTCAGGAGCGGCTGGGTGAGAACGAGGCTCCCAGTCGCCACGTTGGCGGGCGCCCCGGCGGCGATCACGCCCGTGCGGGTGTCGTTGCCGTTGAACGTCAGGACCGGCAAGAATCCGGCGCGCGCCTTCTCGACCGCGGCGTCGGCCACCGTGACGTTGAGGTCGGAGATCCGGGCGCGCTCATTTCTCGACAACACGAGCTGGACGGCCTCGTCGATCGTGAGCGCTCCCGGTCCCGCCTGAGGAGGCGTCTGGGTCGCCGGGGTGGGGGCGCCGGCCGGAGGAGGCGGAACGGC
>OBLW0100001838.1_pt1 | contig 17751 bp, 13 predicted proteins | sample 1520161 | NCBI WGS metagenome assembly OBLW01 (sample SAMEA3539309, study PRJEB22396) | soil metagenome | biome: tundra; feature: field; material: soil | place: USA | collected 2010-05 | depth 0.15 m | reverse complement strand
TTGTGTTTTGGAGCGCGGTGCGAGCTTGAGCCGCTCCTTCATCAACAGTCTTGACCAGTTGTGCCGCCGAATCAAAAGGGACCGGCGGAAATTTGGTTTTGCCAAAATCAAGCTCCGGAGTGGTGAGGATGAACAGTCCGAATCCGACCAACTGCGCAACGTGAGGTGCGAGCTTGTTCAACGGCGCTGACTTGGGATGGGGCGCGAAGTCTTTCTTATCTTCGGGCACGCGCTCCAGCATCGTGCGTGTCTTTTTGACCTCTTCATCGAATTCGGGCAGTAGAAGCTCATTGATATGCATGATGATCCTCAGTGATGGATGTGCGTCCGCCATAGTATAAAACGGCAGTCGTTCTTGCAACGGAACTGTTTTTTACGCCTGATTGAAAAGCCGCCAGCCCTCCTATAGATTCTTCTGTTGCTCCTTTTCTCCGCGGCCCCTGCCTAGGTGGCGGATTTCTTCGGACCGAAAAGCCAATAGCGAAACGCTAGGAGCTGAAAGCCGATTTATGCCTCGTCCTAAACCTCTCGTTCTTGTCATTCTCGACGGCTGGGGATACCGCGCCGAAACCAAAGCCAATGCGATTGCCCTTGCGCATAAGCCCACCTACGACCGTCTGCTGCGCGAGTATCCGAATACGCTGATTCACACCAGCGGGCCGTTTGTCGGATTGCCCGAGGGGCAGATGGGGAACAGCGAGGTAGGGCACCTGAACATCGGCGCCGGGCGCATTGTTCACATGGACATTACCCGCATCGACCTGATGATTCAGAACGGAGAGTTCTTTTCGCATCCGGTGCTAGTTGAAGCGATGAAGAACGCTCGAGAGGGCGGCCGCAAGCTGCATCTGTTTGGCTTGCTATCGGACGGTGGCGTTCATTCACGGCAAGAGCATCTTTACGCGCTGCTCAAGATGGCGAAGCAGCAGAGAGTGGATCGAGTGTTTGTGCATGCCTTCATGGATGGCCGCGATACGCTCCCCACCAATGGCGCAGGCTATCTCGAACAGCTCCAGAAAAAGATGCGCGAGTATAACTCGGGCAAGATTGCCACGGTGAGCGGTCGTTATTACGCGATGGATCGGGACTGCCGGTGGGAGCGGATTGCGAAGGCTTACAGTGCGATGGTTGAGGGCAAGGCCGAGGGCGGCACGTACTCCGATGCGGTGCAAGGTGTGAGAGAGTCCTACAACAAAGATGTGACCGATGAGTTTGTGGTTCCGTTTGTTTGCACTGACGACCGCGGTGCGCCAGTGGCGACGATTGGCAATGACGATTCGTGCATCTGTTTTAATTTTCGCGCCGATCGAGTGCGCGAGATTACCCGCGCACTTTGCCGCAACAGCGGCCTCAATGCGAAAGGCGGCAGCGATTTGCCGAGCGCGGTGGAACTGGATGCGACGATTTCGCGTGAGCGCGCGCCGAAGAATCTGAAGTATGTTTGCATGACGCGATATGACAAGAACTTCGATCTCCCGGTAGTGATTCAGCCGGAGTCGATGGCGAATATTCTGGCGAACGTAATGGGCGGGCTCAACATGCGAAATCTGCGCGTGGCCGAGACGGAGAAATATGCGCACGTGACGTACTTTTTTAATGGTGGAGTGGAACAGCCTTTTCCGGGAGAAGATCGGGTCATGGTGCAGTCTCCGAAGGTCGCGACTTACGATTTGAAGCCAGAGATGAGTGCTGCCGGAATTGCCGAGGCCGTCGTCAAAGCCACGAATGACGGGGCGTTTGATGTGATCATCGTAAATTTCGCGAATGCCGATATGGTTGGGCATTCGGGAAAGATTGAGCCTACGGTCAAGGCGGTTGAGACGGTGGATGCTCGCCTCGGAGAGATTGAAAAAGCAGTCCGCGCGAAAGGTGGCGCGATGCTGATTACTGCCGACCATGGCAACGCGGAAATGATGATCGATCCGGCGACTGGTGGCCCGCACACGGCACACACTACGAACCCGGTGCCTTTTATCGTGATGGCTGAAGACGCCAAGGGTTTTACACTCAAGCCGAACGGGTCGCTGCGTGATATTTCTCCGACGATGCTTGGGATGCTCGGCGTTACCGAGCCGAAAGAAATGACGGGCTCGGATCTGCGAGTGAAGAATCGGGTGATCGGATGATCGGGCGATCTGAACTTCCTGATTCAACTCTTGATCTGCGCGGTGCCAGCCTGTTCCCAATCTGAACGATAAAGTCCGCAGTCTTGACTTTAGATCGCCCGATGGCTCGATGGCCCGATCACCCGATGTTTCTACCTGGTATCGATACCAAATCCCAGGATTGCGGTCACTTCCACGGGATCGTTCCCTCTAGTCGCGGGGCGGAATTTCCAAGCGCGCAGAGCGACCTGAATTTTTGGGGTTGTTTCCGCATCGCCGGGCTCGAGCACTTTCAAATCTTTTAGTTCTCCGTTGCGGTCCAGAACGCAGGCAATAATCACTCTTGTGGGACGAAGGCCTTGCGGAAAGTCTTTTCGCAATGGTTCCGGTTCGCCCAGGGTTTCGCGCGATGGGTGCGCGGCTGAAGAGGGATCTGAGTACTGCATGACCACTCGTCCGAGCGACGTCTCGATGTAGATGGAATAGTTGTCACCCTTCAGCAAGCCGTAGTAAGGCAACACGCCCCCAGAGCGCGAGGTGGCAACTACGGTGACTCCCGATCTCTTGCGGTCATTGACGGAGGAATGTCCGGGTCCGTTCGCCGGCGCATTGCCGTTGGCAGAGTCGCCGAAGCTAGGCAGATTGATGGTTGTGGTGCCTCCGTCAACCGAGACACCGGGCAGAGATGGGTTGCCGTTGGCGCCGCTGCCCGTGCCGCCCGCGCCGGGATAGGGCGAGATGCCTCCGCGGGCGTTTGGATCGGACCCCCGACCTGCACCTTCTCTTCCCGCGCCCGAACCTTCGCCCTGCAATCCGCTGCCGCTGCCGCCGCCTTTGCCGATGCTTGAGCCGCCGCCGCTGCCGCCGAGGCCAGTTTTGGCGGTGCCACTGGGCGACATGGCAATCGCTCCTCCGCCGGTCGAGTTGGGCAAGCCGACTTTCGAGCCGGGTTGGTTGGAGATCACGACTCCCGAGCCAGCAGCGTTTCCTCCGCTATTCGCAGGAGGGGCTACAGACGAACCTATATCGAGGGGACCGCCTGCTCCGCTGCCTTTCGCGCCGCGTCCACTGCCCGAAAGAGCTTTGCCACCGCCGATACCCGGTGGAGGGGGCACGACGTCCACTGAGCCAGGCAACGCGCCAAGCAATGTGCCGCCAGATTGCGTTGAGCGGCCGCCCGACGAACCGCTTCCAGAGCCGTGCCCTTCAATCGAAGCGGGAGGCGGCACTACTTGCGTTCCCATTGTGCCAACTCCATTGCGTGCGAGTGATCCACCACCCGCTGCCGATGGTGGAGGAGGCACGGGCTTGGCGCGCAAATCACCCGTGGAAGAGCTTCCCCAGCTATTGAGATCGCGACTGACCTGCGATGGCGGCGGCGCAATTACAGCTGGAGTGGGCAGCGTTAGTTTGGATTTCGAATCGCTATCGCGGGCCGGCGCAGACACAGGGGGCGCGATTACGTCGACAGTCTGATTGAGCGGAATGCGGGAACTGGCAAGATCTCGTTGCGCGTCTTGAGGGGCTGGGGCCACGACGGTGGTCGCCATAGGACTTGCGGTTCGCATTTTGGCGCGCGAAAAGCTGGGCGCGGGAGACACAATCACGGCATTCAACGATGGGTTGCTGCGCTTGCTGGTCTGAGAAACATCGGGCGCTGGTGGAATCACGCTGGTGGTCAAGCTGTTTGAAGCGCGGCTGGTTGAATTCAGTTGTGGCGACGGAGGCACCACGCTCATCGCAGGAAGCGTCGGCAGATTCTGAGCGGAGCGCATGCCCTCGGCGGGCGGCGGCCCTGGGACCGCTTTGAAGGCGAGCAAATTGGCGACTGCGGAATCGGAGTGCGGCAGTTTTATCTTGGGTGCGTCCACGATCTTTTCGGCAGCCTTGTCTCCGCGAGCGACGCGGATGGCTTGAGTGCGATGGTGAGCCTGGTTTCCACCGGCGCGTCCAGACTTGCCGGCTTGCGCTCCGCCGCGATCTTGCGTTTGCGGCAGTTCATCGCCCGAGTAATAGATGACGTCCCATTGTGGACGAGAGGGGGCGATCGGAATCTCGAGACTGGCGAAGCGTCCGGGCAGGACGATGAGCGCGATGAGAAGCAGACATTCGAGGAACCAACCAAGAAGAATGCCGCGATAGGGAAATATGCCGATGGGCGCTTCACCCGCCAGCGCCTTCGGAGCGCGAGTGAGGGCCGGATTTAAAGCGGACTTAAACTCTTCCCATCTAGACGACCATTCGACCAGCAGGCGAGGTGGGTCGGGCCACTGGGTGATGGGTTCCGGGATGGTGTCAACGTTAGGCATGGTTGGACTAAGTTGTTCGCGGGGGTGTTACTAGTTTGCCAGAAGGACTCGGTGATTGGGCGATTACGGCGGTGTTTTTTGTTCTTTAATCGCTATTTCTACGGACGTTGGACGGGAGTCTCCGGAGATTTTCAATCCCTATAGATGGCGGGAGTGCATTGGCAAAGATTGTTAACCGATGGGTACTATCCCCCTGGGTCTATTGGAATCATCGATTTAGCGATAGATTCCCGTTAGATTCTTGGAGAATTAAGCATGACCATCATGAAAAGAGACGTGCTTGGTCAGGCCGCTTCGGTGTGGAGGGGATGCTCCATGAAAATATCTACTTTGTCGCCGAGGGCGGTCTGGGATTCGCGAATCATTCCGGTCGGAAGTTCAAGTACGGATGTAGCCTGAACCCGGATTGCGGCCATGCGCCAGGGTTTGAGATCTTCTTCAATGTGAATGACGATCCGATCGCGATCAAGGTAAACGGCGTCAATCGGAAAGCGCATGGCAAAGGTGTGAATTCCGCGAGAAGGGTTGATCCAGAGTCCTTGGCCGCGCGTGAAACGGGATGAGTCGGTTGCCATCAGGCCCCGAAAGCGCGACCAGTGAGTGCGCGCAATCATCAGGTCGGTAGCCAGATAAGTGGTTCGAGTGCTATTGAAAGCGTATCCTTTGGGCCTGGCTGGGGACATCAAGACTCCAAATTTGTAATCGGTGATTTGTACTTGTAATTTTAAGTCCGAACTCGGGGCGGTTCTTTGGCTTGTAATTATAAATTGCAAATTGCCAATCACAGGTCATTTCGCAAAGATGTGAATTAATTGGATTACGGCTGGTCCGACGGTGACGAAGATCAGCGAGGGCATGACAAACAAAACGAGGGGGATGATCATCTTGACGGTAGTTTTGGCAGCCTGTTCTTCGGCTCGCTGGCGGCGCTCGGTACGTAGAGATTCAGAATGGACGCGCAGCGCTTGAGCGACGCTGGTACCGAAGCGGTCGGTTTGAATCAGGGTTCCAACCAGGGAACGAATGTCTTCGACGCCGGTGCGCTCGGCCAGATTACGGAGCGCCTCTACACGCGGCTTTCCGGCGCGGGTCTCAAGGTCAAAGAGATGGAACTCGCCGCTTAATTCGGGGTGCGCGGTTCGCAGATCCTCACCAACGCGCATCATCGCTTGGTCGAGAGACAATCCGGCTTCAACGCAGATTACAGTGAGATCGAGCCCATCAGGAAGACCGAGTCGAAGGCGTCGCTGCCGGGCCTGAAGCTTCTTCTTGAGCATAAAACGAGGAACAAAAAAACCGAAGGCGGTGACGCCCACAAGAAGAAGAGGCGAACTGAATCCGCTGATCGCAACGGCTGTCAGGAAACCGATAGCGGCGAAGAGTACGCGCAGGCCGCGATAGATCGTAACGTGCTGCGCATTGCGATAGCCGGCCTGAATGAGCCAGAGGCGAGTTTGCGAGACGTCCGCAGACGACAGCGGCAAGGCTCGGCTCAGCGGATCGAGGGCCTGCTGCATGCGCTCGCGAATTGCGGGTTTTACTTCTGCCTTAGGACGTTGCCACCCGATCTCGCGCAGGCGTGATCCGAGCACCGAGGACGGCATAACCGCGGCGGCTCCGAAGGCGAAGACAATCACCGCGATGGTGAGAAAAACGAAAATGGTTAGCGCCAGCAACATGACTTCAAACCTGGATCCTGATAATTCTTCTAATTACAAAATAGCCAAGCGTCTGCAAAGTGATGCCACCTACGATTAAAGCATGTCCTAAAGGATCGGCGAAAAGCGGGTGAATAAAACCCGGGTTGATCACTTGCATGATCGCGACAATCGTTGGAGGCAAGCCCATGAGTAAGACCATGGTGAGACGACCCTGCGCCGTGTGTACGCGAACCTGGCGCAGGATTTTGAAGCGCTCGCGAATTACGTACGAGAGATTGTCGAGAATCTCGGCCAGGTTTCCACCGGTCTCGCGCTGCAGCATCACTGCTGTGACAAAGAACTTGACGTCGACAAGAGGGATGCGGTCGGCGAGGTTGAGCAAGGCGTCGCGAACGGGGAGTCCGAACTTTTGTTCTTCGTAGAGTTGGCGGAATTCCCCCGCAACAGGTTCTGAAACCTCGTTGGCGATCATCTCGAGGGCGGTCGTAAACGCGTGCCCGGCGCGAACGGCGCGGGCCAGAGTGTCGATCGCCTCAGGAAATTTTTCTTCAAATTTGGCGAAACGTTTGGATCGCTGGTGAGAGGCGTACGCGTAGGGAAGAAAAAAACCGAGCAGGGCTCCGACCCAACCAAACAAAAATTGGCCGCCGGCAATAAAAGCGATCAGAGCTAAGAGGAGCGAGGAAACTGCACAGAGCATCAGGAAGTTGCCGGCACGAACGTCGACGTTTCCCTGGGCTAGCACTTTCTGCAAAGCGGAAACACGCTCGGACCGGCGCAACCAGGTATCGAAGGCGGGAATTCGGCTCAGCACCTCGTCGCGAAGAAGCTCCGCTTCAGGCAGGACTTGTTCGGCGGGCTTCTGGGCGGCCGACAGGCGATCGCGAAGAACGCGAGCCTGAGCCTTGCGCTCATCGAACAGAGACATCACGACGAAGACGCCGACCGCGACTACGACGAAGACTAAAGCAGAGATGAAAATCAGCATAGGCTAGATCTCCATCCGAGACTCGAAGAGCGCGGGGTTAAGGCGACAACCGGCGGTGGCCAATCGCTCGGCAAAATGCGGCGGGGTACCGGTGGAGTGGAAGACGCCGCGGACTTTGCCGCTCTCGTCGATGCCGGTGCGATCGAAGACGAAGACGTCGCGCAGGGCCATCATGTCGCCTTCCATGCCAGTGACTTCAGAGATCGTGATGATCTTGCGCGTGCCATCGGACAGACGCGCGACCTGAACCACGGCGTGGACGGCGTTCGCGATCTGGTGCCGAATCGCGCGCTCAGGAATATTCAAGTTCGCCATCGATACCATGTTCTCAATACGAGAGAGTGCATCGCGCGGGGAGTTGGCATGGACAGTGGTAAGCGAGCCCTCGTGACCAGTGTTCATGGCCTGCAACATGTCGAAGGCCTCTTCTCCGCGCACCTCGCCAACCACGATGCGATCGGGACGCATACGCAGGCTGTTGATGACGAGTTGGCGCATACGGACAGATCCCTTGCCTTCGATGTTGGGCGGGCGGGTTTCGAGGCGGACGACGTGTTCCTGCTTGAGCTGTAGTTCGGCTGCATCCTCGATGGTCACGATGCGTTCCGAATTTGGGATGTATCCAGAGAGCACGTTGAGAACCGTAGTTTTGCCGGCGCCGGTTCCTCCTGAAATGATCAGGTTCAGGCGGCCCTTGACCATGGCCGAGAGCAATTCGAGCATGGGTTCGGTCAGGGTCTTGTTGTCCAGCATGTTGCGGGCGGTGATGGGATCGCGTCCGAAGCGGCGAATCGAGAGGCAGGCTCCATCGAGCGCCAGCGGAGGAATGATGGCGTTGACGCGGGAACCATCCTGCAAACGAGCGTCAACCATCGGCGACGATTCATCGACGCGGCGTCCAATGCGAGAGACGATGCGGTCGATGATCTGCATCAGGTGCTGGTTGTCTTTAAACGAATAGCCCGTGATCTCGAGTTTGCCGGCGCGTTCGACGTAGACCCGGTCGAAACGGTTGACCAGAATATCGGAGACGGTGGGATCTTTTAGCAGCGGTTCCAGTGGGCCCAAGCCGAAGATTTCGTCAAGGATCTCGCGCGATAGCTGTTCGCGTTCGGCGAAACTTAGCGGTACGGCTTCACTGTTTACCGAACTGCGAATGAGAATGAGAACTTCTTCGCGGGCGGAATCTCCGGTGGTACGGCCGAGTTTTTCGAGGTCAAGGCGGTCGAGGATCTTGCGATGCAGGTCTGCCTTGACCTGCTGGTAGTCACCGCGCTCGAACGCTTGTAAGTTTGCCATGTTTGATTTTCGGCTGTTAGCTTTCGGCTCTTAGCGTTTAGCTACAGGCTAAAAGCTAACGGCTAAGAGCGATTAGTACGCCGTCCTAAAACTACACCGTCTTAAACAATGACCAGGCAGTGCGCTTCACGTCCAGGTCATCTTTGGTTAAAAATTCCGCCAATCCTGAGATGGAGCGGGCAATGTCTGTATTCGAATGTTGCATGATTGGGACGCCGCGATCAATGGCGGTGGAGACGGCGAAATATTGATTGGGAATTCGCCAGAGAACGGGGGCTCCGATCGCCGATTCGGCCTCCGATTCGTCGAAGCCTGCAACCTTGCGATAACGGTTCAACACCAGCGCAAAACGATCGCGGGAGCCCGATTCTCCGAGATATTGTGCTACTCGGCCAGCGCTCCAGAGAGTGGCGACATCGGCATGAGCGATAAGCAAAACCTTTTCGGAAAGATTGCTGACTAAACGAGTTGCACTGTCGAGGCGCGAAGAAGCGTCGACGACGATGTAGCGAAACAGGCCGGCGATGGTGTCAAAGAGCCGCGCGAAATCTGAGGCGGAAGGCTCGATGGCGGTCGGCATAGCCGGTCCAGCCAACACCTGAAGACCGCGCTCATGACGAACCATGAAACTGTCGAGCAGAGATGAATCCATGCGGTGAAGGTTGGCTACCGCGTCAGAGACGGTGAACGTCGGCTTGAGATTGAGATGCAAAGAGCAGTGACCCAGAGGCGCAAGATCGACTAATGCTGTCTCATGGCGTAGCGCCTGTAACGCCAAGGCAAGGTTGACCGCAACAGTCGTGGCGCCGCTGCCGCCTTTGGCGTTTACGATGGTGAAGACTTTTCCACGGGAATTTTCACGGCCCGGTTTGCGGCGAGTTGCGGTCACGCGGACAAAGGCTTCCAGCAGATCGGTAGTGGTGGTGGGGCGTTCGATGTATTCGCGGACGCCGGCGCGCAAGGTGCTGACAATCAGCTGCGGCTGGGTCATGGGGCCGACTGCGAACACCGCAGCTTCCGGGAGTTCCTGATGCAGGAGTTCGATGGCGCGGAGCGCTCCGGCTATGCCGTCGCTACCAATGTCTACCAGAATTACGTCTGGGGCGAAGCTCTGGGTTTTTCGGACGACCTGGTCGTTGGCGGCGACCGGCATGGTCGAGTTACTGCAGACGGTGCGAGCCACACTGGTGCCATCCACCAGAACCTGCAAGACCGCGCGCTGGTCATTGTCCGTTGCAAAAACGGCTACTGACAATTCCGGCATGACTCGCTCCCCATTCGCAAAGCCATTAAATCACTGAGAGCCCAAAACTCCAAGCGTAGAGCGCCGTTTGACAGCCTTACAGCGCGTAATCCGTTGCATCAAGGCCTCTTTGCATCGAACTTACCTTTGTCAAGATACGGCAGCGGGTTCGCTGGACCTTTCGGCGATTCGACGCTGGGCGCAATCCGGTGAACGGTGCAAAGGACCATCAATTCCGAATTGCTCCTCGACAGGCTCTTGCTTTTGAAGAAGTTGCCCAGGATCGGGATGTCACCTAGCCCCGGAATTTTGCTTTCGATGTTAGTCACCCGGTTATCCATCAGGCCGGCGATAACGAAACTCTGACCATCTTGTAACTCAAACTCAGTTTCCGCTTTGCGTGTGCTGAGAGCGGGGATAATGGTTCCTCCGATGGAAACGCCATTGGCCAAGTCCAACGTACTGACTTCGGGCGCGACGTGGAGGTGAATATTGCCATTCGGCTGAATGATGGGAGTGAATTTCAAGCGCACGCCGAATTCACGAAACTGAATCGTAATGGTTGAGATTCCGGTAGCGTTCTGCTGCGCGACGGGGAAGGGAAATTCACCTCCCGCAAGAAAACTGGCCTCCTTGCCGTTGACGGCAATCAGGTTCGGTTCGGCCAGAATCTGCAGAACATTTTGCGTCTTAAGCGCTTCGATCACCGCTCCCAAGTGGACCTGTGGGTTGAAAAAGAACAGATTGAGCGCATTTGTTACTGTTGCGCTGGCGGTAGGAGTTCCCCCCTGACCGCTGTCGGTGATGGTTCCAAGACCACTAACTCCGCCAAACTGTCCGGTAGTCACTTGGCCGATTGTGTTTCCGGATCCAGTTGTAAAGAGGTTGATACCGAGTTGGGCCAGAGCCGAGCGATCGACTTCCGCGAACTTCACCTCGAGCATCACTTCTTCGGCGCCGACTGGGCCGAAGGTCAAAACGTTGACCACGTTTCTGGAATAAGCAGACGCCAGGGCTCCGGCATGTTTCGCCACGTCTTCAGTCGTGACGTGACCTGAAAGAACGATCGCATTGCGCGAGGGCGTCACACTGATTCGTTCGTCAGGGAAGAGCCGATGCATTTCTTCCGAAGCCGCCGTGATGTCGACATCCACTCGAAGATCAAAGCTCCGATTGCGTTCTAACTCGTCCCAGATCAATAGTGAGACCTCGCCCGGAGCCAATCCATTAACCAGTACCTGAGTAGGAGTGACAACCAGTGCGTCGGCAACCGATGGGTCGGTGACGGAGACGCGCTTCAATCTTTCAGTGGTATTAATCAGTAGCGACTTGCCCACCATGACACGCAGCGGCGCCGCTCCGGCGGTCACGTTTTGAGCAGGGGCCGAAGCAGCCTGATTATCCTGGGCCGCAGGCGGAGCGTCTTGCGATGATTGCGTAGTCGTGGACGCGACGCGTGGTGCGGCATCGTCGGTAGGGGTGGCGCCAGAGAACATCGTCGCGACACCCAGAAACACGGTGCTAGCGACGAGGCTAAGAGACTTCATCAATTCGAACCTCTGTGAGGATGCACGAACAAAACACGGTAGAAAATACGAAATCGCCTACTTCGGCGCCGCCGGGTCAAACTTGTTTTCTTCCCGTTTGTTGCCGCGGATCATCTCGACCTGATAAGGCACTGACGCTGGGGGCGGCGTCACTTTCGCGACAACCTTATGAAACTTGATTTTGGGCGCAGTGTCCACGGCTGCCACACTGGTTGGATAGAGCGAACTTGCCCGCGTTGCGCTGATGCCTTCCTTTTTTGTATCCATCGGATTCCGCAAAGCGAGTTGAATGCGCCATTCTTGCGCCACGAGAGCCAGCTTCTGCGAGTCGTCCGGTGAAAGTGCGAAAGTGATGACCGGGGCGCTAGCCGCGTCCGAATTGCGGTCTAAGCTGCGACCGACCGCAAGAACCAGTACATTCTCAAGGACGGTGGTCGTCTGATGCTCGGCGCCTTGACTGCCCGTAGCCAGCACATCGACGTGCGTGCCCGGCTGAACGAAACCAGCAACCGAAACAACATCGTTAACGCGAACAGAAACGGCTCGCATTCCCTGCGGAATCATGGAGGGCAGTCCGGCTCCGGCGTTCAGCGAGGCCAGCTTGCTTGCCAGCACGAAGTCGCCCTTGCCCAGAGGCAGAATTGCACCGCGTCCTAATACTTTTGCGGTTGTTGTGAATGCTCCGGGCGGAACCGCCGATGGGGGGACTGTGACCAGATGAACGTCATTCGCAGTCAGCTTGCTCCCGACTGGAATGTCTTCGGTAGCGACTACAACGGGAGTTCCAACTGTAGTCTCCGCGCTGGCTATGCTTCGCAACCGGTTATAGACCGCATAGCTGACCAAAAGGCCGATGGCCAAGGCCAAACCGCCGATCATCAATAGACGACTTCGATTCATCCCTCTCCTGCCGGAAGGAGTTCCGGGTTGATTTGCGAGCGCAGCGCGGCGCCCTCTACGTGATCATCTTTACTACCAGCTATTAGCCGATTGAACTGGCGACCTGCGAGAATACGGTGTTGGCGTTGCTGCCAATCAAACGGACGGTGCCGATCACGATTACGAGGATTACGGCCAGCATAACGGCATATTCCGCGATATCCTGACCCTCTTCATTGCGCCATAAAAGCTGAGCTAAATTTTCCATTTTTCTCCTCCGATTTGACCCACCGAACTTTCCCGAAAATCCCACCTCGGGACGAGCTTAGCACTAAATTTCGTGTATACGCCCTAGTTTCGCAGATTCTGCAGCGCTCTGGGAAACATTTTTTCACGTTTGTGCCCTTCTGGCGACGGGACTAAGGTAATGGCCAGCTTTTCGACCTGAGCGGGCTGTCGAACCAAGAGAATTGCCTTGGAATCGGCATAAGCTGTTCGCCAGGTCGGATCCAAAGTGAGGGCTTGCGCAACCGGGCATGAAGGGGGGAAAAGCATCGCCTCGACCTTCCAGTTGGCCAGGATTTCGCGCCATCCTGTCCCAAGTGCGATGACCGTTTTGAGCGAATCACGCATGAGATCGTCGCCATAAACATCGGCCCGGCCGTCGATAAATACACGATATTCGGGGTAGAGCTTCCAGATTGCATATCCGCCCCAGTCGTAATAGACAAAGAGATTCCGAGGATAATCGCCGGAAATCAGCACATCCGCTGCTTTTACGGGGAACAACTCCGCGACTCGCACATCCTGACTATGAATGAGGCTGAGCCACCTCGCTGTTGCAAATATCGACAGCAATAAGAGAACGGCGACATTAAGAATAGGCCGCATCCCCGAGATCCTGGGACTTGGATGTGTCACATGACCCCCGACCGGCAAAGCGGCGGCAATCACAGGCATCGCCAGCAAGACAAAAATCGGAATGTGGCGGGCCGCATCCAGTGCTGCAACGCCGGTGAGAAGTAGGGGCAGCAAGACGCGCCATTGGGGACGGCTACGATGACTCGCGACCACCACTATGACCAGTAAAAAGATGAGTAAAAGTGACCGATACAGCGCGTCATGAAAATCAGGCGAATGCCACTCGGAAATGAACCGACGCATGCCCGAGGACTGCAAGGTCTGAAATGGATAGAAGTAGAGTTGAAAACCGCTCGGGTTGAGTGGAATTACCGCGAAACATGCAATCAAGAGCGGCGCGATTCGAAAGATCATTGGGCGCGCGTCTCTCCAAGGCGTGTTGCCAGTGGCTACTTCTATCGTTAGTCCGAAAACGTATGCCAACAATAACGCTGCTCCCACCGCGAAACCAGCATGCAGGTTCAGCCACAAAAGAAACAGAGGAGGAATCAGAAATAGCAGTTTCGGCCGTCGTTCGCTGCGTTCGACGAGAAATAAGAGCAGGCTGGCTAAGGTGAAGGTGAACATCTGTGGTCGAGTTCCCCACGCGGGAGCGGCCGCCAAGGCTCCGAAGACGGCCGCAGCAGCAGCCCAGTGCTTCGCTCCGGGGCAACGCAAAAACAGGATCCAAAGGCCCAGTGTCGTAACGACGGCAGAGAATATAATGAGCGCCGCGGCTCCGCCATGTTTCCACAGTTCATAAAATATGACCTCGGATAACCACTCGTGTGATATCCACGGATGCCCTGCGCGCGTGAAAGAGAAAATATCGGAGTGCGGGATACGGCCGTTTTCTACAATCCATTGTCCCGTGCGCAAATGCCACCAAAGATCGGGGTCGGTCGCGTTGCGCGCCGTCATTGCCAACATGCCCAATAAGACGACTGCGCCGAAGGTCGCGCTTGCGTTCATGCGACGCGTAACCAGAGCCACCATGTGAGCGGGATTATAGAATCATTGGTCGGCAAAAGCTTCTCATGATTCAGTCCGTCAAACGGCGCAAGCTTTTCATCACCGTGTTTCTCCTCGCGATGGCGTTCTGTAACGTCGTTCTGCTCTTGCGCGAGGTCTCGTCCTTGCGCAATGGATATCAGGATTTCACTATCTATTACATGAGCGCTCTGCTCCTGAGGAGTGGGCAAGGGGCTGATCTTTACAATTCAGACACGCAATATCGCGCGCAACTCACGTTTGCACACGTACCCATTCGGCAAGGGCCGCTGCCTTTTAATCATCCACCGTTCGAAGCGATTGTGTTTCTCCCCTTCACTCTCCTGTCGTATTGGCCGGCATATCTTCTGTGGACGGCAATCAACGTGATCATGCTCGCTCTAAGCGTGGTCTTGCTCAGAAGGCGGTTTCCTCGGATATTGACGTCATCACCACTGGTTCTTGGTTTGGGCGCGGCTGCGTTTTTTCCGGTAGCAATCGCGATCGTTCAGGGGCAGGACGTTGTTTTGCTTCTGCTTCTGTTTGTGCTGGCGGTGATCTGCCTGGACCGGGGGCAGGACGCGACGGCCGGAGCATTGTTGGCCGGAGGACTATTCCGGCCTCATCTGATAGTACCGATCCTGGTTCTGTTGGCCGTTCGTCGATGGCGTCTGCTACGAGGCTTCGTACCTGCCGCCCTAGTTCTGGTAGCTATGTCGGTGGCAATCACCGGTTGGAATGGTCCGCATGATTACATTCAATTTGTTCTTCATGTGGAGAAAACAGTTTGCCACGGGTGTTTTGGCCCTCAGACAGTGCCCAATCTCCGCGGATTATTTCAAGACTTACCTGGACTCGGCGCTTCGAGCCGAGCGGCGACTGCCCTTGTTCTTGTTTCTTCGCTGGTTATATTCTTCGTCGCGTTGCGGAGAATCTGGAATGGCCGCGATTCCATTGGTTTTTCCTCGAATCTCGCAGTTGTGACGACTTTACTGGTCAGCTTTCATTTGCTTACACACGATCTGATTCTGCTGTTGCCGCTGGCACTTATTCTTCTTACGCAATCGCTAGATCGTCAAACGGTGGATCGTCAATCAGGCGATAGTCAAACAAAGTTGTTTAATGGAAAGTTAGTTCTGGTCTCGCTGTTATTTCTTACGCCCCTTTACGTTTTTTTGCTGTGGCAGGTGGACCAGTTTTTCTGGTTCTCGCTGGTTCTGATTTGGCTTTATATGATTTTGGTATTGACGCCGGCTCCCGCGGAGGTACCAGCCTGACGACAAACAGGTCCGCCATTGTTCAGTGGCTGAGATACCCATTGCTCGCGACTATCTGCGCACTGGGCATGTGGACATACGCCAACCGGGTGCTCATACCGCATCAGATCCATTACGCAGCGGAGCATGGAATTCCGCGCGGAAATTTTTCCGATCTTTATCCTCGTTGGTATGGTTCACGTGAGTTGTTGCTTCATGGACGCGATCCATATAGTGCCGAGATAACCCATGAGATTCAGCAGAGATTTTATGGACGCCCGCTCGATCCCGACGGACCCGGAAATCGAAATTACCAACAGGGATTCTATTATCCCGTCTATGTCGCCTTCGGCCTCGCTCCGACGATTCACCTTCCATTTGAAAAAGTGCGAGTGGGATTCTTCTGGCTGATGGTCGGCCTCACGGTTGTGACCGTTCCACTGTGGCCGCGCATTTTGCACTGGCCGGTATCTCTGCCCATCCAAGTAAGCCTGATCTTATTCACGCTCGGAAGTCTGCCGGCAATGCAAGGGCTCAAGCTCGATCAAATTACGTTGCTGGTGGTGCCATTGTTGGCGATTGCGTTATTCCTGCTGGCGAAAGATCGCCAGATCTCAGCTGGAATTTTGCTCGCACTGACGACAATTAAACCGCAACTAGTTTTTTTGTTATTAGTCTGGTTGGCGATTTGGACGCTCGCCGATTGCCGGCGCCGCTACCGCTTGATGGCATCATTTTTGGTGTCGATGGTAATTCTCTGTGCTGCGTCAGAGTGGTACTTGCCTCACTGGATCCCGCTTTTCTTGCGCGCACTGTACGAATACCGTCATTACACCGGCGAAATTTCTGTGTTGGATACACTGATTGGTGTTCCCTGGAGCAAAGCGATCGAAATCGCTGCGTTCGCGCTAACAATGTGGGCTGGGTGGACGGCCCGGCGCGAACGACCGGACGCAGACGCTTTCGCCTCTATTTTGAGCCTGGTTCTGGCCAGTACGGTGCTTCTAGTGCCCACGTATGGGCCTTATAACCAGGTACTCCTCCTGCCTGCAATCATTGTGCTGCTCAAGAATCGCGAGCTTGTTTGGCGAAGCGGTGTGGTCGGCCGCGCGTTAGGAGTGATCACAGCTCTCCTGATCGTTTGGCCGTGGATTTCATCGGTGGCCTTGGCGATTCTTTCGTTCGCCTTGCCACCATTACAGGTCGAAGCAGGCTGGACATTACCTTTCTGGACTACTCTCCAGATTCCGCTGTCCGTGGTTGCTCTTATGCTTGTGTATCTCTATCCAACGACATTTACTGCTCCGATAAGGGCGGGCTCGTCGTAGAATGCTTGCGGGCCCGTTTCGGTCACGGGCAGGGGGAATCCAGACCAGATGTCGTCGGCGTCGCATTCGGGCATATCCAGCATTTTTCCCATCGCGATTTTTGTGCAGGGCAGCGATCAACAGACGCTGTCACTGAATCACACTCCCTACACCGTTGGGCGCAAGGTTGACCGCGATCTGGTGATTGCCGACCCTCGCGTGTCGCGCGAGCACGCCTCCATCGTTTCTGAAAATGGAGAATTCTACGTTGTCGACAACAGCAGCAAGCACGGCACGTTCGTCAACGGAGAGAAAGTCGATCGCCACAAGCTGCAACGCAACGACCGCCTCGAATTCGGCGCACGCGATATCGCGTATCTGATCTTTCACCCGCTGCACACGACTTCGAACACCGCGCGTGAATTCCTTAGCCAGATTTCAGGAATTCAAATTGCGCCCGAAGCAAGCGACCTCGAGAAGCTCACGCTCTTCATGGAAGCGGCGCGCAAGTTGAACACTATCGGCGTGCTCGACGAGATTCTGGTGACGCTGCTCGAAGCGACGCTGAAGTTAACCCGCGCCGAACGCGGATACATCTTCTTGCGCGACATCGACGGCACGCTGACCCTCGCCGCCGGACGTAACTCTAAAGGCGAGCCGCTCCTCGATGACAAGACAATTTCACGCTCCGTGTTGGATGGCGCTTTGACGTCGAATTCCGAATATCTGGTCACCGATACGAGCCAGATGTTAGATGTGAAGGAGCGCCAAAGCATCGTCGCCTTTGATCTTCGCACCGTGATCTGCATGCCTCTGCGCAAGCCGCTCGTGCAAACGACTCGCGCCGATCAACCTGCGGGCGGAGACGTAATGGGCGCGCTCTATGTCGATTCGCGCTTCGCCTCGCGCGATATTACCAGCGTCAGCCACGACATTTTGCGCGCGATCGCGACTGAAGCTGCGCAGTTGATCGAGAATGCGCGCCTGGTGCAGGCCGAAGAAGCTGGCCGGCGTTATCAGCAGGAACTCGGAATCGCAGCCTCGATCCAGCAGCGTCTATTGGCAGTTACTTTGCCGGAGGTTCCGTTTGCGCGCGTGAATGGCCGCAACATGTCGTGTAAGGAAATCGGAGGCGATTTCTTTGAAGCCGTGAATACTCCGCAAGGTCTGGCCGTTGTGCTCGCCGACGTGAGCGGTAAGGGAGTTTCGGCGGCACTGCTGGCCTCCATTCTTCAGGGCATGGTCTACTCGCAACTTATTTCGGGCA
>OBLW0100001837.1_pt1 | contig 17752 bp, 14 predicted proteins | sample 1520161 | NCBI WGS metagenome assembly OBLW01 (sample SAMEA3539309, study PRJEB22396) | soil metagenome | biome: tundra; feature: field; material: soil | place: USA | collected 2010-05 | depth 0.15 m | reverse complement strand
CGCAACTGGCGATGCAGGTCGATCCAAAAGATAAGTTTGCCTACCAGAATGTCTCTGGCGTTTACATGGCGCTTGGGCGCTTCGACGAAGCGGGGGCGGTGATCGAGCAGGCGAAGCAGCAAAAGATGGATTCCGCCTCGACCCGATTGGTCGCTTACCAACTGGCATTTATTCGGAGCGACGAGGGGGCGATGCAGCGGGAATACGACCACGCCGAAGATCCGGGCGAACAGGCGTTCCTGTTGTCGTTTAAATGCCAGGCGAAATACTTCCAGGGCCGGGTACGCGAAGCGCGCGAGGTCTGCAACACCATGGCGCAGATGGGGGACCAGCACCAACTGAATGAGTTCGTGGCGAGCCTGCGCACGACCCAGGGCGCGATCGAGGCGGAATTCGGTTATCCCGCCGAGGCCCGGCGCCAGACGGAAGCCGCACTGGCCGTACCAAACAACAAATTTGTAAACCTGGGCGCCGCCGCCAATTTTGCGCGGCTGGGAGACGCGGCCCGGGCGCAGAAGCTGATTGCCGATTTGGCCAGGGAATATCCCAGCGACACCGTTCTAAATAAAGCCGTCCTCCCGCTCGCTCGCGCCATGATTGAGCTGCAACTTAAGCAGCCATCCAAAGTGATCGACGAACTGGAGAGCGTCCGGCCTTTCGAAATATCCGGCGGCCCCACGGCGGCCACCGATTATTGGCCCATGTACCTGCGCGGCGAGGCGTATCTCGACTTGCACGATGGAGCGAAGGCTCAAGTCGAATATCAAAAGATCGCGGACCATCGCGGACTTAGTCCGATGAGTCCGCTCTATTCTCTTGCGCACCTGGGCAGCGCGCGCGCTTATGCCCTCGCGGGAGATACGGCGAAGTCTCGGGCGGCATATCAGGATTTCTTTGCCTTCTGGAAAGACGCCGATCCCGACGTTCCGGTCTTGAAGCAAGCGAAGTCCGAATACGAAAAGCTGCACTAGTGGCGTGTGTTGAGAATAGCGATGGTTATTTTTCGTCCCGATCCGACACGAAGTTTCCGGGGAAGTCAAAGGCTCTTACCACGGGGGACGCAGGGATTTCACCGGGATTCACAGGGGAAATCGGCGACTCATAAAGGTCGATCTGTTCGACGCGCTACACTAGCGTCGTGTCGCGAAAATAGGCGGCATTCTAGAACTCCGTTGCCGTGCTAAACGCGCAGGCATCGGCGCTGCAAGCAGACTACATAGGTCCTTCGCTTCGCTCAGGATGACAGCCTGAATTTATTTCGCGTTTTTCCGGGACACGACACTAGTACTTAGCGCGAACTTTCGGAATTTTCGCTGCAGCACAATCCCGGCCTCTCTACCCTTTTTCCCCGATGGAGCATCTCAGGGTATGGACCTACGCTTGAAGTGTGGCAGGTACCATTCAAAGAACGAAATGCACGCAGCCCGTGCCGAGGAAAAATCATGAATAAGGATCAGGTTTCCGGCAAAGTCGATCAAGCGGTTGGAAAAATCAAGCAGGGTGTGGGCGAGGCCGTGGGCAACGAAAAGCTCGCGAACAAGGGCGTAGTGGACCAGGCAAAAGGCGCCGCCAAAGAGACTTGGGGAAACGCAAAAGACGCCGCGAACAAGGTTGCCCAATCGCACCAGGAAACGGTCCACGAGAAGGCCAGTGACACGCGAGCGAAGATCAGCCAGTCCATCGACGACGCAAAAGATAAGGCCAAGAACAAAATCGATGACTTTAAGTAACGAAAGTCGGCGTAGTCATCGGCGTAGTCAAAGGGCTGACTGTCCTGAAACGAAGGGATTCGCGGCAATTACATAACGCAGCGGAAGTTCCGCGGACTTCACGATTCCGATCCGCGCCGTGATCGCGACACGGCGCGGGCGGTAGCCGTCGTCGACGATCCGGAGATCGGACTGGGCGCTGACCAGGCTTTTGCCATTGTCTCGCGCGCGGGTGATTTCGAATGCTTCGGCCAGACGTCCCGGCCCGGAAGAAATCTTTTTCAGAAAAGAGACGCTCGTGAGGCCGGCCGATTTCTTGGGTTTTAGTCCCCGCGCTTCGGCCATCTCTTCGACGCCACAGATCGGCTCCAGCGCCCGGAAAAGGACGCCGCCCGCCACTCCCTCGGGCAGACAGGAAACATTCAAACAATAATGAACGCCGTAAATGAAGTACACATAGGCGTGGCCGGGAGGGCCGAAGAGAACCGCGTTGCGCGCTGTTTTTCCGGCGGCGGCGTGCGCGGCGGCATCATTCTGTCCTAGATAGGCTTCGGTTTCGACGATGCGTCCTGCCAGAAGTCCAACGGCTGTCTTGCGAATCAGCAACTTTCCCAACAAGGCCCGCGCCACGCGTCGCGGATCGCGATCGAAAAACTCAGCTTTCAGCACCGTCGCGCGTCCCAGCGAAGTCATGGCATCACCGATACCGCGCCGGGTTGGAGTAGGAGTGCTTCGCGCAATTTCGGCAAAATTCATTAGCATCTCGACGGCGCAGGCGGCGCCCAGGTTAGCGCCCAAAGAACGGGCGCGAACCTGGGGCACAGCCGTCACACAGGATGACAGGGCCGGACCAGGCCATTGCCGCCCCGCTGCGCGGGCTCGCTTACACCGCGCCCTTCAAATACTCCAGCACTTCGTCGGCGTGCCCTTCGGCTTTCACGTTGTTGAAGATGTGTTTGATCTTGCCGTCGGGACCAATCACGAACGTTGTGCGCGCGATTCCCTGCACTTTTTTGCCATACATGTTTTTCTCTTTGACTACGCCGAAGAGATTCGCGATCTTCTTCTCCGGATCGGCCAGTAGGGGGAAGGGCAGGCTGAACTTTTCCTGAAACTTCTTCTGCGAAGCCGAAGTATCTTTCGAAATCCCGAGCAGTACTACGCCCGTCTTCCTGAGGGCCGCGTAGCTATCGCGAAAGCCGCACGCTTCCTTCGTGCATCCCGGGGTGTCGGCTTTGGGATAAAAATAAAGCACGACCGTTTTGCCGCGAAAGTCTTTCAAGGCAACCTCTTTGCCATTCTCGTCCGTCGTACTGAAGTCTGGGGATTTATCATTGACATCCATGGGTGTTTTTCCTCGCCGTTCATCGTTATATCGCAAGCGCAGCTTCGGCGTCATCTCGTTCGCCGTCATCACGATCGCCTTGAATTGGACATCGCTAATCTGTTTTAGCGGTTCCCCGCTGCTCGGTCAGGAACCGACAACGCAGTACGGGCGCAAGACTCCGCCCGACAAGGGTCCACGCGCGCTGGGATTGGTCCAGATTTCGGGAAAAAAAGCCCGCATCATTCCCATCGCGATCATGCTGGACGGGAAGTTCTACGACGCGGGCTCCTACAAAGCGGCGCCCGTTCCAATGGCGCTCGACTTCGGGGTCGTCTATGAAGGTTTTCGCACCGGGGTTTCGCAGGGAGTCTTCACCATCACCCAGCCCGGACAACTCAATCATGTCTGGATCGCGGAAGGGACTTGGCTTCCCGAGGGCGCGATCGATCCGAACAAGCGTAAGAAATTCACAGCTCCCGTGATCGCCGACGACGACAAAGACGGCCCGCCTGTGCTCCACCGTCGAGCGGGCGCGGCGGACGCGGACGACAAAACTCAATCCAGCAAGAACGCGGATAAAGATAAATCGGGCGACAAGGACAAAGATCAAACGAAGAAAGAGCAAACGACAGACGATAAGGATAAGAAGGACGAGCAAAAAGCCACGTCCGCAGGGGCAACGCCTTCATCGACTGCGCCCGCTGCTCCCACGCTCTCAAAGCCTTCGGAGACCACGAAACCGCCGTCTGTTCCAGATGCCGCGAAGCCATCAACGTCATCTTCCGAAGCTGAAAATGATGAACCAATCGGCGATCCAAACCGTCCCAGACTGCGCAGGGGAAAACCTGTTCATGCCGCGCAGCAGGAACCTTTTACGACGTTCGACGCTGGGGAACCATTGCCTGGCGCATCCCCCTCTGGCACGTCTCCCTCGGGCAAGGACGACGCGTCGGCAAAAAGCTCTACTGCACCCGCCGTCTTGGTCCCGGCCATCTCCGACGCGGGAGGGCCCGATCCCCGCCCCTACACCTACGATCTGAAGCCAGAGGAGGAAGCGAGCTACCGGAGCAAGATGCTCGATCTTGCCGCAGCCCAGCTTCACCTTCAAGCGGGCGCCGCAAAGAAAGAATCTGCGTCCAATAGCAAAAATCCTCGGTCCGCGAAACCCGGCGGCAAAGCCGCTAAAGCGCCGCAGCCGGCTTTCGACGAGGTTAAACTGCGAATCTTCGATCTCTCCAGTTCGAACGAGCCGGTTCTGGTGCTCTCGGCCAAGACTCATCCAGTCCCACCCGCAGCCGGCGCGAACGGAAGCGTCGAAGAACCGAAGGAAATCACCCTGATCGCGCGCAGCAATCTGGAAAACGAATTGCAAAAGTTATTCTTCTCGCAAACCGATTCGCGGCACCTCGATGTGGCTCCCCGCATGGAATTGATTGATGCCGTCGACGCGGATGGCGATGGACGCGGCGAGTTGCTCTTCCGGCGCACGTTTGACGATGGCAGCGCCTACGCCATCTACCGCGTCAGTCGCGACGGGCTGTGGCCACTGTTCGAAGGAACTCCGTGAAGCAATCGGGTCATCGGGTGATCGAAAGTCAAAAACAGGCAGTTCGATCACCCGATGGCCGGATGGCTTCATTTACAATGTCTGCCTCTCAGAGGTGAGACCATGCGCGCGATTTCTCGGATTGCAATCCTGGCGGCTCTCTCGGCGGGGTTCTGTTTTGCTCAAAATCAGGACTTCAGCAAAGTGCAAATTAAAGTCTCGAAGGTGGCGGGCAGCGTTTACATGCTGGTCGGAGCCGGAGGCAACATTGGGGCTTCGGTTGGAGACGACGGCATCGTTGTCGTCGATGATCAGTACGCGCCTCTCGCCGACAGAATTCAGGTGGCCCTGAAAGGCATTACCGACAAGCCGGTGCGTTTCATCATCAACACGCATTACCACGGAGACCACACCGGAGGGAACGAGTTTTTTCAAAAGCAGGCGCCCATCATCGCGCACGACAACGTCCGCAAGCGTTTGGAAGCAGGGGGCCAGGCGGGCAACGGCGGAGCGGTTCACATGGAGCAGAAGGCTCAACCGAAGGGTGCATTGCCGATCCTCACCTTCGATCACGACATCACGGTGCACCTGAACGGCGAAGACATCCGCGCTTTGCACGTTCCGGCAGGACATACCGACGGCGACTCGATCATCTATTTTCCCAAATCAAATGTGGTGCACATGGGCGACGATTTCGTGACCTACGGCTTTCCTTTTATCGATGTGGAGAGCGGCGGCAGCATCGACGGCATGATCAGCGGCGTCGAATCCGCGATCGCGCAGCTTCCCGCGGACGTGAAAATCATTCCCGGCCACGGCGAGATCTCGAATCTCGATGACGTGCGCGCCTACGTGAAGATGCTGAAAGAAACTCGCGCGGCGGTGCAGGACGCGCTCGATAAGAAGATGACGCTGGAACAGATGAAAGAGAAGAAGATTCTCGACCCCTGGAAGAAATACTCCGGAGCATTCGTCAACGCGGACGCGTTTGTGGAGACCTTGTATAACTCGCTGACGGGAGCGAAGACGGGGAAATTCATTCCGCACAATTAGTCGTGGGGGTCGCTTGGGTTCTCTCCGCGCCGGGCAAAAATCCTGCGTCTACAGGCGCGAGAATTTCCACTTGCCAGACGGTACCAATCTGGTTACTATGCAGCAATCTTTTTTTTCGATTTGAGCGCGGCACACAACATACGAATTATGAATATCGGCGAGACCATCCGAAATTTCCGGCTCCAGCGCAGCATGTCCCAGGGCGATATCGAAAAGCGCACTGGATTGTTGCGCTGCTACCTGTCGCGGGTTGAAAACGGCCACACCATTCCTTCGCTCGACACCCTCGCCAAGATCGCCGGCGCCATGGATCTGGCCTTATCCCAGTTCTTTTCGGAGGGCAGCAACAGCAACGGTCACAAAGGCTTGCCGCAGCTCTCCGACGACGAAGTCCGCTTCCTGAGCCAGATGCGCCGTTATTCCGCGAATCTCAACGATAGCGACCGGAAACTAGTCCTCGCCATGGTTAAGAAGATGGCTTCCAGTACATCGAAGTAAACTCCCGAATTTGGCGGTCTTTGCGTAAGGGACTTAAGGGACGGTGGGCGCTCAACTCCCACTCTTGCGCAAAGAACGCGCAAGAATGGGGCACCCGCGATCAACTCCCACTCTTGCGCACAGAGCGCGCCAGAATGGGGCACGCGGCCGCACATCTGACCCCTCATACGACAATTTACTCCGGCATTAGTTCCGCCACCGTCAATTGGTCCGCGTTGCGCAGTTCGGGAAACAGCCAGGCCCAGGTGGCGATCACGACCAGAGTTCCCACTCCACCGAGAACCACCGCCGGAACGGTGCCGAACCATTGTGCGGTGAGTCCGGACTCGAACTCGCCCAACTCGTTCGAAACGCCGATGAACATCATATCCACCGCATTCACTCGCCCGCGCATGTCATCGGGAGTGGCGACCTGAATCAGGGTGGCGCGGATGATGACGCTGACCATGTCGGCCGCTCCCGTCAGGAATAGCGCGACCATCGACAGCACCAGGCTGTGCGAGAGTCCGAACACGATGGTGAAGACTCCAAATAGGGCTACGGATAACAGCATGGTCAAGCCCGCTCGGCGACGGATGGGACGGTGCGCCACCACGATCGCCATCAGCGCGGCGCCTACTCCGGGAGCGCTGCGCAGCAAGCCGAGTCCCCAGGGCCCGGTGTGCAGAATCTCTTTTGCGTAGACCGGCAGAAGCGCCACCGCTCCACCCAGCAGAACCGCGAACATGTCCAGGGAGATCGAACCTAATATCAGCTTCTTCTGGCCGATGAAACGAAATCCGGCCAGCACCGTGCGCCAACTGGCGGGCTCTCTTGCGGATTTTTGGGGTGAGGTGGGCAGAGGATGGATACGGAAGGTGAGACTCACCGCGAGAATCGACACGGAAACCGCCAGAGCATAGACGGCATGAGGACCGCGAAAAAAGGCGTAGGCGATACCTCCGAGAGCGGGGCCCGCGATGGTGGCGATTTGAAAAGTGCTGGCATTCCAGGCGACGGCGTTGGCGAAGTGTTCTTCGGGAACGAGGTGCGGGAGAATCGCCCGGCTCACGGGAAAGCTGAAACTGCGGCAAACTCCGACCAGGACCAGGACGACATAGATCAGGTGAACCGATTGCGGGGCGCGCCAACTGATCCCGAGCAACAAAGCCGAGCAGATGCCGAATCCCGCGTAACACCACATCAGCAGTTTGCGGCGGTCAAACAGATCGGCGGCATGTCCGGCAAAGAGAAACAAGATGAAGCCTGGGGCGAACTGGGCCAGGCCGACATATCCGAGATCAAGAGGCCGCCGGGTGATCTCGTAGACCTGCCATCCGACGGCAACCGACTGCATTTCAATCGCGAGCACGATGAAGAAGCGCGCAAGGGTGTAAGAGACGAAGTTTGGATGGGTAAAAGCGACATGGCCGGCCAGTCGCGGGTCTTTCTCGGTGAGCATTGGTCTTGTATTTTACTTGCGCGTGGGCGCTGGCAGGTGCCTCGCGTCAGCGCCGGTTGATGAGGGACGCTACGTAGCCGGCGCCAAAACCGTTGTCGATGTTCACCACGCTGACGTTCGAGGCGCAGGAGTTCATCATGCCCAACAAGGCGGCCAAGCCTCCGAAGGCCGCTCCATAGCCTATGCTGGTAGGAACCGCGATTACTGGGACTCCCACCAGTCCTCCAACTACGCTCGGGAGCGCGCCTTCCATTCCGGCGCAGACAATGATGACTCGTGCCTTGGCCAACGCTTCCCGATGGGCCAGCAGTCGGTGGATGCCGGCGACCCCAACGTCATAGATGTGCTGAACATTGTTGCCCATCAGTTCGGCGGTCACGACTGCCTCTTCGGCTACGGGGATGTCGCTGGTTCCCGCGGAGACGACGACGATGACTCCCTTGCCGTGGCGCTTTCGGTCGCGCTGGAGAACTATGGCGCGGGCCAGCGGCCGATACTCGGGCTCGCAGTCACCGTCACCATCGAATGCAGCGAGCACGGCTTCGTATTGCTCCTCGCTGGCTCGGGTCGCCAGCACGTTGCCATTGTGCTCCGCAAGGTGGGTGAAGATTCCAGCAACCTGACTCGGAGTCTTGCCCTGGGCGAAGATCACTTCCGGCATGCCGTGGCGCAGGGCCCGATGATGGTCCAATTTCGCAAACCCGAGATCTTCAAAGGGGAGATGCCGTAGTTTCTCTACCGCTTCATCCGGGGAAAGAGACTTCTTTTTGACCTGTTCGAAGAGCTTACGAAGGGCTGCGGAGTTCATAGGGGAGACTTTATTGTAGATGGGAAGGGCTCACGCCGGTGCAGTTGCCAAACCTGCGTGGCCTAGGCTAAGGCCGACTCTCATTTGCGGCGCCAATTTCCCAGGGTAAAATCATATCTTTTCAGCGACTTGCGCAGATTACTTCAGTGGTTCTATGGCCTTCGGATAGTTTGCCCCCGCCCTCCGCCACCCCTTATAATCGGCTTACTCTGGTTCTGGATTCTTCGGCAGGTTTTCGGGTAGGGTTGGCAGTTTAACAACTAGGAGCACGTGTATTTTGTCCAGTTCCAGTGAACTGGACTAATCCGCCGATCTGGACTCGAATGGGTAGACGCCTGCAAATCGCGCTGATGGCCAGCTTAACCGCGATCTCCTTTTTTCTTTGTATCGTATCCTCCACCGTGCCGGCCTGGGCGCAGTCCGTCCAAGTCGGTTCGATCAGTTCTACCGACGAATCGGGGCGAAAAATCTACGTAAACGATGGCACGAGCTTGGGGAACCCGAACGGACTGGGCAGCGCCAGGACGCATTCCGCGCCTACGTCACGATCTCCCTTGGTTTATTGGAGTTCGACCGAGCATCGCTTTAAGCCCGTCCCGACCAGCGGAGCCACGCTGCGGGCTGCGCGGTCGGCCGCTACGGAGGTCAATACCTACCTCGGTGGCCGGACTCAAAACCACCCGTTCTATAACCACTCGTTTACTCAACAGGATATCGACGCTGCGATCGATGAATCCGCGGCCCGCCACCATGTGGACCCAAGCCTGGTGCGATCGGTGGTCAAGGTTGAATCGAATTTCAATCCCAACGCGGTCTCGCGCAAGGGAGCGATGGGGCTGATGCAGTTGATGCCGGCCACGGCGCGTTCGCTCAACCTGGTCAATCCTTTCGATCCGGCGCAGAACGTCGATGCCGGGGTTCGGCATCTCAAGAAGTTGTTGGATAGCTATGGCGGCAATGTACGCCTGAGCCTGGCGGCCTACAATGCTGGCGCCGGAGCGGTGGCGCGGAGCGCGGGCGTTCCCCATTTCCGGGAAACCCAGGACTATGTTCGCCGAATCACTGGCTTGTATAGCGGCGGAGCAGAAACGGGCCGGTATTTTACGCCGAGCCCGATTCAAGCGCCGGTGCATGTGCAGCGGGACGCCCGGGGCGTGCTTTACATCAGCAATACGGACTGATGCGGAGTTTCCTGTCGTGGTAGCGGGCGATTTCCGTAGTTAAAGGGTGCTATCTAACAACTTCGTGGCGTGGCTCGGGTTGTCATTCTGAGCGAAGCGAACGACCTGCTCTTTGAGCGTTGAAGACAGCAGGTCCTTCGCTTCGCTCAGGATGACAATCTGCTATTGAGATAATTAGGAAGTTCAGTGCAGACCCAGGCTTCTACGACCCTAACTCGAGGCGGCCACGCCTTTCGCCTTGGCGTCGCGCCCATCTTCGCAATAGTGTTCGCGCTGCTGCCGCTGGCTTCCGCATCGGCTAGCACCCATCACGCCGCGCGCCACAACGATGCCTGGGCGCGCCAGCATTTCGCCAAAGCGGAGCGCATGCGCGAGGCTTTGAACGGGCGCCCTTTGGCGGAGCGCAATCGCCACGAGTACCAGCGCGTTATTGACGCGTACCGCAGTGTGTACTTCGGGTCTCCGGCGTCGTCGAAGGCCGATCCGAGCGTGGTGGCGACCGCCGAACTGATGGTCGAGATGGGACGTCGCTTCGACGACAACAAGATTCTCCGCGGGGCCATCGAGCAATACCGTTTCTTGCGCAAGGAATATCCCGGCAGCCGGTATCGCTTCGATGCCCTGTTCACGATTGGCGAGATCTACAAGGACGATCTCAACGATCCCGAAGAGGCTCGGGCCACATTCACCGATTTTGTCAAGCGCTATCCGCGCAACCGGTTGGCGGACGACGCACGGTCGGCGGTGAAAGACATAGAGGCTGAGGCGGCGAAGCAGCAGCAATCGCCCCGGAAACTTGCCCGCAAGCAGAAGCCGAATTCCGGCGCCGCGGTCAGCGCCAACTCCAGCCCAGAAGACTCAACCGATTCCGCCACGGCCGCCAGCGCGCACCGCAACGTGCTGCCGCGAGTGACTGGTGTTCGCCACTGGTCCACGCCTGACTACACTCGCGTCGCCATCGACATCGAGAAAGAGGTAAAGTTTGCCTCGCAGCGCATCTCGGACCCGGACCGCATTTTTTTCGACCTGCGCGATACCACCCTCGCTTCGACGTTGGTGGGCAAGACTTTCGACGTCGACGACGGCTTCCTGAAGAAGATTCGAGTGGCGGAGTCGCAGCCGGGCCGCACCCGGATCGTGCTCGAAGTGGACGATCTCGCGCGCTACGACGCTTTTTTGCTGCCCGATCCTTACCGGCTCATTATCGACATTCATGGCAAGCAGAAGCGAGGAGCGCTGGCCAAGGCGGCTTCGGCGACTGAATCCGGCGACGATGCCGCTACAGCGTCTCGCAAGACAGGCTTGGTTGAGACCGACTTACCTCCCTCATCCAATCCCGATTCAGAATCGGCTGCGGCAGCGCAAGCGGAGAACGAACCAGAAAACGACCATGGCGTGATTAAAACCACCGTTGCGGTGAAAGGATCGGAGCGCAGAATTCCGAAAACGATCGTTACGGCAGAGGACAAAACCGGCGACGCTGCCGAAGAAACTGCGTCTGCGGCAGCCACTCCGAAACACGAAAAATTCAGCACGAAAGCGATCGTCAGGGATTCGAAGGCATCCTCTCCTTCTTCGTCATCGACTCAGCGAAAAAAAGCGCACTCCACCGCAACCGAGACGGCCGATCTCACGGCTGAAACCCGCGAGGCGCGTCCGACGGCCTCCGGCGACCGGTCGTTGACTCGCGCCCTTGGATTGAAAATTGGCAAGATCGTGATCGATGCCGGGCACGGCGGACACGACACGGGGACCATCGGTCCCAACGGCCTGCTGGAAAAAGACGTGGTGCTCGACGTGGCCAAGCGTCTGGGACGTCTGCTCGAGACCCGGCTGGGCGCCGAAGTTGTCTACACGCGGCGCGACGATACTTTTATTCCGCTGGAAACGCGAACCGCAATTGCGAACCGGGAGCGCGCGGATCTTTTCATTTCGATCCATGCCAACTCGAGCCGCGATTCGGATGCGCGCGGCGTCGAAACTTATTACCTGAATTTCACTTCATCGCCGGAAGCGCTGGAAGTTGCGGCCCGTGAAAACGCAGTGTCGGAGAAATCGATTCACGAGTTGCAGGACCTGGTGAAAAAGATTGCGCTGAAAGAGAAGATCGAAGAATCGCGCGAGTTTGCCGGCGACGTGCAGGAATCACTCTACGGGGGACTCGCGTTCAACAGCGCGGGCATCCGCAATCGCGGCATCAAGAAAGCTCCGTTTATTGTGCTGATCGGCGCGAACATGCCTTCGATTCTGGCCGAAATTTCGTTTGTTTCAAATCCCACCGATGAGCGCAAGATGGAAACCTCCGAGCACCGCCAGCGCATTGCCGAATCGCTTTACCGGGGCGTGTCCAAATACGTCAACGGACTGAGCGGAGTAAAGGTCGCCAGCAAGATCGATAAACCCGCAGGCCAGTAAACGCGGTGCGCCCCGTCCTTGTCGCATTTTGTTCGAGAGTAACTGGGCCATTGACTTCGTCCGGGTCGGCTGCTCGGAGCAGTATTTCGCTCGCTATCCCCGGATGAGAAGGGCAACCGCAATCCCCAAAGTGATCGCCTCCACGAGAAGCGCACAGGATGTTAGCTTTTTTGCCCGGCCAAATCGAGCCACCATCCGGCTCACACCGGCGGTGACAATAACAAAAGGCGAGGCCGCGAGCCGGTAGAGACAGTAGCCGAGTACGCTCTCCGTCAAATGGCTTTTGCCGAACACGAACAGACCCAAGCACGCTGGCGCAGTCAGGCTGAGGCCCAGCAGAAGTTTCGAGTAGGCCGTATACAGCGGCTCAAACCTGGCCATGACCCACACCAGAAAAAGGGTCGGGACCATGAAGAGGCAGGCGATGAAGATATAGAGTGTGAGCTGCCCGAAGGCAAACATGCCACCGGCGGCTTCCGCGGGATTATGGATTTCCTGCAAGTGGCGCGCAAAGAGCAAGCACGCTGAAAACACGAAGACGCCGGCGTAGCCCAGACCGGCCAACCAGAGCTGCGTACGCAAGGGGATGGATTTCACAGGGAGCATTTTACCGTGCTCCGGATAGGACTCAGCTTTTTCAGGGCATCTCTAATCCTGCGGCGTCGCCCAGGTTAGCGCCCAAGGAACGGGCGCGAACCTGGGGCACATAACGACCGTCTTGGTGCACTTACGATTGCGCGGACGCTTCGTGATAACGGTAATATTCTGTTTCAGGAGGCTCTCCCCCCATGAGTCACTCCCTTCGCTTGTTACTCGCGGCTCTTAGCCTTGGAATGCTAGTCACTTCGATCTTGCCGGGCTCTGTGCAGGCCCAGGCAGTGGCGACCAAGACCGTTCACATTACTATCGATGCTTTGACGAACCGGCACTCGATTAGCCCCTTTGTTTATGGCGGGTCTTATCCGCAGGATGCAGCCACCATCGCCGATAGCGGGCTGAGCGTGGTGCGCTGGGGCGGGAATGCCACTTCGCGCTACAACTGGCAGGCGGGCACGGAGAATTCCGCCGCGGACTGGTATTGGGGCGACTATGGCTATACCGAGATTGGCGACAGCGACTCGTCGAAGTTCATCGAGGATGTGAAGGGGGCGGGCAGCAATCCGCTGATGACGATGGTCATGCTCGACTGGGTGGCGAAGAATGTTTCCGATGGCAGCGCCTACAGCTTTTCGGTCGCGAAATATGGGGCGCAGTGTTACTCGAACCCTTATAACTCCGACGATGGCATTGGCATCAAGACCGATTGCTCGACGCCCATCACGGGCAACGATCCGAATGACGCCAACGTCCCGCTGAAAGACTCGCCGCAGAAAGGCGACCCTCCGAATGCGCTTTACCGCAGCCAGTGGGCGGCGGCCCTGGCAGCGGCGTTTGGCGGCGCTCCGCATTTCTACGATATGGACAATGAGATCGACATCTGGGGCAGTACGCACCGCGACGTGCATCCGCAGCCCTCGGCTTATGACGAGTTGCGCGATACCTATGTGACGGAAGCGCGCGCACTCAAAGGGTGGGACCCGGCGGCGATCCGGTTTGGGCCGGTATCGTGTTGCTGGTGGTTTTACTGGAACGGCGCGAATAACAACGACAAAGCGGCTCATGCGGGAAACGATTTTCTGTCCTGGTGGCTGAATGAAGTTTACTGGCAGGATCAGGTGGCGGGCACGCGGTCGGTTGACGTGTTCGACATTCACGCCTATCCCGACACTCCAGACACATCGGGATACACGCTGGCGAAGAAGCGAGCGCTGGCGCTGCGGATCTTCCGCGATTACTGGGATCCGAAATATGTCAGCACAGGGAGCGACATCGACCAGAAGTGGACGACGTTCATTCAACCGAAAAAGACGATTCCGTTTCGCATTCCGCGGCTGCGGGCGATCGCGAACATGATTTATCCGGGGACGCCTTTGAGCGTGACGGAATGGAACGCGGCCATCGCCGGGGAATCCGATTATTCGACGGCGCTCTCGGACGCAGATGCCTATGGAATTCTGGGCCGCGAGCGCGTTTATCTCGCATCGCGCTGGGTCGCGCCGGTTCCGGGAAATCCGAATTACCTGGGGCTGAAGCTCTACACCAATTACGACGGACAGCATCACGGCTTCGCCACGAGGTCGGTATCGGCGACCAACGATGGGAACGCCGACCTGGTCAGCAGTTTTGCGGCAATGGATTCCGCCGGTAAAACTCTGACGGTGATGGTGCTGAACAAGGCTCCGTCGACGACGCTGGCGGCGCAGTTTGCGATTACTGGATTTACGCCTGCGCAGGTTACGACTTACACGCTGGGGCCCAAGAACCGTATGAAGATTGTGGCTTCGTCGCCGCAGGCCTGGTTATCGAGCGTGACGCTGGCTGCTTACACGGCTACGCTTCTGGTGATTGCGGGCTCGTCTACTTTGCCGAACGCGGAATGGGATCTGAATCCCGACACGACGATGGTTGCGGCGGGCGGTGCGGTGACATTGTCGCCGAAGATTGTTTCGGGTACGGGGACGGTGACCCTGGGAACTCCACACTCTGACGCCGGAATCAGCTTGGCGGTGACACAAGGCACGATCGGTGCCGGGCAGGATGGGGCGATTACCGTGACCGCCGGAAAAAAGGCGGGCTTCTATCACTACAGCGTGCCGGGAACCGACAGCGCCGGCATTACGCAGCAACAAGAGGGATATATTCTCGTCGGCAACCCGCCGGCTGCGCTGAGCGAGCAGGGAAACGGCCAGAGTGGCGCGCCGGGTACGAATCTGAACTTGTCGGTCACTCTGACTCCGGGGCAATCGGGAGGAACGTCGGGGACGGGAGCGACGATTTTCTTTACTGCCGACTCGGGAACGCTTTCCAGCCGAATGGTCACGACGGATGCGTCGGGGAACGCGGCAGTGGTGCTGACCTTGCCTGGGAGTCCGGCGACGGTGCATGTGACGGCGGAGGGTCCGTTTGGATTGGGGCATCCGGTAGCGAGGTTCACGGAGACGGCGCAGTAAAGTGCGATGCGGTGGAAACTTTCCTGCGCTGCCGATAGTCTAATTGGGTAGCGTGGGTGCGCCTTTCCCCGAATGACATTCTTGCGACAGCCCCTCATTTGCCTTCTTCTTGCCTGTTTGCTTATTGGCGCGCAGAGCTTTGCCGCCGAACCGCCTAAGCCCGTCCCATTGGCTTCGAGTTCGCCTTCATCCTCAGTCCTCCCCGCCGGGTTCGCGGGCTGGCAGGTTCAGGGCGCTATCGACAAGAGTGACGACCCCTCCGCCGCTGACGCTGCCAACGCGCCGGTGCTCAAGGAATATGGCTTCGTTCGTCTGGAGAAAGCCGCCTATGCGCGCGATGATGGCCGCCATCTGACCATCAAGGCGGCGGTGTTTGAAGATGCCACGGACGCTTACGGGGCCTTTACCTATTATTTAACCGACGACATGCGCGAGGATACGATTGGCGGCGGGGCGGCCAATCTCAATAACCGCGTGCTGTTCTATCAGGGCAACGTGCTGGTGGATGCGGTCTTCGACCGGATGAGCGTGATGTCGGCGGCGCAACTGCGGGAACTGGCGGGACTGCTTCCGCAAGCGGAGGGCAACAAAGGGAATCCGCCTTCGCTACAGACTTATCTTCCGAAGCACGCTTTCCAGAAGAGTTTCGATAGGAAGACGACCAAATACATTCTGGGCCCGGTCGCGCTCAACCGCGTTGGATCGCCGCTGCCGGCATCGCTGGTCGATTTCAAATCGGGCGCGGAGGTGGTGATCGGGAAGTATGAGGCTGCGGCGGGCGACGCCACGCTGATGTTGATCATGTATCCGACTCCGCAAATTGCGCTGGAACGGCTGCGCCAGATCGATGCCTCGCATCAGATCGCGGAACAGAAGCCGGGAGTCGCGTCCATCGTGGATGTGGGACCGTTCTTCGACGCGCGCACCGGGCCGATCGTTGTGATCGCGACCGGGCCGCTTTCGAAAAGCGAAGCGCGGTCGCTGATGTCTTCGATCAGCTATGAAGCGGACGTCACCTGGAATGAAAATACTTATGTCAGCAAGAAGGATAATTTAGCGAATTTCCTTTTTAACGCCATCGTTCTGTGCGGAATTGTGGTGGGCTTGGCGCTGGTCGCGGGAGTGGCTTTTGGCGGCTTGCGATTGCTGATAAAGCGGTTTTTTCCCGACTCGGTGTTCGACCGGCGGGAGGCAGTGGAATTCATCTCCTTGCATTTGGAGGACCAGTCTTCGAAGCCTGCCGCGGGGGCGGTAAGTGACTCAATCGAATATCGTTAGGGGCGCGAACGGGCAATTTTATGCCATTTTGGGCCGGTTTGCCGACTTGTGGACATATCTCACAAGTCATTGAAAACAAGACTATTTAAGTCGCAAATTTTGCTTGACACTGTGCTTTTAAGACTCATAAGATTCCCGCAGAAAGTTCTGATGGATAAAACCTCCGTTGGAACTATTCTCCCTTGAAAGAAAAGGCCGCCCAAGTTGCCGGGTGGCCTTTTCGTTTTAGCTCTCAGCTCTCAGTTCTCAGCTCTCAGTAAGAGCTTCCATTCTCGGTTGTGTGGAACTGCGGGGAGCTGGCGGTCGTATCATTGACACAGCAAGCTTGTGCAGTCGAGTTCGAGCAACTCATTTTTTGCAGCTTGGGAGGTCGGTAATGTTTTGCGATCAATGTGGGGCGCAGTTGCAGGAGAGAGACACTCGTTGTGGACGCTGCGGCAAGCCCGTGCTTGGACTGATCGAACTACGACGAAGCCGCGTTCGCGAGCACGTGCGGATGGTCGGCATTTTGTGGATGGCATACTCAGCACTGCACGCGGTTGGAGGAATAGCCATACTCGTCGTTGCGCAGGTCGTCTTCGGCCACGCATTCCACAATGGTCCGCCGCCGGAAGTCTCGTTTTGGCTGCGTCCGCTGCTCACCGTCGTCGGATGGTTGCTGCTGGCAAAATCCGCCGCAGGTTTCTTCGCGGGTTGGGGGTTGCTGCAGCGCGAAGAGTGGGCGCGGACCGTTGCCCTCGTAATGGGTTTCATCGCGCTGTTGAATGTTCCACTTGGTACCGCACTGGGCATCTATACACTTTGGGTGCTGCTACCGGCGCGATCGGACGACGAGTACAAAGCATTGGCGCAGGCCGCGTGAAGGGGCACCGGAGTTTTGCAAGCGCTGGGCTACTGGCATTGTGCCCTCCGGCGGCATGAGAGCCTTGCGTTGTGCTCGGTTGTGCGCAGGTGAGTTACGATTGGCCGGGCGCGGGTTTGCAGGAATCAAGGCGGGGTTTTAGAATCGAAATCGGGCCGACGTAGCTCAGTTGGTAGAGCAGCCGATTCGTAATCGGCAGGTCACCAGTTCAAGTCTGGTCGTCGGCTCCATTCTTTCAATCACTTACGATCAGTTCACTGAGACCTGCTGCACAACTGCTGCACGAGCTATTCTTGCTTCCAGTTGCTTCATGGCGTTGGTCACGACTTCGGGTACCGTCTTGATGTAGCTTCTCTGCGTCGTGCTGACATCCTCGTGCCGCAGAATTGCTTGGATCACCTTGTCCGGCACTCCGAGTTCATGAAGGTTCGTGGCTAGACCGCGACGATATGCGTGCCAGCCTTTCCACTCGATCCCGTTTGCCTTGAACATGGGCTTGATCACACGGTCAGCGAGGTTGTCCAAATCAAGCGCCCCGCCAATCGTATTCGGGAACATCCAGCCAGAAGCATTCTCTGGTTTTA
>OBLW0100001836.1_pt1 | contig 17761 bp, 13 predicted proteins | sample 1520161 | NCBI WGS metagenome assembly OBLW01 (sample SAMEA3539309, study PRJEB22396) | soil metagenome | biome: tundra; feature: field; material: soil | place: USA | collected 2010-05 | depth 0.15 m | reverse complement strand
GGAACTCGAGGAACTCATAGATAATCTCCTTTTGGTTTGGTTCGGTGCCTTGTTCGTTAGACTCCGAACCCAAAGTAATCGCGGTCAGTCAATTCAATTCGCCTACCTGGCGTGGTGGTCCGAGTCGCCGCTGATGCACGCCAAGATGCGCCAGTGAGCCGTCGGCTTGAAGGCCGGCCAGCGCCGCGGTGACCGCATCGCGCAGGGTCATGCTGCTGGTATTCTTGTGCGAATCTTGCCACGACGCGCACAGTTCACCTCCTCGGGCCCGATCCCGATGCGGCGGACAGCGGCCTCGCAATGGCCATCTCCGGAATCATGGGCAAGTAGATCGTGACGCGATCGCCCCTTTCGACGTCCAGCTTTCCGTCACTGAGCCAGCGAATGCGAAAGCCCCCTTCTGCATAGCTCGCGTCTTTGACCACCGAGAACTCCTCAATCCAATCGATGCGGTGCCCGATGCAGGCCCAAAGGCGATCTGGATCTTCAACGGACTCCGCGTACGTGCGCTGGTAGTCGGTGCGCTTGATGTGAGCCGCGGCAGCAAGATTCTCGGGAATTGGATGGATATTCTGGTTCATAGCCTCACTAAAGTATAATGACCAACGTCAGTACTACCTCACATCAAACCCTCGGTGAGCAAAGCGGCCAGCAGGCGCTGACAATACCGTCAGCATCCGTGAATCTACTGAAGCGTTGAGCTGGAAGAATTAATGACCTAGAAATCCTACCGTGCGTTATTGCAGCAAAATCAAGTCCGACCCTATAGCGGCGATGTCCCGTAGTAACGCAAAGGCACCCTGGATTTCTCGGCCTCTTGATAGGTCAGTTCCTGGGTGCCTGGCGGGTAGCCGTTCTGCTGCAGCATGTAAGCCATGATCTGTACGTCCTGATCATGCGTCAGGCTACCCGGCGTGCCTGGAGGCATCAATTTGGCGACGAAATTGAAGATATCGCTGACGTGGAAGTCGTAGCTCGGAGCGGCGAAATCCGGTCCTTTCAACGCAGGCCCGGAAGAGCCGCCGGACTGCCCATCCAGCAGCAGCCCGTGACACATGGCGCAGTTCTGGCCGTAGGCGATGGCGCCCTGGGTGGCTTGATCCGCGGTGTACAGCGCGGGCACTCTGCTGTGCTTTCGTTTGGTTTTGTCCATTGTGTCGGCAACCTTGATCAGTCGCCCGGCGTTTGCATTCCAGGCGACCGCATACTGCAGGCGCGCAGCTGGCCACCGCGCTGAGGTGGGTTCTGCACCGGCCGCGGCGGCGTGCTGATACGGCTTGATCATCCGCTCCAGCTGCCCCCTGCTCTGCAGTTTGTCAACACCCTGCTCGAACAGATTGGCAGCACTCTGGGACTGCGGCCCGTACAGCGCCACCAGGTTCCAGAGCATGTGCTTGCCGGGCAAGATGCGAACGCTAAGCGATGGGTGCGTGGGGTGGCTGTTCGCGTAGAATTCGATCGACGGCTGCCAAGCCAATCCCGCAGCGATGTGATCCGCCTCCAAATCCGCCAGCATCAGCGAATCCTTGGGATAGACATGCATCACGATGTTGGGATGGGTGCTATAGAGGAGTCCAGCATACGTATCGAGCTGTGCGATGCCCACTTCGCTGCCCTTGGGCAACTCACTGAGCGACACCGTCTTGGAGGTGCCGCGGCGGACCAGCACAAAGCCGGTACTGGCGTAGGCCGATGTGGCCTCGACATTGGGCGGGAGATTCGGATTGCTGATATCAACTGGAAACCCCATGACCAGCTGACACTCTGACTGCGCCATTTTGGCAAAGCGGCCGAGCGGAATGCCGTCGCCGCCCTTGCCATAGCCGACAAAGGGAACCAGTTTCACCGCGTATCCCTGCGTCTTGGCAGCGGCACGGGCGACGCGTGCATCCATCGCCGCGGTGGGACTGGCTTGATCGACGCAGACGTTCAGAACGGGCGCAGCCCCGGCGCAGTGCACGAGCACCGCGCCGAGGATACATGCTGCAAACTGGGCGTTGCGTGCGTCCTTATTACAAAGCAAAGACATAGAGGTGTCCGCCTTTCGGAATCGCCGCGACGGCGGGATCCTTGGCCATCTGCCCGCCCCAGATCGGGCCGGCACCACCCCAACCCGCCCATACGGCGACATATTGCTTGCCATCAACCGTATATGTGGTGGGCACGCCGATGATCCCGGAGCTGAGCTGCTCGCTGCTCCACAGCACCTTGCCGCTCTTGGCGTCGAATGCCATGAAATGGCCGTCGGTGCTGCCGCTGAACATCAGGCCACCGGAGGTGGCCAGCGTGGCGCCGGACCAGGGCAGATGGGTTTCGTGCTGCCAGACCTGTTTGCCGGTATTGAGATCCACGCCCTGCACCGAGCCCCAATTGTCGGTGGTCGGATCGTGCTTGACCTCGAAGGATTCATCGAGGAACGCAAGTCCCGCCTTATAAGCAACTGGTTCCACGCCTTTGATGTCCATGCAGGCGTGCTGCGTTGGGATGTATGCCATGTGGGTCTGTGGATCGACAGACATCGGCCACCAATTCTTGCCGCCGAGGAAGCTTGGGCAGGCGAACACCTGCTTGTCGATCGTCGGACGCAGGGCCGGATCGGACTGCGAAACACCATCCTTCATGCCGATGATGGAGGTCACATGCACGAACGGCTCGGCGTAGATCAGCTTGCCATTGGTGCGATTGACCGCGTAGAACCAGCCGTTGCGATCCGCGTGTACCAGCGCCTTGTAATTCTGGCCCCCGTACGTGAGATCCGTCAGGACCACCTCGTTGGCACCGTCATAGTCCCAGGTGTCGTTCGGTGTCCACTGGTAGTACCACTTGATCTTGCCCGTGTTCGGATCCAGCGCCAGCACCGAGTCCGTATACAAATTAGTGCCCGGACGCAACGTCGCGAGCCACGGGCCGGGATTGCCGACGCCCCAGAACAGTGTGTTGGTCGCGTGATCGTAACTGCCCGTGATCCAGGGATTACCGCCACCGGTCTTGTATGCGCCCTTCGGCCAGGTGTCCCCGCCGGGCGTTCCGGGCGCCGCCGTGGTGTAGGTCTTCCACTCGACCTTGCCGGTCTCAGCGTTCAGGCCGACGATAAAACCACGCGCTCCGTACTCGCCGCCGCCATCGCCGATGATCACCTTGCCGTTCACCACCAGCGGGGCAGCGGTAATGAAGTAGCCGACGCCCGGGGGCGCCAGCGCTGTATCCCACTTGACCGTGCCGGTCTTGGCGTCGAGCGCGACGATGTGATTGCCCAACGTGCCCATGTAGACCAGATCACCGGATAGCGCCACACCGCGATTGACGACGTCGCAGCAGACCGTCTTCAGGGCTTTCGGATCGAGCGGATAGTCGTACTTCCACAGCACTTTGCCGCTGGTGGCATCCAACGCGATCACGTGATCCATCGGCGTGGTCACGAACATGTAATTGCCGTTCACCAACGGCGCCGCCTCGTGACCCTGGAAGAGATCGCTCTGGTAGTCGAAGGCGACCTTGAGCTTGTCGACGTTACCGGCGTTGATCTGATCAAACGGCGCGTAGCCGGTGCTCTCGTAGTTGCGTCGATACATCAGCCAGCCGCTATCCTGCTGGGCGTTGATCAGCCGCTCGCCGGTGACCGCCTGGTACGCTGGCGTGTCGGCAAAAGCCAGCAGCGGCGTCAGCGCCGCTGCGGCCAATACGCCGCCGCCTAGCATGCGCCTGGCTGCAGTCAACACAGGATTCCTCTTTGTGCTCATGTCGAACTCCGTGCGCCGGTCAAACCGGCAAGGTGTTATGAATGGAAATTTCAGACAGTGAAGGCCTAGCTCCACACAATCTTGCCGGTGCCGTCGTAGCCCGAGGCCATCAAGGACAAGCCGCCGATATCCAGCTTGGCAAACACGTCGTCGCTGAACTTCGTACTCCAGCCGATCTTGCCGTGAAAGCCCGGCGCAGTCTTCGCGGCGGGAGTCCTCCCCGGCTCGGTCAATGAATTGAGCGGGTCGAAGATACCCACGGTGACGTTGGCGCCGCCAAAGACGGGCGTCGTGTAATTGATCTGCGCCAGGGTATCCGTGTAGATATATCCGAAGTCGATCGAGCCCAGCGAGGTGTTCGCCGGGTTAGGTCCCGACATGCTGCCCCGGACGCTCACACCAAGGAGCGTCATGTCATTGACGATCGCATCGAAGCCAAACAAGCCGAAGTTCCGACCGAGCGTAAAGGTGCCCATGTCCTTGTTGCCGAAGGTCATGTACACCTGGCGCACATCCAGTCCGGTGGTGCCCAGCGCCACGTTGGTCGGACCGCCGACGGTCGCCTGTAGATTGGGACTGCCGCCGTCATTGGTGTCAATGCCCGGATACAGGCCAAGGTGCGCGGACAGATCAATTCCAGCCTGTGTTGTCGAAACGCCGAAGGTGAAGGCCGCCGGCAGCAAGCCGTTGCCGATGTTGGAAACGCTGTTGCCGCTCGCAGTACCCGTGCAGGCGCCACCGACCGTAACGATGGCTTTAACCGAACAGGCCTGTTCGCAGTTTGAATAGATGTAGTCGACGTTGACGTTGCCATCGAGGGAAAACTTCCATGTGCCGTCCGGGCTCGTGAGATCGATTGCCGCGGCTGGCATTGCGGTGCACCAGGTGGCCACCGCCACACTCAGCGCCAACCCTGCGGTAATTTTGCGATGCATTATTTTCTTCCCACCATGAATTTTTGAAACAGGCCGGACTCAGTCGCCACAAGCGCCTTTGCGTATTCCTCGCATTGGCGCTGGGACCCGGCAGGTCATCTCAGAGCAAGCGCCGTACCATCCGCCGCCAAGGGTGCTCTGTTCAGAAAGCGACGCAGCGCCGCCTCAGCCGCTCCCCCCGGCAAAGCCACGACACATACGCGCGCGCTTCAGCGCTCTCGATCGTGGCAGCAGGCGAATCCGCGCGGAGATTCCGCCGCTGCCGGACGTCCGGCCGGATCCGCGGCGCTGCGTTCCCCGGCTCACGGCGCTACGGTCCAAGGCGCGGCAGGTCGGCTCAGCCGATGGTCCAGAGGCAGTTACCCCAATAAGCGGGAAGTCTTGTTGACCCGAGTCAACCGTGTCATTAATGTGACAGGTGTCACCTGATTAGCGGCATTTGCGCGGTACAGCGATCGATCGCAGTTTCAGGGACGGGGCACGTCCATGATTACTAAATACCCAACCCCACGTCCGCATCGGCCGGAGGTTGCGCTATGAGCGATCGGCAAGAGCCGCATGCGGACCTGGTCTTTCGGGTCGCGGCGCATGAACCGGCCTCTAATCCAACCGAACTGATTCCGGCAGTCGACACCTCGTGGCGCCGCTGCCTGAATGAGTTCAAGCTCGATCCGGCACGGAGCTATCAGCCCGTGGTGCTGAACTCAACGCGATTGAGGGAACTACACGCCGAACATGCAGACCTGGTGAATATCGCGCAGGCGGAAATGGACTCGCTGTACGAGCAAATTTCCGGCTCGGGTTACGCCCTGCTGCTCGCCGACACCTGCGGTGTCATCTTGTGCGAACGGATTGATCCGGCAATCAAAAAGATGTTCAACAGTGCAATGCTCATTGTCGGCGCCGAATGGAGCGAACAGCGCGAGGGCACCAATGGCATCGGTACCTGTGTGACGGAGTGCCGACCGATCACGATCCATCAGGCGGATCACTTTAGGAACCGCCACATTGGTTTGTCGTGCTCGGCAGCCCCGATCCACGATCCGTTTGGACACGTGATTGCGGTGCTCGATGCCTCCAGCGTGAATGCCCGTGGGACGCGCGAGTCGCAGATGCACACCGTCGCACTGGTCAATGCCTCGGCGCGACTGATTGAGAAATGCCTGTTTCTGCGTCGCCACCAGGCGGACACCGTGCTGCGCTTCCACTACCGGCCGGAATTTGTCGACCTGTTGCACGAGGGCGCCATCGCCGTGGCCTCCAATGGCACGATCGTGGCGGCCGACATGACCGGGCTAAGACTGCTCGGAGCACAGCATCGCGGGGAACTTGTGGGTCGCCCGTTTACCGACGTATTTGACGCAAAGTGTGAAGAGCTACAAAGCGCGGCGACATCCGGGCGGCGCGCCATCTGGGAACTGCGCGAGTTGGTGCACGGCAATCGTTACTATGCGAGTTTTGCGGCGGTCACGCAGCAACATGGGCCTAGGCAGATTGAGCGTTCGTCCACGCCCAGAACCATCGTTCGGGTAGCCCACGAAGACTCGTCTCCAGTCATGACATTGGAGGATCTGGCCGGAGCGGATCCGCAGATGATGCGCAATCTCTACAACGCGCGGCGTATTGTCGATTGTGCCGTCTCCGTGCTGATCAGTGGGCCGACAGGCTCGGGTAAGGAAGCCTTTGCCAAGGCCATGCATATGGCCAGCCATCGCGCCAAGCAGCCTTTTGTGGCGGTCAATTGCGCCGCCATTCCGGAGCCGTTAATCGAGAGTGAATTGTTCGGCTACGCGGCCGGCGCCTTTACCGGCGCGCGCCGCGAAGGCATGCGCGGCCGCATTGTTCAATCCTCGGGTGGAACGCTGTTTCTGGATGAAATTGGCGACATGCCTTTGCCGCTGCAGACGCGGCTGCTTCGTGTCCTGGAGGAGCAGGAGGTGACGCCACTGGGCACCGAGTCGGTTGTCAAAGTGAAGCTACGCGTGATTTCCGCTTCGCACCGTAATTTGCGCGACATGCTGGCGCACGGCGCTTTCCGCGAAGATCTGTTTTATCGACTCAATGGCATCACGCTTGAAATGCCGGCTCTGGCTAAACGTCGCGATACGGAAGCTCTGGTGCGCAAATGCATTGCCCACGAATCGGCGGCCGGCGAGTTAGCGGCTATTGAGCTGGGCGCCCTAGAGCAGCTGATAGCCTACAACTGGCCAGGAAACATCCGCGAGTTGCGCAACGCGATTCGCACAGCGCTAGCCATCTGTGAGGGACGACTCATTCGCTTAAGCGACTTACCGAGTGAGATCAGGCAATTTGACCCGGAACCGCCCGCTGAGATCAGTTCAGGCTCGGTGTCGTCGGTTCATCCCACTGGCGCGCCCACGTCGTTGGAATTTGCCGAGCGCCGGGTGCTGCTTGAGGTCATTGAGCAAAATAGCGGGAACATGACGCAAACGGCTGCTCAGCTCAGACTAAGCCGCAACACCCTGTATCGAAAATTACGACGCCACGGCATCCCCGTCGGGGCCGGGCGCTTCCAACGGCATTGAGTTAGACCCGACGCGCCGGCGGGGCTACGCGGATGCGACCGAGCCGGGGCACGGTGCTTCGCTTCGCAAACGAAGGCGGTTTACCGGAACGTGCAGATTGGTGCGGTTTCCTGGGGATAAGTCCGCTGGCCATCCAGATGGCCGTCGCACTCGCGGTGTCCTTCGTGATTGGGTACGTCTATTTCGCCGAACGCTGGGCATGGATCGTCCTCACCGCTTTCATCGTTGGCAGCGGTAACCGTGGTCGACTGGATGTTGCGTACAAGAGCGTGGTGGACGCTCTTTGTCACACTTGCGCTTACCCTGCTTCAGGGCTTCTCGGGTTCTTCGGCGCCGCGCATCCTGTGGCCACGTCTGGAAGAAATAGCGATCAGGGCAATCATCGGCGTCGCCTCTACTTGGTTAGTGCTCCCTGTGCGGTCAACCGCCGCGCTGCGCCTCAGCGCCCGATAACAGGGGTGCGCGTACCTTTTGTGCCAAGACACGCGGTTGTAACAATTCAACCTTGCAGAATCAGTCACATGCGCGATCGCGATCTGCCGCCAATTCTAAGATTCCCGGGCAACTTTCAGGATCCGATCAATCAATAACTTGGGCAGCAATATGCTGCGCTGCCGAAGAGAAAGCGCTACTTTTGACATGAAAAGTGCGCCGTCCCCAAACGGGACTTTCGACATCCATTGCACGGGGAGGCCGACTTCGACGGCCCCGCCTGAGCCGCAACGCTTAGCGTAATGGGCGCACGTGAACCGCTCAAGCGAGCAGTCTGAATAGCTTGGGATCGATGGAAGCGGCCGCTAGCACTCCGCCCATCATCGCTCCCTGGATGCCGGGGCTACCGACGTCCTGTCCCGCCAGATGGAGTCCGGGTACCGGGGTCCTGGCGTTAAGGCTTGCAGACAGGAACCGGCGCGGCGTCGTCTCCAAGGCAATTGCACCATGTGGCGCATGGGTGAAATGCGCAGTGGTGAGCGGCGTCGAAATATTGTGGTACCGGATGAGCGGCACCAGCGCAGGAAAGTGCTTGCCGAACTGGGCCAGAAGCCGCTGTTCGATCGAGGCTTTGCAGGCCTCGTATTCTGCAGGACGGCTGCCGAAGCGCGAATCGGCCCAACGTTCAAAGATTTCCGTGCGCGTGAGCACCGCAATCTCGGCGGTGTGCTTGAGCGCCGATCCGCGATCGTGGTCCGGATCCTTGAGCGACGGAAAGGAGATGAACATATCGGGCGCAACGGTTTCGTCGAGCGGGTCGTTCCACAACGACGCGCCCGGATCCCAGGATTCGTAGAACCAGTGGTTGGAGACCGTGGCACCTTGCGACTGGATGTCGCCGTCGAACCCGAGGTACATGCCAATGTGGGCGACAGCGGGTTTGAACGACAGCACCTCTTGCGCCCACTGGGAGTTGCGTTGCATCGGCGGTAGCAACTGGCCAACGGTGCTGAGGACGCCTGCGTCGGACACAATTTTCGTGGCACGATGTTGCGTGCCGTCGGCAAGCTGCACGCCGACCACTGCATCGTTTTCCACCAGCAACGTGGTGACGAGGCAGTTCACCTGAAGCTTACCGCCGTATTTTTCGATCACCGCACCGAGCACTTTCGCGAAGACACTCGCCCCGCCGACGGGATAGTAGGCGCCACCGAAGTAGTTTCTCATGACAAGCGCGTGGACAGCGAATGCGCCTTCCGCCGGTGGTCCGCCATAGTCACCCCATCGCGCCGCAAGCACCGCTCGCAGCTTCGGGTCAGTGATGGTCTCCTCCAGTACCGCTCGGGTGGTGCGCGCGCACCATTTATTGATGGCGCGGCCTTTCCAGAACCGGTAAATCATCGCCAGTGCGTCGGGCATAGCGCGTTGTGCGAACACGGCTCGGGCCGCCTCCTCGGCTTCGCGAAACATCTGAAAGAAGCGGTCGATCTCCGCAACCGAGCCGGGGAACCTCTGCTTGAGGTCGAGCTTGAGCGCGGCTTCGGGACGGGAGAGGGCGATCTGGAAACCGTCCGGAAAATGGACCGTGTCGTATACGGGTCCCATGGAGACCATGGTGATGCCGCCTTCGCTCAACCAATCGAGCACGTGGGCGGCTTGATCTTCTGGGCCCATGTCGCCGATGTAATGCATACCGACATTGAAGCGGAAGCCGCTGCGCAAAAAGGTCTGGGTCAGGCCTCCCAAGGTGTGATGCTGCTCCAGCACCAGAACGCGGTGGCCGGTCTTGGCAAGTGCCGCTGCGCAGGACAGCCCGCCCATTCCTGACCCGATCACGATCGCGTCCAACATAATCTTCTCCTCCTACGAAGGCTGTCTCGCGCTCTTGTCTCGCCACCCCGTGCTTCGCATCAGCCACTCGGTGACCCAGGGGAATAAAGTGCTCATGACAAGGATCACGTAGTAGATACCCGGCCGCAGAACTAGGCGGCGATTGCGCTCGAAGCCGGACACAATGGCGGTGCCGACCTCGTCGGGAGTCAAAGTCCGCGTCATGGCCGCAATCCCGGGTAACCGTTCCCTGCTACCATGATTGTGTTTCCAGTACTCGCTATCGACCGTGCCAAACATCGCGAGCGTGACGCCGATTCCGGAGCCGGCCAGTTCTAGGCGTAGTCCTTTGGTCAAAGCGTCCACGGCGCAGCGCGCTGCCGTATACGCCGTGGCGCCCGGCCACACCACACGCGAGGCAACGGATGTCACGTTGACGATGCGCCCGCTGCCGCGCTGCTTCATCGCGGGCAAAAATTCGCGGGTCAAGTTGAAGGCAGCGAAAAAGGGCAGCGCCATCATCTGCTGGAGCTCGTCGGGACTGGTTTCGAGTACCGATAGCCTGCGCCCTGCCCCAGCGTTGTTCACGAGTATGTCCAGCGCTCCCGTGTCTTTGAGCACCGCTTTGGCGACCGCTGCAAGTCGCTCGCGGTCGCGGTCGCGCGCCAGCAGCAATACGTGCGCGCCCCGAGCGGCCAGCGCCTGTGCGGTCGCCGCACCAATGCCGCTGGAGGCCCCGGTAACCAGTGCGGTCATTCCCGAAATCTGCATCGCGCCCCCGGTAGGGTGCGATCGCCACTCTAAAGGCTTCCTGAGCGGTCGGCCGCATGCGGAGCATGATCAACTCAGTGCTGGAAAGAATACTCCGCTCATAGGTGCATCGCTACCCAACTCCACCTGGGTCGCTCGGCGTAATGCACACCATGCGCCGGTCCGCACCGCGCGTGCAGAAGAACGTGCCGCCGCTCGAGCCGAATTCGCCCAGGGCCCAGCCGGCGTCGATCCATTCGAGCATGGCCGCCACAAAGGCGCGCTTGAGATCGCTGCCAGGGGGCAATAGATGGGCTTTTAGCAGCGCGCCGTGCATGTTGCGGACGGTGTACCAGCGCGGCTCCTTGGTCGGCTCGAGGGGGTCGAATACTGATCGGCGGGCCATGGCAAAACCGTAGCCGGCGCGCCCCGCGGTCGTCCATCCAGTAGTCCGCAGCGCAACAAGCTGTATAGAGCTAAAGTAGCGCGTTATGCGTGGCCGCTACGTCAGCCCTGACGTTGCCGAAGCCGAGCGCTACTTCCTCGTCCACGTGATGCGCTGGAAGTTCGAGCACTCGTTTAACGTTGCGCCGACTCAGCAAGTGCCCGTCGTGCGGATAGCCGACGGCGAGCGCGAGGGCGTCACGCTACGCTGGGGCTTGGTGCCCTTCTTCGCCAAGGGCATACCGCCCAAGTACTCGACCATCAATGCGACCATTGAGAAGCTGAGCGATGGCCCTTGCTGGCGCGGGCCTTGGAAGCGTGGCCAACGCTGCATTCTGCCAGCGACAGGCTTCTATGAATGGCATGTCAACACGGACGGCAGCAAGGCGCCCAGCGCGCGCCCGCTGCGTACTCAGATCGCTACGGCCGCCATGCCATATCGGCATGTCAGGAAATCTCTGGATCGTCATCCGAGGGCATCGTCGTCAGTGCCAATTCGATGTTGGAGGCGAGATGGTTGGCATACTTCGCCGCCTCAAATAAATGAAGCGAATCGTAGTACTTCGCTTTCCGCCGAAAATTATCGATGTCGTCCGAGAGGATCTTTCTGGTTTCGTCCTTTGTCATCTCAGCACTCCGAAGACATTGTTGATGGGGGGATAGGAAACAAAAAAGCCCTACGAGGGATGGTTACCCGTCGAGACCGCGAATGCAAGCAGCGACCGCTCTTAGGGGGAATCGCTGCGCAAGGTCGTGGATCGGCTGCTGCCACCTTTTCAAACGTGTGCTCTGCTTCGTCGTGCCAGAAGGAGTGCAAGAGCGCGACGGCCCGATTGAAATCCGCCTTGACCTGCGGTTTACATGAAGTCTCGAACGACACGGCCCCGAGATATTCCGGCATGGGCATATCGGCCATACCTTCGTGTCCGTAGGCCTTTACGGATAGGATCAACAGCGTTAGAGCAGCGAGCGCTGGAGGAAAGTTTGGCCTCATAAGGTGGATATCCCCGCCGATGAGGTTAAAGAATTGTTCTGTTGGAGCCGTGTTGCCGTGGTCGCTGGAGGGTAAAGCCGCTAGGGATTGGCGGCGACACCGACGTGCCTCCTCGGCGTAGACTCACAGCGGCTTGTCGGGAGTGAAGTCGCGATCGCGTTCGACTGGAAGACCGAAGATACCGCGAACGCGGGCTACCTCGGACAGGCTGACGTAGCCGAGCTTGGGAAAGCCCCATCGGGGGTAAAGAGTTTGACGACCGGATGTGGGTCAATGTCGCGACCCTGCTTCCGGAGGTAAAGGGGTCTGAGTAGCAATTGGACGAAAAGCCGGGTTAAGCCAGAGCGATCTAGCGGGCGCCTGTCGGCCCCCAGCTGCCGATCCCGAAAGTCCGGTTCGAGGCAGGCAATTTAGCTCCCCGCCTCCGTGTGATAGTCTGATTCGAGCTGGGCTGCTTGCCGAGCGTATCCCGGTAGTAGACGGCGCAATTCAACAATTCAATTGGGGAGATGACATCTTGCTCGGTTTGATGCAGCAACATCCTCTGCTGATTTCGTCCCTGATCGAACATGCCGCGAGCGCCCATCCGGACGTTCCAATTGTTTCCAGCGCGACGGACGCCCCAGCGCACCGCTGCACTTATGCGGATCTTGATCGTCGTTCCCGGCAACTCGCAAGGGCTCTGACTTCCCTCGGGGTCCAGGAGGGTGACCGCGTCGGCACCATGGCCTGGAACGGTTACCGGCACCTGGAACTGTTTTTCGGCGCCTCGGGTATGGGAGCGGTGTTGCACACCGTCAATCCGCGCCTGTTTCTTGAGCAGATTGAGTACATCGTCAATCATGCGGAAGACCAGCACCTCTTCTTTGACATTGGTTTTGCCGCGCTCATAGAGCAGCTGGCTCCACGGCTCAAATCTGTAAGGCGCTTCATCGCCATGACTGACCGTGCAAACATGCCGGCCACCACGATTCCAAATCTTCTTTGCTATGAAGAACTCCTTGGAGCACAAAACACCGATTACGAGTGGCCGCGATTCGACGAGAATTCCGCATCGTCGCTGTGCTACACCTCAGGCACCACCGGTAACCCGAAAGGCGTGCTTTATTCGCATCGATCAACCCTGCTGCACGCGATGGTGGGTTGCATGACCGATGGCGTAGGTCTGTCAGCTCGCGACACCCTTTTCATGGCGGCGCCCATGTTCCACGTGAATGCCTGGGGCATGCCCTATGCTTGTACCTTGGTGGGGGCCAGTATGATTCTGCCGGGATCAGCACTGGACGGCGCGAGCATTTACCGCTCGATGCGTGATGAAAAGGCTACGGTCGCACTGGGCGTCCCGACCGTGTGGCTGACGTTTCAGCAGTATGTCGCCGCGCAGGGCCTGCAGCCGCGGCAAGACCTCAGTTTGAATCGAGTTCTCATCGGCGGCGCTGCAGCGCCGCGTGCGGTGGTAGAGCTATTTGAAAAAGATTTCGGAGCGCGTGTACTGCATGCATGGGGAATGACCGAAACATCGCCGCTGGCGACGATGGCCAATCCATTGCGAAAGCATCAGGGGGCCACCCTGGAGCAGCACATCAAACTGCAAGCCAAGCAAGGTCGAGTGCCCTATGGCGTGAGCATCAAACTCACCGACGATGACGGTGCCAGACTGCCGCATGATGGCAACGCCTTTGGCCATTTGCTCGTGCGCGGTCACTGGATCGCCGCCAGTTATTACCGGGGCGAAGGTGGTTCAATCGTGGATGCAGGAAAGTGGTTCGACACCGGGGACATTGCCACGATCGATCCCGATGGGTACATGCAGATCACCGACCGCGCCAAGGATCTGATCAAGTCAGGGGGCGAGTGGATTTCGTCGATCAGCCTGGAAAATGTTGCGGTAGGACACCCATCAGTTGCGGAAGCCGCGGTGATCGCCATCGCCCACGCGAAATGGCAGGAGCGGCCGCTGATGATCGTGGTCAAGAAGCGCGGCAGTGAGGTTACCAAAGCAGAACTGCTAGACTACCTCTCGGATAAGGTTGCCAAATGGTGGCTCCCCGAAGATATCGTCTTTGTCGACGAAATTCCGCACACTGCAACGGGCAAGATCCAAAAGATGAAATTGCGAGAGCGTTTTGGAAACTACGCGTTCGGCGATCTCTAGTCAACGCGAACATCCGCTTCGGGGTACGCGTTTCAAAGACCTGACCGACCGGTACGGGCCGTTATGGACGATTGCAAGGTTCAAATGGCGGCTTGCGCCACGAGAGTTGGGTTCACCCCAAAATTGGTCTTGTCCGGGTCGTCGGCCGGGTTTCGCAGCGGGCGTAATTCGCCCTTCACCACTGCCTCCATGTAGATCGTATTCCAGAGCACGATCAATTTGACGACAAGCCCGAGCGCGCCGAGCTGATCTTCCTGGCCTTCGCGGTGGCGCTGCCGCAGCTCGCCCCGTTTGCCATGGAAGGCGGAGCTGGTCGCGCTACTTCTGCGGGTGACAGGCTAACGTTCATACGAGCCCCAAGTGTCAATCCGATAGCGGCAATGCGAACAGCACACGCGCAGCTTGCCCCGCAACGTGCTACACGTAACGCCGCTATTGAGCCCGTTGATCAGTCACGCGCCGCAACGACATTGCCGCTTCCCTTTGAGAAAGACAACACTTCATGCTGAAACGCTTCCGAGGTTATTTTTCAAACGACCTCTCCATCGATCTTGGCACCGCCAATACCTTGATTTACGTCAAGTCACGTGGAATCGTACTCAACGAACCCTCAGTCATCTCTGTTCAAAATGATCCGACGCGCGGCGGCAAAATCGTGGTCGCTGTCGGTATCGAGGCAAAAAAAATGCTCGGACGAACCCCCGGGCACATCACCGCCGTGCGACCCATGAAGGATGGAGTCATCGCTGATTTCACCTACACCGAAATAATGCTCCAGTACTTCATTGGCAAAGTTCACAGCAATCGCTTTCTACGTCCAAGTCCGCGGGTACTCGTTTGCGTGCCATTCGGCTCGACCGACGTCGAGCGCCGTGCCATCAAAGAATCCGCCGAGGGTGCCGGTGCACGCAGCGTCGATATCGTGCCCGAGCCCATGGCCGCCGCGGTCGGCGCGGGCTTGCCGGTGCACGAAGCGCGCGGCTCGATGGTTGTCGATATCGGGGGCGGCACCTCCGAAGTCGCCGTGGTTTCTCTGAATGGTATCGTCTACGCGGCGAGCGTGCGTATGGGCGGGGATAAGTTCGATGAAGCTATCACTCAATACGTGCGCCGCAACTATGGCATTTTGATCGGGGAGGCCACCGCAGAGCGCATCAAGATTGAAATCGGAACGGCTTACCCCGGCGCGCAAGTGCGCGAAATGTTGGTCACAGGGCGAAACCTGTCGGAAGGCGTTCCGCGCAGCTTCACGCTGAACTCGAATGAAATACTGGAGGCTCTTCAGGAGCCGTTGCAGGGTATCGTGGGTGTGGTCAAGCAGGCACTCGAGCAGACGCCCCCGGACCTCGGCGGTGATGTGGCGGAACGCGGTATCGTGCTCACGGGTGGGGGTGCGTTGCTTCGCGACATCGACAAATTGATTATGGAAGAGACCGGGCTACCGGTACTGATCGCCGATGATCCACTGACTTGTGTTGCACGCGGCGGCGGTCGGATCCTCGAACTCACCGAAGAGCATGGACGAGGAGTCTTTGGCCTGCAGTAGCTTTATCGGCTGCCGCCCGCCCTCAGCGGTCGAACTCGAACGCTCGATACTCGAGCGTATTCGGCTGCATTGGGGTGCGCTACTTCACAACGCCTGCGCACGCACACGATCAGCCATGATTTCTTCCCCATCGCTCAACGTTGAACAATGCCGCGCTGGTAGGGTACGTTGTCCTACTCAATCCCTCATGCGGGATGTCTGATCGCCATGCCTTAATACGGGCAAACACTGCACCATGGGAAAATCGGCCTTCTCCAGCGCGAGCGCTCAAGCCTACCACCGCCCCCCGTTATGTTAGGGGCGTCCGGCCGCAGTTCACGGACCATACGGGATCGCTTGGTGACGTCAATTGCGGATCGGCTCATCCGTACGCGCAGCTATCCGAGTTGGGCCCGCAGCACCCGCATCCGACGGTATTGCAACTGCAACGCGTGTTCCAGCTCTTTGAGGCGCGATTGCAGGATCGAGCGCTCCCAGCGCTCAGTCATCGCGCGTCCGGTCTGCTGTAGCCACTGCTCGCGCAGCCGAGTCCAAGCGGCCACCGCGGTGCGGAAAGCTTCATATTCCTCACTGACCCGCCTTCTCAGTTGCTCAATCTGCGCGCGGCCGGGTTGACGCGCGAGTTGCCGTTCGGACAGCCGGAACTGGGTATCAAGCATGGCGCGCTGGATCTTGAACCACGGTACGCGTTTTAGGTTTTTGGCCAGCCCAATCCAGTGCATGGCATTAATGAACCACTTCGATGGGTCCCACTGCCACCAGCGCACGCCGTTGCGGTAGTCATGCGCAAACATGTGATGGAAGTTATGGTAGCCCTCGCCAAAGGTCAGCAACGCCACCACCGCGTTGTCTCGCGCAGTGTTCTCATCCGTGTAGGGTTGAATGCCCAAGATATGCGCTAGGGAATTGATAAAGAACGTGAGGTGATGGCTGATGACGAGCCGCAACACCCCTGCGAGGAGGAAAGTGCCGACGACATCGCCGCTCGCCCAGCCAACCAGAAGCGGGAGGCCGAAATTCATCGACAGCGCCAGCGGCAGGTAATAACGATGCTGCCACATCACTAGCGGGTCGCGCTGCAATTCGCTCACGCTGCTTAGATCCGGTTTGCCGCTCGGGTAATTGCGGAGCATCCAGCCGATGTGCGAGAACCAGAAACCTCTCCGCGCGCAATACGGATCGCGCTCTGGATCGTCAATATACCGGTGGTGGGCCCGGTGGCCGGCGCTCCAGAGCAGTGCACTGTTCTGAAGGGCCATCGCGCCGAAAAGAAGATAAACAACCTTGAGCGTCGGACGAGCCTCGTAGGTGGCATGGGCGAACAGCCGATGGTAGCCACAGGTGATTGCCAACTCGTTGGCACTTAAGAAAACTGCGAACCAGACCCAGGCGGCGCCGTGATAGCCGTACCTAAAGCCGTACCAAGGCACGACAATCACCGCCACGGCGGCGGTCAGCACAAACATCAGAGTCGCAGCCCAATTGCGCTGCGCCGATTCCCATTCAACTGCTGTCATATCGCTTATCTCCGCTCCGACCCGCCCACGCACTAAATCCTAGCTTCCAAGCTGTTACACTGCCACGTCTGACTGCGCCGTTCACTATTTTTGTGCGCTCACTCGCCTGCGGAAACTACGCATAGCGCAGCGGCGACCAACGTGTTAGCAGGCCCTTTACGAACGTTGGCTACGGCGAGTCTGATACCGACTCACAAATCATTCCGACACGACCTCTATTCCCACGACTGGCTGGATACGACGTACAACTCCAGCGCGCACCTCAGGCCGAACGCCTAGACTCGACCGAAGTGCTCGGCGGCAACGGCCGCCTGAATGCTTTGCACAACTGCTCAGCTGATCGTCATCGCGCCACGCCCCTCGCCTACCTCCTGGTCATTTTGCCATCAGCGCGCTCAAGTATCTGAGACAGCCCCCACGGCGCTATTCAATACCGTTCATGCACAGGCTTATGCACCGAATCGGTGGATAACTCGAGTGGGCTGCGCATTCCTGTAAAAAGAAGCAGACACGCAGCGTGCCTCACCGATCCCCGCTTGCGGAGCCGTCAATCGGCGGCGGCGGAGCGCTCCGCTATCGTGAGCAGGTGCCGGGGATTCTTTGTGTCAGGGCGCGGTGGTATGTTTCCCGCATCTCAAGACGGCGGCCATCCATTGCTTTAACGAGCCAGTCGGCGCAGCATGTAGGTCGTGCAAGTCACGGCTTACTCAATGTGGTAACCCAAGACACCGCACAGAAGGGCCGTTCTGGACGGCCCTTTCCAATTTCCGTTACCGCGGCACAAGAGTTTTCGCTGCACGCGACCAGATTCAGCGTTCATCGGCATCGAATGGTGCGAATTCGCACCCTTGTACGTGCGCGAGCTGTTTGTA
>OBLW0100001835.1_pt1 | contig 17761 bp, 9 predicted proteins | sample 1520161 | NCBI WGS metagenome assembly OBLW01 (sample SAMEA3539309, study PRJEB22396) | soil metagenome | biome: tundra; feature: field; material: soil | place: USA | collected 2010-05 | depth 0.15 m | reverse complement strand
TCATGTGCATGGCGACCTCGGAGGTACACTCTTTCCGGCCGCTCAGTTTCTTTCCGTGCATATCGATGACGATGAGATCGTCGACATGCATCATGCCCTTGCTCACGCCCGTGGGGGTCGCCAGAATGCGCTGCGCATCCAGACGCAGTGTGATGTTGCCGTCGTTGGCAGCCACCCAGCCCTTCTGATAGACCAGCCGGCCGATATCGACGATGTCCTGCCTGTATTCCTGTTCCGTCTTTGCCATCGCGGGATAAACGATTGTAACAGACGGAGAGGGGCTTGGGCTGCTCCGAGCCGCGGGATTCTACCCGCCGCTGTCCCGCGCCTCAGGGAAGAGGCACGTCTAGAGTGGCGGCCGGACAGCCATCGATCCAGATGTCGAAGGCATCCAGATTGACTGATTGCCCCACTTGCGGCGTGGCAGAAATGGTGAAAGTGTGCGGCGCGCAGGGAAGTCCCTGTTTCTGCCAGATCGTCTGCTGGTACTTAATTGTGGCAGCGGTAAGACTGACAGTGCCTTGCGACACGCCGTCCAGTAGAATCGTGGCGTTCCCCTGGAACGGTCCAATCATGCTCACCCAACGGACGCCAGTGCCCGTAAAGTTGAGGACTGCCGTGTTCTGGGACGTCGTCGTGGTCATGTAGGCGTCGGTGGAGGCGCTCGCCGACGAGGTGGAAGACCAACTCCCCTGGTAGCTGATGGTCGGCGGAGGCTGGCCGCTGGTATTGCTGTCGACGGTACGAGACTCCTCGATGCGCGCTGGTGGAATCGTATCGGTCCACGCAGCGCCGCCGGTCGCGGACTTGTAGATACTATGATAGGCCGCCGCGTACACTGTCTGATCGCTGGTGAAGTTCGGAGAGATCGCCACGGCCGTGACAAACTGATCCGGAAAGGTGCTTAGCGGGAGCAATGTGGTTCCGCCATTGGTGGATTTCATCACGCCAGACTGGATGGTGGCGGCAAAGAAGGTCTGGTCGGTGGCATAGGTCGGGGACAATTGGAGATCGAGGACCAACAGGCTCTTGGTCCGGGGAAGCACGGTCCAGGTTGAGCCGCCATTTATAGATTTCAGAAGACTCCCGGTAATCGGAGCGCAATACACGGTTTGGTCAGTTGGGAATGCTGGAGAAACCACCACCACTCCGATTTGCACCAACGAGCCCGGCAGAGAGACAGATGTCCAAGTCGTGCCGCCGTCCGTGGATTTGTAGAGCCCTTGGCTGGCACTGGCTGCAAACGCCGTCCGGTCGGAGGCAAATCCGGGCGAGATCGCAACCGAATTGATCGGATGCGCCAAGTTGGTGGGAATCCAGTTGTTGCCCTGATCCGTAGAGAGGAACACACCTTGATTAGGATACTGTTTGCCCTGGTAGGTTACGTACGGGGGGTTTAGCGAGTCCTGCGCGTTGTTAACCCCGATGAAGACTGTTCCATCCTGTGCAAACGCGGGAGAGACGGCCAGTCCTCTGACGTGTGCCGTGGCCCCCAGCATGGCCATCTTAGTGTAGGTAGCTCCGCCGTTGATGGTTCTCTCCAGGTTCGCGGCGGTTCCGGTAAATGCAGTCTTATCGGCCGCGAAATTGGGAGAGATAGCCGCTGCGTCGGTATATGGGAGCAGCATTCCAGTATTCTGGAAAAACCACGCTGCCCCGCCGTTGGTGGTCCATAAGTTGCCGCCGCCGTAGGTGTTGGCGAATAAGCTGTGATCTTTGGCGTAGTTGGGCGAAATCGATATATGCCGCACAAGCCGGGTGGGAATGATGTCGATGTATTGCCAGGATATCGAATTGCTGGGCGAAGTCCACATACCTTCATAGGTCGCCAGAATCAGAGTTATGCCACTGGCGCTGTTGGCCGCAGCGACATCATGATAATGCGATGTGGTCAGGTCCGACAATGTCCGATTGATCAGCGGCGTAACTGTCCATGAGGTCCCCTTGTTAGTGGACTCAAAAACCCCGCCCACGGCTGTCGCGACCCACAGCGTGCTATCCTTCAAGTAATTGGGGGATAAGGTGATGGAATTCACGTTGGTATCAGAAAGACCCGAATTGGAGGCCGACCAGGAAGATCCTCCGTTGGTCGAAACCAGCACACCCGAAGCGGTACCCGCAAATGCCGTGTGGTCTGAGCTGAAACCCGTCGAGAAGACCAGCGCGGTCACCGCGGGAAACGGCTGCGTGGTGATGACCGAGACCCAACTGGAGCCTCCGTTCGTCGATTTATAAATCCCGTTGGTTGCGGAGCCTAGCAGGAGAGTGGAGTCCACAGCGTAATGCGGAGACACGGCAATCACATTCAGCGCCGAGGTAATCGAAGTCGGCAGCGTGAGCTGTGTGAACGTCTGCCCACGATTGGTGGATTTGAAAGCCGTCATGTTGTCGCTGACGATGAACAGCGTGTTATCGGTGGCGAAATTCGGGGATAGAGCCACGTTCAGCAGTGGCATATTCGACGCCAGGGTCCAGGATGCGCCCTGATTGGTGGTCTTGTAAAGACCGCCTAAGCCAGCCACGAAAACAGTCTGATCCTGGCTGTAGGCCGGCGAGAAGACCACCGCCAGCATCTTGCGCACGTTCGGCAGGCCTGACACCGCAGACCAGGTAACACCCCCATTGGTCGACTTCAGCAGCGCAAAGACGCCAAGTTTGAGCGAAAGATAATCGGTTGTCGCGAAGGCGGTATAGTCCTGAGCGTAGTTAGGGGAAACGGCTACAGTGATGATCGGATCGTGCGGGTCGTGAGCCATGAGAGCCTCGCCCCCCACGGCTAGACAAACTGCGACACTGAACAGAACTCGACTGAACATCTAGAACTTCCTCCAGCTCACTTTGACGATTATATACTACGACGCGACCGCCTTCCCGATATTGGTTCAGCGGACTGTGCCGGTGGGTACCAGTACCGATCCATGTTTGACAGCCCGGCCTTGACCCGGGGCATTGGACTCTGCCGGGTCCAGCGGCGGGCTACCGGCGAACCGCGACCGGAGCGTGGTTGCCGGCCGGCTTCTGCCGCACCAGCCGCCGCGCCTCCTGCACGGCGTCCACCAGGGTAATGATGGAGACGACGCCGAGCCCGATTGACGTGCCCACGTTGGCCCAGTGATTGGCGTCCGCCACGCCGGTGGCTGGAAGGTTGGGCGCGGCCACGCGCACCCAGGGTCCCATGTTGACCAGCGCGCCGGTCAAAACCAGCGTGATGCCGTCCACCGCCAGGCGCGCATACGCGCGCGTTCGCATCCACCAGGGCCGCAGCCATCCCATCAGTCCGATGGGAACACCACTCAGCGTGACCAACAGGATGGGCCAGAAGAAGCTGCGCCAGATGGGCGCCAGAGTGATGGCGACGCCGTCGAAATCGAAGCGCGTGCGGAGCCACATCACCTCGATCCAAAGCAAACTGGCGCCGATCGCGGCCAGCAACTCGACGATGGCCATGTAACCCGGCACCGGCTGCGGACGGGTGGCGGCTTTGGCTGGCGGGACCCGCGGGAGCCGCCGGGGATCCCACTTGAGCATGGACTCGTGCGGATAGCGTTCCATGGCCGCGAACACCAGGGTGATGACGCCGAAGGCAAAGACCGCGGCCATGAGCAGCGTCCATACGGTCTCGATCAGCGCCAGAGACGGGTCGCGCCCGGACAGAACCGTGGCCGGGCCGACCACCAGGATGAAGATCGGCGGCAGAATCCATACGATCACCAGTCTCAGAATGAACTGGTAAATGGGAAACAGCGCGGGACCGATCAAGGAGCGTTGCGGCAGATAGTTGCCGGCCACCAACATCGGGTTGCCGCGCTGCTTGAGGATAGCGGCCAGGCCGTCCTCGTCAAGCGGGCGGCCGAGCTCAGCCTCACGGTCTTCGATTTTGGAGCGGAGGTCTTCACCGAGCTCCGCGATGATGTCTTCCTGCTGCGACTTAGGCAACCAGAATCTAACTGCGTGTAAGTAACGATTCAGTAGTTCCATATATTTCAGCTATCAGCCTTCAGATCCAGCACCGCGTCGCCTTCAGTAATCCGGGCGAGCGACGCATTGATGCTTTGCCACTCTTCCAGCAGTTGATTCAGGATGTCCTGGCCCTGGCTGGAGAGGCGGTAGAAGCGTTTGTTACGCTTTTCTTCCTCGCGCCATTCGCTGACCAGGAGGCCCTGGCTTTCCAAGCGGCGGAGGAGCGGATACAGGGTGTTTTCGTCGATGGCCATGCCGCGGTCGGCGAGGGCTTTGCGCAGCGCATAGCCGTAGTGCTCGGCGCGGAGTTGGGCAAGGACAGCCAGGACGAGGCAGCCGCGCCGGAGCTCCAGGCGGAGGTTCTCAAAGAGGTCCAGGATTGATACTGTTTGTTGCACAGTGTATATAACACACTATATGCCAACTTGTAGAGCGTGTCAAGGGGATTGTTGGGCGGTGTGACGGGGCACCTTGTCGGGCAGATACCCCCATTTGCGCATGGTTAATGCCCCCATTTTTGGCTTCATATTGTATTTTGCCCGGGTGCCGGTAGTCTTTCCAGCGAAACGAAACTTGGCCATCGTGGAGTGCGGCCAGACGCTGGTTGGAGATGGCTAAGCGGTGGGTATACGTGGGGGTGGCCTCTGGGCCCAGCGGCCTCTCAGGCCGCCGGCCGGGCCTGCCCCACAAGGGCGGCGATCCTATATATGCTTGCCCGGACTGGTGGCCAGGCTCTTCAGTTGTTTCGCGTCGGCCAAGTTCGGATTGATCTTCAGCGCCGTGTCGGCAAACGATTGCGCTTTGGCCTTGTCGCCCAGCGCGGCGTGGGCCATCGCCACATGGGCGAGGAACCCGGGACTGGCAATCTTCAGAGTAGCGGCCTGCGCCACGGCTTCCGCTAACTTCTGTTTAGTGGCAGCGTCGTTTGGATGTTGTGCCAGTTGCGGCGTCAGGGTGGCGAGGGCGTTATCGGTATCCATGCGCTGCTTCAGTGCCATCGCCTGAGGCAGAGCCGGCGACGTCTGCAAGACCTTCTGCAAGGTGGCTGCCGCATCCGCATGATGGCCCAGAGCGAATTGAGCCTTGGCGATGTTGGTCAGCGCGCCGGGGTCTGCGGTCGGGCGGCTCGCCAGGCTGGCTACCTGCTTCTCCAGGTTCGTCCGCAGGGCGGTGTCGGTCGGGGCGGCCTGCAACTGCTCCGTGGTTTTCTCAATGGTGACCGCTCCATCTTGGAAGGAGACCTTCTGGATGCTGGGGTAGCCGATCATGGCGATCGGTATGGCGAAGAAGCCCAGCATTCCGATGTAGGGCTTGCCGCGCACCACCAGCACGACCAGGAGCACGGCCAGCAGCAGAAAGAACAGCGCTCCCAGAACGAGGAGCACGACTTCGTAAGGGTACAGACCATTGAACAGGCTCATCGAAATCCTCCCGAGTCTTCCATGTATTGTGACAGAAAACGCGGTTTTGTTACAGGCTGATACACTGCGACTAAGTGCGCAGTCTGGTCCAGTCCGCCTCCTACGCCGTTTTGCTCGAGCGAGCGGCCGAGTTTCTCGCGTCGCTGAAGGGCCCCGCGGAGGTTGTAGTGTTGGCTCAATCGCGCGGCGCGGCGGACGATTTCGCGCGCGCGGCTTGCGGGACCGGGGCCGGTCTGGTCGGCCTGCATCGCATGACGCTCACCGGACTGGCGGTGGATCTGGCCGAAGGGCCGCTGGCCCGCGCCGGACTAACGCCCTTGGGCGCCTTGGGCGCGGAGGCCATGGTGGCGCGCGTGATCCATAAGCTCAAGGCGGACTCCATCCCGTATTTTCAGCCTGTGGCGGACACGCCTGGATTGGCGCGCGCGGTGGCGCGCACGATTGCCGAGTTGCGGCTGGAAGGCGTGCCGCCGGAGCGGGTGGCGGCGACAGGGTTGCCGGGCCGCGATCTGGCGCGCATGGCGGCGCTCTACGAAGAGGAACTGGCGGACCGGTCCGCGGCCGACTTCGCGCTGCTGCTGCGCTATGCCATCGCGGCGGCGCGGGAAGGGAAGCACCGGCTGCTGGGGCTGCCGGTGGTGCTGCTGGATGTGGACCTGGACTCCGCGCTGCGGCGGGAATTAGCCGAGGCGGTCCTCGAGCGCGCGCCGGCAGTGTTTGATGGAAGGTTGGAGGCTGGGGGACCGCTCCCTGACGGTCGCGGCTCGGAAGGCCGGACGCTCGACCGGATCCGCCAATGTCTGTTCGCCGAATCGGTCGCACCCTGCGGAGAGCCGGACTCCAGCCTGGACTACTTCTCCGCCGCTGGCGAGTCGCTCGAATGTGTGGAGATCGCGCGCCGCATCCGCCAATCGGCGGCCAAAGGCGTGGCCTTCGACCGCATGGCCATCCTGCTGCGGTCGCCGGAACGTTACCAGCCTTTGGTGGAGGAAGCCCTGCGGCGGGCAGGCATCCCGGCGTATTTCAGCCGCGGCGTGGCGCGGCCGGATCCGGCAGGGCGCGCATTTCTGGCATTGCTCGCTTGCGCGGGCGAGGGTTGCTCCGCCACGCGTTTCGCCGAGTATCTCTCGCTGGGGCAGGCGCCGCCGCTCGATCGTCCGGCGGCCAACGATGCCGCGGCGCCGCTGCCGCCGGATGACGAAATGCTGGCGCGATTCTACGAGCGCGAAGCCGCCGAGCCGGAGTCCGAGTCCGAGCCAGAGGCGGCGGAAGGCGAAGACGACGCGGTGATCGGCGGCACGCTGCAATCGCCCGCGGCTTGGGAGAAGTTGCTGGTGGATGCGGCCGTCATCGGCGGGCCCCAGCGCTGGGCACGTCGTTTGCGTGGCCTCGAAGCGGAGTTCCGTATCAGGCTCGCGGATCTCGGCCAGAAGGAGGAAGGCCGCCGTCCGCACTTGCTGCGCGAAATCGCCCGGCTCAAGAACCTGGAGCGCTTCGCGCTGCCCCTGATCGACCGGCTGGCCGCTCTGCCGCGGCGCGCCGATTGGGGCGAGTGGATCGACCATCTGGGCGCATTGGCCGCAGCCGCGCTGCGTTGGCCGGAATCGGTGCGGTCGGTGCTTGGCGAATTGCAAGCCATGGCCGACGTGGGGCCGGTGGGCCTCGATGAAGTTTCCGGCGTGCTATCGGACCGTCTGCGCTTCCTGCGGCGCGAGCCGCCGCTGCGCCGCTATGGCCGCGTGTTTGTGACCGGCATCGACGAGGTGCGCGGCCGCGTGTTCGACATCGTGTTCCTGCCCGGACTCTGCGAAGGCCTGTTTCCCAGCCGCGCCCATGAAGATCCCATCCTATTGGATGTGTACCGCGCCACGCTGAACGCCGGCTTGCGCGTACAGGACGACCGCGTAGCCGACGAACGCCGCCGTCTGCACATCGCCTGCGCGGCGGCCCGCACGCGCCTGGTGTTCTCGTACCCGCGCATGGATGCGGTGGAATCGCGGCCGCGCGTACCGTCGTTCTATGCTCTGGAAATCGTGCGCGCGGCGCATGGGCGGCTGCTCGAGTTGCGCCAGTTCGAGGAGCGCGCCCGCCGCGGCGCACCCTCGCGCCTGGATTGGCCCGCGCCGGCCGAGCCGCTCGAAGCCATCGACGATGCGGAATTCGATCTGGCCGCGCTGGGCCGCACCGATGCCAAAGGCGCGGGAAACTACCTGATCGCGGCCAACCGTTATCTGGCCGATTCCCTGCGCCGCTACGCACGGCGCGACCGTCCCGCGTGGTTCTCCGCGGATGGCATTGTGAAGCCCGATGCCGCCACGCGCGCAGTGCTGGCGTCGCAGAGGCTCGCCGCGCGCAGCTATTCGCCATCCGCCCTGCAGCACTTCGCGGCCTGTCCCTACCGCTTCCTGCTGCACGCCATCCATCGCTTCCGTCCGCGCGAGGAGAAGGTCGCGCTGGAGCAAATGGACCCGCTCACCCGCGGCGCACTGTTTCATGAGGCGCAGTTCAAGCTGTTTGGCGAATTGCGCGCCGCGCACCTGCTGCCGATGCGTCCGCCGCACCTTGCGCGCATTATCGAAATCGCCGACCGCGTGCTCGATCGCGTGGCGACGGAGAATGAAGAAAAGCTGGCGCCCGCCATTCTGCGCGTGTGGCGCAGTGAGATCGAAGGTCTGCGCATCGATCTGCGCGGATGGATCGAGCAGGCCGCCGCCGATCCCGACGGCTGGCTGCCGGCCCATTTCGAATTCGGCTTTGGCCTGCCCGCGGATGAATCGCGCGATCCCCAAAGCACCGCTGCCGAAGCCGTGCTGGATGGCGGTGTGCGGCTGCGCGGCGCCATCGATCTGATCGAAAGACATGCCGCGCGCGGCACGCTGCGCATCACCGATCACAAGACCGGAAAGGTTCCGCAGCCGGAGCCGGCGTACGTGGGTGGCGGAGCATATCTGCAGCCACTTGCGTACGCTCTCGCCGCCGAAAGCTTGCTGGGGGCGCCCGCGGAGCTCAGCCGGCTGTCCTATTGTACCGAGCGCGGCGCCTACCGGCAGATCTTATTTGAAGCCACGCCGCCGCGCCGCGCGTTTTTCAAGCAGGCCATGGCGATCATCGACGGCGAAATCGATCGCGGATTCCTGCCCGCCGCGCCGCAGCGCGGGGCCTGCGAATACTGCGACTACCGGCCAGTCTGCGGCCCGAACGAAGAGCGCCGCGCCGCCAGGAAAGATCGAGGCGAGTTGGATGCCTTGCAAGCCTTGAGGAACATCCCATGATCCCGGCGATCTATACCAGCGACGAAGCCGCCCGCGCGCGCATCCGCAATTCGCTGGACGAGAGCCTCATCGTGGAAGCCTCCGCGGGCACCGGCAAGACCACCGAGCTGATCTGCCGCATCGTGCGCGTGCTGGCCGCCGGAACTCCGGTCCATCAAATCGTCGCCGTCACTTTCACGCACAAGGCCGCGGGCGAATTGAAGATCCGGCTGCGGGAAGAACTCGACAAGGCGCGGGCCGCGTACAGCGATGCGGCCGAGCGCGGCCATCTGGAAGACGCGCTGGAGCACCTCGAAGAAGCCGCCATCGGCACCATCCACGGCTTCTGCGCGCAGATCCTGCGCGAGCGCCCGGTGGAGGCGCGTATCGATCCGGCCTTTGAAGAACTTACCGAGCCGGAAGCCGGCCGCCTGCGCGCCCGCGCCTTCGACTGGTGGTTCCAGCACAAGCTGGAGGCCGGTTCGGATACGCTGCGGCGCGCCCTGGCGCGTTTGGCCTGGCGCGAGCCGTGGCAGGCCGAAAGCCCGCCGGTGGAGTCCCTCAAGTACGCGGCCAAGCAATTGGTGGATTGGCGCGACCACGCCGCGCCCTGGCGCAGGGAGCCTTTCGATCGCAGCGCGCGGATCGATGCGCTATTCGAGCAATGCCGCTGGCTGGCCTCCGCCGTGAGCCAGTGTCCGCGCTCGAGCGACAACCTGGTGCGCTCCATGTTCCCGCTGAAGGACTTTTTGAGCCGGCCCGGCGACTACGATACGCGCGAGGCGCGCCTGCTGAAACTGGAAGGCGATCTGAAACGCAATTTCAAGAAAGGCTCCGGAAACTTCGCGCCCGGCCTCTCGCGGCAGCAGGTGCTGGATGCGCGCGAAGCCCTTCTGCGCGATCTCGCCGCGTTTCGCACCGATGCCGGAGCCGATTTCGCCGCCGCCCTGCGAGACGAGATGCAGGACTTCGTGGCGGCCTATGACGACCACAAGCGCCGCGCCGGAAGACTCGATTTCCTCGACCTGCTGCTGATGGTGCGCAATCTGGTGCGCGATAACCGCGGCGTCCGCAATTATCTGCAAAGCCGCTATGCGCGCATCTTCGTGGACGAATTCCAGGATACCGATCCGCTGCAAGCCGAAATCCTGATCCTGCTTTCGGCCGACGACCCCGCCGAAGACGATTGGCTGAACGTCGCGCCCATCCCCGGCAAGCTCTTCGTGGTAGGCGATCCCAAGCAGTCCATCTACAAGTTCCGCCGCGCCGACATGATCTTGTACGAAGACGTGTGCGCCGCGCTGGCTGCGCGCGGAGTCGCCCGCATCCATCTCGCAAAAAGCTACCGCGCGGTGCCCGCCATCCAGCAAATGGTGAATGCGGCCTTCGCACCGGAGATGACCGGCGATCGCGACCGCGGCGTGGCGCATTACGAGCCGCTTGCCGAACATACGCCAGCCGACCATACCCAGCCCGCCATCGTCGCGCTGCCGGTGCCAGTTTCGGCGGGCGGCGCGGCCAAGGCTGAAATCGACAAGCACATGCCGAAAGCCATCGCGGCTTATATCGAATGGCTGGTGAACGGGAGCGGCTGGAAGGTGCGCGACCCGCGCGATGGCGCGCGCGTGCCGCTCGAAGCCCGTCACATCTGCGTGCTGTTCCGGAAGATGCTGGATAACCGCCGGGACCTGTCGTGGGACTACACGCAGGCGCTGGAGGCGCGCAACATCCCGCACCTGCTGGTGGGGTCGAAATCTTTCTATCACCGGGAAGAAGTCGAAACCGTGCGCGCGGCGCTGGCTGCCATCGAATGGCCGGACGACGAGCTTTCGGTATTTGCCGCGCTACACGGATCGCTGTTTGCCATTCCCGACGATCTGCTGCTGCGGTTCCGCCTGGAAGCCGGCCGCCGCCTGCACCCATTCCACCGGGCCGCGGCTACCCCGGAAGACCTGCCCGCCGCGTTCGCACCCATTGCGGAGGCCTTGGCGATCCTGGCGGATCTGCACCGCCAGCGCAACCGGCGCCCCGTTGCGGATACCATCAATGCGCTGCTTGAAGCCACGCGCGCGCATGCCGGATTCATGCTCCGGCGCGCGGGCCCGCAGGTGCTGGCCAACGTCAACCGCATCTGCGATCTGGCGCGCACCTTCGAGCTAACCGATGGCCTGTCCTTTCGCGGCTTTGTGGAAGAACTGGCGGCGCAGGCGGAGAAGGCGGAATCGACCGAAGCGCCCGTGCTTGAAGAAGCGTCCGACGGCGTGCGCCTGATGACCGTACACGGCGCCAAAGGCCTGGAGTTTCCGGTTGTGATTCTGGCGCATGTCACCACGAATATCGCGCGGCGCGAGGCCGAACGCTTCGTCGATGGCGGTCTGTGCGCGACTCGCCTGTTGGACGCCGCGCCGAGGGAATTGCTGGACAACGAGCCGCGCGAACATGCCCGCGAAGTGGCCGAAGGCGTTCGCGTGGCGTATGTCGCGGCCACTCGTGCGCGCGACCTTCTGGTAATCCCCGTGGTAGGCGACCATCCGGTCGACGGCTGGCTGGGGCCGCTCAACAAAGCCATTTATCCGGCCCGCGACGACCACCGCGTAAAGGCCTCCGCTCCGGGGTGCCCTCCATTCACTGGAAACTGCACCGTCGAGTGCGGCCGGCCCGCGGATTCCGTTCACCCTGGGCTGCACACTCCGCAAACGGGCGATCACCAGGTGGTCTGGTGGGACCCGCTCGGGCTGAAGCTGGATGTTGCGCAGGGCTCCGGCCTGCGGCAGGAGGACATTCTGGCGGCCGAGCCCGCGGCACGCGCAGCCGAGGGCACCGCGCGCTACCGGCAATGGCAAACCGAACGGCAGCGGACGCTCGCAAGCGGCCAGTTGCCGGCCTACCGGATCGTATCTCCCACCGAAGGCATCGAAGATCCGCCCGAGCGTCGCTCTATCGTGGTTGAATCGGTTACAACGGCGGCCGAACGCCCCGGTGGCCGCCGCTTCGGCATCCTGGTGCACGCCATGCTGCGCGATCTGGATTTGCAGGGCGCGCCCGGTCAAATCGCCGCGTTGGCGCGAGTGCACGCGCGCCTGCTGGACGCGACCGGCGAAGAGGCCGATGCCGCGGGCGCGGCGGTGGAAGCCGCCTGGTCTCACCCGCTGCTGGCACGCGCGCGCGCCGCCCAACGCTGCCACCGCGAGTTGCCGATCCACCTGCGGCTGGAAGACGGGCGCCTGCTGGAAGGCGTGATCGACCTAGCGTTCGTGGAGCGGGATCGCTGGATCGTAGTTGATTTTAAGAGCGATGCGCGCGACGCCGCCCGCTACCAGCGCCAGTTGCAATGGTATCTTTACGCACTTTCGAAGCTCACCGGGCGCGAGGCCGCCGGACATCTGCTGCGGGTTTGAGGGCGGGTGGTCGCAGCAGGGCCGATTCACAATCGGCCCGCAGGTTGTCAACCTGCCGGACAAAGCTCCCAAGTGATTGATAACGCAGCATCCTGGAAATCGTACCGAGTGTCGTTGCAGGCGCTTTCATTAAAAATCGTTAAAATGAGACGATTCGGTGTGAAACTGTTGACTGGCGGGCAGACATCGTGATCTAATTCGAGCGTACCGTTTGATGTGTGCTTTGGGCTCGAAAACGGCTGGTTGCTCGTTGAAGGCAAAGAATTTCTCTTGACATGGGCGCAGCCATACGTTATGAATATCTTTACTGAGTCCGCCACAAATGCAATTTTTTGGGCAATCCTGCGAGTCGGCCAAAGACAAAAATAGAAACAGGCAGCCCCATCGCAGGGCGTAGTTCGGCAGTACCCGGTGCCAGGCAGTAGGGTTGCCGGCAAGATCTTAATGAAATCTCCGCCCGCACGGAGAAGTTCCCTAGGTGGCAAAGAAGGCAGTTGGAGAGAGGCTCAGGTTGAGAGAGAACTTCGACCGATTCAATTTCGCAATTCACAAGGAGAAGGAAATGGCAGATTTTCGCAGATGGATTCTGGCGTTCGCCGCGCTGGTCCTGGTTCTAGGATCGGTAGTTCCGGCGAGCGCACAATTTGGTGTTGTTTGTACCGCCTCCGCCGGTGTGGCGCCCACGCTTCGTCACGAAGGGTTTACCGAACTGGTGGGTGACATCGTGGTGACCTGCGCGAAGGCTCCAGGGTCCGTGCCTACGCCGGTGGGTACTCCGGTCGCACAGGCAAATATCACGGTGAACATAGGTGCGCCGATCACCAGCCGCATTCTTGCTGTGCCCACTGGGCTGGTGGCCCCCGCGAACGTGAGCTTGACTGAAGCGCTCTTGTTGATCGACGATCCGAAACCGGGGGCTCAGGTTCCTTGCACAAACCCCTATAACCCGACGATCGCGTGCGCGGCCGTCGCCAACGGCTTTGGCTCGGAATTTACCACCGCGCCCGTCTCTCCCAATATTTTCCAGGGGATCACGGGCCTTGGCGGACCTGGCATCCCCTCGCAAACGATCACGTTCCTGGGCGTGCCGGTTGACCCGCCCGCGACCGGGTCGCTCACCTATCGCATCACCAACATTCGCGTAGATGCGTCGAATGTTGCGGTTGGCATACCGTTGACTGCGCTCGTCACATCGAGCGGCAGCACATCCATCGGTATCGTCGCCGGCCAGGATACGGCTGTGGTTGGGTACGCTACCATGGGCCTGAGTCAGGACATTGCTGGTAATGGGCCGGTCGTGGCGGGTCTGACCCCGTCCTTCCTGGAATGCGAAAGCGCTCCTATGACCAAAATAGGCACCGCGACATTTACCGAGAACTTCGCGACTGCATTTAAGGTCATCACCAGCCCAGGGGAATCCGCTGCAAACGCCCTCATCTACCCGCCGAGCCCGCAAAACGTGCCGGGGGTAGTCTACAACTCGGAGGGCGGCCTTCAGATCCAGATTTTGGGCAGCACAAACATTGGTGTTGCCGATCACGGGACAAGGCTGGCGGTGATGGTTAATAATGTGCCGCCGGGCGCCATTATCTTTGCGGACGTCTGGGCGCAGTCTCCGAACTCCTCTGTCGGGTGTTCCGATGTCACCGCCAATCCTCCCGCTCCTGGCACAAGCAACGCTGGTTGCACGCTGGTCTCGGATGCCACCCTGGTTACGACTGTGACGAGCAGCGGCGGTGTGACCTCGACCCCCACTCCCGTCGATCCCGGGAGCAACAGCGCAGCTCTGCCCGCGCTTATCGACAATAGCACCGGCACCACAGCTACCAGTGGCTGGATCATTTGGGAAGTAACCAACACGAATTCCAGCGCGATTGATTCGTATTCGTTCAACATCTACGCGTCTTTCGTGGGCCAACCGAACAATACCCTCCCCAATCTGGCAACTACTGCGTGGGGCGGATACTATCCGCAGGCTGGCAGCGCCACTTCTTCTGAGCTGATCCCGACGTTCTCGTCCACGGTAGGGGCTCAGCCGCCCGCGCCGAGCACTGGCGTCACTCTGTTCACTGCTTCACAGTGCGTGACTTACCTGCTCTTCCCGTACATCACCGATGCCGCCGGATTTGACACCGGTATCGCTATCTCCAACACCTCGATGGATCCTCTTGGGACCACCCCGCAGAATACCGGAGCCTGCACAGTCTCCTTCTATAGCGGCGGTGCTCTTGCCCTGCCCGTTTACACCACGGCGGTTATTCCTGGAGGCGGAACCGATGCCTTCGACCTGTCGGGCCTCGATACGAACTATCCTGGGACGCCGGCGGTACCATTCGGTTACGCCATCGCGACTTGCAATTTCCAATATGCTCACGGTTACAGTTTTGTGAGCGACTATCAATTGGAGCATTTCGCGGCCTCTTACCTGGCGCTGATCATCCCCGATGCTTCGCCTCGTACCGCGCGACCGTTCATTTGCTCGACGGGTGCCTTATCCTGCACCACGGAAACGGGCGAGCAACTCGTTCACTAACCTTCACGGCATTCGTCGTGAGAAGGGGGGAGCTTCCAGCTCCCCCCTTTTTTTTTGAGCCGGATGGTGCTACCATGGTTTTCCGCGTCCACCATTCCTATTCTTCCCTAACGTCAGGAGGACGTGTATGCAGAAACACCTTGCCGCTGGCAGCTTTCTAACCGCGTTGTTGCTTTTCCCAGCTTTTTGTTCCGCCCAAACCGTTTCGATCGTTTCCGGTAACGGACAGTTGGTTTGCGTGAATTGTCCATTGAGCGCCAGGCAATTCGTCCCACTGGTAGTGCAAGTGAACGATGCCACCGGCAATCCCGTGGCGAACACAACCGTTACCTGGACGGACACACAGCCGGATGGCCAGTTGACGGTGGCGACGTCTTTGACCGGCACGAACGGTCAGGCCACCTATGCTCTGGGGCCTCAAGGAGTGTACATTGGGCCTAGCTTTTTTCCGTTCACGGTGCTTGCATCGGCCCTCGGTACCGGCGTTCAGTTCGTCGAGACGTCGGCTCTGGCAAGTGGAGTTCTAGCTCCGATCGCCGTCACTCTCGTTTCTGCTGTGTTACCGCCGGCGCTGACCGGCGCTGTAGGCACAACGGCCGCCACGCCGCTCGTCGTGAGTGTGGCGGGAACCAACGGATTATTTGGAGGTGGCCCGGTTCTCTCCGGAGTTCAGGTGAGGCTTCAATCCGGGACAAGCGGCCCGACCGTAAGCTGTGCCACGCAAGCGGGCCAGCCAGCGGGCACTGTTCTTACCGATTCCACGGGCACGGCCAAGTGTTATCCCGTCTATGGCGGTCAGGTGGGAACCGGGACATACACCATCGTCGCGGGGGGCAACTTCCAGAGCCTTCCGTCGGCGGTGCTTACAGTCACTTCCGGACCGCCGGCTATTATCAAGTACATTAGCGGCAACAGCCAACGCGTTAATTCGGGTGTCAAGGCGCCCTTCGCGCTGATTGCTGAAGTGACCGATACCAGCGGAAATCCGTCCAACGCCGCCGCGGTCACCTGGTCTGTGACAGGGGGCACCGCGACCCTCACCAGTGCCATCACATCCTCGCCGTCCACCGGACTGGTCTCGGCTTTCGTAACCCCGACTGTCGGACCGGTCGGAGTAAAGGTCGCGCTCACCGGCACCCCCTCCGTGCAATATACTTTCACGGTCAATGTGAACATCATCGTCACCGCTCTGCAGGCTGTCTCCGGCAGTGGCCAGGAGGCCACCCAGGGATCGCCTTTCACCGCTCCGCTGCTCGTGCAGGTGAACGATAACGCTTTGCCGGTCCAGGGCGCTACCGTGAACTATGTGGTCACCAGCGGATCTGCCAGCCTAAGTGTACCCAGCGCTGTGACGAATGCAGAGGGACAGGCGCAGGTCACCGCTACGGCGGGCGCCACTCCCGGCCCGGTCGTGATTACCGCCAGTACCGTTTCCGGAAGCACGACCTATACGCAGACCTTCGACCTGACCGTCCTTCCGCCTCTCGGGGTCACCGCGGTCGTGAACGCGGCTGGCTTCGACCAGTCCCCCTTGGCGGCCTCGCCGTGCAGTCTCGTTACGATCTATGGAACGGGGCTGGCCACTGGGCTGCAAGGTTTGGTGCTCCCCTTCATCGCTCCGCAGTTTCAGGTAGCGGGCGTCACCGTCCAGTTCGGCGGTGTGCCGGCGCCAATTCTGTATGTGGCGAATTTCAATGGCGTGCAATCCGTGTCGGCCCAGGTGCCCTGCGATGTGCCTTCGTCGACCGCCGTCCCGCCCGCCACGGTCCCCATGGTGATCACCGTCGACAACGTAGCTTTGCCCGCCTTCCCTGTGCCGGTAACGCCGTACAGCCCTGGTATTTTCCAGTTTGTGGACTCCGATGGGCAAACGCGTGCGGTCCTGGTGAGGGAGGATGGGTCCTTCATCACGGTGAATAATCCGGCGCAGCCGGGAGATACCCTGCGCATGTTTGTCACGGGACTAGGCCAGACAACGCCACCGTTGTTTACCGACGAGTTCGATCCTCTGAGCGACCAAAGCGGCACTTGGGTGCCGCAGAATCTGCCAGTGAACGCGGGCGTAATCGTGGGGGTAAATAACGGCGGGGTCCTGGTTCTGTCGGCCAAGTACGCTTACGGCATGGTGGGCGTCTATGAAGTGGATTTCCAGGTGCCGAACAATACCGCCCCCGGCAAGAATGCGCCGTTCGCCATCGTGGTGCAACAGGGTAACACTGTGGTGTTCGGGAACGGATCTCTGATCCCGATCCAGTAATCGCCGGCAGGTCCCCGCTTGCCGGGGACCTGCCTCACCTGTTACCGAGCCGCGACCGTCAGGAAGCGGTTTTCAGCGAAAAGAGACTTTGATCGGGATAATCTGGTTCGTCTGCTGAACTCTAACGGCGATGGTGATTTGCGCCGTGGGAATCTGAACTGCACCGCTCGACTGAACTTTCAGGATGGCCTTCTCGCCCGTCTTCAGGGTCAAGCGATCCAGGCTGACGGTGAGGCCGGCGATCTTTGGATCGGAAACAGTAAGCGTCACGGGCCAAGGCGACGGGTTTGAAATGGCAACCAGCTCCGAGGATGGGCCCGAGGAGTTGAGCCGCACGCTTGCCTTGTCCACTGTCAGCGCCAGCGGATGCGGAACGTTACCCGGCGTGGGCGGCAGCGGGCCTGACGCTCCGGGGGCGCCTCCAGGGGGGAGATCCCTGACCGGGCGACGTAGCTGTTTAAATGGGGACATGTTAAACCCGGCGCGTGGATCCACGTGGTAGCACCACTGGCCGTTCTCCAGTTTCCACTGCCGGGAATCCCTGACGCCTAAGGGGTGGCCCATGAATCCCTCAAGCAGCAGCATGTGGCGAACCAACACCTCTACATCCGCCTTCATGAAATCGTCGGAAAACCGGATGCTTTCGATCTCAAAACTCTGGATCATTGGCTTGTTCACACTCACGTACGAATTCTTAGTGTCTTCCGCCACCAGTTGCAAGGCCTGGTAGAACTTCCCCTCCACCTCCAATTGGTAGAACTGGGTTACGCGCGCCAGCAAAGCTGCCTCCACCTCCGGCGGAGCCGTCGGGGAGGTTTGAGGGGGAGACTTTTCAGGTATGGCTGGCGAGGTTTGGGCGAAACTTGCGGTCGCCACAAGGATAAGCGGCACGGCTCTCAGCATCTCTTCATTCTACCCGAGAGTTGCGGGGCAGGCCCGTG
>OBLW0100001834.1_pt1 | contig 17763 bp, 16 predicted proteins | sample 1520161 | NCBI WGS metagenome assembly OBLW01 (sample SAMEA3539309, study PRJEB22396) | soil metagenome | biome: tundra; feature: field; material: soil | place: USA | collected 2010-05 | depth 0.15 m | reverse complement strand
TCGTCGAAGCTGTGCTGATTGTTGTCGTGGTTGGCGATGGGGACGGTGATGGTGGGCGCGTGCAGGGTCTCTTCGATCATGTAGAGCGGTACGCTGCCGCCCATGGTCGGCAGCTTGACCACCGGGCCGCGCGCGGATTCGGCCGTGCGCAGCACCAGTTGCGAGATCGGCAGGTCCATAGATGTGCGAGCCGCATTATAGCCGCTCGGATCAACAACCACCTTGGCGACTTTGGCGTGCGTCATTCGCGTGTCCGCATCGGGATCGCGGTCGACGATATGGTAGCCTTGCTTGCGGATGTGCTCGATCACGCGGCGGGCCGCGGTATCGTGATCGATCCCCTTCACCAAACGGATATCGATCGTCGCCGTGGCAGTGGCGGGGATAACGTTACTCGCCTGCGCGCCCGTGCGTGCGGCGCTCATGCCGCGGATATTCAACGACGGCACGTTCAACAGCTCCACCAGTTTCTTGCCGCCGCCTTCGGTGCTGCCCAGCCATAACTCGCGCATCAGATCGCGATCCACGTCGGGTGCTTCGGCCACCGCACGGCGTTCGGTTTCGCTCAGCGGCTCAATGCCGTCGTAGAAGCGATCGATGGTGACGCGGCCGTTGTCGTCTTTCATCGACGCCAGCAGCCGCGCCAGCATCATGGCCGGGTTGGGCGCCCAGTTGCCGTAATGCCCGCTGTGCAGTTCGCGCTTCGGCCCATAGATGGTGATATCGAGGGAGGTGATGCCGCGCGCGCCGAACACGATTTGCTGGCGGCGGCTCTGGTGCACCGGGCCATCGCAGATCAGCCAGACATCGCTCGCCAGCAGGTCTTTGTATTTCGCGAGGATGCTCGCCAGGTGCGGCGAACCGGCTTCCTCTTCGCCTTCGAAGACGAACTTGATATTGGAGTGCAGCGGAAGCCCGGCGGCTCGCAGCGCGTCGAGCGCGGTGGCGAGCGCGACGATAGGCGCCTTGTCATCGGAGGCGGAGCGCGCGTAAATGCGGCCATCGCGCAGCACGGGATGCCAGGGAGGCGTGGCCCATTCTTTCGGATCGAGCGGCTGGCCATCGTAGTGCGCGTAGAAGATGACGGTGCGCGCGGCTCCGGGCGATTCGATTGCGCCGAACACCACTGGCGGCGCGCCCGGCACTTCCAGCAGTTGCGTCTTCACCCCGCGCTTTTCGAGAATCGTCGACACCGCCGCGGCATTGCGGCGAATGTTGGGCTGGTCGCTCGCCAGGTTCGGGATGGCAAGCAGATCCATGAACTCGGCGAGGATGGCCTGCTCGTGCGCGGTGCGCCATCGGTGCGCTGCCGCGGCGGCAGGGTTTGGCTGGGCCTGTGCAAGAGCGGCGAACGCAAGCGATAGAAGGGCGGCTCTCAACTCAATTGCCCTTTGACGGGCAACTCGCGGATGCGCTTTCCGGTAGCCGCAAAGATTGCGTTGCAGATCGCCGGCGCCATGGGCGGCACGCCCGGCTCACCCACGCCGGCGGGCGCGGCGTCGTTAGTCACAATGTGGACGTGCGTCTCCAGGGGCGCCTCATTCATGCGCGCCACCGGATACCGGTCGAAGTTGGACTGCTGGATGCGGCCGCCCGCGGCGGTGATCTCGCCCATCAGCGCGACACTTGTACCAAATACCGCCGCGCCTTCGAACTGAGACCGCACGCGGTCCGGATTAATAACACGGCCGGCATCCACCGCGATGTCCACGCGCGGAATCCGGATCTCACTGCCGTGCACTTCCACCTCGACCACGGCAGCCACGTAGGTCAAAAAGCTACGATGCGCGGCGATGCCCAGCGCGCGTCCGGGCGCGGCTTTCTTGTTCGCCCAGCCGGATTTCTGCGCGGCCACTTCGATGACATTCCGCAGCCGCGCGGTATCGAAGGGATATTTCGGATTGTTCGGACCGCCTTGCTTCATGCCTTCTTTGCTGAAATCGATAACGCGCGGCTGGCCGATCATTTCGAGCAGGTATTCCACGCGATCGCGTCCGGCCGCGGCGGCTAGTTCATCGGTAAACGTCTGCACGCCGAACGCATGATAGATGTTCGAAACCGAGCGCAACCACCCGATGCGCACATGCGCTTTGGCCGGGCCGTTCTCCACGCGCAGATTGGAGATCGGGTAAGGGATATCCGTCCATCCCATGCCGAGTTGGAAGCCGCCGTACTCCTCATTCGGATTCCCCTGCATGGCAATGGGCGGAAACACGCTACGCTGCAGCCACGCCGTAGGATGGCCCGCGCCATCCACCGCGGCCTTCATGTACAACGCGGCCGGGGAATGGAAATAGTCGAAGTGTACGTCGTCCTCGCGGCTCCAGACGATCTTGACCGGCTTGCCCACTTGCTTGGAGAGCAGCGCGGCTTCCGCCACGTAATCCGGCTTGGACTTGCGCCCGAATCCGCCGCCCAATAGCGTCACATGGCACACCACGTCTTCTTTCTTGATGCCCACCGCGAGCGCCACGGTTTCCTGCACCGCCTGCGGATTCTGCGTGCACGTCCAGGTGACGACCTTGCCGTCCTTGAACTCCGCGACAGCAGCCAACGGCTCCATGGCGGCGTGCGCCAGCATGGGCGTGTAGTACGACGCTTCCACGATCTTGACGCCGCTGCCGCCTTTGGCGAACTCCGCGTCCACATCGCCCATCTCGCGGGCCACGCGGCCGGGTTTGCGCGCAGTGTCGAGCATGGCCTGCTTGTACGCAGCGGAATCGTAAGCGGCGTGCTCGCCCAGGTCCCATTCGACCTTTAGCTTCTTGCGCCCCTGCAACGCCGTCCAACTGTTGTTGGCAATCACGGCCGCGCCGCCCAGCGGCTTGAAACCGAGTGGCGGCTTGGCCAGATCCAGCATGACGACCCGCTCGACGCCCTTCACTTGTTTGGCTGCCGCATCGTCGCAGGTTTTCAGTGTGGCGCCCATAACCGGGGGACGCTCGATGGCCGCGTAAACCATCCCCGGCATGCGCGCGTCGATGCCGAAAATCGCTTTGCCGGTCACAATGGGCTTCAGATCGACGATCGGAATGTCTTTGCCGATGTAGCGGAACTGATCGGGCGTCTTTAAGCGGATGGATCCCTGTTCGGCAGCCGCGGCCGCCGAGGCCAGCGCGACAAGTTCGCCATACGCCAGTTTGCGGCTGGTCTTAGCGTGAACGACAAAGTGGTTCTGCCCGTGACATTCTTCCGCGGGCACTCCCCATTTGGTCGCCGCGGCATTCTCGAGCATGGTGCGCGCCGATGCTCCCGCTGCCCGCAGAACGTCGTAGAAATCGCGCACGGAGCACGAGCCGTCGGTGTTTTGGGAACCGTACTTGGCGTCGCCCAACGCCTGCACCACCTGGACTCGCGCCCAGTCTGCTTCCAACTCGTCCGCTACGATCATGGGCAGTCCGGTGCGGCAACCCGTACCCATTTCTGAGCGGTGCGCGACGATCTTCACCGTGCCATCCGGCTCGATGCCGAGATACACGCTGGGCTGCCAGGTCCCGGCAGCCTTCAGCTTGGGCGCGAGCGGCGCGGCGATGACCAGCGCGCCCGCGGAGAAAATCTGGCCGAGGAATCCGCGGCGCGAAACATTTTCGATTGTGGGTGTCATGCTCGCACCTCCGCCGCCATCTTGATCGCCTGGCGGATTCGCTGATACGTCCCGCAGCGGCAGATGTTGCCCTCCATGTTGGAGTCGATGTCCTGGTCCGTGGGATGCGGCTTGGACTTCAACATGGCGGCCGCCTGCATGATCTGGCCGCTCTGGCAGTATCCGCATTGCGGCACGTTGCAGGCCTCCCAGGCTTTCTGCAGCGGGTGGTCGCCCGCGGCGCTGAGCCCCTCGATGGTGGTGATGCGCTTGCCCGCTGCCTCCCGCATCGGAGTCAGGCAACTGCGCGCCGCCTCGCCGTTCAGATGGACGGTACATGCGCCGCATAAGCCCATCCCGCAGCCGAATTTCGTTCCGGTTAGCGCGAGTTCGTCGCGCAGGTACCAGAGCAACGGCATGTCGGGATCGCCGTCGAAGCGGGCGGGTTTGCCGTTTATGGTCAGTTGGATCATTGGATTTGCCTCATGTCACTGCCTCTTTGGCCAGTATACCCCCGCAGTCCCAGTCCCTAGTGGGGCGGGCCTCCAGGCCTGCGGCGGGTCTCCAGACCCGCCCTTTCTCCCAACACGTCACGGTGGGTTTTCGACGGTGCGCGAGTTCTCCGGGACCCATAGAGTCCGCCAATCGCTAGGATTTCCAAGCCAGGCGTTCTTCGCGATACGGATCGTTCACCACTTTGCATTCCGCATCCAGAATCATGGTGGCGCGCTCGTGCAGCGTATAAGCAGGCCACCCCGGATTGCTGGAGCGGGCAAACGCCGCCCAGGCCGCGCTCATGTTCTTCGCCGCTTTGTACCGCTCGGGCCGCTTGCCTGCGTCCGGATTGTTGTCCGGGTGATCGAACTTGAAGGCCATCTCCATGGCGTGCGCCGCCTTCTGGGGATAGGGAACCGTGGGACTCACCGGCACTTCGGACTCATACGCGAATAAGTACATGTAGACGGGCGCGGCGTCGAGCGCCACTTTGCGTTCCGCCATGGTAATCGCATTGTTCCACATGAATTGAGCGGTGGTGATGGCGATGTAGATGTCCGCGGGCGAGGCATTGGGCCGCGAGCGGTGGTATACATCGACAATCCGGTCCGTCTTATCTCCCAGAGTCGTGTGCAGCCGCTTGCGCATGCCCGCTTCATCCAGCGAGAAAACCTCCGGACTGCCCCGCTGGAAGAAGAGAATGGTCTCGTCCTTATTGGTGCCGATGATCATGGGTATTTTCGCCGACATGGCAGGCGCCACCGGGTCGTAAGGATGATTCGGGATGTACTGGCCGTCCACCACCGGGCCAAATCGCATGGGGTTCGTACCTGACATCTGTTCCTGCAACGCGCGGAAGCGATCCTCGGGAACCTTGATCAGATCTCTGGCCTGCTTTTCGCTCAGGCCGAGCTTGGAAAGAACCTTCCTAGTCGATTCGGTGGCCGCATCGCGAGGGGTCAGCCGCAGCGTCGGTCCGCTCTCGACGCTGGCCTTGTGATACATACCCTGCGCGCGGGGCATCGCCGTCAGAGTAGCGGTCTTGGCGCCGCCGCCGGACTCGCCCCAGATCATCACGTTGTCCGGATCGCCGCCGAAGGCTGCGATGTTATCCCGCACCCACTCGAGCGCCGCGACGATATCCAGCATCCCCGCAGCGCCGGATGCGGCGTATTCTTCTCCCAATAAGTCGCCTAAGTACAGGTAGCCGAGCAACCCCAGCCGGTGATTGTGAGTGACTACCACGACGTCGTAGTTCTTGGCCAGAGCCGATCCGTCGTGATTGAGATACTGCGGCCAGACCTCCGCGCCTCCGTTGCCGGTGGCAAAGCCGCCGCCGTGCGAGTAAAACATCACGGGCCGCTTGCGGCCGTCGGCGACGCCCTGAGTCCAGATGTTCAGGAACAGGCACTCTTCGCTGGCCGCGGCAGGCTTCCATTCCTTGGGCCAACCTGGGTCGGGCGGTTGAATGGCTTGCGCGCCGTAGACCAGCGCATCCCGCACGCCCGTCCAGGGCTTCAGCTTGGGCGGCGCCTTGAAGCGATTCTCGCCCGCGGGTGAGCCGGCGTACGGGATGCCCTTGAACAGGATGACGCCGTCGGTGGAGGCGCCGCGCACTTGTCCATAGGTCGTTTTGGCGGTGACGTTGGTCGCGGCCTTGGCGGCGGATGCGGCGGCCACCGCGCATCCTGCCAGAGAAAAAAACGTCCGGCGGTTCATGTGGTTGTTTGTCATTCTGCACCTCACGCGTGGAACAGGGGCTGGACGCCGCGCGCCTTCGCGAACAATTCCTCGCGTTCCTTCGGTTCCAACGGACGAAAGCGTCCGGCGAAATCCAGCGCCATGCGGAAGAGTTCGATCTCGCCGGGTGGAATGGCGGCGGTGACGTCTTCGCTCAGGGTGAAACGCACGGCCTTCTCCGCCAGTCCCGGATCGTCTATGGGCTGGTACCAGCACTTGCGCCAGACGTCGTGCTCGCGGCTGGGCCAGGTGGTATGGGCCATCGACTTCAGCGCGATGCGGGCCACGCCCTTCTCCTTGGCTTTGGCCAGGATCTGCGGCCCGAAGTTGCCTTCGTGGACGAGCACGAAGTTCAGGGGAAGCATCACGGAATCCAGGGGGAAACGGTCCATCAGGGCGATGGCCGCCTCGGCGTTATGCACGGAAGCGCCCAGGAACCGCACCTTGCCCTCTTCGCGTGCTTTGACGAACGTCTCCGCTGCGCCGCCGGCAGCCAGGATCTGGTCTACATCGGCAACGCTCGAAACGGCATGGAACTGATACAGGTCGAAGTGATCGGTCTTCAGGCGGCCGAGGCTTTGTTCCAGTTCTTTGCGGGCGCCGGCCGCGCCTCGTTCCATGGTCTTGCACGCCAGGAAAGACTTCGCGCGGTAGGGCGCCAGGGCCGGGCCGAGTTTCATCTCCGCTTCGCCGTTGAAGTAGCTCGGCGCGACGTCGAAGTAGTTGACGCCCCGGTCGAAGGCCTCCGCCACCGCGCGGCCGGCATCCTTTTGCTCCAGCCCCACCACGACGATGCCACCGAAGGCGATCATGGACACTTTCACGTCGCCCTTATAGGTCCGCTTGGGAATGCCCTGCGTGGGCGCGGCGAGGGCCGCGGCGGACCCCACCAGAGTCGATTGCAGAAATGCTCTTCGTTTCATGGTTCACCTCAGGAGCTTATTTGCCGATTTGAACTCGTATCATCGGCTAGTGCAAGTGCCATAAAACCCAAAACAGCGGGTCCTGGAGGACCCGCGCAGACCTGGAGGTCCGCCCCACTTTACTGGAACAGTTGGGGTGCGAACTCGTTCAGATAATTCCGCCAGTTGATCCAGGTATGCCCGCCCGGGCTCTGGCGGAACACCGGGGTGAAGCCGTGCTTCTTCAGCATCTCGATGGTCGCTTTGGTGGTTGGGATGGTGCTGTCGTCAGTGCCCGTGCCGAACCACAGCAGCTTCAACCCCGGTTTCAGAGCGGCGTCGTCGAGCATGTTCGCGTGCTGCTTGACCCACTCCGGCGAAGGCATGGGCCACGGTCCGTAGGAGAAGACACCGGCGCTGAATACGCCTACGTAAGCGAACCTGTCCAGGTGGGACATTGAAATGTTCAGCGTTTGCCCGCCACCCATGGAGAGGCCGGCGATGGCCCGATGCGCCCGATCGGTCAGCGCGCGGTAGTTCCTTTCGACATAGGGCACGATGCTCTTCACGAAGTCCTCGGCGAACGCATCCGTATAACTGGCGGGCATCACCACAATCATGGGCTGCGCCTTCTTCGCCTCAATGAGATTATCCAGGATAAACCCCGCGCGGCCCACAGACGTCCACGAATCGTCGCAGTGGCCGGAGCCATGCAGCAGATAGAAGACCGGATATTTGCCGCCTACGTTCTCATATCCGGGCGGCGTGTAGACATGCATGCGCTGGAAGTGCGAGAGGGCCGTCGAGTAGTAAGTCACGGATGCCACCGTGCCATGCGGGATGTTCGCCGCTTCCATGAATTCGGCGCCGGGTACGTAGACCAGGCTCCAGGCGGCGCACTCGGCGGCCGCAGAATTTCGCGGGTCCAGGGTGGAGACGCCGTCCACCGTAAACGTGTAGCGGTACGCGCCGGGATCGACCGGGCCAATCGTCGCCGACCACACACCGCCTTCATCCTTCGAGAATGCCGGGCCGGCGCGCGGCAGGCCCGGTATGTCGCTGGTGCGCAGTCCAACCGTTTTCGCCTGCGGCGCCAGAATACGGAACACGATGCGGCGATCCGGCGAGACTTCGGGGGAAACTACACTCGATCCCCGCTGCATGCCCGGCGCGGGAGTGGGCGGCGGCGTGCCCTGGAGCCTGCGCTGCAGGTTGAGCGGCTGGCCGACCCCGGCTTGGTTCCATGACCCCGTCATCGCGGAAGCGTCTTTGTTGAGATTGCCTTGGTAGGAAGCGGCGAGGACCTTTAAGTCCACCTTCACGGTGTCTCCCGTGCGGGTAATGCTGGTGACGGGCAGGAGGCTGGCCCCTTGATCCGCGCTGTCGAACGTACCGGTAATACCGCCATCGGCCTTCCTGGTGAAGGTGAACCGCGCGCGCAGTTGGTTGCCGCCTTCCGCCAGCACGCCTTCCCAAACGCCTTCCAGCACTTGCACGTCGCCGGTGTTTTGGGCCGGCGGCGCCGTTTCCACGGCCCTCGGCTCCGATTTCCATTTCAGGTCCAGCGGAAGCGATATGCCGCCTTGTGTGAAGGTGCCGGAGATGCTTTTGCCATCCTCGGAGAGCTTGCCGGCGTAGTGCGGGTTCCCAGGACCGGGGAGCGTAAAGCCGATCGCCGCGCCATCCACTCTAACGTTGGGGAGCGGCAGTCCGGACACTCCCTGTGCCGCAAAATCCATTTCCGCGGCCCATCTATCACCGTCGCGATGCAAATTGAAGACGATGCCCAATTCTCCAGCGGGCCCCTTGAGCGCGCCCTCCCACACTCCAGCGGGATTCGTGGCTGCCAGCACGGCGGCGGGCGCGAGCAGCCACAAGCCGGTAAGCCAGAGCGTCCCGCTAATGGCCGGCCACTTACTGAAACAGTTGGGGGGCGAACTCATTCAGGTAGTTCCGCCAGTTGATCCAGGTATGCCCGCCCGGGCTCTCACGGAAAAATGGCGTGAAGCCGTGCTTCTTCAGCATCTCCATGGTCGCTTTGGTCGTGGCGATCAGGCGGTCCTCGGTACCCGTGCCGAACCACAGGAGCTTCAGGCCCGGTTTCAGGGAGGCGTCGTCCAGCATCGCAGCACGCTGCTGCTCCCACTCGGGCGGAGGCGCAGGCGAGGGCGGTCCCCCACGTCCGAAAGAGAAAACACCGGCACTAAAGACGCCGACGTAAGCGAACCTGTCCAGGTGGGACATCGAGATATTCAGCGTTTGCCCGCCACCCATGGAAAGGCCCGCGATGGCCATGTGGGTACGATCGGTCAGCGTGCGGTAGTGCTGCTGGACATAGGGCATGATGTCGTTCACGAAGTCCTCGGCGAACTCGTCGCGCGTGGGGCGCGCCGCGCCCGGCGCTGGAAAATTCGCCGTGGTATGACCGGCCGGCATCACCACGATCATGGGCTGCGCTTTGTGCGCCGCAATGAGATTATCCAGGATGAATCCCGCGCGGCCCACCGACGTCCATGAATCGTCGGAGTCGCTGGAGCCGTGCAGCAGATAGAAGATCGGAAACTTGCCGCCTCCCATCTCATACCCCGGCGGCGTGTAAACATGCATGCGCCGGAACCGCGTGAGCGCGGTTGAGTAGTAAGTCACGGATGCCACCGCGCCGTGCGGCACGTTGGCCGTGTCCATGAATTCGGCGCCGGGCAAGTAGACCAGGCTCCAGTCGTTGGTGTTCGACTCGCTGACTGCCGGATTGCGCGGGTCCATGGTGGGAACGCCATCCACCATGAAGGTGTAGCGGTACGCGCCGGGCTCGACCGGCCCGACGGTTGCCGACCACACGCCTTCGCCGTCCTTCGAGAATGCCGGGCCTTCGCGCGGCAGACCCTGGATGTCGCTGGCGCGCAGCCCGACCGTCTTCGCCTGCGGCGCCAGGATGCGGAACACGATCCGGTGGTCCGGCGAGACTTCGGGTGAAACCACCCTGGGGCCCGGCTGCATACCCGGCGGGGGAGCAGGCGGCGGGGCGGTTTGGGGCCGCGCCTCTTGCGCGCGCCCGATGCCGCCCGCAACGGAGCAGGCCAAAACAACGGCGATCGCTTGAAATATCTGTAATGTTCGTTTCATGTGACCCTCAAGAACCCTTCGGCAAGGGTTTCGAAATCTCCCAATGGTGTCCGAACGGGTCGACAACTCGTCCGATGCGCATCATCACTATCCGCACGGAACCGCCGCCCAGAGACTCGGGGCTAAAGTTGAAGTGTTCCGGAGATTCGTCGGCAACCCGGAATTCGGCTGCCCCACGGACAAGCGGGCGACCACCGCGCCACTGTCGCTATCGATGCGGAATAGCTCGTCAGCTCCGAACGCCGCCTTATAAAAATCGGTGGCCCTCGCCCCGTTTCGAACCGAGAGCATGGGAGCTATGGAGGTCATTACGGCGTCTCCCAGCGTCCGGATTGGGCCGAGCGGAACAGCGCATCGATGACCGCCATGTTGCGCACGGCGTCCTCGAGGGGTACCGGCACTTCGGCCTCGCCACGCACAGCTTGCGAGAATAAGTCGCCCTGAATGGTGTACTGGTCGCAGACCGGGAATGTCTCGGTCTGGATGCCGGCGCCGAACAGGTCGGAGCCGTCGTCCAGGAAGATGCGGCAAGGCTGGTCGGGCGGCGCGTTGAATGGGATTTCGATCTCGATCCGGCCGCCGGTTCCGAACAACTGCATGCGCTGATACGGGACCAGTTGGGTGGAGCAGGTGAAGACCGCCTGGCCGGAGGGGAAGTCGAGCATGGCGGAAGTCATGCGGTCCGTGTGCATATCCGGGTCGCGCTCCAGCAGGGCCATCACGCGGCGCGGTTCCTCGCCGAAGATGAAGCGGGAAGTGTTGATGGGATAGCAGCCGATATCGAACAACCCTCCGCCGCCCCACGCGCGCACATTACGGATGTTGGCGCGGTCGCGATTGAAATAGCTGAAGAAGCCCATGATGGCGCGCAGTTCGCCGATGCGGCCGGCGCGGACCAACTCGCGGGCGCGCTGCCATTGCGGATGCGTGCGCACCATGAAGGCCTCGCCGATCTTCACGCCGGTGCGGGACTGCGCTTCGAGCAACTCGCGGGCTTCGACGGAGTCGAGAGCCAGCGGCTTCTCGCAGAGCACGTGCTTTCCGGCCTCGGCGCAGCGCACCGACCAGGGCACGTGCAGATGATTGGGCAGCGGATTGTAGACCGCTTCGATTTCGGGATCCGCCAGCAGCTCCTCGTAGGAACCGTAGGCTTTCGGAATGCCGAGGTCGGCGGCCGCCTGCTGGGCCTTCGCCAAGTCGCGCGATGCGATGGCGGCGATCTCGCACCACTGGCCGCGCTGCATGGCGGGTATGACCTTCTTCACGGCGATATTGGCGGCGCCTAGCACGCCCCAACGGACTTTGCGCATCATTCCAGCTCCAACGTTCCACGATAACAGCATTTCAGAGCGGTTCATGCGATATTGGTCCTGATTGGCCAAGTCGCGACAACGCATCGTGGTGCTGGTGGGCTTGCCGGGGTCGGGCAAATCGACCTGGCTGGAGCGGCAGGGAATCGTGGGGATCTCATCGGACTGGATTCGCCAGGTGTTGGCTGACGATGCCGGCGACCAGACGATTCACGCGCGCGTGTTCCTGACCATGCGGTATCTGCTGCGTCACCGGCTGGCGATTGGGCGGCCGGTGTCCTACGTGGATGCGACACACCTGACGCCGGAAGAGCGGCGGCCTTACATCCAGATCGGGCGATGGCACGGCTGCGAGGTGGAGGCGGTGTACTTCGACGTGCCGCTGGAGGTGTGCCGGGAGCGGAACCGGCTGCGCGACCGCGTGGTGCCGGATGATGCCATGAAGCGCATGGCTGCGAAGCTGGTGGCGCCGGAGGTGGCGGAGGGGTTTACGAAAGTTACCGTCGTCGAGTGAGCGACTGCAACTTGTGCAGGATGGCGGCCTGCTCCGCGTCGTTGAACTTCAAGTGGCGGTGGCTGAGGGCCTCCAACTCCTTCTTGCTTAGCGCTGCCCGCATCAGCCCGTTGGGCCGGTGACCAGCGCCGATCAACAAGTGTCCCAGTTCGTGCGCCATGGTGTAGCCCACTAACTGATCGGCTTGGGCGACGGGATACAGCATGGTCAGTTCGCGGATAGCGCCGAAGTAGACATCCGCCATGTTGCCCGTGCCGTCGACGTTCATGAACGCCCGGCCCATGGCCTCGAGGGAGGTGGGTCCAGCCTTTGGGAGATGGCCGCCGACGCGCGCCCGCACGATGAAATCGGGACGCATCCCGGTGTCGGCCGCGTCCACTTCCGCGCCGCAGCCGGTCCAGCGGATCTCCACGCCCATGGACTGGAACACGTAAGCGGCTTCGGCCTCGGCGTGCTCGATCACCAGGGCCGGCAATTCGCCCACATTGCAGACGGCCACGGTCATGTGTTCGCTGGCGAGCGCCGCGGCGGAAAACAGTAACGAAATCACTAAGCTGCGTTTCATTTCCCCTCCCCAAATCCCGCTGTTGCACCCTCCAGAGGCGATATAATTCTTGGAAAGGGACAGGGCACGGGGAAAAATTTGCGGGTGACGGCATCCGAGCCAGTAACGGAATTGCTGCTGCGCTGGAGGGCGGGAGACCAGGAGTGCCTGAACCGGCTGCTCCCGCAGGTGGAAGGCGAACTGCGGCGCATCGCCCGCCACTACATGCGGATGGAGCGGGAGGGCCACACCCTGCAGACCACCGCGCTGGTCAACGAAGCCTATCTAAAGCTGGTGGACCAGGCGCACGTGAACTGGCAGAACCGGGCGCAGTTCCTGGCCGTGGCGGCACAGCTCATGCGGCACATCCTGGTGGACCATGCGCGCGGCCTATGCCGGGGCAAGCGAGGCGGCGGGGCGCAGGTACTCCCGCTGGACGAGGGCCTGGTCTTTTCACCCGCCAAATCGACGGCGCTGGTGGCGCTGGACGACGCGCTCACCGAACTGGCGGGATTGGACCCCCGTAAGGCGCGGGTGGTGGAACTGCGTTACTTCGGCGGGATGAGCGTGGAAGAGACGGCGGAGGCGCTGGGCGTGCATCCCATCACGGTGAAGAACGACTGGCGCATGGCGAAGCTGTGGCTGAAACGCGAACTCAGCCCAAAGGGCGCCGATGCAGGCTGAGCTATCCGCCGTGGGGCCGACGATCGATTTGTGCCGTCTGCCGCGCCGCCGAAGGCGGCAGACCACGAAAGGCGATGGTCTGCCCCACTGCCGCGAGCGCGGCCTGCGCAGGATGGCCTCAATTTCTGGTATGGTGAATTGTATGGCCACCACCAAAATCACGATCACGCTGCCGGACCATCAACTCCGCGAGATCCGGAAGCGCGTAGCGGACCAAGAGTCCCCCAGCGTCTCCGGTTTCATTCAGCAGGCCGTCGAAAGATCTCTCGAGAATGCGGGCGCATTCCGCGCCATGGTGGACGAAGCTCTGCAGGCCACTGGCGGGGCGCTGAAGCCGGCGGAACGCGCGTGGGCCAGAAGGATGCTCTCCCCGCGAAAGCGCGGAGCGAAGCCGCGGAAGGCCGCGTGAACGGAATCACTTTCGACGCCGGCGGGCTGATTGCACTGGAACGAAACGATCGCCGGGTCTTCTCCATTCTCGATACGGCTCTGGAGGACGGGGACCGGATCGTCGTTCCGGCTACAGCTCTCGCGCAGGTCATCAGGAACCCGGCAAAACAGGTACGCCTATGGCGGGTGATCCAGTTTGACAAAACCGAAGTAGTGCCGCTCGACGCGACTCACGCGCAGGCCGTTGGCGCGCTGCTGGCGCAAACGGGTACGTCGGACATCACCGATGCTCACGTGGTAGTCTGCGCCCAGGCTGCAGGCTATGCGGTCATCACCAGCGATCCGCTCGACCTGAAACGGCTTGACCCAAACCTTCGGCTCATAAGAGTGTAAAGGAACGCGGAATTCGGCTGTCATACCCTGCGGAAGCGCTATAATTCTCGGACAGACACTGATGCGGGCTGAGCGGTGGAAGCGGATCGAGGATCTTTGCCAGGCGGCGTTGGAACTGGCGCCGGAGCAGCGCGCCGCATTTCTGGCGCGGGCCTGTGCGGACGATGCACAGTTGCGCGGCGAGGTGCAGTCGCTGCTCGATCAGCAGTCCGATTCGTTCCTTGAAAGCGCCCCCGTGTCGGCGATCAAAGCTCTAAGCGCGGGCGCGAAGCTGGGCAACTTCGAGATTGTGGAACTGCTCGGCCGCGGCGGCATGGGCGAGGTCTGGCGCGCGCGCGATGCACGGTTGAAGCGCGACGTGGCCATCAAGGTGCTACCGGCCCCTCTGGCTCGCGACCCGGACCGGATCGCCCGTTTCGAGCGCGAAGCGCGCGCGGCCAGCGCGCTCAATCATCCCAACATCATCGCCGTTTACGACATTGGCCGCGACAACGATACCTACTGGATCGCTTCCGAGTTGGTCCGCGGCGACACGCTGCGGCGCATGATCGAGGCGGGCCCGATGCCCGCTCCCAAGGTGATCGGGATCGCCAGCCAGGTGGCCGCTGGCCTCGCGGCTGCGCACGCGGCCGGACTGGTGCATCGCGATCTGAAGCCGGAAAACATCATGGTGACGCGCGACGGCCACGTGAAGATTCTGGATTTTGGGCTGGCCAAGCAGCGGCGCACGACACCGGATTCAACCACCACCGACCTGACAGATGAGGGCGTGGTGTTGGGCACGGCCGGCTATATGTCGCCGGAGCAAGTGCGCGGCGAGGCTGCCGACCACCGCTCGGACCTGTTCAGCTTCGGCGTGGTGCTGTATGAGATGCTGTGCGGCAAGCGGGCGTTTGCGGGCAATTCGTCGGTCGAGGTGATGAACGCTGTTCTGAAGGAAGAGCCGGCGGAGTTGCCGGCTTCTGTTCCGGCGGCGCTCGGAAGCGTCGTGCGCCGGTGCCTGGAGAAGGAGCCGGACCGCAGGTTCCAAAACGCCGCCGACCTCGGGTTCGCGCTGCAGTCCTCGTTCGGTTCCTCACCGCCCGTAGCCCCGAAACGCCGCGCTAGGCCGAAGTGGCCGATAGCGGCGGTGGCGCTGGTTGCTGTTGCGGGTGCGGTATTATTTCGGCTCACCCTGCCGCTGGCTTCTCCCCGCGTTACTGGCATCGTCCAGATCACGCACGATGGCCGGCTAACCGAGAACGACTGTCCTCTCCTCTCCGATGGTTCGCGGCTATTCTTTTGCACGAGCGAGAGTGGGCACACCTATCAGGTATCGGTCAATGGAGGCGAACCGGCCCCGGTCACCCTGCAAACGAACGCAGCCGCGTACCTGATGGACATTACGCGCGAGCGGACGGAGTTCCTGGTATGCCGGTTTGTGAGACTTCCCATGTGCGAGCTTTGGGCGGAGCCCATGGTCAGCGGGTCCCCACGACGTCTGGGTGATGTTGTGGCCATGGCCTACGCCGCCTGGTCACCGGACGGCCAACAACTGGCCTACGCTCGTTACGACGGTCTGCATTTGGCGGCACGCGACGGAACGGAGATCCGCAAGCTAGCCGCGTTTGGGGGTGTGGCCCCCGTTTGCCTCCGCTGGTCGCCGGATGCCCGCCGAATCTGCTTTGATGTTCAGGGTCTAGAAGGCAACCCAGCGCGATTATGGGAGGTTCGGCCCGACGGTACGGGCTTGCGTCAGATGCTTCCCGGTTGGAATCCGGCGTGGTCTACGTACAGCGGTATCTGGACAGCGGATGGCAAATACTTCGTCTTCCTTGCGAATGAGAAAATCTGGGTGGTCCGCGAGAAGGGAGGCTTGCTTCAACGCGGTGGACGTGAGCCTGTAGAATTGAACACCGGCGTGTTGGCGGCGCTCTACCCCCTTCCCAGCGCGGATGGCAAGCGCCTTTTCTTCGAAGGCTTCCAGGACCGCAACGAGTTCCTGCGCTACGACCTCAAATCGGGCCGGTTCAGCCTTGAACTGGCTGGCATCTCGGGTAGCGGGCTCGAATTCTCGAAGGATGGGAAATGGATCACTTATGTTTCCGTTCCCGAAGGAACGCTTTTCAGAGCGGCGGCGGATGGTAGCCAGCGCGTCCAGCTCACTTGGCCTCCTTTGCGCGTGGCTACGCCTCATTGGTCTCCCGACGGAAAGCAGATTGCCTTTATGGCAGCAATCTCGGAAAAGCCGGGCCGGATTTACATTGTGCCCGCCGATGGGGGCACGCCCAGGCAGATAAGCAACGGCGAAGCTGGAAAACGCGGTGACTGGGACCCATCCTGGTCGCCGGATGGCGCCTCACTGGCGTTCGGCGCGACCGTAGGCGATAATCCCGACCATGTTTCCATCCGGGTCGTGGATCTGAAAACGCGCCGCGTCTCGACGCTGCCTGGCTCGCAGGGAATGTGGTCTCCCCGCTGGTCGCCCGACGGCCGCTTCATTGCGGGAGAAAACGCCGTCCTCTATGATCTTCAAACCCACAAACAGACGCCAATCTTCAATCAGGGCTGCGGGTATCCACTCTGGTCGCGGACCGGCCAGTTCCTCTTCTGCCATGCCGATTCCGGATGGTGGCGCATCCGCGTGCATGACCGGAAAGCCGAACTCGTGGTGGCGCCCAAGGATTTCATACCGGCGAGCTATGGGTGGTTTGTGGTCGCTCCGGACGATTCCCTGATCACCTCCCGCAGCACGGGAACCGGCGATATCTTCGCCCTCGATTGGGAATTGCCATGACACGGCTGGTCCTTAAGGCAACGGAAGCCGGGAGCGCGGGAGTTTCTCTTCCGCGCTCTCAAGTGTTTAGATCAAGCACGGCCACGGTGGTGCGGTGATAGCACATGGTACACTGACTCATGCATATCACGCTCGAAATCCCGGACGATCTGGCTCCGCCCTTGCTGCCCCCCGGCCGGAACCCTGCGCGCGTGGCGCTCGAAGCGATCGCTCTTGAGGCCTACCGCGAACGCCGCCTCACTGGTTATCAACTCCGGTCGCTGTTTGGTATCCCGTCCCGCTACGAGCTCGATGGATTTCTAAAAGAGCATCGGGTTGAGAAGTATACCCGCGAAGATCTCGAGCAGGACCTTGCCAGCCTTGGCGGGTGAGAAGACGGACGTAGCCACCTTACATGATTGTTGTTGCCGACACGGGTCCGCTTCATTACTTGGTTTCGGACAGGCGAACGTGCTGGCGCGCTTGTACACCCGCGTGCTCGTACCAACGACGGTTGTCGAGGAGATGCTGCAGGAGATCCAACGTCGAACAGGTGCCGGCTTGGGCGTCCTCGTCCTGGCACACCGGCGGGGACTGCTCGAGTTTGAGACGGCGCTCGCGTGTCTCTCCCGGACGAACTTCTACCTGTCGGCGGAACTTGTAGGCCTCGTGCGGCTTCGGCTTTCGGGCGGCGCGGCCGATTAACAATCGGCCTGCAGGTTGAACAACCTGCCTCACAAGACTGACGGCAGCTACCGGACCTGCTCGTCCTTCTCCACCTTGCCGTCGCGGATGTAGATGACGCGATTGGCGTGCACGGCGATGTCGTGCTCATGGGTGACCAGCACGATGGTATTGCCCTGCTCGTAGAGGCGCCTGAACAGGGCCATGATGTCGTTGCCGGTGACGCTGTCCAGGTTCCCGGTAGGCTCGTCGGCCAGCAGGATGGAAGGATTGTTCACCAGCGCGCGGGCGACCGCCACGCGTTGCCGCTGGCCGCCGGATAGCTCGTTGGGCTTGTGCATCATGCGGGATTCCAAGTCCACGTTGCGCAAGGCGGCCTTGGCGCGCTCGGTGCGCTGGTCCGAGGGCGTGCCGCTATAAATCAGCGGCAGCTCCACGTTGTGCAGCGAAGTGGCGCGCGGCAGCAGGTTGAATGTCTGAAAAACGAAGCCGATCTCTTTATTGCGGATACGCGCCAGCTCGTCGTCGGTCATCTCGCTGACCAGCCGGCCATTGATGTAATACTGCCCCTTGGTGGGGGTGTCCAGGCAGCCGATCAGATTCATCAGCGTGGACTTGCCGGACCCGGACGGGCCCATGATGGCCA
>OBLW0100001833.1_pt1 | contig 17763 bp, 9 predicted proteins | sample 1520161 | NCBI WGS metagenome assembly OBLW01 (sample SAMEA3539309, study PRJEB22396) | soil metagenome | biome: tundra; feature: field; material: soil | place: USA | collected 2010-05 | depth 0.15 m | reverse complement strand
TGCTCGCCTGATCCGGCGATCCGGCGCAAGGCCGTGGACATGATCAAGGCGGCGAAAGATTACGCGGTGAGCGTGGGGGCGGACAAGGTCACATGCTGCCCGCTAAGCGATGGATACGACTACCCATTCCACACCAACTATCGCAAAGCCTGGAACTCCATGGTCGATTGTGTCCGTGAAGCTTCGGATTACGTTCCGGAGATGCCGCTCTACATGGAATACAAGCCCTCGGAGACACGCGTACACTGCACGCTCGACTCGGCCGCAAAGGCGCTGCTGCTTTGTAATGCAGTTGGACGTTCCAATCTGGGCATCACGCTGGATATTGGCCACTCCATTTACGGCGGGGAGAATCCTGCCGAGGCACTTTCGCTCATAGCCCTGAGTGGTTTCCCGTATCACGTCCACATTAACGACAATAACGGCAAGTGGGATTGGGACCTGATGGCGGGCACTTGCAACCTGTGGCTGTATGTCGAGTTCCTCTATCATCTGAAGGAACTCGGATTCGATGGCTGGATCACCTCCGACACTTCCCCGGTGCGCCAGGATGCGATTGAGACATTTGCCTTTAACGTGCGGATTACAGATCGCATTTGGAAGTGGCTTGACGTAGTGGATCGCGACGCAATCAGACACCATCTGGATCGACAGGAATTTCTACCCATCATGAAGATCATGGAGCCATTCTTGTTCGTGAGCCCTCATCATTCAAGCGAGGAAACCGGTCCCGCGTTTATGGCGCAAGCAACCCCCGCTCCTTCGCTTGAGACTGCAGAGATCCAGTGAAGCAGGCGTTCATCCTCGCATTCCTTAAGACGGTTCGGGCACGGCTCACCCAGATTGGTGAGCCGTGCTTCATTAAAAATTCGGCCCCCAGTCCGGCCAGCGCGGCCCTCCAGGACAATTGTCCATTCTTCAAGTTATCAGCGAGAACAATATGATTAATGACAAGTTTCATGTCGTAATTGGCTGCGATGACGCAGGCAGGCGGTTCCGTGACGCTCTCAAAGAGGATCTAAATAAGCATTCCGCCGTGTTCAAGGTTACCGATGTCGGCGTCGGCAATGACGAGCACACTGACTATCCGCACGTCGCGGTCCGTGCGGCGCGGATGGTAGTAGGTGGGGAAGCAGACCGCGCGCTGCTCATTTGCGGAACCGGCCTCGGAATGGCCATCAGCGCTAACAAGGTTCCGGGGATACGGGCCGTCACTGCGCATGATATTTACTCGGTGCAACGAGCCGTGCTCAGCAACAACTCGCAGGTCCTTTGCCTGGGCGAACGTGTTATTGGCCTTGAATTGGCGCGCCTGCTGGTTGACGAGTGGCTGAAGTACCGATTCGACCCAGCTTCTGCCTCGGCTTCTAAAGTGGCCGCGATCTGCGGCTACGAAACATTGGCTGCAGGCTAATCCGCATGACGTATCCGGCCTCGCAGACTCGGCGACGCGTGATCGGCGTCAGCCTCAAGATGTATATGGGGCTCAGCCAAACGCGACTGTGGCTCGCTGGCGTTGCTAAACTCGCGCGCCGCGGCCTGCCGCCGGACCTGGACCTCTTCGTGATCCCGGATTTTCTCACTTTGCATGAGGCCCGCGTGGCGCTCGCAGGAACCTCGATAGCGATTGGTGCCCAGGATGTCTTCTGGGAAGACAGCGGCGCCTATACCGGAGAGATCTCAGCTCCGATGCTTTCCGAAGCAGGCTGCAGCGTTGTTGAAATCGGCCACGCGGAGCGGCGTCGACTCTTCGGCGAAACTGACGAGAGCATTGCGCGCAAGGTCACAGCGGCAGTCCGATCGAAGCTCGTGCCTGTCCTCTGCGTCGGAGAACCAGAACGAACGACTACTCAAGCCGCTGTCGACTTTTGTATCAGGCAGCTGGAGTCCGCCACCACTGGCATCAAATCGGATGCTCCGCTGATCGTTGCCTATGAACCGATTTGGGCGATCGGCGCGTCAGTGCCGGCATCGCCGCAGTTTATCGTCGCGGTTGCACACGGTCTGCAAAATTGGATCTCGGCCCGCAACAACACACGGCTCATCTATGGCGGTAGCGCTGGCCCTGGACTGCTCGGTCTCCTCGGCGCGTCCGTTGACGGTCTGTTCCTGGGTCGATTCGCCCACGACATAACGGCTCTCGCGGCCATACTTCGTGAAGCGAGTCTCCTCAAGTCACCGTCGTAATGACGCTGATTCTTTTGCTTCGATTTCACCTGGGTTTCCCCCCAAAACTCCGCTGTCGAAATCGGGGTTTGAGGCGAAGTGGAACGGGAAACTGGGTCATGGGTTTTCGCGATCAGTTCCCTCACGGTGCGCCGGGCCCAAATTCTCCGTTAGCGATCTCGGGCAGCAATGGATTCATACACTTACCGCACTACTCTTGGGAATTCGAGAACAAGGGTGAATTCAGAGGCTCAAGCTACAGGCACAACACCTCTGCTCAATAGGCCACGCACCCGCCGCATGCTCATTCTCTGCAGAATTCAGGAACATGTGAAATGATTGTTGCCATGTCGACGGTCCCGGTTTCGTTGGATTACCTCTCAAGGTTACCCGAGCGACAGTTTAACGTCCCCCAAATCGACGCCCGCGGGCGGTATCACCCACTCGTCTTCAATCCCAAGTTTCCGTTTCGAGCGGAGCTCCTATCGTATCCGCCTACGGTAATGTCCGATCCCCGGCGGCTCAATTGGCATGAGCGGCTGGAAATTTTTGTGGGAGTAGCTGGACGGGGAATCTTCCAGATGGGCGATCGCGAAGTGAACTTCGGTCCCGGCGATATCGTCGTGGTTGATAACCTGAAAGTGCATGGGCCGCGCATCTTCCACGGGCAACAACGTCTCGCTGCAGTCATTACATTCATGCCGGAACTGATCTGCAACTCGCTTTCCTGTCCGTGCGATTCGACATTGCTGTTGCCGTTCTATTCGCGATTGGCCGATTTCGATCCTTCGGTTCGCGAGAAGGACAAGCTATGGGTCAAAATCCATGCGACCCTTCGCGAGATGTTGCTTTGTTATTCGAACGGGGCAGCTTCTTTGGAATTGCGCCAAGCAGGCTGCAAAGCCTTTCTGCAGCGGGTCCTTTTCGAGCTTATTGAACATTTCGACTTGGCCAAATTGCCTTTTGTCGATTACAAGTCTCAAAGCCGCACCTCAATTCAGTTCGGACGACTCTACAATTACTTGCAGGGAAACTATGCTCACCATATTTCGGTTTCGCAGGCAGCGGATATGTCCGGCCTTAGCTCCTTTCAGTTTATGAAGTTCTTCAGGAAGGCCACCGGCACCAGCTTCGTTGCATACCTCAATCGGCTGCGGCTCGCGCACGCACATCAGTTGCTGACTGAGACCGATCGCTCCATCGCCAGCATTTCGGCGGAGGTAGGATTTTCGGATCAGAGCTATTTCGATCGTCGATTTCGGCAGCAGTATGGAAAGTCGCCCCGGCAGCTTCGCTCCGACACAGGATCGTTCAAGTAGAAGCTTGCTCGAAATCTCTCTTGCCTCCCGGTCGACGCTGCCTTTCCAGGCAGGCCATCTGCTACAAACTCAGAGGGTCCGCCTGCCGAAAACTTCCTCATAAATTCAGTTCTCATAGGCGCTTCGGCACGATCATCCCCGATACACCAGTCGTATCGGGATACCGGCATGGAGGATCAATGTTTTAGTCATATGGTCCTACGGTGGTGTTTCTGTACCTGTGATCCCGGCACCGTTACGCTAAGTATCAAGGCTCGGTCAGCCATAGGCGCCTATGCTGGTCGTAGGCTTGGCAAAAAGACCAACTGCATTCGGGGCCCGAATTTAAGGGGATGCCGCGAGGACAGGAGGGATCAATGAGGGGCCGCCGCGCCCCTGGCGCAGATGCCGAATTGGGAGTCGGACTCAGATCTCGGCAGCGACAGAACCAGCCCTCAGCACCCATCCGAGACAGAAGAGAAAAACACCCTCGCCGGGGATGTAGTGGGTCTCTTCTGCTGGCCCATGGACCACGCCGTCGTACAAACTATTTGATCCGATCAGCTTCTTCACGTTTCGGTTTGGCCAGCGGTTTTCTGTTGCTTGGCGGTGTGGAAGCGGTTTCGAAAAGTACTACTTAGTACACAGTAAACTATCGTATTTGAGACAAAAACCTATACTAGAGCGGGAATTTTGATACAGCGCAACGGTGTCAACCAGCGAAACTCGCCAATGCTCTGTAGGGAAAACGCTGTTTCCCTACCTTCTCACTGTGTTTACAATCCAAAAGGTCGACGCAAGTTCCGGTGCTATTTTCACGATGGGCATCATGAAAGTAACTTTGCCAGTGCAAGGGTGTAAACCGGAGCGGCCTTGAAGGCCGGCGACGGTTCCGGCGCCGGAAGAGAGAACCAACCAGTGACTCATAGATCCATCCACCAACACCCCTCCCAGGGATAAGAGAAAAGGACATTAACCCAGTAATAGAAGGGTATTCAGCTTATTCCATGTAATCCCGCCGGCAACAGCATCAACCCCCTGCCGGCCCGGGAACCTGATTCTTGAGCAGCAAAGAATACCACTCCCTCCATCATCCTGAATCCCTTCCTGCACTCAGTGTGCAATCCAGCCGCATCAATATATATGCATCTGTTCAACAGTGACCTTCACGACCTCAGTGACCACTGGATCATTGCGCATCATCTATGGTGTCGTTGCGCACGGCCATATGGATAGACAGGGGTGGGCCGTTGGGGAGAGTGTGTCATCGAGAACCGGCGAGCGCGTGATTTATGAAGCGCCCTGTCCTGGCTGACGGTGAGCGGAGGCGGAGCTTCCGGCGCGGGCGCGCGAGGGTTTTTGTGTGTCCGGCAGGACGGAGAGACCTGGCCATATCGTTCTTTACGCCCAGAATGCGCGCCGGCATGTCTGCAGCACTGGTGCTCACCGATGAGAACTGGAAGCGCCGGCTGGGATACTCCTTGAGGGTAATTCCTCCGACAGATGCCGATTCAACAGTGTCGGATATCTCGTCGACCGACGCGGTGTAATGTCGTTCGGTCATGCGGATGACAGACTCGCGTGTCTTCTTCACCCTGGCCAGGATCATCTCGTACTCGATCTCGAGTTCGGTGTTGCCCTGTGCCTGTCTGCCGATCTTCTGGCGGCAGGTGTTGTACTCACGTGAGTAGGGAGCCACATCGGCCAGCATGGCCAGAGTATCCGTCAGATCGCCAAAGGCCATCGCATCTCAACGGCTACCGTGCAACGAGTGCATCGAAAGTCGCCGACCCCAGTCCAAGTACCGGAAGCACTCGAAAAATCGGCCTGAACCTGGCCATTACGGCCTGTGACAAAAGAGGTCAGAAAACCCACCTACTAACCTCAACAAGACAATCCGCCGGATCGTTGAGATCCGGCCGTGTCAAAAGGTGTGGGTTTGGTCACAAAGTAGAATGCAAATTGCCCCTCGGTATCGTCCAATCCCCATAAGCAATGTAGGGATTCAATATTGGTCCCCAGTCACTTGGGGTAATACCGAACTCTTGAAATCTCATTGGCCGAGCACTACTGCTCGGTGTCCAATTCATCGGCTCGTAAGGCCGCCGAGCCTTTTGCTTCAGATCGCTAATTCTTCGCCCACTGCCTGTATATTCCGCTATGGCCGGTTTTGGCCGTCCCAGCGCATAAGGGATGGTCCGGCCATCAATGGTAGGACCAACAAAACTATCTAGCACCCCCAAGATTCGAGATGTCGGTGCATGTCTTTCATTATGCAATAGTTATTCGATTCGCCTCTAGCGCCAATCCGCGACGAAATGTGAGATAAATCGATTCATTTCAATCACGCGCTTGACAAGCGTCATCCTGTCGGTATTAAATTTCGCTCTATTGGATACCCGCCATCAAAAAAAGTGAGATGTGAAAAAGCGATTTACATCTCGCTCTTCACGTGCCGATACCTATGCCTACGACCATGAATTCCGAACGATCGGAGACAGGGACTTATGAACGGCGCGGCTATGAACGCGAAGATTGCTGTCAGGCGCCTTGAGCACGCAGTCAAATCTTGCTGAACATTGCTGAGGACGATTTAGACGAGGCGCGTGCTTCCGCCTTCGCTGCGGGATGCAAAGAAAGCTTCGGGCACATGCGGATTGCTGGTTTATCACCGTCGGTATTTGGGACCGACCTTGGGCATCACAATTCATCAACCTTCGGACTTCCTAACCTTTTTCACGGACGGTGACAATGTTTAATCGACGCTCCTTTTTGAAGACCGGGCTGGCTGCACTTCCATTGACCTCGCTCGCTGAACTCTCAATGCCGGCACTGGCCGAACCCGGACACATCTCGCCTGATTCAGCGTCACCGTATAGCGTTCTCGCGCCGGATACGTCGAAGCCCTGGCAGCAGACAATTCATCGCGTCGGTCAACTCAACATGACCGAGCATGACCCAGTGGAAATGAACGTGGAAGAGTGGGCCGACTATTGGAAAAGTGTCAAGGCCGATGTCATCTTTATCAGCGTGACGGGCATTATCGCCTACTATCCGACGAAAGTACCATTCTTCAGGCGCGGCAAGTTCCTCGGCAACCGGGACTTTTTTGGGGAATGTTGCGACGCGGCCAAGAAGCGCGGAATGCGTGTTGTCGGGCGTATGAGCCCCGACCTGAACTGGGATGAGGCGCTCAATGCGCATCCTGAGTGGGCAATGCGCGACGCGCAGGGAAATGCTCTGCGCAGCATTGAAGATCCGCGGCTGTTTCGTACCTGCATGTTCTCTACTTACATGACGGACTACATTCCCGCGGTTATGCGCGAAGTGAACTCGCGTTACGATGTGGACGCACTCTACACAAACGGTTGGCCGCCTGGCGGCATCATGCCGGTCTGTCACTGCCAACAGTGCAGCAAGCTTCCTCCATCTGATACCCCAGCCTATTGGGAGAAGTTCAACGAACGGGTCCTTTTCCTTTGGAAGATGTTCGACGACATTGCGAAAGAGAAGAGGGCAGCCAATTTCTATTTTGCCAACCTGGGCGCGGCAGCTCACGGCGCTGCCAACCTTGCGAAACTGGGAAAGATCTGTGCCTGGTTCCACGCCGATAACCAGGGCCGCGGAGAAACCGACCCAATTTGGGGGTGCAGCATACAGGGCAGGGTGTGCAACGCCGTTCAGGATGGCAAGGTCGCTGTGAATTGCACGGCAGCCTACGCCACCGGAGGGGTGCGCTGGCGCAACTCAGCCAAGTCTCCGGCTGAACTGGCCATGTGGTTCAATCAATCGCTGGCCAGCGGGATGGTGCCCGACAATCACTTTGTTGGCGCCGAAAAGGGACTGGGAGAAGACCGGCGCATCCCCAAGCTTGCGCGCACTTACTTCCCATGGACTGCACCGCACGACCGGCACTTCACCAACAAGCGCACACTCGCAAACATCGGTGTCGTCATGGGGCAGCGGACGCAATTGTTCTATCGTGCACCTGGCCGCCAGCAGATGCGCGATAACCTGAATGGCATCTACTATGCGATGCTCGAGGGCCGCTTCGCGTTTGATCTCGTCCACGAAGACCGGCTTGAGCTGGAACGGCTGCGCAAATATCGCGCGCTTATCCTGCCCAATACGGCCCTGCTCAGCGACGAACAGTGCAGCCAAATTCGGGAGTATGTAAAGTCGGGCGGATCACTGTTGGCTACTTTCGAAACCAGCATGTTCGACGAGAACAACGTGCGCCGCAACGACTTTGGCCTTGCCGATGTCCTTGGGATTCACCGGACCGGAGACGTGATCGGCACCAACGGAAATCCATACTATGGCAGGATCGAGAGGAAGCATCCGATTCTTGATGGATTTGAAGATACCAACTGGCTGCCCGGAGCGGAGAATCGGGTTCCTGTTGCTCCCGTTGCAGATCCGGTCCTTACGGTAGTTCCAGGCTTTGTCGCTTATCCGCCAGAGCTTGCCTATCCGCCCGTATCCCACACATCTGAACCGGCCGTAGTGTTGCGCGAGCAGGGAAGCAGTCGTTTGGCTTATTTCCCCGGCGACATTGACCAGACCATGTGGCGCTCCGGCAATACTGATCTGAGCGAGTTGCTGCAGAACACAATCCGCTGGGTTGCCGGTAACGAGGCTCCGTTTACTGTTACTGGCGATGGACTCGTGGAGACAATCGGTTGGGAGACTGAGGCGGGCTTCGCTGTGCACGTGCTCAATTACACCAACCCGAATACGCATCGAGGATGGCTGAGGAAGACCTATCCAATCGGCGAACAGAAAGTCCGGTTGCAACTGCCGGATGGAGCCAAGGTGACCCGGGTCGAGTTGCTTCGCGCCGGCAAGGATCTCGCTTTCCGCACCGCCAGTCAAAGCATCGAATTTGTCATTCCGCGGATCGACGATTATGAAGTTGCCGCGATCTATTCCAGCTAACAATGCGCCGGACGCAAGACCGAATCGTCGATTCGAGATTATATCGGGCGATCACGTGAAGATAAAGGAGGCTTGGCGAGCATCGCCCTGCCGACCGTTCACGGCTTCAACCTGCACCTCGATCAGGCTACGATCGAGTCGCAAGCGGTTCGCAAAACGGAGTGAGTCGTAGCAAGATACCAAGCATATTTCCGACTCCTCGCAACAATCAATGACCATCCCTTGGGAGGGGAAACAGTGATGTCAAAGCTAAGCCGATTCTGCTTTCTTCTAGTTCTGTTCTTTCTGGCCTCCATCGGCGCCTTCGCGCAGTTTGAAGCTGGATCTGTCTCGGGTGTGGTGAAGGATCAAAACGGGGCAATCATTCCCAACGCGACCGTCGAGATCACCAGTCTCAACACGAATGTTACCCGCAACACGATTTCCAACTCCAGTGGCGAGTGGAATTTCGTTGCCTTGCAGCCGGGCCGCTATTCGGTCAGCATAAAGAGGAGCGGCTTCAACAATGAAGTACGAACCTTCGATCTCGCTGTTGGCCAGAAGCTTGACCTGGACATCGCGTTGTCCGTCGGCACGACCGTCGAAACAGTCATGGTCAACGCCGCCGGTGAGATGCTCGAGACGACCTCCTCGGATCTGGGCAATGTCCGGAACTCCCAGCAGGTGGTCGATCTCCCTCTCAACAGCCGCAACTTTACTCAGTTGGTGCAACTCGCGCCCGGTGTCTACAATCACGGCAACGGAACCAACTCAACGAACGGAGGCTATACCGCAGGCCGAGGCACCAACGGCTCCAACATCAATGGAAACCCCTCCGATCTAGGCGTCTATCTGTTCGACGGAATATGGAGCAACGATGTCGATACGAACGTGCTCATCTTCTTTCCTCCAGTCGATGCGATTCAGGAGTTCAACGTTCAGACCAGTGCCGCTCCGGCCGCTTATGGTGGCGGACCCACTACCATCAACGCAACATTCCGTTCCGGAACCAACAATCTTCATGGGACCTTGTACGAATTCGTTCGGAATTCAGCCTTCGACGCCAAGAATTATTTCGACTCCGCCACAAAACCGATTCCGCCTTTTCACCTGAATCAGTTTGGCGCTAATCTGTCCGGACCCATCGTCATTCCTCATGTTTTCAATGGAAAAGACAAGCTATTCTTCTTTATCGACTATGAAGGAAAGCGTCAGGCACAGAGTCAGACGTACGTGAGCACGGTTCCAATCCCCGCCTTTAAAACAGGCGACTTTTCTGCGCTGTCCAAAACCTTGACAATTCCGGGAACCACAACGCCTCTGCCCAAAAACCAGGTGCAGTCAATCGATCCCACGGCCGCGACACTAGTGGCTCTCTTCCCGAATCCCAACTACGGCGCCGCGAATGCCCAGGCCAGCAACTTTCTTTACAATGGCCCGCTGACCAACGACATCGATCAAGGGGACGTTCGCGTTGACTTCCATACATCCACCACCTCTATCTTCGGTCGTTTCAGCCTTGAGGATCCCACGACATTCAATCCCGGTAATCTCCCACCCCCTGCGATAGGCGGTGGCCCTGGCTATCCAGGCACCACCCTTGCCCCAGGCAAGCAGGTTGTTCTCGGCTACGGCCGCTCCCTGGGGCCGACCAAGTATTACGAAGCCCGACTGGGATTCTCGCGCTTAACTGAACACATCATCGACCAAGGGACTCAGATTGGAAACAACGTTGCACAGCAATACGGCATTCCCAATGCAAACGCGGGCGGCGCGCAGGGATTCACAAACATTGTGATCTCCGGCAACGCCTCCTTGGGTGATAACTCCGGTAGCCTGCAGAAAGCCAACAATCTCTGGGAGTTCGATCAGGCATTCTCGCTCACCCGTGGAAAGCATGACTTCAAAATCGGCGGAACCTGGAGCAGCGCCAGATTTGCGTTCTTTTCACCATTGCATCCCAACGGAACCATGAACTTCTCCGGGGCGTACACAGGCTACGGGCTTGCGGACTTCCTTTATGGCCGCCCGATCAGCTCTTCGCTGGACGTCTCCCAATTCTTCAGCATGCATCGATTCCGGCCCAGCGTTTACGCGCAGGATAGCTATCGCGTTACCCCTAAACTCACTTTAAACTTCGGGCTGCGTGACGATTTCTACACGCCATGGAAGGAACGGGCCAACCGCCTGGCTGGTTGGGATCCTGCCAATGGCGGCAGCCTGGTAACAGTTGGCTCCGGTTCCGGACCCTTTCCTGGGAACACCGTAACCGACGGGCGCTACACCAACTTCGGTCCGCGCTTCGGCTTCGCATATAGCATCGACTCAAAAACGGTGTTGCGCGGTGGCGTAGGCATTTTCTATTCGTATGAAACGTACAACTCCAATCCTCAAGCCAAGAATGCTCCGTTCAATGGATCCATTGTCGTCTCCAACAGCAGCGGCGCGGCTGGCTACGCCGCAGCTTTGCCCATCTCGGCTGGATTCCCGGCAAGCCGCCCCACGTTATTTCCGACTTTGGGCAGCGCTTTTCAGGCCTATGAGCGAAGGAATCCTAACACATCGGCCCACGAGTACAACTTGAACCTCCAAAGGCAAATTACCTCTCATGATGTAGTTTCGATAGCCTACGTCGGCCAGACCGGATTCCACATCCTCGTCAACCCGAATATCAATCAGGCCACGCCGGGAGCTGGCGCCGTTGCAAGCCGGCGTCCCTATCCTAACTTCGCTGACGGAACCTTGAATTGTTACTGCGCGAACTCTGAATATAACTCACTGCAAGTGACCTATCAGAACCGCCTCTCGTCCGGATTTGACTTCCAGGGAGTCTACACTCTCGGTCATAGCATCGACACGTCAAGCGGCACCAGCAACCTGGTAGGCATCCAGAATCCGCTAAACAAGAGCCTATATAGAGGTAATTCAGATTTCGACGTCCGCCACAATGCTGTTCTAAGCTGGTCTTACAAGTTGCCCTTTGGGAGCAAAATGAAGTTCGGCTCAGGGGCTCACGGCATCGAGGATGCTCTCATTGGCGGCTGGCAATTGAACAGCATCGATTCATTCTCCACGGGCTCCCCCTTCACTCCCGTCATGGCGACAAGCCTGCTGAATTCCGGCAGCGTCACTCAGTGGCCAAACCGTATCGGCTCCGGGAAGGCTGCCAATCAGTCCATCAAAACGTGGTTCAATACGGCAGACTTCGTTTCTCCCGGCAACTATATTTACGGTAACTCGGGCAGAAACATTCTCTACGGACCCGGGACAAAGCAGTTTGACTTCTCTCTCTTCAAAGATGTCCGATTTGATGAGAGCGGAGTGCGGCGACTGCAACTCCGCGCAGAAGCCTTCAATGCCTTCAACACTCCACAATTCAACAATCCGAACTCGACGATCGGCAATGCGGCCGCCGGCACAATTACGAGCGCAGGATCACCCCTGTTGTTCCAACGCGCATCGAGAGAGATTCAAATCGCTGCGAAGCTGTACTTCTAGTCTGAATTCCTGTGGCACGTCAGAAGCTTGACGTGCCACAGGAATCTCGGCCTTGGACATCGTGGCGCTTTCATTCTTGCCTGCCCACAACGGTCCGTTCCAAATCAACCGCATGAAAGAGTCAAAGCGGGTGTAAGCAACTCTGTATGCAACTGGTCACGCGGCGCTCTTTATGCCGCAAAATGGCCACATTGCGGCCCGCTTGAGTGTCACGGATTTGGACTCCTTGCAAGCGATTTCGCACGTCTACAGCAGCAGAAGGAAAGCGTGTCGCTGATCGAGCACAGGGATCGACCGATCACCACAATGCTTCTCGGTCAGCGGAGCCGGGAGAGGAGAGACTTATGAAGCCAAATCGACGGGAATTCACCCTTATGGGCGCGGGCACGGCCCTTGGGATAGCCATGCCATCTACCTTCGGCACAATAAGTGCAGAGACACCAAAGCCCAAAGCTGCAGAAATTCCCTGGTACCAAAAGATCCGGCGAGTCGGGCAGACTAACTTCAACGAGAAGGACCCCCTCAATGCCAACGTCGAGGAGTGGGCCGACTATTGGGCCTCGGCAAAGGTCGAGGCAGTGGCCCTCTCGGTGTCAAGCGCCATCGCCTTCTATCCTACAAATGTCCCTTTCTTCCGGCGCAGCCCATATCTCAACGGGCGAGACTTGTTTGGAGACTGCCTCAAGGCTGCAAAGGCGCGCGGGATTCGCGTCTACGGCCGCATGAGCCCCGACGTTCAATGGCTCGATCCCAAGCTACTGGAGGTGCATCCTCGCTGGTTCCGTCGCGATAAGGACGGCAACCTCTTGTCGCCCGCGCCAGACATCGCGTTCACCTGCCAGTTCAGCGGTCAGTTTTCGGAGTTTCATCCTGCGATCATGCGCGAACTGAACGCGCGGTATGACCTTGATGGTATGTACATGAACGGCTGGCCCACGATGCAGGTATGCTACTGCGAGACCTGCCGCAAGATTGGCGACCCGCAATCGAAAGCATACAAAGACGCGCTGATGGCCAGCGCCGTCAATCTCATCAACCTATACAAGAGCATAGTTGCCGAGAAGAACCCGAATGGCTTTTACAGCTGCAACTTGGGTGGCGGCCTGAAGGAAAACGGCCTGGATCAATGGGCGCTTACGCGGACTGCGCAATGGTATACGGCGGATAACCAGGCCCGTCAAGGCGTAGTTGCTCCTGTGTGGCAGGACGCGCAGCAGGTGAAGTTTGCGCGCTGTCTCATGGGTGACCGCGCCGTCGCCGCTGATACAGCAAGCTATTCGCGGACCGGGCGCATCATGTGGAGAAATGTGGCAGAAGAGCCGGCTGAAGTCGAGTGCCGCATGGCGCAGACGTCGGCCGCAGGCGGAATCATCTGGTATCACTGGCTCGGTCTGGAGCAGGGGTTCAAGGAAGATCGTCGCTGGCAGAAGCTCGGTCGAGACTTCATGAGTTGGCAAGCCAGCCATGACGAGCACTTCCACAATGTCCAGTCACTGGCGAAGGTCGCGGTCCTGGTGGCCCCAAAGTCAACGAATATGTATAGCGCTCCCTCTGACGAAGACAAGACAGACTCGATTGAGGGCATGTATGCGGTGCTGGTTGAGGCTCGCATACCGTTTGAGTTCATCCACGAGGAGGATCTCTCAAGGGAAAGTCTCAGCAGGTATGAAGCTCTCCTTCTTCCCAACATTGCCTTGCTGAGCGATGCGCAATGTCGAGTTCTCGAGCAATTTGTGGAGCGCGGCGGTTCGCTGCTGGCGACGTTCGAAACCGGGCTGTATGACGAATCAGGCAAGCCGAGGGCCGACTTCGCACTTGGGCCTCTGTTCGGCATCAGCAAGACTGGCCCGCGCCAACGCGCGGAGTATAAAGCGGCGCAGGGCATTCTTTCCGTGCATCTTCAGAAGATTTGTCAACGAAACGCCATCACTGCAGGCTTTGAAGAGACGGAGTGGATTGCCGGTCCGGTGTGGCGTGTCCCGCTGGCGCCCATTTCAAATCCGATCATGACCTTCATCAATCCGTACCCTGGTTATCCGACAGAGGCCGTTTACATGCGAGAACCGCCAACGAATTCACAGGCGGTGGTGCTGCAGGAGAGAGGAAAGTCCCGCCTGGCTTACCTGCCCGGTGACGTGGACGCTTCGTATTGGAGACTGGACAACTGGGATCTTGGCCGCCAGCTTCTCAATACCATTCAGTGGGTACTGGGAGATCGCAATCCTGTGAAGGTCGAGGGCGAAGGACTCTTGGACGTATGCGCATGGGAGACCGAAGCGGGATTTGCGCTCCATTTTGTGAACTACAATGGCCCCAATGCGTTTCGAGGCAAAATGCGCAAACCGGTAACATTGGGGCCACAGAAAGTTCGGCTTGAGCTACCGCGTGATGTAAGGATCAAGAGGGCCTCCCTGCTAAGGGCAGAGAAGCCGCTGCCCTTCCAACAACAGGGAAGAACCATCGAGTTCACTGTCCCTTCAATTGGCTCGTATGAGGTGGCGGCTCTGGAAACCTAACTCAAGAACTTTAAAATGTGAAACTGCCGGTCGCTGGTCCGGTGAACTGGTAACCGGTAGTTTATGCGCATGACCCACTACACGCACAAAGTAGACGCGGATGACATGCAAGCTGCAGAAGCAATTGAAGTGATGCTGTCACCGGCCGTCAAAACGGTAGTTATGTGAAGGAATTTTGGCCCCTGGTTGGACCCTAATTTTCGGCCTACGCCGGATGCAGATTTCGGCAACCGTTCCGCGTCGGTCTGAAAAGCGGATTTGACGTCGTCGAGTACGCCTAATCGGTAAGCAGGTAACGAAAGAAGTAACTTGTGGCTCCAATTGGTGGTGTCAACTTTGAAAGCAATCCTTAAGCGGTCTTCATCCCGGCCCGTTGGTCCCTCATGGTGAGCCATAGGAGCGCGGCGCAGAGATTGATAGCACCGGCACAATAGAAGAAGATGTCCGAGCGGCCAGTCCATCGAAACAGCATCGGAAAAGCGAGAGAACTGGCGAATGAACCGATGTTGCCACACATGTTCATCGCGCCTGAAAGTGTCCCTGTTCGCGCTCCGGCAATATCGATGCAAAAAGTCCAACTCGGACTAAGTGTTAGATCGACGCCGAATGTGGCGATTGCAATTGCCAGCACGGATGCCCATGGAGTTCTGGCCTGCGCCGCCCCGCAAATCGCTACTGCTCCAATGAGGAAGCCAGAGGCTGCGGGGACCACGCGAGAGAGACGGCCCCAACCCTTGCGAAAGAGACGATCGACTACAGCGCCGCTGACCCAATTCGCGGCAACGCCGAAGTAGAGTGGAACGGCGGCCATCAAGCCGGCTTCCGCTCCTCCCAATTGATATCGTTGGCGCAGATAAGGCAGCAGCCAGGTAAAGCACAGGAAGAATGTGAAGTTTGAGGCGAAGTACTGCAACATCAGTGCCGGCGTCTCACGGAGCTTCCAAAAGCTCTTTGAGGCCGTGATCCCAAGCATGGTCGCAGTTGGAGTTGACGGTGGCTGGCGGTCGGACCGGATATATGCGCGCTCTGCGGCAGAGGTCCACGGGGAATCCTCAGGCGTGTTGCGGAACCACAGAAGCCAAGACGCCGCCCATACGATCCCCAATAAACCAAGAACGATGAAAGCAATCCTCCAGCCGAATCCAGCCACTGCCCAGGAAACCAGCGTCAGTCCGAAGGCCGCGCCTAGTCTGGACCCACTGAAGAGAATGCCTTGAGCCATCCCGGTCTCGCGAGCCGGCAGCCAGGATCGAATGACGCGCGCAGATATTGGATAAGCACCGGCCTCGGCAGCACCGAAGAAAAACCATACCCCCACGAACATAGCCGGATTGCGAACAAAAATCGTCAATGCAGTGAAGAGAGACCAGAGGCACACCACTGCTGCCATCGGCAGCCTTGACCCGAATCGGTCTGCAAGCAGGCCAGCAGGAATTTGAAAGAACGCATACCCCAGAGCAAAGGCGCCAAAGATCAGTCCAAAGGTGATGTCGGTAAATCCCAGTTCGTGCGACATGTCTACCTTTGACGCAGAGACTGCGACCCGATCGACAATTGTCAACATGGAGAGCGTGAAGAGAACGGCGAGCACAAGGAAGCGTTGATGGCTCTTCATCACGCGTGGAGCCGAGGGTTCTAGTTGCTCGGAAATAGCCATGACTCCAGATCCTTCAAGGACAAGAAGTTACCGGAGCCAGGGCGATGGCCGGTTAAATCTTCTACTGTCTGCAAAGCATGGGCGGTGCTATGGATATGTGCTGCGCTTAAGGCCCGCGCTTCCTGCCGTAAGGGAAAGCTGTCGCTCGTCAGCCACCCATCATATCCGCTCGCAATGAGCACCTGGAGAAACTCTAGCAAATGCCAGGGATGATAGGAGCCCGGAAGGAGATCCCAATCCCAACCCCCTGCGGCGTCGCACAGGTGAACATAAAGCGGCACACCACTTTCGAGCACCTGCGCAAGCGAGGCCGCAGGTGAGAGTCCATCCAGCGATGCGTGTCCAACGTTGAATGTGATCCCCGCCCCTTTCCGATCGATGTCATGCAGGAGCTGCAGAACCACATCGGAAGAGGAAAGAAGGCCCTGTACGCGTGGGTCCGAAGGCTTGTGTTCAAGATACAAAGGCACATCCGGGCCTTCATCAATTGCCGTCCTGAGCGTCTCAACTGCGCGTCTCCAGGCCCCGGAGTGATCTTGTTGCAGCGGGTAGTCCACTCCGTCGGCAAGCGGAGCACATGTTACCCGGTCTGCTCCTGCGCGCAACGCGAATTTCTTGGCCCTCAAAATCTGGTCGATCGCCATTCTTCGAATTGTCGGGCTGCTAACGCTCAGCGCGCCGTGTTGAAACTCAGGACGCCCCTTCAGGTTCACGTTGATCGCGGCAGGCGCCAGTCCTGTTTCGGCCAGAGCGTCGAGAACCTCGGTGGGTTCCTGGCACTCCTCGGGGAAGATGATCTCTGCCCCTTCGACACCTGGGATCAGCGCCGCCCGCTGGAGCTTCTCGCGAATCGAGAGCGGCTCACCCATCTGGGTGAACCGATCTCGCACTGTCCCCAGAAATGCGACGATAAGCGCCTGCTTCACTGTGTCTCTGCAGTCACAAGCGGCGCCGTTGAGGCCTCTGGCGTTATAAATGCGCGTTCAAATCCTGCGCCTGAACCAGCGGGGACCACAAATAAGAACGGCTCCATGAGCTTCATAATGGGCAAGAATTCCTGTCTGTCCAGATGATGCCTGATTGCGTCGCGATCCACCACATCAAGCCAGTTCCAGATCCTGTTCGTCATTCGAACGTTGAAGGCGAATGTCTCAATTGCATCCTGTCGTACCGGCGATGTGTCGGAGGTGATCCAGCCATCGTAGCCGAGTTCTTTCAGGTGATAGAGAAACTCGACATAGAGCCACAGGTTGCAAGTGCCTGCCATCAAATCCCAGTCCCACTTGCCGTTGTTGTCATTGATGTGGACGTAATACGGAACGCCGCTCAAAGCGATTAGCGAGAGCGCCTCGGCAGGATTCTCCCCACCATAGATGGAGTGGCCAATATCAAGCGTGATGCCTAGGTTGGAACTCCCAACCGCATTGCAAAGCAGCAGCGCCTTTGCGGCCGAGTCCAGCGTGCAGTGTACGCGTGTCTCCGAGGGCTTGTATTCCATATAGAGGGGCATATCCGGAACGTACTCTGCCGCCTCTCGAACGCAATTGACCATGGCGTTCCAGGCTTTGCGATAGTCGGTGTGGAACGGGTAGTCGTAGCCATCGCTCAGCGGGCAACAGGTTACCTTGTCGGCGCCCACGCTCACCGCGTAATCTTTCGCCGCCTTGATCATGTCCACGGCCTTGCGCCGGATCGCCGGATCAGGCGAGCA
>OBLW0100001832.1_pt1 | contig 17764 bp, 19 predicted proteins | sample 1520161 | NCBI WGS metagenome assembly OBLW01 (sample SAMEA3539309, study PRJEB22396) | soil metagenome | biome: tundra; feature: field; material: soil | place: USA | collected 2010-05 | depth 0.15 m | reverse complement strand
GTGAGGTCCGCTGGGGTCACCGGCGCCGTCACCACCCGCACGCCGGCGACCGCCGTCACGCGCACGGCCAGCCCCGGCCGCAGCTGCCGCAGCGCGGCGGCCAGGCCGCTGGCTGGCACATCGGCGGCCAGCACGCTCACCGCGGCCCAGCCCGGCGGGCACAGGCTGGGATCGCCATACAACGCGACCCCGGCCGAGTCGGGCCCACGGTCCCGCACCTGGCTGAGCATGCCGCCGAGCAGCTCGCCGAGACGCTCCCGGTATGCCTCGCCGCGAAGCTGCAAGCCTACGATGCCGCACACGGTCTCCCGCCTTTCCCTCCGGCCGGACGTCAGAACGCGGTCAGGTACCTGTCCGTCTCCCAGGCGCTGACCTCGCTGTGCCAGGTCAGGAATTCCTCAGTCTTGACCTTCCGGTAGTACTCCGCCACCTGGTGGCCGTCGCTGACCGCCGCGTCGAGGCAGCCGCTCACGACGTCATCCGCCGCGAGCCCTTCCACGGCGTGCAGCAGGGTAGGCGGCAGGGGCTGCCCGGCGCCCGCGCCGCGCTCGCCGGGATCCAGGCCCCGGCCGACCCCGTCCATGCCCGCGGTCAGCAGCGCGGCCATGGCGAGGTAGGGGTTGGCGGAGCCGTCGCAGGCCCGCACCTCGATCCGGTCGCCGTCTGGCACGCGGACCATGTGGGTGCGGTCGTTGCCGCCATATGTGGCCGAGTTGGGCGACCACGTCGCGCCGGACGCGGGGGTCACGGCCCTGGTGCGCTTGTAGGAGTTGACCGTCGGCGCGACCACCGCGATCAGCGCGGGTGCGTGCGCCAGCAGGCCCGCGATGAACTGGTAGGCCATCGTGGACAGGCCCAGGCCGCGCGGGTCGGCCGGGTCCGGGAACAGCGGCTCGCCATCCCGCCACAGCGACATGTGCATATGCAGGCCGGTGCCGGTGCGGTTGGTGAACGGCTTCGGCATGAACGTCGCGGTCATCCCTCGCTGCTCGGCCAGGACCTGGACCAGATAGCGGAAGGTGACCAGCCGGTCCGCGGTGGTCATCGGCCCGGCATGGGCGAAGTTCTGCTCGAACTGCCCGTTACCGTCTTCGTGGTCGTTGGCGTAGTTGGACCAGCCCAGCGAGTTGATCGCGGTGGACACCTCGGTCAGGTGCTCATACATCCGGGTGAGGTCCCGGGCGTCATAGCAGGGCTGGGCGGACTTGTCGCGCTCGTCGGCCACCACGAGCGTGCCCTCGGCATCCCTGCGCACCAGGAAATACTCGGCCTCCGCGCCGACCTGCGAGGTGAGTCCCTGTTCGGCGAGCCGGCCGAGCACCGAGCGGAGGATGTTCCTGGGCGCGTAAGGCCACGGCTGGCCCAGCACGTGCGGGTCGCAGTGCACCATCGCGAGTCCCGGCCGCAGGAAGGACAGCGGCGTGTATGACGAGGGGTCGGGGATGGCCATCAGGTCAGGATCACTGGGCTGCTGGCCGAGGGCGCCGGCGGCATACCCCGCGAAGCCCACCCCCTCGGTCTCGAGCATCTCGACCGCGCGGGCCGGGACGAGCTTGGCGCACGGCTTTCCGTTGAGGTCCACGAAGGTGGCCAGGATGAAGCTGACGTCATCGGCCGTCACCCGCTCGGACAGCGTGGCCGCCGAGCTGTCGGGCAGCGCCTCGCCGGCTGCCGCCGGGCTTACCCGGTCGGCGCCCCCGATCGTTGGGGAAAGGGTGTTAGGCACGGTGGTTTGCATCTGAAAACCTCCGTCAACTGTCACGAATCAATGTCTCATAAGAGTGAACAGGGGAGTGGTTTCGGGTGAGTAGCGGTCTGTAACGCTCAGGTAAACCCGGCGGCATCCGCCGGACGGTCGCGGCGCGCTCGCCCTTGGCCAGGCGCCGACGGGACTAGACTCGCCTCGGCGGGAGCGGGCGAGCGGCGGAGGGTGCCAGTGGCAGGCCGGATCCGCGACGAGGACATCGCAGTCGTCCGGGAACGTTCGGCTATCGACGAGGTGGTCGGCGAGTACCTCCAGCTCCGCAACGCCGGCGGCGGCTCGCTCAAGGGCCTGTGCCCGTTCCACGACGAGAAGACCCCGTCGTTCAACGTCACCCCGGCACGCGGCCTGTGGTACTGCTTCTCGTGCGCCGACGGCGGCGATGTGATCAAGTTCGTCGAGAAGATTGACAGTTTGTCGTTCCCCGAGGCGGTCGAGCACCTCGCCGCCCGGGCGGGCATCGAGCTCAGGTACGAGCAGGGCGGCCAGGTACCCGGCCAGGAGCACAGCCAGCGCCGCAGGCTGCTCGACGCCAACAAGGCCGCGGCCGAATTTTTTGCTCAACGGCTCCGCGCGCCTGATGCCGGGCCAGCGCGCGCGTTCCTGTCCGAGCGCGGATTCGAACTGGCCGACGCCGAGCGCTTCGGGGCAGGCTACGCGCCGGCTGAGTGGGAGGCGCTCACCCGGCACCTGCGCGGCCGCGGATTCACCGACGCCGAGCTGCTCCTCGGTGGCCTGGCCAGCCAGGGCAGGCGCGGCCCGGTGGACCGGTTCCGGGGCAGGCTGCTCTGGCCGGTCAGGGACCTCACCGGCGACGTGGTCGCGTTCGGCGCGCGCAAACTCAATCCCGCCGAAGACGGCCCGAAGTACCTGAACACGCCCGAGACGCCGCTGTTCAAGAAAAGTTCTGTGCTGTACGGAGCTGACCTGGCCAAGCGGGAAATAGCGCAACGGCGGCAGGCGGTGATCGTCGAGGGATACACCGACGTGATGGCCTGCCACCTGGCCGGGGTGCCGACCGCGGTGGCCACCTGCGGTACCTCGTTCGGCGACGGGCATGTCAAGATCCTGCGCCGGCTGCTGATGGACGCCGACCAGTTCCTCGGCGAGGTCATCTTCACCTTTGACGGGGACGCGGCCGGGCAGCGGGCGGTACTGCGGGCGTTCGACCTGGAGGACAGGTTCGTCACCCAGACCTTCGTGGCGGTGCAGCGGGATGGCCTCGACCCGTGCGACCTGCGGATCAAGCAGGGCGACGCGGCCGTGCGCGACCTGGTCGCGCAGCGCCTTCCGGTCTTCGAGTTCGCCATCCGCAGCGAGCTCGCCAAATACAACCTTGACACCAACGAGGGCCGGCTCTCCGCCCTGGACGCCGCCGCGCGGATCATTGGCCGGATCAAGGACCCTGGGCTGCGGGACAGGTACGCCGTCAGCCTGGACCGGTGGCTGGGCATGCTGGACGAGAAGTTCGTGCTGGCCCGGGTCCGGGCGCACGCACCCCGGCGCGGTGGCGGGTCAGGCCGGACCGCGCGGGAGGACGCCCGGGCGGCCGGCCAGCGCGGCGGCGGTGCTGGACGTGCCGACGACCGGCAGCGCGGTAGTGACGGCCGGCCCGGACCTGATCAGCGGAATGGGGCGCAGCAGTCCACCGGGTGGCGGGACGAGCACTACGATCCGGCCGACCCGGTGATGCAGGTGGAACGGGAGGCGCTCAAGCTCGCTGTGCAGCGTCCGGCGCTGTGCGGGCCGGTCTTCGACGCCATCGAGGCGACCGCGTTCACCGCTCCGCCGCATGCCGCGGTGTACCAGCTGATCGCGGCGGTCGGCGGCGCCAGGGGAGCGGGCGGCGGGCGGGAGTGGGCGGCATGCCTGCGTGACGCGGCACCGGATGACCAGGCGCGGGCGTTCGTCACCCAGCTCGCGGTCGAGCCGCTGCGGGTGCCGAGGGCGGATGGGGAACCGGACGCCCGGTACGCGGACGCAGTCCTCGCGCGGGTGGAAGAACTCGCGGTAAGCCGGAACATCGCGGTCGTGAAATCCCGGCTGCAGCGGCTGAGCCCGGTCGACGGCCAGTCTGAATACAACCGGATTTTCGGTGATCTGGTGGCGCTGGAGCAGCGCCGGAAGGCACTCCTGGAGCGGGCGGCGGGCGCGCTCTAGCTGGGACCGGCGCGGCTGGCGCGGAGCCTGTGGCTGGTTGGCTCTCCGGGTCCGGTGTGTCGTATACAGGTCATTGGCTTCGGCGTTACTAGCGGGAAGGTGACAAAATTAGGCCCCCGTAACCGGGGGTCCGAGGCGCACACTGGTCTGCGTGACCCTTACGTTACTGCCCAGTGGCGCGCAGTCAGGTGAACAGATAGCGGACCTCGTCGCACGAGCCAGGGAACGCGGGGCCGTCACGGTGGCCGACATCACGGCCGCGCTGGACGGCGCTGATATGCCAGCCGACGCCTTCGAAGGTGTTGTGCGCCTGCTCAGCGACGAAGGCGTCGAGGTTCTCGACGCGACGCACGAGGAGCCGGAAGATCTGCCCCGTGGCGGGTCTGCCGAGCCGGGCAGACGGCCCGCGACTGGCGATCTCGTCCGGATCTACCTCCGCGAGATCGGCCGGGTGCCCCTGCTCACCGCCGAGGCTGAGGTGGAACTGGCCAAGTCCATCGAGGCCGGGCTGTTCGCGGAGGAGAAGCTGCAAGGCGGCTTCCCCCTGATGGATGCGGCCAGCGCGGAACTCGACCAGCTCGCGGCGGACGGGCTGCGGGCCAAGCAGCGCCTGATCGAGGCCAACCTCCGGCTGGTGGTGTCGATCGCCAAACGGTACATCGGACGTGGCCTGGTCTTCCTCGACCTGATCCAGGAGGGAAACCTCGGCCTGATCCGTGCCGTCGAGAAGTTCGACTACACCAAGGGCTACAAGTTCTCCACTTATGCCACCTGGTGGATCCGGCAGGCCATCACCCGGGCCATCGCGGACCAGGCGCGCACTATCCGGATCCCGGTGCACATGGTGGAGACGATCAACAAGATGGCGCGGGTGCAGCGCCAGCTCCACCAGGACCTGGGCCGGGAGGCCACGTCGGCCGAGATCGCCGAGGAGCTGGGGCTCAGCCAGGCGCGGGTCGCCGAGATCCAGCGGATCGCCCAGGAGCCGGTGTCCTTGCAGGCACCGATCGGTGAGGAAGACTCCGACCTCGGTGACTTCATCGAGGACGCGGACGCGGTGGTGCCGATGGAGGCGGCAGCGTTCATCATGTTGCAGGACCAGCTCGAGCAGATCCTGCACAACCTCACGCCGCGCGAGCAGAAGATCATCCAGCTGCGGTTCGGCCTGATGGACGGCCACCCGCGCACGCTCGAAGAGGTGGGCCGGGAGTTCGGCGTCACCCGGGAGCGGATCCGCCAGATCGAGTCCAAGACCCTATCCAAGCTGCGCCACCCGAGCCGCGCCCAGATGCTCAAGGAGTACCTGGCCTAGCGCCCTGACGGACATGGTGCGCTGAACGTGGGTTATGCCGCAGTCGTCGGCGGCACCCAGCCGGTGCCGCCTGTCTCCCCGGCCGGGCGGCCGCCGTGCGCGGCGGTGAGCCGGTAGTACAGCAGCGTGACCACGAGCGCCAGGAACGGCGCGATCAGGGTGCCGGACACGATGCTGCTGATGAAGTTCCGGGCCAGGGCCGGCAGGGCGGACAGAATGAGCCCCAGCACGATGTTGACGACGATCAGGATCAGGAACACCAGCACGTAGGTGCCGAACACGGGCCACGCGTAGCCGCGGACGGTCCGCCAGCTCTGGGCGAAGGAGTCGAGCACCCCGGCCCCCCCGATGACGATGGACGGGATGATCAGCGACCAGAACGTGAGCAGGATCAGCCCCGGCACGATGACAAGCACAAAGCCGATCGCGATCGCGATGCTGGCCAGGATCGAGGCCACGGCCACCGGGACGATGTAGGGGAAAGCCGCGGACACGGTCTCCCCGACATTGAGATCGACCCGGCCGTCCCTGACATCCTGCACCGCCTTGACCAGCGCCGCCTGCAGCAGGAAAGCCGCGATGAGGCCGACGACTCCGGCCAGGAGCCCGCCGATGATCCCGGGCAAGATCCCCAGGATGGCCTCAAGGATGGCGGCGACGAGGTAGATCATGAAGGCGATCACCAGGAAGTGCGCCGCATGTGCCCGGTACTGCTGCCACGCTTCGCCGAGCACTCCCGACACTGGGTTCATGCCGGTCATAGTACATTCACGAGCGGTAGTCACACGGCGGAAAGTGATCGAGGGGACCTGATCACTGCGCGGTGATCAGACGGCTGTGCTTACCCTTGCGGCGCGCCCGGTTTCCGGGAGAAAGCACCACCCCCGGCGCGGCCGTTGCCGTCCCGTGAGCGGGCGCCGCCGACGCGGTCCGGCAACTTGCCGCCAACCTTGTTCTTCGCCGTCTCGGCCAGCTTTGGCAGCCGCTCCTGGATTTTGCCGGTGACCTTGTCCCTGGCCGACCGGGCCAGCCCCGCCGCCTGTGCCTGGGCGGCCCCGGCCGCTTGCTGCACGGCCGGGCTGTCAGCCGCTTTGCGAGCCAGCTTCTTGAGTTGCTCGTAACGCTCCCGGCCGGCCCGTGCGCCGATGACGAAGCCGGCGGCGAGCCCAGCGAAGAATGCGACCCGGTACCGCATATGGCACCTCTCTCACCCGAGTTAACCTGCGCAGGCTTGACTTCCCCGTGATGCCCAGGCGTACTCCTGGTAACCCCCAGGGAAATTCTGTCTCCGCTGCGGTGCAATCCTCGCCTGGAGACCCCGTGCCGGGCGCCGCGGGGATCGCCGCGCGTGCGCTACCCTTAGGCGCGCGGCGGCACTGGGATGGGAGCCCTGGGATCGAAGCCCTGGTTCCCCGGCCCGGTGAACGTCCGCCGGCTGATCCCGCGTAGCTCAATTGGCAGAGCGTCCGGCTGTTAACCGGCAGGTTATAGGTTCGAGTCCTATCGCGGGAGCCAGATTGTCAGCCCTCTCACCTGCATAAACGCAGGAAGAGAGGCCATCTCATGGCGCAGTCAGTGCCTGCGCGGACCAAGATCAACACAGGCCGGGGGCCGCCCGCTGCCCGCCCAGCGGGTGAGCGTGGCGGGGGAATCCGGGCTGTGGGTCGGCCCCGCCGAGATCCCTGCCGATGACGACATCGGCAAGCTCGGACAGGCGCTGGCCGCGGGGCGGCACGGGGAGCGGGATGAGCTGATGGCCAGCACCGCCGCCTACAGCGGGCTGCGGTAGGGCGAGCTGACGGCACTCACCGTCCCCCAGGTCGACACCGCCGCCAGGGTGATCACGGTGGACCGCAAGGTGGTCGAGGTCGCCGGGCACCTATATATAGAGGCGCCGAAGAACCGCAAGTACCGCAAGACGATCTACCCGCGCTGCACGCCCGCCGGCTACCCGCTCGCCGAGAAGCTCGCCGCCCGTATCGAGGCCGCCCGCGCCGAGCAGGAAGCGGGCACCAACCCGCTGGGGCTGATCTTCCCCTCCCCGGCGGGAAAGCACTGGCGGTCCTCCAACTTCAACCGCAACGTCCTCAAGCGCGCCTACCTCACCGTCGGCTGGCGCGACGACAGCGGCAACGGCCGGTGGACCTGGCACAGTCTGCGGCACGTGTTCTGCACCACCGCGCTTTTCATGACCCAGAGGAGACACGGCATGAATAGTCAGTGGCCGCTTCAGGACTTCCTCGAACTCGGCGCCCTCGCTGGTGCAGTGCCATGCGCGCGTTTGCATGCCCGGCAAGTGCTATGGGAATGGGGGTTCCGCCTTGGCGAGAACGCCGAACTCCTGGTTACCGAGCTAGTTACGAACGCGGTTAAGGCTTCCAGGGCGATGACGCAGGCCTTCCCGGTACGTCTGTGGCTGGCGTCCGCCAGGGGGACCTCCCATAAGATGCCACAAAATGGTCCTTACCGCCCAAGTTAGCGCTCCCGTCGCACTCGCCGCACAAGCCAGGGCGCAAATGCCTGGTAACTGCTGCCCGCGGCCCGGACAAAGAGCGAAATAGCGTGTGCGTCGGCCCCGACCAGCACCTGCGGCCGTCGCCGGGCCACTCCCCGCAAGATGATGTCCGCTGCCTTGCCCGCCGGCATCCGCGCGATCTTCGTCTCGAACATCGCCGTGACCGCCGCGGCGTCCTCCCCTGCGGCGAACAGCCCGCGGCTCATGATGGGCGTGCGGACCCCTCCCGGGACCACGCAGGTCACCGACACCGGATGCCCGTCGAGTTCCATTTCCTGCCGCAGCGACTCCGAGAAGCCGCGGATCGCGAACTTGGTGGCGCAGTAGGCGCTGTAGTGAGGCGCCGCCATGAGACCGAAGCCGCTGGAAACGGTCACGATATGCCCGCTGCCCGAGGCGATCACATGAGGCAGGTAAGCCTTGGCGGTGTTTATCACACCGAGCAGATTGGTTTTGATCACCAGTTCGATGTCGGAGAGTTCCGAGGCAAGCAGGCTGCCGGTGTGAATGATGCCAGCGACGCAGAAGACCAGATCGACGCGGCCGAAGTCGCCGGACACGGCGGCTGCATGATCGAGCACCGCATGGCGGTCGGTGACATCAATCGTGTCGGCGCGGGCCCGCCCGCCGGCCCGGCGGCACTGCCGGGCAGTATCGTCCGCGGCCCCGCCATCCCGGTCCGACAGGGCCAGGTGTGCGCCCCGCCGTGCCAGGCCCAGGGCCAGCGCCCGGCCGATACCCGACCCGGCTCCGGTGATCACGGCGACCCGCGCGGAGTAGTAGCCCAACCCGCCTCCCCAGATGTCTCCCGCCGGGACTTTACAGGACGGCATTGTCCTTCCCCCAAGGTGTGGCTTCTGCCCCGGGCCGGGGCGGTTAGGGCTGCCGGCGAGAACGATGGCATCCGGGCCGCTGGTGCGCGGCAGGTCGACGCATTCGCCGATCTGGACGGCCGCGAGCGCCCGCCTACGGTCCGGCTGGCACTTTCCTGTGCTGTCGGCCCCGACCCCGATGCCGACGACCTCACCCCCGCCGAAGCACGGGAACTGGCCTGCGCCCTGCTCGAAGCGGCCCGGATAGCGGAGTCATAGGTGTGTTCTCCCCGGCACCAGGTGGCCGCGCCAGCCGACGGCCAGCACCGGGCACTCAGTGCCGCGCCCGGTTGTCTCAGCCGCCAATCCTGACAGGGAATGCGCAGGGAATGCGCCTGGGGTCAGTATTCACGCGGCGTCGACACCACGGCCAAAACAAAAGATCAGCGAGTCCCCATCGTGGTAAGCGTGGTCAATGACCCGCACTGGCAGCGGTCACTGGAACAAATCGGGCCGATGAGCGCCGGGCTCGCCATACAGGCCACCACCAACCTCGGTAGCCTGCCGCTCAGCCCGTAGGCGGGCCTCGGCGTGCTCGCCGCCTGGGCGGCCGGCACGCTCGTTGCCGGCGGACTGCTGCTCAGGCTGCGCGACGTGTGAGACGGGACCACCGTTGAGGCGATACGGGCGCTGGCCCGGTCGGGCCTAGGCGGGCGAGTCGACCGGGAGACCCGCCGCCTGCGCCGCGTCCAGCAGGCGCTTGTCATAGGTCACGAACGAGGTGAGTTCGGAGCGGGAATGCAGGGCCGTGCCCAGGTGAATCGCGTCCAGGCTGCGGACTGTTGCCGGCTTGGCCGTCTGGGCCAGGATCCGGATGCGCGGATTTAGGTCGATCAGGTCGATCTGGTCCAGCACTGCGGGCAATCGGGATACGGCGTCCGGTGCGTATCTGGCCAGCGCCCGGAATGATTCGATTTCTAGCAGCACGGAGCTGATCCAGCCGGTTTCCGCCCGCTCATCCAGCCAGCCGCGCAGCGCCTGCGATTCCGGCTCCGCATGGACGAGCTTGACGACAGCCGCAGAGTCGAGGTAGATCATCAGCGTTCGCTGGCGCGATCGCGGGCCAGTTCCTCCGCCACGTTGACGCCGTCGGGCTTGCCGAGATCCAACCGCAAGGCTTCCCGGCGCATCTCGGCCGCGCGTTCGCGGCGGTCGGCTGCCTCCAGTACGGCTTGCCGGATCGCGGCGGATCGCGACCTGCCATCGTGGGTCAGCACTTCGAGAGCGTGCTCGGTCTCGTCGTCAGTGCGAATAGTGATTGTGTCGGCCATACCGCAACTGTAAGACGTCTAGTCTTACAGTTGCAACACGCTCCGCTGAGGCGGATCAATGAAGACACCGAGGTCTCGCCTGCCTCAGCGGAGCGATAGGGGCTATGCGCGCGACTTCGCGAGGGTGAATCCCGGAAGTCCACCGGTGCCGGCTGGCCTGAGACCGCCCCCACAAAAATCCCACAAGTCCGGGTCGCGACGGCGTCCCCCGCAAGAATCCCACAGACAAAACGGCACTATGTGGCACACGGCGGCACGACTCCTACAGTAGGCTTATAAGCCTATGACCAGCCTCTATGCAGGTGAAGCGGGCTGACGGTACTTAAAGGGCGGAGCGTCTCCAGGGTGCGATGGACCTCCTGTTAACCGGCAGGTTATAGGTTCGAGTCCTATCGCGGGAGCACAAGCAAGGGGATCTCTTATGGTCGGCGGCCCTCCCGCATTGGTAACTGGCATGTTACGGTAGCCTGACTGTTACCGATGCTCGGGGAGTCGCCGTGGGGGTGGTAAAGGCGGATGCCTTCGGTGACCCGTTCGAGGCGCTGGGTGATGCAAATCGGCGCGAGATTCTGCGCCTGCTCAGCGGCGGTGACAAGCCGGTCCAGGAAATCGCCGCCGCCATGCCCATCAGCCGGCCCGCCGTCTCGCGCCACCTGCGGCTGTTGAAGGACGCTGGGATGGTGGCGGAGCGGGCCCAGGGGACCCGCCGGATCTATCACCTGCAGGAGCAGGGGCTGCATGCTGTTCAGGCGTATCTGGAGGGTATCTGGGGCGCTGCCGCCGCGCGATTCCGGTTGCTGGCCGAGAACACCGACCGGGCGCCGGGGTCATGAGCCCCCCGCTGAAGATCTCCTTTGATGTCGCCTGCTCGGTCGAGCACGCGTTCACCGTGTGGACCTCGGGGATCGGCACCTGGTGGCCCCCCGACCACACCGTGACCGGCCAGGCCGACCTGGTCATCGTCCTACAGGGCAGCGTCGGAGGACGGATCTATGAACGCACATCCGACGGCGTCGAGCACGACTGGGGTGAAGTGACCGTCTGGAAGCCTCCCACGCGACTGGCTTATCTGTGGCACCTTCGGCGGGACCGCGCGGACGCCACCGAGGTGGAGATCCACTTCCTGGCCCAGGGCGCCGCCGCCACCCGGATCGAGATCGAGCACCGCGGCTGGGAGCGGCTAGGAAGCGCTGGTGAGGAATGGCGCGACCAGAATCGGGCTGGCTGGCAGACGCTGCTGCCACACTTTCTGGCCGCGATCGCGAAGGGAGACTGATGATGACGGCTGGCACCAAGGAAGACCCGTGGGTGCTCACGACCCCGCCGGGCACTTCGACCTACACCATGTACCGAGACGAGCAGGCCGATCCACCGGTTCTGGTCTGCCAGGTGGGTTCCACCACGCTGAAATACCACCTCCAGGCCATCGGCGACCTGCATGGCTGGCTGGCCAAGCAAGGCGACTGGGTCCCGCTCGGCGCGGCCGATGAGAAGAAGCCCGCCGCGCCGGGCACCGTCGAGGCGTGGGGCCGATCACCGGACAACCCCGTCGGGGGCTGGTACGGGCTGCGCAACGGCTACCGCGGCCGGTTCGGGATGTACCTCCCGCCGCTCCTGGAAGTACTCGGCCTCGCCGAGGTCACCCACGACGCCCGCAACAACCGGATGCGAGCGGCATCGGTGGCATGAGTGACTCAGGCAGCCGGTGATGGAGAACTTGGTGATCCGCTCACTTGTTGCTGTCGCCGTAGCCACCGCGGTCATGCTCGTGGCTGGCTGCGCGGCAAGCCCAGGGCATGCGGCGGCGTCCACGGCGCCCCTGCCGCCCGATCCGCGAACCACATCAGCTTTGCTCAAGATCGCAACGGCCTTCAACAACGAGTACGACAGCGGCGACTACGGGCCGGTATACGCGCGGTGGGATGCCCGCAGCCAGGCAATCATCGCCAAAGCGGAGTACATCCGGCGGCATAAGGAGTGCCCGAGTGCGCCGCAGGCCCCGGCGCAGGTCGAAAGCGCCACCCCCAGTCCGCGCGGGGCGTGGCTGGTGGATTACGAGATCGGCGGTCAGCGGCTGACCGACTACTGGTTCTATGTTCACCGCCGGTGGGTATTTGATCTCCTGCTGAGCAACCCAAGCTCAGTCGGGCTCTACCAGATGTCCCCGCAGCAGTACATCGCGGCGGTCGGCTGCTCACACTGATCCCGGGCCGTCCCCCCCAAGGAGGTTGAGAGGCGGGGGCGGTGGAGGATAATCCACCTGGATGGGCGAAGAGATGCGTGAGCCGACTCAGGCGGTGCGTGCGGCAGCGCTTGCGGCTGGCTGGTCACATCGGCATCGCGACGTGTCCGGGGGCTGGCTGCGGCCCACCGTGTTCGGGGCCGTGGACGGGCTGGTGACCAACGCCTCGCTCATCGCCGGGGTCGGCGGGGGCGGGGTGCCAGCGCACGCGGTCGTGCTGACCGGCGTGGCCGCGCTGGTGGCCGGGGCGTTCTCGATGGGCACTGGCGAATACCTGTCGGTGACCAACCAGAACGAGCTGGTGCACGCCGAGGTCGCCGTCGAGCGCAGGATGCATGCCCGGTTCCCCGCGGCCGAGCAAGCCGAACTCGCCGACACGTTCCGCGGCTACGGCGCGGACCCCGAGACCGCGGCGCGGATGGCGGCCGCGGTGTCGCGGGATCCGGACACGGCGCTGCGCGTGCACACCCGCCAGGAGCTTGGCGTCGATCCGTTCGAGTTGCCCTCCGCCGTGCTGGCCGGCGTATCGTCACTGTTCGCGTTCTCCCTGGGGGCGTTGATCCCGCTGCTGCCCTACCTGGCCGGCCTGCCCCTCCTGGCCGCCGCCCTGGGTATCGCGGCGGTGGCGCTGCTCGCCGGGGGCATAGTGGTAGGACGGCTGACCGGCCGCTCGTTGCTGCGTTCAGGACTGCGCCAGCTCGCTCTGGGAGGTGTCGCCGTCGCGGTGACGTTCACCGTGGGCAGCATTATCGGCGGCCACGTCACGTGATAGCTCGGTTCCAGAACGCTGGCCAGCGGGCGCCGGATTGGCGCTGGTCGGGCTGGCCGGCAGGCGGCGGGTGAGCGCCAGCGCGGCGATGGCCACCAGCGCCGCGACAGCGAATGCGGCCGTGACGCCCAGGGGCAGGCTCCGGGCCGCGGCCACGGCTGCGCCGCCGGTGCCGATGCCGAGCGCGGTGCCGAGCACGTCGGCCAGGATCAGCGATGCCGACGCCCATCCTTCCCGGCCGGGCGGCGCCTCGCGCAGCATCATCAGGGAGATCGGCGCATACGCCAGCCCCATGCCCAGGCCCGCGACGGTCCAGGCGGTCAGGCCCGCCGCCACCGGCACGCCCGGCTGGAGCATCAGGATCATCCCGGCGATGCCGGCCAGGATGATCACGAGCCCGGTGCGCACCAGCCGGCGCCCTTCCCACGTCTGGCTCAGCCGGGCCTGGGCCCAGGCACCGGCTGTCCAGGCCAGCGTGGCGCCCGTGACGGCGATGCCGGCCACCATCGGGCTGCGGTGGCGCACCACCGTGATCGACAGGGTCACGTAGGCGTCCGCGCCGAAGAATGCGAACGTCAGCAGGCCCCGGCACAGGATCGTGGCCGGCAGCCCACGGCGCCCGGCCAGGGTGCCGGCCGGGACCAGCCGGCGCAGCGCCGGAAGCCCGGCGGCCGCGCCTGCCACGAGCAGCCCACCGCCGGGCAGGACGGCCCTGGACCCGGCCGCGAGCGTGAGCCCGGCCAGGATCATCGCCGCGCCGGCCGCCACGGCGATGCCGTCGGTCAGCCGGTGCTCCTCCGCCTGCCGCACTCCCGGCGGCCCGAGGCGGATCAAGGCCGGCACCGCGATCGATCCGGCGACCGCGACCACCGGCAGCAGCCCCAGGAACACCCAGCGCCAGCCGAACAGGTGCGCCACCTCGGCGCTGAGAGCCGGACCGGCCAGCCCCGGCGCGACCCAGGCGGTGGACAGCACGGCCATCATCCGGGCCCGAAGCGGGCCGGCCAGGCTGCGGCCGATCGAGGCGTAGGCCACAGCCGGCACCGCGCCCGCCCCCAGGCCCTGCAGCGCCCGGCCCGCGACCAGCACCCCCATCGACGGGGCCAGGCCAGCGACGGCCAGCCCAGACCCGAACAAGACCAGCCCGGCCACGAACGGAACCGCCGGCCCCCGCCGGTCAGCCTCACGGCCCGCCGCGACAATGCCGACCACGCTGCCCAGCATGAACGCACTGAATACCCAGCCGTACCAGCGGAGCCCACCGAGATCACGGGCAACTACCGGCATGACCGTCACGACAGCCAGCGCCTCCGACGCAACAAAGGTGATCGTCAGGATGAGCCCCGCGGTCAGCGCCCGCGTCTGCGGCGCCCACAGTCCCTGCGCCCGGCCATCACGCACCAGCCCGTCCCTCCGCCCTGCGTCGTCGCTGCTCCGAGCCTAGGACCTGAACCAGACTTGAGGTCCAGCCCAGGCAGAGCGGGGACAAGCTAGGTCAGGCTGGTGCGCAGCGGCCGGTCGCCGCTCAGGCCAACCGGCTGACGGAGCAGCCGGGCTCCCCAGGCCCTGGCGCGGTCCCGCTCGCCGTCGCGCAGGGGTCCCTGGGCGTGGTCGATGACGAAGCCCTCGGGCTCGGCGACCAGTTCATAGCCGTGCCCGCGGAGCCTGCGCGCGATGCCGTCCGCCGCGCAGTCTGCCACCAGGGTGTCCGTGCGGGTGTCGAACGCCGCGCCCAGGCTTCCCGCGGCGGCCTTGGGCAGGGCCATGAACCAGTCGCGGACACCGGGCCCCGCGGAACCCGGCTCCACCGGATGGCCGGCCTCCCTGGCCGCAGCCACCTGCTCCGCCTTCAGCCCAATTCTCCGGCTGACGCCTGAGCTCAGTCCGCACAGGTGGGTGGGGCCGCCGACGGCCAGGAGGTCGGCACCCATGGCCACGTCGCGGTTGGCCTCCGTGGCGCGGACACAGCTCACCTGCGCCTCCGGTGCCACGGCCCGGACACCCTCCGCGATTGCCTCGGCGACCTGGCGCGTGTTGCCGAACAAGCTCTCGTAGACGATAACGACCCGCATAGCTCCCACCTCCCCCTAATTGTATGTAACAAGAATGTAACCCGGGCAGCGGCGAAACATAATGAGCCGTTCGTCACTGCCGGGGTCATCGGGGGAAGGCTGGCCAGGTTCCCGCGGGCACTCAGCCCGTAGGCGTCGGCCCGTAAGCCCGGCCCGTAGGCGTCGGCCCGTAAGCCCGGCCCGCGGATCGCGGGCCGGGCTTACGCCTGGCCGTGTGCTATCGCCGGATTCTCAGGGGACGTGCACCTCTTCCGGGGCCGGTGCCCCGGCTATCGGCAGCGCGGTGCCGGCCAGGTCGGCGCGGCGCACCCGGATCGCGGCGATCGTGATGATCAGCGCCAGCAGCATGATCCCGGCCGACACCTCGAATCCACGGGAGAACCCGACGGCCAGCGCATGGTTGTAGATCCCGGTCTGCGCCGCCTTCGCCTGCGCGGCCGTCACGTGCAGCGGGTGGCCAGCCTTGGCGGCAACGATCGCGGCGGCCTTCGCGGCTGCCGCCGAGTGCTTGGCGGTGTTGGCGACGACGGTCCAGGCGACGGTGCCGAGGACGGCCAGGCCGATCGAGCCCCCGACCTGCTGGCCGGTGTTGAGCAGGCTGGACGCCAGGCCGGCGTCGCGGTCCTCGACCTTCGACAGGGCGACCAGGGTTAGCGGCATGAACAGCATGCCCATGCCGGCCGCGGTGACCAGCATCGGGCCGAGCAGGCCGGTGGTGTAGTGGCTGTGCTCGCTAATTCGGGACAGCCAGAACATGCCGCCGGTGGCGATCGTCGATCCGGCCAGCAGCAGCGGCCGGGCGCCGATCCGTGGCACCAGCTGGGCGCTGACGCCGGCCATGAGCATCACGGTCGCCATCATCGGCAGGTAGGCAATCCCGGTTTTCAGCGCGCTGTATCCCCAGACGGTCTGCACGAAGATGGTCAGGAAGAAGAACATGCCGAACAGCGCCGTGCCGACGCAGAGCATGATCAGGTAGGCACCGGACCGGTTCCGGTTGTTGAAGATCCGCAGCGGCATCAGCGCGTGCGAGCTGCGCATCTCGATCACGATGAACGAGGCGAGCAGGACGACCGCGGCCCCCAGCGAGACAAGCACCTTGGTGTCGCCCCAGTGCGAGACGCCGTTCGGGGTCGTCGCCGCCTCCGTCAGGCCGTAGACCAGGGCCGCAAGCCCGATGGTGGCGGTGATCGCACCGGGCAGGTCGAACCGGCCGCGCCGGCGCGGCGACTCGGCGATCGCCCGCGGCGCGAGCAGGGCGACCGCGATCCCGATGGGGACGTTGACGAACAGTACCCAGCGCCAGGACAGGTAGGTGGTGAGCAGGCCGCCGGCGATCAGGCCGACCGCTCCTCCGGCGATGCTCATCGCCGCGTAGACGCCCATCGCCCGGTTACGCGGCGGGCCCTCCGGGAACGTGGTGGTGACCAGCGACAGCGCCGTCGGGGCGACGATCGCGCCGCCGACCCCCTGCAGCGCGCGGGCGGCCAGCAGCCACGCCTGGGTGGTGGCGAACCCGCCGAGCAGTGAGGCCGCCGAGAACAGGATGATGCCGGCGATGAAGACGCGCCGGCGGCCGAGGATGTCCCCGGCCCGGCCGCCGAGCAGCAGGAGGCCGCCGAAGGTCAGCGCGTAGGCGTTGACAACCCACTCCAAGCCGGAGCCGGAGAAGCCAAGGGCGCGCTGAATGTGCGGCAGCGCGACGTTCACGATCGTGGCGTCGAGCACCACCATGAGCTGGGCCGTGGCGATCACCACGAGCGCCAGGCCGAGGTGGCGCTTGGCCGGGCCTGCGGCCGAGGCACGCCCCGCCACGGGCTGTGTGGTAGACATGGGTCTCCTTGCTAACGGGCGTAGGAATCCAGCGCCGCGGCCTGTCATGCCGCGTACGAAGTCTGTACTGGGGGGGGAAACCGCTACCTAGCGGCCTGGCAGCCGCCGCCGCTTTGTGGCGCTGCCGTAGCGAAGGGTCAGCCAGCCTGCGGAGCAGTGCCCACAAACCTGCTCATCTCCTCCTCACGGTACGTGGTGTCTTCGGAGGTGCTCAGCGGCGGGGCCATCTTGCGGATCAGCGTGAGCAGGCAGTGGCGCTCATCGGTGCTGAGCGCCGTGCGCCACGGCATGCGGGCCAGGACCGCCTGTTCTACCTGCTGCTTCAGTTCCTCGCCGGCCGGGGTGAGGACGAGCCTCTTAACCCGGCGGTCACCGGGATCGCTTTCCCGCGCGGCCAGTCCGCGTTTCTCCAGCATGTCCGCGATGCCTGTCACGAAAGACGGGTCACAGTGCATCCGCCGTCCAAGGTCCTTCATGGCCAGCGGCCCGTCGAGCATGTGCAGCGCCTTGATGAAGAAGGCAGGCACCTGGAAGGTCTGGGCCACCCGCTCGCCCCTGGCCAGGAGTTCGGCGATCAGCCCGACTACCGCGTCGAGAACGTCGAGGTCGAGCTGGTCTTCGTCAGGTCGAATGTCCACCGTGCCCCCCTCTCAGCCTGTGCTTACGGTCTTCCGGTGAGCTACTCAACTGTTGAGTAGCTCAAATATAAGGGTGGTTAGTTGAGCAAGTCAAATTCTCACCATGCGAGCCTTGCGTCCCAGTAAGTCAGCTACCGCCCGAACTAGGTGGCCCGCACTAAAGTTACGACGGGCAGCCAGCCCCAACTAACCTGTCCCTTCCGGCGTCTTGAGGAAGCAAGAAGCAGGTCAGCTCGCAGTCCAACCAGCGTGCCGACCCGTCGGGTGCAGCGGCGGCCGGGTGCGGCGGCGGCCGGGTGCGGCGGCGGCCGGGTGCGG
>OBLW0100001830.1_pt1 | contig 17767 bp, 15 predicted proteins | sample 1520161 | NCBI WGS metagenome assembly OBLW01 (sample SAMEA3539309, study PRJEB22396) | soil metagenome | biome: tundra; feature: field; material: soil | place: USA | collected 2010-05 | depth 0.15 m | reverse complement strand
GATCTGGTCTGGTTGGAATGATGACCCGAGCCTACTGTGCCGGTGCCCATGGCGAGGCGGCTGGACTTGATGCCAGTGCTGCCGAGAGTGACGGTATCAGTGGCGGAGAATTTTGATAACGGCGGTTGGGAAGCGAGGGCGGAAAGGATATTTTTCGACGTGAGCTTTTTCGCGGTAAACCAGGTGGCTCCAAGAGCGGTGCTGGAGCGGATGAGGAATTCGCGGCGATGCATAGGGAACCTCCGAGGCGGGCTCGGCTGCCGAGCTTCGGCCCTCTGTTTTTATCAGGCTACATCAGTTGAGGGGACGGCGTGTGCAAAAATTTTTGCGGCAAGAAACTCAAGAGCTTTACCACAGAGGTCGCGGGGGAGCATAGAGGATTACTCGAATTGTTTGCGGAAGGCGGCTAGTTGTTGCTGCATCTCCACGACTTCCCTTTTCAATTCCAAAACTTCGTTTTCGAGATGACCCAGGCGGTCGTCGTCCGGTGAAGATCTTGCCGGAGCGCGCACGGGAAGCAGTTCGGCCGGTGGAGCATCGCCGGAGAATAGTTGCAGGTAGCGCGATTCCTTAGTGCCGGGCTGGCGCGGCAGGATCGCGGCGAGCGGAGGCTGGCGCTGGCCGAGGCGATCGAGCGTAGAGACGATATCGTCCAGGGCTTCGAAGCGGTACATGCGTTCGGTGCGGGAGCGCAGTTCGCCGGGAGTTTGCGGGCCGCGGAGGAGAAGCACGCACAGGATAGCGATCTCGCGGCGGTCGAAATTGAAAACTTCCTGCAGACGATGTTCGTACTTAGTGACGCGGCTGTCGGCGCCGCTGGCCGGACCGGCGAGACGTTTTTCCTGCAGCGTAGCCAGCGCGTGACTCACCGAGTCGTCCTCGAGAGTCATTACGGGATCGCGATTGTTTTTCTGGTTGCACGCGTTTACCAGAGCGTTGAGTGAGAGAGGATAGTAGTCGGGTGTGGTGATGTCTTTTTCGATGAGCGAGCCGAGAACGCGAACTTCGACGTCAGTGAGGGGATCCACGAGGTGGATTGTACTGCAGCGGCGTCGTGAGATGAACAAGGTATCCTAAGGTGCAAACGAGGTGATGTGTTTGGTCTTCGATGACATGGAGAGTGTGCAGCTGGCGGCGAGTCTCCGAGCGCGCGCGCTTCCATGGGCGCTGAAGTTTCTGAAGCCGGTTGGAGTGGTCAGCATTTTCGTTTATCTGCTGCTTAAGTTTCCGCAGATATGGGCGGCACTGGGACTGGCGCGAATCGAGCAGTTTGGTAAGAAGATCGCGGACAAAAAAGGGCTGTGCGTCTTTCTGGTGGGATTTTCTTTGTTTGTGATTCGCGGTGCTGGCGCGCTACTTCTCGGCGTGCCATTACCGCGTTACCACGATGAATTCAGTTATTTGCTTGCCGCCGATACGTTCGCGCACGGACGGTTGACGAATCCTCCGCACCCGATGTGGGTGCACTTTGAAACCTTCCATGTGATCTGGCAGCCGACCTATATGTCGATGTATCCGCCGGGACAGGGACTGATACTGGCGCTGGGCGAGGTGTTGGGGAATCCATGGATCGGACAATTGCTGGCGTCGGCACTAATGTGCGCTGCGATTTGCTGGATGCTACAGGGGTGGATCCCGCCGCGATGGGCGCTGCTTGGGGGAGTGCTGGTGGTGACGCGGCTGGGGTTGCTGAGTTACTTCACAAATGGATATTGGAGCGCATGCCTTCCCGCGGTGGGAGGAGCGCTGATTCTTGGAGCGTTGCCGAGAATCCAGCATGGCGCGAAAAAATTCCATGCGGTGGTGATGGCGATTGGATTATTTATTCTGGCAAACACGCGCCCGTACGAAGGGTTCTTGTTGGCTTTGGCGGTGGCCATTGCTTTATTTGCATGGATGTTCGGAAGGCGCCGGCCCCCGGTGCGGATTTTGCTGACGAGGATTATGCTGCCGCTCGTGCTGACACTTGTGCCTCTTGCGGCGTGGACTGGTTACTACTACTACCGCGTGACGGGAAGTCCTTTCCGGATGGCGTACGACGTGAACCGGGCGACGTACGCGATGGGACGTTATTTCATCTGGCAAAAGCCTTGGCCGCAGAAAACTTACCATCACGCGAAGATGCAGGCGCAGTACGAGCGGGAGTTGCGAGAGGCGACGGAGTACCAGACACTGCATGGATTCTTACGTCGCGGGCGAGGGAAACTTTATTATTTCTGGCAGGTATATCTGGTTCCACCGTTGTCGTTTGTGCTGATTGCGTTGCCGTGTGCGGCGCGCGACCGCCGTTTGCGAGTTCCGTGGATGATTTTTGCGATCTTCGTGATGGGGCTGGCGGTTGAGGTGTGGTTCCTGCCGCATTATTTTGCTCCGGCCGCGGCGTTGCTCTATTTATTTTTAATGCAGTGCATGCGCCATCTGCGGTGGTTTGAGTGGAAACAGCGTCCTGTGGGGCTGGCTTTCGTGCGGGCAGTTTCTGTGGTGTATGTGGGGACGGCGCTATTGCGTATCGGGTTGGCGGTGGCGCATGTTCACCCGGAGAAGGAGTGGCAGCACGGAGACATGGAGCATGCGGCCATTGTGCGGGAACTGGACGCGCTGCCCGGGGAGAATGTGGTGCTGGTGAGATATGCGCCGGACTTTGATCTTGATCGCGAGTGGGTATTCAATGGGTCCGACATTGATGGCTCGAAGATTGTCTGGGCGCGGGACATGGGAGCGGAGAAGAATCAGGAGCTGCTGGATTATTATCGCGGGAGAAAATTCTGGATAATCGAGGCGGATGGGTCGGCGAAACTGGAACCGTATGAGGAGAAGCGGTAGTTGAGGAAAGTGCGATTTGTTGAGCAAGAATGTGTGACCCACCGGATTTCGGTATAGTCTTGCGAGGAGAATTGATGCGAAGACTGGAGCGGACATGAGGATGCTGCTGCATTGGGTGCTGAGTGCGTTGGCAGTTTGGATTATGTCGCGCGTGGTGCCGGGAATCTACGTGAGCGGTCCGGTAGCGGCGCTGATTGCGGCCCTGGTGATTGGCTTCATTAATGCGACAATCGGGCTAGTGCTGAAGATTCTGACGTTTCCGCTGACGCTGGTCACACTGGGATTGTTCTGGCTGGTGATCAATGCGCTGATGTTGGAGTTGGCTTCGGCATTGCTGGCGCCGGGGTTTCAGGTGCGCGGGTTCTTCGCGGCGTTTGTGGGCACGATTGTGCTGAGCTTGGTCAACCTGCTGCTGAAGGGAATCGCGATGCCGTCGCGGAACGGTCGCTAGTCATTCGTCACTTTTGAGGTTTGGCCTGATTTCTTGGGCTTAATCGACTTCCAATCTTCTTCTGTGAGGGCGCGGCCGAGGTTACTGAATTCTCCAGCGCCTTGCAGGAATTCTCCGCCGTCCATGCGGATAACTTCTCCGTTGATGTAGCCGGAGCCTTCGCTTACCAGAAACGCGGCAAGATTCGCCAACTCCTCCGTGGTACCGAAGCGGTGCAGCGGATTGCGGTCGAGTGCGAGCGCTTCGAGGTCGGGACGCGGCAGGACGCGAGAGAAGGCGCCTTGGGTGGGAATGGGGCCGGGCGCGATAGCGTTCATGCGGATTCCGCGATTACCCCATTCGACGGCGAGACTGCGGGTGAGGGCTTCGACTCCGGCTTTGGAGACGGCGGACGGAACCACATAGGCCGATCCCACAGACGCGTAAGTTGCCGAGATGCTGAGGACGGTGCCGGGATGGTTGGCCTTGAGCCAGCGGCGACCGCAGGCCATGGTGGCGTGGAGCGTGCCCATGAGCACGATGCCAATGACCGACTCGAAAGCGCGCGGGGAAAGTTCTTCGGTGCGTGCAATGAAATTTCCGGCGGCGTTGTTGACGAGGATATCCAGCGGACCACCTTTCCAGATGGAGTCGACCATACTCTCGACGGCGTCGAGGTTGCGGACATCGCAGGGCAGGGGGTTGATTGGGCCGTTTACGGAAAGTTCGGCGACGGTTTTTTCAAGAACATCTTCGCGACGGCCGCAGATATAAACCGTCGCTCCGAGTTCGAGGAAGCGGTGAGCCATGGCTTTGCCGAGGCCGGTGCCGCCACCGGTGATGAGGATGCGTTTGGAGCGAAGAAGATCGGTCCGGAACATTGGGCTCTATGAACTGGTCCTGAGTTAGCTGTCGATGTATTTTAAGATCTTGGGTGAACACTCAACGCCGGAGTCTTGGTAGTGCGTTATCGAGTTTCTCCGCAATCGCAACCGTTAGCGAAGAGCCCGATCCTAACGCTCTCATTTCGACAGGGGCAAACTCAATATATTCGCAGTTGTACCGGTTCGAATCGCGGGGACTTCCTCCGAGCGGACGAAAGCAAACGAAGTAAGTATCAGCTTCTCGTCGCGGGAACAACTCGCTGACGAAGCAGCTGTGCCTAGCGTTTGCGTAGTCGTCCAACAGTTCGAAGCAGCGTCGCTCTTCTTCGGTGCCTATGGCTGTCGCCATTTTATGCTTCTGATGAAATCAGCCACGAACCCAATTGTAAATGCCGCTAGGTCGTTGTGGGTTCGCCAAGGCGAGGGCGAGACGGCACTCGCGGCAGCCGGCGGGACGCCGGCGCTACAAATTCGCTATAGGTCGCACGCCATGCGAAAGCCGTAATCAGCATAGTGGAATTCGGGAGGGATGCTGGAGCGGGCGGAGCAGCCGGAGACTTTGACGTGATGGCGCCATGATCCGCCGCGCGAGGCTTTGCGCTGGCCGATTCCTAAGTGAAATTCGGGGCCGCTGGGATTGCGGTCGGGCGATGTGGCGTAGTAACCAGGATCGTACCAGTCGCTGCACCACTCGTGGACGTTGTCGCAGATGTTGTAAAGGCCGAAAGAGTTGGCAGCGTAATGGGCGACGGGTTCGGGTCCGGTTTGCCATCGGGTTGCATAATCCGGCAGCGATTGCGGGGGCTCGTTGCCCCACGGGTAATGCATCTGTTCAAGATCGCCGCGAGCCGCACGCTCCCACTCGGCTTCTGTGGGGAGTCGGTACGAGCGACCGGTGTGTGAGGACAGCCACTGACCGTAGTGGTCGGCTTCGAACCAGGAGACGCCGGTGACGGGCTGTTGGGGATCGTTGAAATTATTGTCGTTCCAGAACGGCGGAGAGGGTAATCCCGTGACGCGCAGGTAGGCTGCGTATTCGGCGTTGGTGACTTGAGTGGCGGCGAAGAGAAAGGCGTCAACCCAGACGCGGTGAACCGGGCTTTCGCAATCCTGACCGGAAGCGGAGCCCATGAGGAACCAGGCGCCCGGGATGGAAACCAAACGAGGCTCAAGGTAGGATGCGGGCTCGGGTTGGGAATGCGAATGTGCTGCCGACATTGTGTTACCAGAGATGTTGCCACATGGAGCTGAGCTGGATAGAGTTTAACAGCGCTGGAGGGTTGCATGTCGAAACAGAAGCTGCGGTTCAAAGTGAAGATCGAGGGCAGAGAAGCAGGCGTGGTGGCGGCGATTACTCCGCCGATTGACGTGCCTGAAGTCTTTGGAACGCGGGCGCGTGTGCCTGTTCGGGGGAGCATCAATGGATTTCCATTTCGTTCGTCGCTGATGCCGATGGGCGGTTGCCACATGATGCCGGTGAATCGAACTTTGCGCGAAGGTGCTGGAGTGAAACCTGGTGACATCGTTGCGGTGGTGATGGAGCGGGACGATCAGGTACGCACGGTGGATGCGCCAGTGGTATTGAAGAAAGCGTTGGGGAAGAATAAAGCGGCCAAGGGAAACTGGGAAAAGCTGGCGTTTACACACCAGAAAGAGATGGCAGTTTGGATCGAGGGCGCGAAGCAGGAAGAGACGCGGGTTCGGAGGTTAGCGAAAGTCATGCAGGTGCTTGAGACGGGAACGAAGTGGACGGGGTGATGCCACTGCCTCGGGGGCTAAAGCCCGGTTCAAACCAGATAAGTCTTATTCGCAGCGCGAAAGCGCTGCGCCACCCAAAAGCTAAGACCTGCTAGGAGCTAAAGGCCACCCAAAAAGCCAGAGATCTTCCGAAAGCAGAGATCTCACTGAAAAGCCGAAGGTCACCAAAGGCAGACGATTAAAATCCGCGCAAGGTGCGCACAGTTTCGGCGATGCTATTTTCCTGGAACAGACGGATTGCGGCTATGCCGGCGGCGCCGGCACGAAGGCAGGCCTCGGCGTTCTGCAGCGTGATTCCTCCGAGTGCGAGCACCGGGATTTTGGCGTGGCAGGCTTGGCGAAGCGCTTCGAGGCCGATGGGCGTGGTTCCGGGCGCGTCCTTCTTTTCGAATACGGGGGCGAAGAGGGCTAAGTCGGCGCCGTTTAACGCGGCTTGCGTTACTTCTTCTAGTGAGTGACACGAGAGGGAGATCTGCGGACCTGGTGGGGGGAGTTCGCCGGCAGGAGTGCCCGCGCCACATGTACTTAGGGCACGCTTCCATATTTCGCGAACGTCTGGTGGCGAGATATTCCCGGCGGGGAGGTGGACTCCGGTGGCGAGTGTGGCAAGGGCGACGTCGGTGCGAGAGTTGATCAGGAGAGCAGTCTTCGGTTCTCGGTTTTTAGTTCTTAGGCTGTTGCAGTTGCGGATTAATTGGACTGCTTCTCGGGCTAGCAGCTCAAAGTCGCGTATGGAGAGACCCTTTTCGCGGATCTGGATATAGTCAACGCCAGCGCTTGCGGCTTCGGAGATCTTGTCGAGCAAGCGAATGCGGCGCGTCTGGTCGTTGCCGGAGAAGGAGTCGCTGTCGGTGATGTAATAGAGTAGCGTGCCTTCCGCCATCAGTTTTCTCAGTCTAGAGCAAAGAGGCGAGGCTGCCCGCAAACTACCTCGAGAGCTAAAGCCCACATTTTGTGGGCGCTCATATCGCAGCGCTGAAGCGCAGCGCCAACCAAGATAACAGCGCCAAAATTGCTATGTAAGATTAACGGCGCAAAATCAGCAGTGCAAAATCCGTAGCGACAAATCAACAGAGCAAAAGCAAGGGCCAAAGTCAGCTAGCGAATTACGGTCTGGTTTTGGCGATTTCGGGGATGGCTTCCTCTTTTTCTTTCTTGGGCGGGCCGCCCAGGTGGTATTCCGTGAGGCCGTCGCGGAGGAAAGTAAAAGCGTCTTCGGGGGAATCCACAAACTTGAACAGGTTAAGGTCCTCGGGAGCAACCGTGCCGGCATCGACGAAGGCCTGGAAGTTCATGATGCGATGCCAGTATTCGCTGCCGTAGATGACAACCAGAATCTTCTTGGCGAGTTTATCGGTTTGCGCCAGCGTGAGGATTTCGAAGAGTTCGTCGATGGTGCCGAAGCCGCCGGGAAAAATCACCAGCGCTTTGGCGAGGTAAGCGAACCAGAATTTTCGCATGAAGAAATAATGAAATTCGAAGTTGAGCGCGGGCGTGATGTATGAATTGGGATTCTGCTCGAAGGGCAGATTAATGTTGAGGCCGATGCTTTTGCCTCCAGCCTCATGGGCGCCGAGGTTGGCGGCTTCCATGATGCCGGGACCACCGCCGGTGGTGACCACGAAGCGGCGGCGGCGGGCGGGGATTTGAATCGACCATTCGGTGAGCAGAAAAGCCAGGCGGCGAGCGTCCTCGTAGTAGCGAGCCATGTCGACGGCGGCGCGGGCGCGTTTCAGGCTGTTTTCATGTTGAAGGGCGGGAATTTGTGCGTCGTTCTTTTCCACTGTGGTCAGATTGTTCCGGGCAGCGTCGCCTCCCTGAAAGCGGGCCGAGCCGAAGAAGACAACTGTGTCCTGAATCTGCTCGCGGCGAAAGCGCGAGAGCGGTTCCTGATACTCCGCGAGGATGCGTAGGATGCGGCCATCGGGGCTGCTGAGGAAAGGTTCGTTCTTGTAGGCCAGAGGAGCGGGTTTCAGCTTATCAACCATGTAAGAAACTCACATTCCGAAACTTGAAATCCAGGAGCCCTTTGCACGGGGCCCGCACTGCATCGGACTATTGATGGTCGTGATAATGGAGGGCTTCCCAGAAGCCAATCCAGATGTCGAGCAAACCCAGGCCGCTGCACAGGCCACGAAAAAAACCGGTGGAGATCAAGGTACGAAGCCAGGGGAAGGAAAGGAGAAGATAATTGTCTGTCCATTCGGGGGTCCAGGGCAGGATCAGGAGCAGGACGCCGGCAACGGCGCTAATCAGCACGAAAAGAAAGACGGAGGAGCGGTGCAGCCAGAGCTGCGGGCCACTCTGGACGTGAGACACGGAATCAGCGCGCGGCCGGTTGAGAATCCACGCGCCGTTATCGGCCGGCGCAGAGTTGGGCTGGTTAGGCACGACTGGTCCGTTCTCGACGGGCAGTTTGGGATCAGAGGTCACTGAGCTCTCCGCTGCTGGAGGGCTGGAGTGGAGAGGGCGCTTGCACGCGACAGCGACGTCGGTTGCGCCGGCAAAAACCAAGGTCCTTCGCTTCGCGAGGGATGACCAGCATTATCGGGATGACACGCTTGAGAATTAGAGACAAAACCCATCGGGCTATTCTACGACTTCAGGGGCTTGATGCGCTCGGCGACATCGCGGTAATCGATGTTGCGGCCGTAAACTTCCATGAAGTGCTTGAGGGCAGAAGGCCTGTCTCCGGCGGCTTCATAGGCGCCGGCGAGTTCATAATGGAGAGCGGTGCGCGTTTCCTCGTCAATGCCGGGCGCGTTAAGAGCTTTCTGATACCAGCGAATCGCGGCTTCGGGCACGCCTTTGTCGAGAAAGCATTGGGCCAGCCAGGTGTAAGTCTGCATGGCTTGTGGAAAAGGATGTCCGCGGTCGACAGCCTGACAGGTCTTCTGTAGTTCTCCGATAGCTTCGTCGAGCAGGCCCATTTCGCGGAATGCAATGCCCAGGTTGTAATGGGTTTCGGGGTCTGCTTCTTCGGCGGAGGAGCCGGATTCGAGATCTTGTTTCAGCTCGCCGAACATTTCCGCCAGATCGACGCCCGCGTCTTCGCCGAAGGGCGAGGATTTGGCGGCCGTTGGTGCGCCAGGAATGATTGGAGAAATTTGGGGAACGGGTGCAGCGGGGGCCGGCACCGACTGGTGTGGGACCGGTGCTGAGGCTTGCGATGAAATCGTAGGAGTTCCAGAAGAAGCGGCCGCAGCTGCGGTGGCCGTAGGAACCTTGACCGCCGAAGCACGCGCTGGCGTGGGCGCGGGCCACTGCTGCGCGGGGACTGCGACGCTGGGCGCCTTGGTTTGCAGGACCGGCTGAGCCTGAGGCGCCGGCTCGGGTTCGGCCACGGGAGCACCTTTGAGGAAGTCTTCACCCAGGGAGGCTTCGAGATCGGCTACGAATTCACCGATGACCGCAGTCTGGGGCACGCCGAAAGATGTGGGAGTGGCGTTGCCGACAGGTTCAAGTTCAGGCTGGACGATGTGCTCGGGTCGCGATGCTAATTGGGAAGCATGCTCGACAGCAGGCGCGGATTCATGCGAGAGCGCTCCTGGAAGGAAATGCTCGCCCAAGGAAGACTCGAGATCAGATACGAATTCGTGAAGGACGCCCGGCGCAGCTACAGCGGGAGGCGCGAGCGCAGCGGGCTCTGATGCGAAAGGTTGAACGTGCAGCGCTGGCGGAGCTTCCACCGGCGGAGCTGGCACATGGGCGACCGAGGCAGGCAGTGCAGTAGTGACCTTTTCGACCACGACCGGATCTTCGTGACCGGCCGCCGGAATTTCGTCGACCGCGAATTCGGCAGAAGGTTCGTCGATAGTGAATTCCGAAACGGCCTCGACAGCGGAACCGTCTTCCACAACAGAGGTGGGCTGGGAAGCAGACTCAATTTCAGCCCGTAGCGCGTCCAATGTAGCTTCGTCGGTACTGAGAGCCTGAAGCTTCTTGAAAGCCGCCGCGGCTTGCTCGGGCATGCCATGCTCGAGATAGAAGCGGATCTCTTCGACGCTTTCGGCGGTCTTTTCCGGGGCGAGGTTTCCTTGCTGGGGTGTTGGCGTTTCTAGTTCAGCGGCCGAGATTTCATGGTCGGCGACGGTATCCGTGATTTCGATTCCCGCAACTTCCGGGGCAGGCTCTTCGCCTTCGATAGTAAGGGTGTCGTCCCACTCGGAGGAAAGATCGATCTCGGCGGGAGCTGTGTGAGACTCGGCGACGGCTGGTGCGTCGTTGACGGGCTGGCTGTCTTGATTGCTTTGATCCTGTTCTTGATCTTGATGGACGTTTTCCTCGGCGACGACGGAGAATTCGAGCTCTTCCGCCGGCTGGGTGGCAGCCGAAGGCCAGGGGGCGGAGGTTGGAGCCGCGATTGGAATCTCTTCCGCATCTGTTTCTGCCGGAGCGGCGGCCAACTCGACGATGGAGTCCGCGGAAGCGGAAGGCGCCGAGCGCTGTTCATAGCGATCAGCAAGTTCACCGTAGCGCGTGGCTTCTTCTGGATATCCGGCCTCGGAGTAGACGCTCTGCAATGTGCGACAGCAGACTGCGGCCTCGCCAAAACGCTCCGCCCGCGTGTGAAGGGCGGCGAGTCGCTGGTTCAGGCGGAGATCGCTGGGCGCCTGAGGCAGAGCGGCCATGAGCGGCGACAGAGCCTTGGCGGGCATGTTGTAAGAAATGAAAAGTTCCGCGTCGGTAAGAGCGGAGCGGACGGCGAGAGCCACGGCGTCGGGATAATGTTGATGGACCGACGGAGCGGTGGCCTCCAATTCGTCGACCATGACGGCGGCTTCTGCCGCCGAAATTAATTTGTCGGCGGAGGGTCCACCCAGCTGGCTGACCACCTGCTGATAATTATTCAAGTGCAGGGGATTGCCGGGCTCCATGGTGGCAAGCTTCTGGTAGAGATCGCGGGCGCGGGGAAGATCTCCGGATTGCACCGACGCGTGAGCGAGCAACTCGATGACTTCGGTGATGTGCGTCGACTCCCCGGCCTTGTGGAAGAGATCGAGAAGCTTCTCAAGCGACGCGGGATTGTCGCGCACATGCCCGATGATGGAATGCAAGTTCTTTAAAACTTTGTCGGAATCCTCCGCCAGCAGGCGGTCAGCATGCTGGTCATAAACCTGGAGGGCATTCTCGTATTGACCGGCCTGCATGAGAGCGTCGGCAAAGGTGGAGATGGCCGTCAGATCATTGTGGACGGTGAGGAGTTTACTGGCCAGGGTGCCGGCGTCCGAAAGGCGTCCGTTTTTCAGGTAAGCCTTGAGCAGATCGCGAAGGCCGTCGGGATTGGAATCGAGGTCGGGAACTTTCCGCAGAGATTCGATAGCGGCTTCGGCGTCGCCGGCCTCAAGCAGATTGCGGCCTTGCATGAGTAGCGCATAACCATTGCCAGGATCGAGCGTGAGCATGCGCCGCAGAACTTCTTCCGCGCCGCTCAGCGAGCCTTTGGCCCGCAGGGTTTCGGCCGCGGCCGAGAAAATCTGCCAGGCGTCATTCTTTTTTCCGAGGCGGACATAGACTTCCGCCAGGCGGACGCGCATGTTGGTATTTTCGGGATCCATTTCCAGAATCTTCTGGAAGATCCGGACGGCGTTTTCCAGTTCACCGGATTTCAGAAACTCATCCGCAACCTGCAGGTATTGGGCGCGGGCGTCATTGAAGAGTCCCTGCTGGGTGTAAAGTTCGGCCAGCTTCAGCACGCTCTCGAGCGAAGGCTTGAGCTTGCTGATTTTCTTGTACATGGCGATGGCCTTGACCGTGAAGCCCTGAGTGGCATAGGCATCGCCTACGGTCTTGAAACATTCGGTGGCCTTGTCGGCATCGCCAAGGCGGGAGTAAAGATCGCCGACCGTGTTCGTGACGGTGAGGTCCTTGGGATCGGCCTTGGTGACCTTTTCGTACTCAGCGATGGCATTTTGCATCTTGCCCTGCTGGACATACTTCTCCGCAGCGCTGAGAACCTTCTGTTTGTTGAACCCGAAACCGAACGCCATAAGAGTGCAAACTCCAGCCGCTGGTGTGAGACGAAAAAGCCTGTAACGAAAAAGTCTTTAACGAAAACTGATGACGTCTCTAGGAAGTGTAGCCCGAGAGAAACGTCACATTGGCCGAACTCCTTTTTAGAGATGGCCGGTTGGAACAAGTGCAATTGTACGGCTGGAAGGGGTGAATCGCATGGTTACCAAGGGTTACCAAAAGGGAGTGTACGAAAGGGTTACCAAGGGAATCAGGGCGGAACAGGAGGGTTACGGCTCTAGTACAAACGTGCTATGTGGCGTCGATGGAGAATTGTGTAGTCTTCCGGCTGCGCTTTGAAAGGGCGAGACTGAGGTCGCCTTGCCAGGGATTATTTTCCTAGGAGTTTCACGGCGCGGCTTAAAGCCGCACCCTTTCAAGACTTGGTTCCACCCCGACGGAGGAAACCAAAGAACATGACATGGATTAAAACCATACCGCTATCCGAGACCGATGAGAAGCTGCGCAATGCAATGGAGGGGCAACGCGCCCTTTATCCCGTGGAGTATGCTACGCCAGTGCATCCCGATGAAGCGGGAGGGGCGACGATTGTGGGTTCGCACACGCTGATTCCGGAGGCGCTCTATCATGCGTTCGGAACGTTTGGGGCGCTGATGTCGCCGGAGTTGCCGCTGAGCCGGCGGCAGCATGAAATGATTGCGACCATAGTCTCGGTGACCAACCGGTGCGTGTATTGAATCGAGTCGCACGCAGAGTTTCTGCGTAGGGTGACGCTGGATAAAGAGTTAGTAGAGGCGCTGGAAAAGGACTACACGACCGCGCCCATCACGCCGCAGGAGCGGGTGATGGTGGATTACGTGGTCAAGCTAACCAAGGATGCGACCAAGGTTTGGAAGGATGATATCGAGGGGCTGCGGGCGGCGGGATTTGACGATCGCGGGATATTGCAGATCACGCTGATTGCGTCGTGGTTTAACTACATTAATCGCGTGGCGGATGCGCTGGGAGTGGGGAGGGAGTGAAATCTCCGGAAGGTCCCATTTCACGAGTTGGCTGAAGCATTTGGAAAGCCTTTAGCTGTCCTTGCGGTAGAGGAGGTCGCGCATGGCTCGTCTGCGGGCTTCGTTCGCTTCCACTTGTATTTTGCGGTCGTCGGCGGTCGTGCTCTGCTTCTTTGCGGGGGTGGCGTCAGGTTCGCTGCACGCAGGACAGCGGTTGGCGAAGCCGGATTTGTCGGGCTTCAACTCGAACTCCTCGGAACAGACGGCGCAAATTCGGAGAGGGAAAGCCATCCGAATATTATGATACAAGCCAGCCCATGGCCGAATCCTTAGCAGAATTTTTCCTCACAAATTTCCGGGCGGACCGGAAGGAGCGCGCTTACGGCCAGCGTTGCGGGTACCGCATGGAGTGGTTTACCTACGGGCAGGTCCTGGAGCTGGCGATTGGCTTTTGCCGGAAGCTTGAGACGAGGGAGATCCATAAGGGCGACCGGGTGATGTTGTGGGGCGAAAACTGCGCGGAGTGGGTTGCGGCGTTCTTTGGATGTGCTTTGTGCGGGGTAACTGTGGTTCCGATGGACGATGCCGCGTCCGCGGATTTTGCGGCGCGGGTTGCGGGGCAGGTTGAGGCGAAGTTGTGGGTTTGTTCGCGGCGGCATGCGACGGCGCTCGCGAGTATGACTGGCGCAGCCTCGGTTGTGGACTTTGAGGAGATCAACCCCCCGGGCCCTTCGACAAGCTCAGGGCAGGCTCTGTCCCGGCAAAGTACGCAGGGAGACGGATGGGGCAACCGTGGCCTATCGTCGCCAACGACTTCTTCGACCGCTCCTCCGGATGTCGCGATTGGTCGCGACGATACGCTGCAGATTGTTTTTACCTCGGGCACTACTGCTGAGCCGAAGGGCGTTGTGATCACGCACGGGAATGTGCTGTCGAATATCGCTCCGCTGGAGCGGGAGATGCAGGGGTATTTGAAGTATGAGCGGTGGGTGCATCCAGTAAGATTTTTGAACTTGCTGCCGCTGAGTCACGTCTTCGGACAATTTCTGGGGATGTTTCTGCCGCCGCTGTTGGGCGGGACTGTGATTTTTCAGGAGGAGTTGAAGCCTTCGGAGATTGTGAAGACGATCCGGCGAGAGCGGGTGTCGGTGCTGGCGAGTGTGCCGAGGGTTTTGCAATCGCTGAGACAGAAGGTCGAGCGCGATCTCGAGGACGGCCCCGAGGGCGAGAAAACGATTGAGGATTTTCGGCGGCGATTCCGCGAGTCGGAGGGAAAACACTTCCTGCTGCGGTGGTGGATTTTCCGCGCGATTCGCCGTCAGTTTGGCTGGAAGTTCTGGGCTTTTATTTGTGGAGGCGCGGCGCTCGATGGGGAGACTGAAGAGTTCTGGGGACGGCTGGGTTATGCGGCGATCCAGGGATATGGATTGACCGAGACGACGTCGCTGATCAGCGTGAATCATCCATTCAAGTTGGGAAAAGGATCCATCGGGAAAGTACTGCCGGGGCGGGAAATAAGGCTAGCGGACGATGGGGAGATCTTGATTCGCGGAGGTGGAGTGGCGGCTGGATATTGGGGGGCGGATAAGGCAGAGGGATCTGGCGGCGGCCTTGTTGACGAGGTTGCGGGAAAAGACGGGTGGTATCGCACCGGAGACGTAGGCGTGCTGGATGACGCCGGGAATCTTTATTTCAAGGGCCGCAAGAAAGAAGTGATCGTCACCCCGGCGGGGCTGAATATTTTTCCCGATGATTTGGAGGCTGCGTTGCGGCGTCAGCCGGAAGTGAAGGATTGTGTCGTGGTGGGGATCGAGCGCGGAGGAAATGCAGAGCCCTGTGCGGTGCTGATTCTGCGCTCCGACAACTCCGCCCGCGCGGAAGAGGTGGTGGAACGCGCGAACCAGACGCTGGCGGAATTCCAGCGAATGCGGATGTGTGTGCGGTGGCCGCAGGAAGATTTTCCCCGCACGAGCACGCAGAAACCGCGCCGAAATGTGATTGCCGAGTTCGCGGCGAAGGAAATTCTGGGAGCCGAGCAGAAAGATGTTGTGAAGGAAAACTCCGTGCTGGACTTGATTGGGCGCATCACCGGGCGAAATGCGAGGGCGACGAATCCGGGCGCGAAGCTCGACTCTGATCTTTCCTCTGATTTGGGCCTCAGTTCGCTCGACCGGGTGGAATTGATCGGTGCGCTGGAGGATCGATATCAGGTGGATCTTAGCGAGACACGCTTCAGCGCTGCGCGCACCGTAGCTGACATAGAAAAAATGCTGAGCGGTGAGGTACGGCAGCGCGTCGAGTATCACTATCCGACGTGGGTGCTGCGGTGGCCGGTGACGGGGGTGCGATGGCTGGCACATTATTTGTTGATGAGGCCGGCTGTGCTGCTGCTGGGCTGGCCGCGGATTGAAGGGCGGGAAAACTTGCGAGGCTGGAGCGGGCCGCTGCTGGTGGTCTGCAATCACATTGCTGGCGTCGATGTGGGGTTCGTGCAGACGGCATTGCCGGCGCGATTCCGGCGCCGCATAGCAACCGCGACCGGAGGCGAGGCACTGGAGGCGCTACGTACACCTGCTTCCGGCAGAGGTGTCTTTGGGGGAGTCTACGATCGCATGCAGTGGGTGCTGGGAGTTTCTCTGTTGAATCTGTTTCCTTTGCCGCGCGAGGCTGGATTCCGGCAGAGCTTTGCTTACGCCGGGCAGGCTGTGGATCTCGGATACAGCGTGCTCGTCTTCCCTGAGGGACGGCATACGGTGGATGGAAAGATAAATCCGTTCCGCGCGGGGATTGGACTGCTGGCGAATAATCTGAATATTCCGGTGCTGCCCATGCGCATCGTGGGATTATTTGAAGTGACGCAAGCGGGCAAGAAGTTTGCGCCACCGTGGAAGATCGGAGTTCGCATCGGACGGCCGATGAAGTTTGCGGTCGGTAGCGATCCCGAACAGATCGCACGGGAGTTGCGGAGTGCCGTGGAGGGGTTATAGTAGCGCGAAACCGATAACCCCCAGGCGCTAAAGCGCGAACGTATCAGCGATGGCTTACGGCACGACTAAAGTCGTGTCCTTCCCGAACGTGATAGAGCAAAGAGCTATTCTTCATCCATGCCGCCGTCTTCTTTGTGAGGGTCCGAGTCGATTTTCACTTCGGGCAGATTTGCACCTCCGAGAGCGCGATTGAGCTCGGGGAGATCTGTGGTGCGGAGCCCATCCCAACGTTGCATTACGTCCGATGCATCGTGTTCGGTTGCGGCGGCTGCTTCTGATTGTGAGGCCGTCGGTTCGGCAGCTACTTGCCAGATCTGGCCATACAAAACGGCGACTTGTCCATTCACTCGCGTGAGCGTGATCTCGTCGCTGGGCGGTGCGGCGAAACCTGCAGGTGACCCCAAAACTGCAATGAGCTTAGTTTGGAAGGCCTGAACAGAATTGCGCACGGGGTCGCTGGCTTGCTGGCTCAGCTTTTGCAGCGGATCGCGAATCGATCCCGCTTGCAATACCGCTTGCGAAGTCTGGGTGAGCAAGGCTGCCAGTCGGGTCTCGAGCTGGAACTTTTTCTCCAGTCCGGCTGCCGAGGTCTTCAAGCGCGGATCCATCTTCACGGTGAAGGGTGCGGTATACCTCTTGCCATCCATGGTGAGCCGCGCGGTATAGGTTCCCGGCAAGGCCGTGGGACCTAGTGGCAGACGAGGAGTATCCCCCGGAATCGCGGCGATGGGATATTCGTAGCGTGTGGGATCAGGCGCGGGATAGTGCAGATCCCAAACCCAGCGGTGCATGCCAACATCGGCGGACAGGGAGCGGAATGGTCGCAGCCAGTAGAGAGGGATGAGTTGTTTTTTCAACTCCTCCTCCGTTGCTTCGGGTTTGTCCGCGCTAGAGAATTTGCGAACGAGTTGGCCTCGAGCGTCAAGAATTTCAAGACTGACGGGAGCGGAAGAAGACTGCGCTAAATAGTAATCGATCACCACACCAGCGGGCGGATTGACGGCCGCGGGTTCGTCCGGAGGAAACGGAGTATCGGTGTTGGTATCACGCTGAATGCGGAAGGCCGGTGCGGGAGTAAAAAGATGGGCGCCGGTTATGCCAGCAAGACCTGCTACCTCGCGTAGCGGAGTGATGTCATCCAAGATCCAGAAGGAGCGGCCATGCGTGGCGACGATGAGGTCATTATCGTGAATCCAAAGATCGCGCATGGACGTGTGCGGCAGATTCAGTTGCAGAGACTGCCAGTGGTCGCCATCGTCGAACGAAACCCACACTGAATTCTCCGTGCCTGCGAAAAGCAGGCCTTTGCGCACGGGATCTTCGCGAACGGTATCGACGGGACCAAAGTCGGGAAGGCCGGCTGTAATCAGCTTCCAGGTCTTGCCGCCGTCGTGAGTGCGGTAGATATAAGGATGGTTGTCGTTGATGCGGAAACGGCTCACGGACGCGTAGGCGGAGTCATCGTCGAAATGCGAGGCGCTGATCTGTGTAACCTTGCTCCAGGGCGTCAGGTCTTTAGGAGTAATGTCGTTCCATTTCTTGCCGCCGTCGCGAGTCTGCCAGATCAGGCCATCGTCGGTTCCGGCCCAAAGCGTATTAATGTTCTTGAACGATGGAGCGAGAGCATAGATGACTCCGCGCTGTTTCTCCGCACCTTTAGGAATTAGATTGCCCACGCTGGCTGGAACCTCGGGACTTTCGCGAGTCAGATCGTTGCTGATGGTCTGCCACGAATTTCCGCCGTCGGTAGTTTTGAAGAGCACGTTGCTGGCGAAATAAAGCACGTGCGGATCGAGCGGCGAGAACATCGTGGGCTCGGAGCGGTCCGTGCGATATTTCGGATTACGAAGAGGGATCGGCGTAATGTTCTGCACCTGGCCGGTGGACCAGTGAAACTTCGAAACCTCGCTT
>OBLW0100001829.1_pt1 | contig 17776 bp, 15 predicted proteins | sample 1520161 | NCBI WGS metagenome assembly OBLW01 (sample SAMEA3539309, study PRJEB22396) | soil metagenome | biome: tundra; feature: field; material: soil | place: USA | collected 2010-05 | depth 0.15 m | reverse complement strand
CCGTCGGCGCTGTGGCCGACTGCATGCTATGGGGTGACGGATTCGAGATCGAGACCCTGATCAATGTCCGGGTCGCGCACGTTGGCGCCCAGATCACGGAGGTCGGCAGCGTCGAGAAGCGGCGCATGCACGGGGTAAGCAACCTGAATGCGTTCTCAGACGGGATCCGGGTGCTGCGGACCATCCTGGCCGAACGTCAGCGGGCGCGCCGGATCGGTGACGACGCTGTTGTCGTCCATAGCGCAATGGAACAAGGCCTGGTAGGGGAATCGACCTGACCATCGGCGCCGCGACGGCCGCAAACTACGCGACGTCGCGGCTATTCCTCCTAACGGCATGGTCGTCAAGTTGGACGGAGCAACGAGTGGCCCGAGGAAGCTCAGGCACAGGCAGCATGGCCGCTCGAGGCGCGGGCGGGGCAGAGGCGCCTCGTCCCGCCGAAGATGACGGCGGTGATGGCAATTTGGAAGTGAGCGTTGTCGTCTGCGCTTACACCGAGCAGCGGTGGGAGCAGACCCGTGCCGCGCTGGAGTCCGTGCTGTCCCAGCATCCAGCGCCGGTGGAGGTGTTGCTGGTCGTGGACCACAACACTGACCTGGCAGCGCGAGCCCGCCGCGAGCTGACCGGGGTGACAGTCTTGGAGAGCGACGGAGCTCCAGGATTGTCGGGCGCCCGTAACAAGGGACTCCGGGCGGCTACTCAGCCCGTCGCGGTCTTTCTCGACGATGACGCCCAAGCGCGGCTGGGCTGGCTGGCGTCCCTCGTGGAGCCTTACCGTTTCCCCGACGTTGATGTTGTGGCTACTGGGGGCAGCGTGCACCCCTGGTGGCCAGGGCTTCGACCGCAGTGGCTGCCTCCGGAGTTCGACTGGGTCGTTGGCTGCAGCTATCGCGGGCTACCAGAATCGGTGGGCCCGGTACGCAACCCGATCGGTGCCAACATGAGTCTGCGGACTGGTCTGGCACTCGAAGTCGGGGGATTCGACGCTGCAATGGGACGGGTGGGCACTCGCCCACGTGGCTGCGAAGAGACAGAACTGGCCATCCGGCTCACTGCCAGCAGGCCGGGATCGGCTGTCTTTTATGTGCCCGCCGCCGCTGTCGATCATCATGTCGGGCAAGAACGTCTCAAGATCGGTTACTTCTTGCGTCGTTGCTGGCATGAGGGCCAATCTAAGGCCACGGTGGTCCGGCTGGCGGGCGCCTCCGCGGGATTGGAGCGCGAACGACGTCAAGTCGCCGTGGTGATCCCGGAGGCCCTACTTCGGGATCTTCGCGACTTTGCCACTGGCGAGGTGGCCGGATTCATAAGGTTCACTGTGATCCTTGCCGGGCTAGGCACAGCTACGGCTGGGTACTTGGCCGGCCGTGTGCGTCTAGCGGCCTTGCTGACGGGACGCCGGGGCCTCGGCCAGAAACCGCAGGCTGCCGACGCTATCCTCGACATCGCCAATGATGGCGGCGGAGCATCTGGATCATGACCGAAGCGCCCGTCAGCTTTGACGCTTTGCCGGCTCGGCCGCCGGGGCGGTCGCTGCGGTCGGCCGTCACGGCTGTTTGGGGGCGGCATCAGGATCTGCTAAGCAACGCGAGCAGCCTTCTCGCGACGACCGGCGTGACATCGGGGCTTGGGTTCGCTTTCTGGACGTTCGCGGCCAAGATGTTCAGTCAGCAGGCGGTCGGGTACGGGTCAGCTGCGGTGTCAGCTATGACGCTGCTCGGTACGATCGGCATGTTCGGCCTTGGTACCGTCCTCATCGGTGAGTTGCCCCGGCGCAGCCCCCGCGCGGGTCTAGTCTCGGCCGCACTGCTGGCTTGCGGTTTTGCATCACTGGTGCTCGGGCTAGGGTTCGCGATCGTGGCGCCGCTTGTCAGCAAGCGCTTTGGGAACATCGTCGGCACGCCGGGCCAGGCGGCAATATTCGCAGCCGGAGTTGCGCTTACCGCGGTGACTCTGGTGTTCGACCAAGCCACCATCGGCCTGTTGCGTGGGGGAGTGCAACTGGCACGCAACCTCACATTTGCGGTCGCCAAGATGCTGGCCCTGCCTGCTGTTGCGATCGTCCTGCACGATCATTTCGGTGTCGGCATCACCCTGTCGTGGGTGGGGGGCATGGCGGTGTCGCTGGTGCCGACCGCGATCTGGCTGCGCATCGAGGGCTCGCCCGTGCTGCCCCGGCCCGACTGGCGTGTCCTGCGTGGCCTTGGCAGGACCGCGGTCGCCCACAACTGGCTAAACCTCGCTATCGCGGTGCCGGTAACGCTGATCCCGGTGCTGGTCACAATAGTTGTGTCACCCTCGGCGAATGCTGCCTTTTACATCGCATGGATGCTAGCCAGCTTCCTGTACAGCGTACCGGGACACTTGTCTACAGTTCTCTTTGCGGTAGCGGCAGCCGACCCTCAGGCGATCGCCCGGAAGCTACGCTTCACTCTGAGGCTATCGTTATTGATTGGGCTGCCGGGTATGCTTGCGTTGGGTCTAGGCGCACATCTGGCACTGAGCGTATTTGGGGTCGGTTACGCGCGTGCGGCCACGTTTCCCCTATGGCTGCTGGCCATTGCTTATTTGCCCGCTCTGCCAAAGATCCACTACATCGCCGTATGCCGAGCATCCGGCAAGATATCACGCGCGGCTGTCGTCCTGACCACGTTCGCAGCCGTGGAGATGACTGCCGCGGTGGTGGGCGGGTCGTCAGGTGGGCTGAAGGGGCTGTCGATCGCGATCCTTGGCGTGTCTACCGTCGAGGGACTGGTGACCCTCCCCGCAGTGCTCCGCGCTGCCATCGGCCACGGCCGCCATCGGCTCGCCGATGCATTAACCCCAGTCAACATCGGTAATTCCGCGTGTGACGCACAGCCGGACGAATTTCGGCCCGGCCGGGCCGAAAGCCACCCGTCCGGACAGGAGCGCCCGCGGCACCAGGGTGGGCAAGTCTCCGCCGCGGGGGGAATCAGCCATGAGGGGGGCGCCTGCACGGAAGCCCCTGCAACAGTGGCTGGTCCGGGTCGGCCTGACCGAGGCAAGCGGGATCGGCAGCTCGCGGGGGTCGCTGCACTGGTGTCACTCGCACTGTCCGCCGCGTCAACCGCTCCAGTCCCCGTTGTATATGCCAGGCCGCGACGTTCAGGCCAGGAATCCGCGCAGGAGGCCACGCCTCGTATGCGCCTTCGGCCGACTCGGCCGGATCAATAGCATGGATCCCGGAGCGCAGGATTGCCAACCGTCTTCCAGGTTGAGAAGCCACTACGGAGCCGGGTGTTTGCGTCACAGCTGGCGCCTGAGCCGATGCCCCGCGCCCTGGGGATGCCGGACCTGGACGGAGCCGCAAGAGCAGCGTGCCGGACGTCCCGCACAGCGGCCCTGGTGGGGCATCGCGGGCAGGCATGGGGCTGGTCCGGAAAGCTGATGCTGTGCCGTGACGATCGACGGAGACGCGGGCTTAGTTAGTAAGCGCAAAAGAACACGCATATCTAGTGCACTAGAAATCAACATTCCTGGCGGCCAGCGCTGGAAACCATTACCCCGCATTTATGATGTGGATCGAGGCACGGACTCGGCCACTATCGGCGGCACCTTGCCGACTGTGCCAGTGAGGTCACGAGCGTCACGTCACCAGGACTGCCGCCGTAGAGGCGAGTGCACTCTGCGGAGTTCGCCACTGGTCGCCTTCCCACAAGTTCCGCCGTCCACCTGGCTACTGCACCGACGACAGCGGTGCCAGGCTTACGCCCTGCGAGTGGTGTGCCTCCGATGGCTTGTGGTCCGCCTGGCGCGATGAGAATCAACCTATCTTTTGACCGGAATCGCACGACGCGCAGGGCGGTCAGCTGCTAAACTTCTCTTTGAGTATCATTGAAGTCAATGGCCGTCTACGCGTTCGTTCACTCTAAGGACATAGGGGGGTTTGATGCTTCCAATAGATTTGAGCGTATCGCAACTATACGTTTCCGTTGCCCCCCAATACTGAGCGAGGGCTGGGTTCTGTCACACTTGTTCATCCGGACGTATCGTCTTTCCGATAATTGCAGGCGCTTATGGGGTTATGGCGATGACAGCCGAGCGGCTCAGCTTGATCTCGGATTCGACCGAGGCGTCGAACGGGAATATTCGTAAATTTTGGATTGATCTTCCCCGGCCAGACGGCCTCAACGAACCCAAGGTTGGGAGCTTATGATCGTTTTCAGTGCATCTAGCTCACCACGAGTGACTGTCGTCACGCCAGCTTACAATGTCGCAAAGTACATTGGCGAGGCCGTCGACTCGGTTCTGCGACAGACATTCGCCGATTTTGAATATCTCGTAGTCGACGACGGTTCCATTGACGACTCTATCGAGGTGGTCAAAACGCATGTCGGCGATGATCCGAGGTTTCGCTTGGTGCAGGGAAAACATCGCGGCTTGAGTTCCGCAAGAAATGTTGGAATTCACGAGTCGAGGGGCAAATACATTGCGTATCTCGATGGCGACGACCGGTGGCATCCAAAATTCTTGGAGCGACAGGTAACGCTGATCGAGTCGCTACCGTCGAACGTGGGCGCGGTATTCTGCCGTTCCCGGATGATCCTGGAGAACGGCACGACCGTATTCTTTCAGTGGCAGCGCGTCGGCAGCTACGACTTTGACGACTTCCTTGTCGGGAACAATCCGGCTCGCAACGGCAGTTCGCTGTTGATCCGCAAGTCATGTTTCGACGAGGTTGGTGGATTTGATGAGAAGCTACAGTACGTGGAAGATCTGGAGATGTGGCTCCGCATCGCCGAAGGCTCAAAGACACCGATCTTGTGGGCGAGCAAGCACTTCCTGGTCGACCTGCGACTGCGTCCGGGCTCTTTGACACGCGATCGAGCGACGAGTGAGGCCGCTCTGGGCGACTTGCTTGAGTCGCACGTCGCCAAGCTGTGTCGGCTGCCGGCGGGGGTGGCCTATATTCGGCCTGCGGTGGCTGCTCTCAAGTATGGCGGCAACGAGGACTTGGCCGAATGCTGGGCCGCGAAGGCCAGATCAGTCGGCACCGGCCATCTCGTTCGCAGCGCATCGGGGCTGCGGTTGCTGTTTTGGCATACGTTGCCGCGCCCTAGTCGCAGCGCCGTCCGGTCAGCGCAGCGCTCAACCCGGGAAATACTGAAGAGTGCGAATCTTCGGTTGCGCGGCAGCCGAGGATAGCGCGCGAGAGACTGTCAAGGAGAACCAGATCGATTGAGACCCCCGTCCGACCGATGAGTTGGAGTCGAGCGAGGCTGATCGCGGACCTGGGATTTTCTACGCTTATGACGGCGGTAGACCCGCAGCGGGTCGTCTGCTGACGTATTATTCGGACCTCTCAGCAAACGGTCAAAAAGGTAACTTTCGGTACTTCGTGATCAGAACTTTGGGTCCTTCTCCGGTGACGCTGTCGCAATCGTCGCGTCCCGCACATACGAAAAACATACCGTCGGCAGCGCCGAGTTGGTGGCTCTCTAGCTGGCAGTTGACGGGAAACGCCAGAACCAATATAATACCGCCATGTCATCACTTTCTCGGATCGAGCTAGGTGCCCGCGCCTTCGTTGGGCGCGCATGGCCAAAGATCACTGCGTATGCCATCTGCTTCGGAATTGTTCGCGGAGTTTACCTCTTCCTGTTGGGCGCTCTATGGCCTGGCTTGCGCGGACGGAAAGTGACGATCGCCATTCCGGGTTCTTCGGCGCGACTAGTAGTAAGGCTTGGAACGACCGACATAGATGTCTTTAATGATATCTATGTCGAGCAGGAGTATGGATATGATTTCGCAGCAGCACCAAGAGTGATTGTCGATGCTGGCGCGTATATCGGCCTTTCGACAGCTTTCTTTGCGATTCGGTATCCTGACGCGAAAATAATTGCCATCGAACCGGACGGTGAAAGTTTTGAGTTGCTGGGCAAGAATACGGCTGGCTTCACTAACGTGCATATCGTTCAAGCTGCCCTGTGGACGGATAGTGGTTCGGTCTCGCTCACCGATCCGGGAGATGGTGCATGGAGCTTTAGGGTGAGCGAGTCTGATCTGTCCGATGCTCCAATTTGTGAAGTTAATTCCGAACGGTCCGTAACATCAGTCCAGGCAATTACTGTCGTGGATATAATGCGAGATTATGGACTCAACAGGATCGACCTTCTCAAGGTGGACATCGAGGGTAGCGAGAAAGAGATATTTGCAAATGCGGATCCGTGGATCGACTGCGTCGACGCGATTTGCATGGAACTGCACGACAGGTTTAAAGCGGGGTGCAGCAGGGCCTTCTTCACGGCGGTTGAGGACTTCCCTATAGAGTTGCGCCGTGGGGAAGACGTGCTGGTTGTAAGAGACCGCTCACGACTAAGTCCGCTTGTCGGGTCCGCCGCAAACTAATCGCTCAGGCTGAGAGCCGTTCGGGAAAATTCCGGGCCCGGCGGTACTGGCGCCAGCTGAACGCGAGCACCCTACGCTGCCGAGATAGGACATGGGCTCCAGATGTCCTCATCCACGTCTCCACCGTAGACGCATCCGTAGACGCCCGGACCATAAGCCGGGAGAGCGCCAGGGGATGGTCCCGGGCGGAACTGAACGCCTCGCCGACGGCGCATGCAGAGTCGAAGCCTGCCTCGCCAACCAACCGGCGTACCCGCGCGCTCCAGTAGCCGTGGGGGTATGCGAAGCTGCGGATGCGGTGCCCAAGCATATCGGCCAGCATGGCGCCGCTGCGCGACAATTCGGCAGCCACCGCACGCTCCGGCAGGAGGTCGAGCTGGCGATGGGTATGGGAGTGCGCACCTATCTCCACGTCGGCTGCTTCCAGCCGTGGGAGATCCGCGCCACGCAGCATGTCAGCAGCGGGCAGAACACACTCGTTGTCCTGGTCGGCAAGTGCGCCCGTAGTTACATAGAGCGTGCTCGGCAGGTTTCGTTCGGCCAGCGCGGGCAAGGCGTTGTGGGCGAAGTCGGCGAACCCGTCGTCCACCGTGATCAGGACCGGTCGCGGCGGAAGGACGGTATTTCCGAACAGGCCATCGACGTATTGGGAGACAGTGAGGGGCTGGCGGCCGCTGGACGTCACCGCGTCCAGATGGGCAGAGAAGGTCGACGGGCTGATCGCGAAAGGAGCTATCCAGCTTGGAGGATCGGCCGAGACGGCGTGGTATAGGAGGACCGGAACCGAGTTCAGCACGGCGTCTTCCCCCATCGGGCAGTTCGGGCGCAACGAGGTACCGGCCGCCGGAGACCAGTCCTACGAGGACCACGATGGGCCATCGGATGCGGCTGATCGCGACGGCTATCGCCGCCAGTATAGCAAAGGTCGTGCCGAGGACAGCCCGCGCAGCCGGACACTGCCCAGAGCGGCGGAATGCCCGAGGCCCGCACGTTGAGGGATGGGATAAGTCCACTAAGCCGCTCACCAGGATTGCTGGAGGATCGAAGCATCGGCATTTGCGGCAGTTGCCCCGAAGTTGTCGGCTGCCTCCCAGTCTTCCCGACCCAGCTCATGGCGCCGATGAGCGAGCGGCTGACGGTCGGCGCGCTCCCCGGGTGCGCCAACGGCTGACGCCGTAGGCAACCGGCCCGAACGCTAGCCCTCGCCGTTCCAGCCGAGTCAGCTGGCGGGGCCAGACGCCTTGGAGATGAGCGTTACGGGGTGAGGAAGTGCGGAAGGCGTAGGCCAGCCCCGCCGGTGCACAGTGTAGGGCCCGGCCGATGGAGGCGGGATAGTTTGCCAAAGCGCTGGCAAGGTAAGCGCCTAGCCCAACTCCGTAGCCATAGGCCTGTCCTGCCAGGGAATCGAGGTCCCGCCGGTGGCAATGCCAGACCAGCGCGCTGGGCTGGTATACCAGGCGGTGCCCGGACGCGATCACCGCGAAGAACGCGGCCAGGTCGTCTCCGCCGCGCGCAAGCGTGCCGGTCCCAATGGCTGGATCGAAGCCGCCTAGTTTACGCAGCGTGTCCCGGTCGAACGACATGTTGGCACCCGAGCCGAGCTGTCCGGCGGTGAAGGGGAAGAGAGGGTCGGCGGGACGGTGGGCGCCCAGATCTAGCACACGCTGATCGAAGCCCTTGCTGAAGTGGCCGTGAGCTTCCAGCAGGACCTGAGCGGGCGTCTGCAGCTCCGCGGGCATGATAAGCCCTGTAACGCAGGCGACATCAGTATCCGCCTGGAACGCCCTGGCGACCTCGGTCAGCCAATGCCGATCCACGATCACGTCATCGTCGGTGAAGGCGACGATGCTCCCCTCGGCCAGCTGGAGCCCGCGGTTGTGCGCGGCAGCCAATCCCCGCCGGTTCTCGCGTGCGTAGCGAATGCGGGGTTCAGCGCTGTGCCGTACGAGCTTTGCAGTGTCATCGGTGGCTGGATCGTTGTCGATGACCACCACCTCGTAATCCGGGTACTCCAGGCGCGCCAGCGAGTCGAGGCAGGCCGAGAGCGAACCGGGGCGCTCTCGGGTTGCAACCACGACGGTGATCGGCGGCGCCGGTACCGGGGCGGCCATGGCCCCAAGCTGGCTGCGGGGCACGATTGCCGGGGATTCTGCCGAAACCTGCAGTTGCGGGGGCAGCCCGCCCGTGCGGTGGCTGGCAGCAGGGGTCGTTCCCAGCGCCGCCCACGCTGCCGCTGCGCACGACTCGGCATCTACCACTCCCCGAGGAGCTTCGACCACAATCGTCGTCACGGGCCGGGCATGTAGGCGCACCAAAACTAGCGCCTGCCGGGCGCTTTGGTAGTCGGCATCAGCGACAGAGATATAGGTCACACTGACCGGATCCGCAAGCTCGATCTCCGCTACCGTGACCGGGGCGACCAATCCGACCGTGGATGATGGCAAAGTCACGCCACTCCCCTACGGTCGGTCGGGCCCGGCCCAATCAGGCTTGACAACTCAGCGCCTGGGCACTCATTTGGGACTCCATTGCTCCTTCACAGGAGTCTTCGGCCCGGTCGACACTGGCACCGGAGCTTCCTGGCGAAAATTGCCGCGCTGACCGGGCTAACATCCCGCGCACCTGCCCGACTGCCGAGTCAAGCCGCTGCGGCAAAGCGTTGGCCTGCGCGCCCTCCGTCCAACGGCGAGCGCGCCGACGCCCCATGACTTCAGTGCGCAGCACGCGGTATCCGACGCGGATCGCGTTCAGGTTGCTCACCCCGTGAGTGCGGCATTGGCCGAGACTGGGAACCACAGCGAAAACGCGCCCTGCTCTGGCAACGTGAAGATGGATCAGGGTTTCCACCTCGAAGCCGCCTGCAGTTGCAAGCGCAAGCCCGTAAGCGAGAGCGGTCGCTTTGCTCCTGCGTGCCTGTGTCACCATGCGCCCCTCCAGACGCAGGCGACTGGGGGCCGGTTGTATCTGGTAGACGGACTTGCCGTCTACCACTCTGACCTCATAGAGGTCAGAAGTCAGCTGGGCGAACACGTCAGGCACGTTGCGCGTTCCGATCAGAGTAGCTATGACCATGCACACCCGTGGCTTAGGCACATTGAACCGAACCTGAACCGCCATGGCTCTCCTCACTGGCTCAAGGCTATGCAAATTGTCGGACCCCAGTGGGTCGGCAGGCAACCCGCAAGGCGAATATGACGCTAAGCGGAAGCGATGGTACAGCACAAGCTTAGTCCACCACATACCGGCCAAACCAGCCGAACACGAGCGAAGGGGTGGCGGCACCCTGCGCCCACCATGCGTGATCGGCCAGCCCGGCCTGTTGACGCCGCACTTGAGAAAGCGCGGAAATCTGCGCCCCGTAAGTGTGCTTGCCAGTGGTGGTGCTAGCGGGGGACCGGCGACGGCATTCGCAGAGTGCACAGCTGCTGCCCGGGCGATGATTCCTGTGTGCGTCGGAGCCATTGTCACTGCGTACTGTACTCGCGTTTCAAAATATATTACAACTATCTCAATACTTTGTCAGCCGATGGATCCCATAGGGGGCATCGGGCGACCGCGTCCCCCCTTTGGGCGGATCAGCGGCTGGGCGCGACGGCATGCTGATGAGCGCCTACGACGGCCGACCCGCACTCACCATCCAGATCCCTGTCCTCGGCCTCGTCGCAGTCGGCGTGCACCAATCCGGAGTTCTCGCCCGATACCGCCCAATGACCAGCGCTGATGCCGGTTGAAAGCGGTCTTCCAACGGAGGTCGGCCTGTCCAGCGTTTGACCAACGGCAGGCCTATCGTCACCGGTGATTCCGGCCCGACGTCCGCTCCCGATGTCTGCGTGGCTCCCCGATGACGCTCGGCTTAGCGGTAAAGGCTGGCTAATCGGCCAACCGTCGAAGATTGCGTCGACCCTTTAGGTACAGCCAAGGTCCAAGCAGCATTCCGCCTAGCTCCCGGGTAATCAGCCCCGATGGCAGTGTCGGATTATCTCGCGTCCGGTTGCCTATTGATACGATGCGGATCGCACCACTAGCGATTCTGGGCAGCAGCTCAAGTCTCGCCCTCGGATTGTGTAGCACAATAGCTGTCAGAGCGGCCGTGCAGCCCGAGCCATAAGCCACCATCTGTTTGGACAGTTCGCTAAGCTCCGCCCGATGGATATGTGAGACGATCGCCGACGGTTCATAAACAAGGCGATGACCAGCGAGAACTGTCCGCATGAACATATCGAGATCTTCGCCACCTCCACACGGAGCACCAGCGCCGAGTGCCTCGTCGAAGCCGCCTAGCTCTTTGAGGGCGCCCCGAGTCATCGCAAAATTGGCGCCCGTGCCGAAGACGCCAGCAGAATAAGGATAGAGTCGCGAATCGTCGCGGTTCTCAGTGAGATCAAAGACTCGCCGCTCACAAACCGTTCCCCATCCCCCACGCCGATCGAAGTAGAGCTGTACTGCGTTGTCGAGCGCGGCGGTCGGAGTAAGCCCGGTCACACATGCCACGTCGTGGGATTGCCCGAAACCGCGTACGATACCATCCAGCCACCATTGATCGACTCTCACGTCATCGTCGGTGAACGCGATGATCTCGGCGGTCGCTTCGGCGACACCGCGGTTGCGCGCGCAAGACAGTCCCGGCCTAGGCTCGCGCACATAGCGAATTCTGGGATCGTGACCAAACTCGGTCAGGACAGCGTTCTTTGTCATCTCCGAGCTAGGTGCATTGTCTACCAATACGATTTCGTATGGCTGATAACGCAGTGCGGTAAGCCCTCGCAGAGTGACTATCGCGCCCTCAGGACGGTCGCGTGTGCAGACGACGACAGTCACGAGCGGATGCTCCCTGACATCATCCACCAGGGTCTCTTCAATCGCGAGGCCTTCGACAGGCAAGATGTCGATGGCGCTCAAACCACGACGTGAGCGCTGCGCATTGATCGTGGATGAGAGCTGCTGCCAGACGTTTCGGGCGATAGAAGCCGCGCCAAGAGCATCAGGAGAGAGAAACACGTATCCGACTGGCATACGCTGCATCCGCACAAGCAGACGAACACCGTTGTAGGCAATCCCGTCCTTGCGCGCGGTCAGGCTCATGTCGTTGATCGGCTCAGTGAGCTCCAGTTCACCTACCAGGATCGGGGCTTTCATCGGTCTCATTTCCTCGTTGGGCTCCTGACTGTGAATCTGGACCGCCACGCAGTCGCCCGCGAGGCCAGGATGGTCAGTTCGCCGTGATGCAGCTCAATGTAAACCAAGAGATATCCTGGCGCAACTCAATGTAACCAAGAAGAATTTCACTCCGTTGTGTGAGAAGTAGCGTATCAGCCGCCTGCCTCGCGTGAGGCACGATCCGGGTAAGCGCCCATCTGCTTCCTGCAGATCTGGGGCATCAAACGTACGCGTACGTGCTCCGGCCCTGTTCACGTATTGGAATCGGACTCAGGAGCCTTTGGTTGGCGGAAGCTCATATATTATTGTGCCGCCCCGATCGGCAATTAGCTTCCAGGCTCGGGAGTGAGCCAGGGAGGTCAGCAGAATTGTGAAGCTGTCGGGCGGAGTCTCTCCGTAGGCCTGGCTGTGCGCAATCATGCTAGGCGAAACCAGTACATAAGCAGGCTGCTTGCCATCCGTGTAGATCTTCGAATTTTGAGCGATCACGTTCGCAATGTCAGGCTTGGCCTGAGTTATGACAGGCGGACCGCCCAAAGTGCCGAAGACAGCTAGTATTGGAAACATATTATACTTTGCAGTGTCCTGAACGGGAGCGTTGTCGATCGCGCAGTACACGGGGCCCACTCGTGCGGTCTGGAGGAAGGATGCGATTGTTTCAACCTCCGTTTTGGACATGGCGTTGAAGCTGTCGTCCCCAAAGAAAGCGGGAAAGAATAGAGCCAGGACAAGCCCGAGGACCAGCGGAACGCGTAGCGCCCCCAAGACAGGTGTGCGTCGGTCGAAGACAATGCTGCTAGCGGCCGAAAGGCGTGACCGGGATCTACTGGCGAGGGCAGCCACCGGCTCGAGTGCCGATGCCGCGAGGGCTGCGGCCCACGGCAGCGAGAAGAGATAGACGCGCAGCACGCCTTCGTTTCCGTAGGCCTGCGCGAACAGAATGCAAGCAGGCGAGAAAGTGAGGACGATCAGGGCAAGATCGGTGCGCCCCGATCGTCGGCGCAGCCAGGCTCCTGCGAGGGCTAGGATCCACATGCCGAGCGAGAGCAGCAGCTCGGCACGCTGGATGAGATGCTGGCTAACTGCCAGGGAAGTAGTGCCCGCGCTCTCTGGCGGAGCGGCGTTACTGAAGAAGCTCCCAATGGAACTCAGCAGGCCATAGTGGCTGTTTACGTATGCCAGGCGCGGCAGCAGATACCCGATCGCGATCGCGAGAAGGGCAATGGGAAGCCAGCGCGGCCGCAGTCGGCCCGCGGCCGCGAGGGCACCAACTTGGAGTACCACGAGGTAGGGAGACAACTCGTGAGTAAAGGATAGGACGAAGTAGATGAGCAAGAGGGCGGCGCAGAACAGGGTGGGACGTGCGGCGGCCGGCGGCAGTTGCCATCGGGACAACAGACTGGCTTGGGTAGTGTTGGCCGTCTCGCCGGGTGGACTTTTCACCGCCGGGGAGTAGAGGAAGTCGTACGAAGCGTCGTCCCGCCCGTCTTTCTGAACGCTGTCCCGGTGGCCCGCAATCCGGATCTTGGATGGATGGAGTTTGAGCCCGGCCTCTTCCATCCGCTGGCCGATCGCCTCCCGGACCATGAGCGCCTGCTGCTCGCTTGTGCAGTGCACCTGAGCTTCATCTAGCTGACGCTCGAATATGACTTCTGGGAAGGTCTGCGTCATCCAGGAATCGAGGGCAGAGTCGAGGAAGAGGTCAGCCAGCACAGATGAGATTGGGAATCCGGGCAGGGTGCCCTGGTCCCGTTCCCGGAGGGAGCCGTCGGTGTGTTGCACCGGCGCCTTCAGCCACCGTTGCACATACAGCACTACCCACTCCAGTTCGGTGCTGGCTTCCATCACCTTGAGCAGCAGGTCATGCCGACAGCGCGCGAAAAACGCTTCCATATTTAGTTCAATTACCCAGCCATCCCGTGTGGCGGTGGCACGCTGGTCGGCGCCGGCACCAGGATGACGATGCATGATCTGGGCCGCCCGGACCTGTAGCCTGCGTGATACCACCATCTGCATGACCTTGTCGCCGATGGTGAGCACTCCGGCCATCGCAGTTCCGCCGCTGCCCGGTTGGGGCACTACCCGCACCGGGGCCGGGGAGCAACTCCCCGAGGACATCCGTTTCCAGATCGTGTCTAGATTGCTCCCCAGGTCCCTTTCGAAATCGTCGATCGTGACACCATCTGTGCCAGGCGGGCCCTTCATGGTCCGGACCTCCCGGTACGCCTCCCAGATCTCCTGCCTGGAAAGAGCCGCCAGGTTCTCTTGCCCCGGCTCCCTCCCTCGGTGCTTGTCAGACCGTCTGGATCCGCCGGTGAGCCGACCATTGTTGCCCACGTAGAGCCAGCGCATCGCTATCGCCATAACTCCCAGCGACAGGAGCGTCCCCAGCCCCTGCGGAGAGTAATAGTCCTGACCGATCCAGTTGCTGCTCGCATACAGCAGGAGCGCCACCCACCGTTGCCGGACCGTCAGCGACAGCGCGTCATAGGCTAGGTAAAGGAGCGGAAGAGCCGCGAGTTCGAACACCAGCTGAGCCCACTTCGCATACCCCAAAGGGCTAGCCACACCAGCGACTTTCCCGAACCAGGCAGCGAGCGCGAAGAAGCCAGGCCAGTTCTGGTAGATGTCAATATGACTGTTCAGCTGACCGTTCGCATTGATGTACTGAACGACCCCGATCGTCTTATAGAACCAGGCGTACCGTCCATAGGAGTACACCAAGGGGGCGGTCCCGTAGAGGATGACCACCAGCGCTACCACATGCAGCGACATCCGCCATCGCGAAGGCCGCGGGCGCGCCAGCTCGACTGCGGCCGACAGGACTAATAGCGCGACTCCGGCGTAGAACACAACTGGGAGCGACGCTGGCAGCCCGTACAGACCCAGATGAGCCACGTCTGTCCGGCTGACCCCAAATGCCCACAACCCAAGGCTCAACGGCAGCAGCACGTCAGCGACATGGAACGCTGCCCGGCCAGGAACTGGCGGATCCGCTGGAGTACTTGGCCTGCGAAGACTAGGTGTGGAGATCACTGCGCCCCTGGGAAGCCGCCTGGCACGGCAGGCGGACCGGTGGCGTGCACTGCGCCTCCGAGCCTGTCATGGTGTTCCCGCCTGCGGCCATACTCCCTGCTGCGACAAAGCCACGTCCGATGACGGGCGCCTGCGGCGTCGCGTTACGGCGATACCCAGCCCGGCGAGGCTCAGCCACGCCTCAGCCTGGAACAGCGCGACCGGGTGCCAGAAGTGAGCCCACAAAGCGACCATGGCGAAGAGCGTCAGGACAGCGAGGCTGAACACGATCGGCATTGCCGCCCCGGACCAGCGCGCCATCCTGGGCCAGTTGGCCACGATCGCCCGCCCGGGGACAAAGAAGGTGAACCCCAGCGTCAGGAGTAGGCGGGGCCACCCTGACTGCCCCACGTCCACAAGCACAATCAGGCCCACAGCCAGGAGACCCGCAAGCAGATCGAGCACTCCGGCTCGCTGCGCCGCAGGATGAAGCGCAAGGTATCGGCTAGCCACTTCTCCAGTGTGGACCAAATTGAGCCTAACGGGAAGCAACTTCCCCGAAAGCACACACCCGGACGCGCCTGGACGATCAAGCGACTCGGGCCTGCGGGCCCGTCGGCGCTGCTCGCCGCCACGCAGAACCGCGCACGTTCAGCGTCGACCCGATCCTGTGGGACTTGCGGAGAGCCGATGTCCTCCACGCCCGCTTACCTAGGGGAAGAACCTTTTATGCACAGCATACTTAACTGCGGCACGCAGTTCAAGACGGACGCGTGCAGGCAGAGATTAGTGCTCAGTTCTTCCTGGCACTTAGGCTGAGCGATACCGACGCATGGTCGCTCACATCAAAAGCGGTCTATTCGGAAGAGAGAGTAACATCTTCTGCCAGTATCCGCGCTCCCCTCTTCGGGCGATCCATGTACTTCCTGGATAACGTCGAATGGCCTTAGTCCGCGTGAGGTGCATCGCCAGAGTGGTCAAGTCATTTTAAGGGCTTGGGGTATATTCCACCACCCAATCAACCGTCATAGTCTCAATCGGCCTGGCCGGCTGCGCCGGGCCTAGGTTCTCGGATTGTAGGTCAAGATCCATATTGATGTTAGGCCATTGCGCTGGAGGGCTTAGCTGGCTTTTATGAATCACGTTGCCCCATTGGTGGCCGTCAATAGTGTAGCTAATAGTAGTTGAGGTCCACTCAACACCGTAGGTATGCCATTGGGTCGCATTATTGTCCAGGGTTGCGTTGACTATACAGCAATCATCGCCATTGGGTCCAGGATGTAGGGTAGTTGAGAAGGCACCGCGGGTGCCGCCGGAGTCTTCAAAGAAATCAATTTCCGGCGGCCATACATTGTTACTACTAGAAGGCCATAGAAGGGCAATGTCAGAAATCTCTAGACCAGGCTCGTAGTCGCCTTTAAGGCGGACCAGATACATGCCGTAGGTCTGAGGATGGCCGTAAAAGTTAACACCGCCAGTGGAGTATGTGTTACTCCTCAGCGGGTCATCGTCAGCCGTTGTGCGAAAATGCAGCTCGCCATCGCTGACAGTAACATTAGCCCGATTCCAATAGCCATCAGAAGTGCCGCCTGGTTGGCCTGAGTAGGCACCCCAGCCAGATGGCAAACTATTGCCATTAAAGTCTTGGCTATATACGAGAGTCCAACCGGGAATGTTGCCAGTCGGGATAGGAACACCTGATGGATCAGTTTTGGGGCTATTGCTCATGAGTGTAGGGCCACTGCTCGAAGGGGCAGCACTGTTCTCCCAGATGGGTGGCGCCAAAGTTGGCTTGGCTAGATTGGGTGCTACGGTGGCGGTGGATTTCTTACTTACTACGTCATGCACCACGGCCAGCACAGTGACGAGCAGCAGTACTGCAACTAGCGCGGCCGTCACTCGAAAAGGCCGAGGGCCCCGGATCCTTGCATGTCTACCAGCAAAGCCACCCTGTGAGCCTCCTGCCAAACCGGTCTTATCTGGTGGTGTAGTAGGTGTAATGGTTGAAGTGGATGTGGGCTCAATGGGCGGAGTAGGTGTCATGTGTGTTTCCAATTTGCGGTACGTGATGTGACGTTGATCAAGATGCCTTTCCCGACAGGGCCTGGACGGGGTTGACTTCGTAGCGCAGGACGAGGCAGATCTGCTGCTGGCGTTTCATTGGCGGTCGCCGTCACTGCGCCCACTTACCCACCTGGATCATGACGGGCGCTAGGGTAGCGTTCGGTGGCCTGATACAAGAACACGGGTTCTGATGGAGCGAACTCGCCAGTTCCACAGAGCACGAACACCAGCGCATCTGTGCGCTCCAGCATCGCTATCGTGATCATGGGGTGGCCAATGATGAGGCTCCGGATCCCGGGAGTATCGATCAAACTCAAATTATGAGTTAACCGCGGAACGGCGACGCTCATGTCCACCTGGCATACCCCCCTGCCGCCGCGGCTTACCGATCACCGAACACAGCGCTCGCGGTCAGCGATCTCGGCGAATGCGATATCTCGAACCTACGGGCTGTCACCACCTACGACGCTGGATCACCCAGGGTCAGCCTAACCGACGCCTGATGCACGTTGGTGGCAATGCCAGCATCCGTCGACGACAGTCTTGCAGGCCTGGCAGAGCATTGCTCCGCGACGTGCCCCTACATTCTTCCTAGCTCGGCCACAACCGGGCGATCTCTACCGCGAAGGCACACGTCCGGTCAGTCGGCGGGCGACCCCCAACAGATCCGTCACCCTGTGGTGAGGCATTATACAACCTCCATCGGTTACGAGATGACGGACTCATCGAACGCATTCGCCACTCCGCTACCAGGTCACCACAACGGTCTGCGTAACGCGATGTTCCTCACCCGGATCCGCGACCAGATCTCGCACTGACTGGCCGAGCTCGCCGAACTGAACCTCGTGGCGCTGCGTAACGCGGCCAGCATCAGCGTGGCTCGTTAGATCATCGTCGGTGTGTGGAGTGGATCTAGCCTCGCGCTTTCGCGAGCGACCTGCGCGAGCTTGATCGTTTAAATGAGAAAAGTGCCTTTCAACTGCAATTCCGGTGAGTTAAGGCGTTTGCGCAGGTGAGGATACTTTTGGGTTGACTTTTATTTTGTAGGTGACCCGGCTGGGCGGCCTTTCTTGTCCTCGTTTCATTGCCGGGAAGTTGTTCTTCGGCTGTTTCCTAACGCGTTCGTACTGGCGGTCGCGGCGGCGGGGCAGGAGGTCGCTCAGGAGGTCGC
>OBLW0100001828.1_pt1 | contig 17778 bp, 19 predicted proteins | sample 1520161 | NCBI WGS metagenome assembly OBLW01 (sample SAMEA3539309, study PRJEB22396) | soil metagenome | biome: tundra; feature: field; material: soil | place: USA | collected 2010-05 | depth 0.15 m | reverse complement strand
CACCGAGATCTACACTCTTTCCCTACACGACGCTCTTCCGATCTACTTCTTTGGCGGGGATTCACACGGATACGACGAAAGTCATGTAGGGCCACGGCGCGCGAGTCGTGGCCCTTTTGTTACAGCGCCAATGGCTCTTACGGCTGCAGCCGCTAGCATCGGATGCCCGCTGAAAGACTGGTGTTGACCACATCTCCCGACTTTGAGATTTCAACATTTAGGATTATTGTGCCCTCGATGCGGGCTTGCAGTGCCAATGGAGGATAGTCGGGAGCGATCTTCTTGATCAGCAGACCTTGCATAACTCCTTGCGAATCATGGACGGGCTCACGGACTACCGATTGGAGAATGAACCCTGGGGCGGCCCGACCTGTGCCCGCAGCAAGGCGGCAGTTGCCATTCCCGGCGACAAACACGGTGAGACTAGCAGCGGATAACTACGTAGAGGGCACGGCACGAAATAAACTCCGCTACTTCCTGCTCGCAGAAAAGCAAACCCTTCTACACTTTCCTCGGCCCAAGCGGGTTGCATAGGCCCGTTGGTACTGTCCCAAACTCAGTACCGGTCCCTTCAGCAGTCTCAGGGCGGGCTCTGCGTCTTGAGTCGCTCGCGATTGAGAGCGACTCCGCTTCCTTAGGATGACAAATCAAATCAAAGGCGACGGACCGGAGTGTCCGTCCCACACAATCAAAGTCCCTCGGTGCAGGGTTGCAGCACGAGAGTACCGTTGTTGACTAAAATCCAGATTTAAGCGTTCTAGCTAATGAGGAGGGCTCATGTACGAAGTGGTGCTGAAGCAGTTTGAAAATCCGGATGAAGTGCGAAGTTTTGAAAAAGGGAAGTTTGAAGTAATTCATGTGGGTGGGATGACGATTGGACGTGCGACGTACGAACCGGGCTGGAAGTGGTCGTTGCATGTGGGGAAGGATGTGGGAGCTCAGAGTTGCATGGTTGAGCATGTCGGGATGGTTGTGTCGGGGCGAGCGACGGCTGCGATGGAGGATGGCCGCGTGATCGAGATGAAAGCTGGCGATGTGTTCTACATCGCGCCCGGACACGACAGTTGGGTGGTGGGCGAAGAGCCTTATGTGTCGCTGCATTTTTTGGGCGCGGAGCAATATGCACAACAGAAAAGGTAAGAGAAAAATCTGCTCACTTGCGTGTGAAACCCGGAGGGGGACGACGTTCAGGCCCTACAGCATTTCTCGTAGTCATTGCATAGCGGCGCTGTAGCGAGTCAGTATTCTAACGTTGCGGGAGCGCGATAAAGCTTTCAGATAGAACAGGAGTCCGGCTTGAACCGAGAAGACGAAAAACCGCCGGTCGTTTGGCAAGCTGTTTGCTGCGCTAGCACAGAGAAGTGACGTCTTAACGTCTCTCGGAGGAATTAATGAAAAGGCAATTTCAGTCCCTGTGGACCCTTGGCACGCTTGCTACGCTGCTAACCCTTGGCGTTTCCCTCAACGCCCAGCAAACTGCGTCACCGACCACGTCGACCGACCCAGCCGCTGCTGCACCGCAATCGCAACCGACTCACCCGACTGACCCGACCGCTCAGCAACCGGCAACGCCGCCGCAGCAGTCGCAATCCAGTCCGACCGCTGACCAGTCCGGACAGCAGCCATCCGATTCACAGGCGCAGCCCAGCCGCACGCCCGATCAGGGAGGACAAGCGGCGCCCGATTCGCAGACGCAGCCCGCGGGTTCTGCCTCCGACTCGCAGACCTTCAGCGGTACCGTTGTGAAGTCTGGTGATAAGTACGTGCTGCAGGACGAGGCCTCTGGAAAGACGTACGACATTGACCATCAGGAGCAACTTAAGCAATACGAAGGCAAGAGAGTTCGCGTGCATGGAACCCTCGATGCAAGCGGGAAGATGATTCACGTGCAGTGAGCCATCTAGAAATCGAACCGGAGGGCCGCGACGCGAATCGCGGCCTTTTTTTGGCTTCTACCTGGTTGAAAAATGCCAGCGCCGATGTGCTTCTGTGGGTCCACTCAAACAAACAGACGATGCCTGCGACCTTACCCGAATTTAATTCGCGGGGGAGACGCGGCTGGAGATGCGTTTTTTTTGCAACGCCGGTTGCGTGGGATTACTCCAAAGGAGAGGAACGTCAATTTTCATCGCTTCGGACGGAAAAGGAAAACATATGCAGAATCACAAGTTCCCAGTGCAACGAAACGAGGCACCCGCCAAAAAGTCTGGCGAATTCCTGATCGGAGGCGATCTTCGGGTCACGCGCCTGGGATTCGGCGCGATGCGAATTACGGGAGATGGAATTTGGGGCGAGCCTGCAGATCGGGCTGAGGCCGTCCGGGTTCTGCGGCGCGCTGTCGAATTGGGAATCAATTTCATCGACACCGCGGACTCCTATGGTCCCGGGGTGAGCGAAGAAATCATAGCCGAGGCGCTGTATCCATATTCAAAGGGGCTGGTGATTGCCACCAAGGGCGGCTTTGACCGGCCTGGTCCCGACGTATGGGTTGAAAATGGAAAGCCAGAACACCTGAAGTCCGCCTGCGAGGGTAGCTTGCGGCGGTTGCGGCTGGATCGGATTGATCTCTATCAGTTGCATCGCATCGATCCGAAGGTTCCGGCTGAAGATCAGCTCGGCACGTTGAAAGACCTGCAAGCGCAGGGAAAAATCAAACACATCGGGCTGTCGGAGGTGAGCGTGCGACAGATTCAGCACGCGCGAACGATAGTTCCGATTGTAAGCGTTCAGAATCGTTACAGCGTCACCGACCGCGGATCGGAAGCTGTTCTGGAGTATTGCGAAAAAGAGAAAATGGGCTTTATTCCGTGGTTCCCGCTGGCGGCCGGTCGTGTCTCCGGCCCTGAGAGCCCTATCAGTCGTATGGCAGCGCGATGGAAAGCTACTCCCTCACAGTTGGCTTTAGCGTGGTTGCTTGCTCGATCTCCCGCCATGCTGCCGATCCCCGGAACGTCCAGGGTCGAGCATCTCGAAGAAAATGTGGCGGCCGCAGAGTTGAAGATTGACGCAAACCAATGGCAGGAACTGGACCGTATGGCGCGTGCCAGCTAGGAAAGAGCAGCTGTCTTCACATAAGGAGATGACTATGCAAATCGGCATGATCGGTCTTGGGAGGATGGGAGCCAACATGGTGCGGCGACTCATCCGCAAGGGTCACAGCTGCGTCGTGTTCAACAGATCACCGCAAGCGGTGAATGAACTCATCAGGGAAAAAGCGATCGGCGCCACTTCGCTTGCAGAGGTCGTGAAGAAACTTGCGAAGCCCCGAGCCATCTGGCTGATGGTGCCGGCGGCGGTTGTCGATGACACCATCGCCGATCTTTCGCCCCATCTAGAGGCGGGGGACATCCTCATCGACGGAGGCAACTCTTATTACATCGATGATCTCCGGCGAGCCAAGCAACTCGCTCCCCAAAAGGTCCACTACGTAGATGTGGGAACCAGCGGAGGAGTGTGGGGCCTGGAGCGAGGTTACTGCATGATGATCGGGGGAGAGAACGAAGTCATTCAGCGGCTTGATCCAATTTTCGCTGCCCTAGCTCCGGGAATAGGCGATATTCCGCGCACGGTTGGCCGCGACAAGATCAACGGTACGGCCGAACAAGGCTACCTGCATTGCGGACCAAATGGCGCGGGCCACTTCGTCAAGATGGTCCACAACGGAATCGAGTACGGCGTCATGGCCGCATACGCAGAGGGCCTCTCTATTCTGCGCAGCGCTAATGTCGGCAAACGAGCAAACGCCGCAGCTGATGCGGAAACTACGCCATTGCGCGACCCCGAGCATTATCAGTACGACATGAATCTGCGAGACATCGCGGAGGTTTGGCGTCGTGGAAGTGTGATTGCCTCGTGGCTGCTGGATCTGACGGCCGGAGCCTTGGTCCAGGATCAGAATCTTTCGAAGTTTGCCGGACATGTATCCGACTCGGGCGAAGGACGTTGGACGATTAAAGCTGCGATCGACGAAGCAGTACCAGCCCCAGTTCTCACCACCGCGCTTTACGAGCGATTCAGTTCCCGGGGCGAGGCTGACTTCGCCAACAAGATCTTATCCGCGATGCGTTATCAATTTGGTGGACACCTGGAGAAAGCCGACGACAAATCCAAAGTAGCCTGAGGGACGCTATTTGCCTCGTTCTCCAATTCCTTGACGGCAGTGATCGTTGTCAACCGTAATTTCTTGGCTGGCTTCCTCAATCCTACGATACGCACGGGAGGCCACCGCCCCGGCCATTTGGAGCAACTCGAGGGGTATTACCCCTCTCCGTTTTTCAGTGAGCGCTCTCTTGTGTATCGTGGGTAATGAGGTATCTGCGATGAGAGCAATTTTCTCCGTACTGGCCTTACTCCTCTGCATTGCTGCGTTTTCGCTGGCACAGGTGGATCCGCGCTGGAAGCCAAACGATCCGGATCGTCCGTTGCCTCCGATAGTTGAGGCTGGAACGGAGAGTACTCAGGATATACCGGGGCGTCCTCCGTCAGATGCGATTGTGCTGTTTGGTGGCAAGGACAAGGATCTTTCCCAGTGGGCGGGCGAAGATGGCCAGCCAGCGAAGTGGAAAGTAGCGAATGGCTACATGGAAGTAGTCCCGCACAGCGGCTTCATTCATACGCGCCGGCCGTTCGGGGACTGCCAATTGCATGCGGAGTTCGCGGAGCCGGTGCCTCCGGTGGGTGCCGATCAGGGACGCGGCAATAGCGGCGTATTTGTGATGGGCCTCTACGAAATCCAGGTGCTGGATTCGTATCAGAACAAAACCTACGCCGACGGACAGGCCTCGGCGGTGTATGGACAATTTCCGCCGCAGGTGAATGCCTCTAGGGCGCCGGGCCAGTGGCAGACGTATGACATCATCTTTCACGGTCCGCGTTTTGACAAAGCTGGCACAGTGCTGCGCCCGGCGCGGGTGACTGTGCTGCACAATGGAGTGTTGGTCCAGGACAACGTGGAGTTGTCGGGCCCCACTGCCCACCACGAGAGGCCTCCCTACAAGCCGGCGCCGGACAAGCTGCCGTTGAGTTTGCAGGATCACGGCAACCCTGTGCGCTTCCGGAATATTTGGATTCGTGAGTTGGGCGAGGGACAGTAAACTATTTCGGACAGGAAATTGCAGCGATCAACCGCATTCGCTTATGTTACCTTCTTATGGTCCATGCGAGGCGGCGTTGGGAGAGCCAATACTTTTGAGGGAGAACGCTTGCGTCACGCTCGAGTCGCTTTATTCGTCGTTCTGTCTTTGCTAATTTTCGCGGGCTTCACGCTAGCCCAGAATCCGCCGGCCGTCGATTCTTCCATTGCACCCCTGCCGCAGGCCAAACAAATCCATCTCAAACACGTTCTGGTGATCAGTCAAACCAAGGGATTTGAGCACGATTCCATTTCGGATGGGATGGCCGCCATTTATAACATGGGTCACGACAGCGGTCTCTGGGATGCCACGCTGCGCACCGACACGGAGCTCATCACGAAGAAGGACTTAGGAAGAAACACGAAGAATCTGAACTACTTCGATGCTCTGATCTTTCTGAGCACCACAGGTGAGCTTGACCTGGACGACAGCCAGAAAAAAGATATGATGTCGTTCATCAAGGACGATGGCAAGGGCTTTGTTGGCGTTCACGCCGCCCTCGACACCAATTACAAATGGCCGGAATATGGCGAAATGATCGGCGGATGGTTCGACCAGCATCCGTGGTCAACGTTCAACGCGCCTATAGTGAATGAAGACCCGAGCTTCCCTGCGGTTCATCACTTTCCAAGAGCGTTCGTTAAGTATGACGAGATCTATCAGCCTAAGGAGTGGTCGCGCGATAAGGTCAACGTCCTGCTCAGTCTCGATCCTGCGAAACTAAACTATACAAACAACCCGCGCGTCCACAGAACGGATCATGATTTCGCCGTAGCCTGGGACAAAATGTACGGCAAAGGGCGCGTCTTTTATTCGACCCTCGGACACACCGAAGAAGCCTGGAATGATCCCGATATCCGCAAGATGTATTTTGAAGCGATCAAGTGGGTGCTGGGCATGACGGAAGGCAGTACGGCTTCTCATCCGCGGCCGCAAAAGTTCGGCGACGAGCACTGAGTGCGGATGATGAACTGCGGAGAAATACTTTACAGGATGAATTCTCTTCGTTCGGTCTTGCATCGGAGTTTACTGCTGGCGGCTTGGTCGCTTCTGAGCCTCGTCGGTTCCGCTGCACAAACATCCACTCATGGCGCGCAAGCTCCGAGCGGAGTCAAGCAAAACGCCACGGGCGCTGCCAAATCGTACCCGCCAGCATTGGTCGAGAGCGGGAGCGCCCTCTTTCGGCAAGATTGTTCCTTTTGTCATGGCCGCGACGCTGGCGGCGGAGAAAGCGGTCCGGACCTAACTCGCTCCAAGGTGGTGACTGCGGACGTGCGTGGAGACAAGATTGGCGCTGTAGTGCGTAATGGACGCCCGGAGAGGGGTATGCCACGCTTTGATCTTTCTGATCGGCAGATTTCCAGCCTGGCGGCCTTCATCCACACCCAACAGAATGCTGTGCCCACGAAAAAGGGTGGGCGTAAAGGAGTGGATGTTTCCGATCTCCAAACCGGAAACGCCGAAGCCGGGAAGAAGTACTTTGACGGCTCCGGGAGGTGCGCGACCTGCCATTCGCCGACCGGCGATCTTGCAGGGATCGCATCGCGTTACCAGGGCCTCGAACTCGAAGAACAAATGTTGTATCCGAAACACGCGAAATCCAGAGTCAGCGTAACCCTTGCTGGCGGTCAAACCATCACCGGCACCCTGGAGTACCTGGACGAATTTACGGTTGGACTCATTGATGCCACGGGTTGGTATCGATCCTGGCGAACCGACGATGTGCAGTACAAGGTCGACGCACCTGTGAATACTCATGTTGAACTGTTCAGTAAGTACACAGATGCCGACATCCACGATCTGATGGCGTATTTGCAGACTCTGCGCTAAGCGGTGAGCTCGGCCTCGCTGTCTTAGGTTTTATAGGTCCATCGACATGAATCTCCTGAAAGCTCCATTTGTTCTTGGCGTTAGCACGCTGATCGTGATTGCATCTTCCAACGTGGTGATGGCGCAGGGAGCGGATGAGCAAATGCTTCTGCACCCGCCGGCCGATAGTTGGCCGGGGTATCACGGCGACTATTCCGGCAGACGTCACAGCTCACTCACCCAGATCACGCCGCAGAACGTGAAAAATCTGAGCCTTGCCTGGGCCTTCCAGACAAATCAGCTCTCCCAGATCAAGTCCTCCCCGCTGCTGGTGGATGGCATTTTGTACTTTACCGTCCCGGAAAACATTTGGGCGGTAGACGCAAGGTCCGGCCACCAGATCTGGCATTACACCTATCCGCGCAGTCAAGGCGAACACATTGGCCATCGCGGCGTTGCAATGTATAAAGGGTATCTTTTCTTTCTGACTCCCGACGCACACCTGGTGTCCCTCAACGCAACAGATGGAACTGTGCGCTGGAAAGTGGAGGTTGCTGATGCCACGAAGGGTTATTGGACAAGCATGGCTCCTCTCATCGTCGGGAACCGCGTGCTCATTGGTGTTTCCGGTGATTTTGATAACCTAACTGGCTATATCAGGTCGATGGATCCGGAGACAGGCGCAACGCAATGGCAGTGGAATTCCACTCCTCCGGCCGGAACTCCGAACCAAACGACTGGGGGAATGACGTGGATGACGGGGACTTACGATCCGGATCTCAATCTCATCTATTGGGGAACCGGGAATCCGACTCCCGTCCTTAAAGGCTCGACGCGGCCTGGCGATGATCTTTACACCTGCAGCATCGTCGCCCTGAGCCCTGATACGGGCAAGCTGGTGTGGTCCTTCCAAGTCTCCCCGCACGATACGCACGATTGGGATGCGGTTGAGACTCCAGTGCTGGTCGACGGAGATTTTCGCGGAGAGCCGAAGAAGATGTTGATGCAGACCTCGCGTAACGGCTACTTCTTTGTTCTTGACCGCACCAACGGGCAGAATCTTTTGACCGTTCCTTTCGGGCCCGTGAACTGGTCGCTGGGAGTCGATAAGCAAGGCCGCCCGATTCCTGATCCCGCCAAAGAACCGGCCCCCGATGGACGCCTGATTGCGCCCGACGAGGGCGGAATGACTAACTACCGTTCCCCCAGCTTCGATAGCAGGAACGGGTTGTTCATCGTCGACTCCCATCCTAGCTACGGCATCTACTTCGCGAAGCCAGCCGATGGCGTCTACGGATGGGCTGGAGCGGATTACGGCGTTTGGGGCAAGGGTGTGATCGAAGCCATCGACTACCAAACCGGCAAGGTTCGTTGGAGCCATGAGCTTGGACCACAGGGATCGGGCGCGGGAGTGCTGACAACGGACTCAGGGCTCACCTTCACCGGCGACGCTCTGGGCAACTTCCTGGTGCTCGATTCGAGCGACGGAAAAACGCTTTGGCACGCGGGTTCAGGCTCGCGCATCGCGAGTTCTCCAATCACGTATGAACTCGACGGTCGGCAATACGTGCTGACCAGCAGCGGTGGGGTGCTGTTCGCGTGGGCACTTCCGCGCACGTAACGGCTTGGCACGGAAAAGAATTTGGCCGGTGGAGCAAATCTGCCCGATCAGGCAGCAGCGTTCGCAGCAGTGGCAAAGTTTGAATCGTCGAAACGAAAGGACTCTCTATGTTTGGCCGACCTATTGTCAAAGGATTCGTGGTGGCTGCTTTGTCATTGGGAGTTTCTGCTGCTGCCGCTCAATCCCTTCCCGAGATGCGCATGACGCCGGCCGAAATCCGCGCCAGCGCGCTCGACAGTAATCAGATTGGGAGTTCTGCCGTTCCCGGGGTACATACGAAGGTCATCTTTGGCGATCCTGCAAAAGCGGGCTTCTACACCATCCTGCTGTTCGTGCCCCCTCACACCACCATCCAGGCGCACTCGCACCGCGACGATCGTGTGGCCACTGTCGTCTCCGGCGAGTGGCACTTTGGCTACGGCAATCATTTCGATGCGAAATTGCTAAAGACATTGCAGCCTGGAAGTGTTTATTCGGAGCCGGGAGGCGACAACCATTTCGCTCAGGCCGATAACGACGCCGTAGTCGTCGAAGTTTCCGGCTATGGTCCAACCGACACGCATTATTTTGAGGCGGCGAACGATCCACGGTCGCGAGAGAAGAAATAGCTACTCTCCCTGATTCGGTTTGTGTCCGAATCGCCCGTGAGTGGAAACAATTGCGGAATTGCTGCGCCGAGAGTCTTTTCACGTCTCTCCGGAATCTGTTATCAGAGAGTGGGAGGAGAATCACTGATGGCGTTGATCCTGACCGCTATTTGCGCGTCAGCGATGTGCGTGTTGATCGCAATTCGGATCAAACGTAGAACAGACCGACGTGAAATGGAGCAGCACAGCATCACTCCGGAGGCACTGCACACGCTGTTAGCGGCAGACAAAGAGGTACTTGTGTTTGATGTGCGCCAGCCACTCGACTTGTTAGCCAATTCTGAGATCATCCCCGGCGCAACGAGGATTCCACCCAAGGAAGTGCTTGAGAACCCGTCGTTGATCCCGAAAGAGAAAGCCTCGATCGTTTACTGTACCTGTCCCAGCGAGAAAACTAGTCGAGAAGTTTTACATCGAGCTCTTGGCCTGCATTTCTTGCGAATCAAGTTCCTCAAAGGTGGATTGGCGGCCTGGAAGGCGCAGGGCTATCCGCTCGAGCCGTACAATAAACCCTTTCACCTCTGACACTGCAATCTGGCTCCCAGCTTGGGGATATTCCCGCTTGAGTTGCCCCGAGAGTCCTCACAACCAAGCCGCTGTTGATTTTGCAGCTCTTACGGCGCGGCTGGAAGCCGTGCCCTTTCAAAACTGCGTGGTGGTCCGAGTTTCTTAGCCGCCTGCTAGTCTAGCCTAGAGAATGGATCGCACGACGCCGCCGTCGACCCGCAGCGCCGCTCCGTTGGTCGCGGAGGAGAGCGGGCTGCAAACAAATGTAACCAGGTTGGCTACTTCGTCGGGTTCTGCCATACGCTTAAGCAGGGAAGTCGGGCGCATGTTCTCGAAGAACTGCTTTTCAACTTCTTGACGCGTAGTTTTCTGGTCGCGGGCGAGTTTTTCCACAAAGTTGTTCGCGCCTTCCGATGCGGTGGGACCAGGCAGCACCGAATTGACGGTCACATTTGTTCCCGCCGTTGTCTCGGCTAGTCCTCGGGCGATGGCGAGTTGAGCGGTTTTAGTCATACCATAGTGAATCATCTCCGTCGGGATCTGGACAGCTGACTCGCTGGAGATAAACACAATGCGACCCCAATTACGTCGCTTCATCCCAGGAAGATAGTGACGACTGAGACGCACGCCGCTCAGTATGTTCACTTCGAAGATGTGCAGCCAATCGGCGTCGGTTATGCTCTCAAAGGGCTTGGTCTCGAATATGCCCAGGTTGTTGACCAGAATGTCGACCTCAGGAAAGCGGTCAATCGTGGCGCGGGTTCCATCAGCGGTTCCGAGATCGGCGGCCCGGCCTTCGAGATTTCCCGAAACGCCAGCTTTATTGAGAGCAGTTAGCGCTTCGTCGACGCGTTTCGTGCTGCGGCCGTTCACGATGACGGACGCGCCCTCTTTCGCCAAGTCCTTTGCGATTGCGAAGCCGATGCCGGCAGTGGAGCCGGTGACAAGTGCGCGTTTTCCTTCCAGTTGCAGGTCCATTTTGTTTTGGATGAAACTTCAGTTGACAGGATTCATGCACTCCCGGTCACAGGAATTCGCAACCGAACGGAAATTTCTGTATCTAAACTTAGTTACATCGTCGAGGCAGCCGGGAAGACTTCGACGTCTGCGAAAAACTGAGACCGATCATGGCCAAACCAATATTGCTTAGTGTGGATGACGATTCCGATGTTCTGCGAGCGATAGAACGCGACCTCCGTTCGCAGTACGGTGCTGAATACCGGGTCATAGGAAGCGATTCGCCAGAGGGCGCGCTGGATCTCCTGAAGCAGTTGAAGGTGCGCAATGACAGCGTGGCGTTGCTGCTTGCCGACCAGCGCATGCCACGCATGGACGGGGTAGAATTTTTGCGACAGGCAACGGGAATCTTCCCCAGTGCGAAGCGGGCATTGCTCACAGCGTATGCCGATACCAACGCCGCGATCAGCGCCATCAATCAGGCCAGCATTAACTATTTTTTCTTGAAACCTTGGGACCCTCCCACGGAGCACCTGTATCCGCAATTAGATGATTTGCTTGACGACTGGCAAGCTTCCTTTCGTCCAACATTCCAGGGGATAAGGTTGCTCGGTACTCGCTGGTCGCCTCGATCATATGAGTTGCGGGACTTCCTGGCGCGCAACCACGTCCCCTATCAGTGGATTGACGTCGAACTTTCGGGCAATGATCCGGAAACCAAACGCCTTTTGGAAGCTCTGGGTCCTGAGGCGGCAAATCTTCCCGTGGTTCTGTTTCCCGACGGCACGAAGCTTCTTGAGAGTGTGCCCGCGGACGTCGCGCAAAAGGTTGGGCTGCGCACGCGCGCCCAAACCAGCTTCTATGATTTGGCGATTGTGGGCGGAGGGCCGGCCGGTTTGGCCGCCGCCGTTTATGGAGCCTCCGAAGGTCTGCACACCGTGATGATTGAGCGGGAAGCGCCCGGCGGTCAGGCTGGAATGAGCTCCCGTATCGAGAACTATCTTGGATTTCCGGCCGGGCTCAGTGGCGGCGATCTGGCCCGGCGTGCGGTGGTGCAAGCGCAGCGTTTTGGAGTGGAAATTCTGTCGCAGGAAGCCGTTGGGGCACGGGCCGAAGGTCCTTACCGAATCATCAAGCTGGCGGATGGAAACGAGATTTCGTGCCACGCGCTGATGATCGCGACTGGAGTGCAGTGGCGGCGACTGGATGCTCCCGGCATCGACAGGTTGCAAGGTGCGGGGATTTACTATGGTGGCGGCGCCACCGAAGCTTTGTCCTGTAAGGGTGAGATCGTTTATGTGGTGGGCGGTGCGAACTCGGCAGGTCAAGCAGCAATGAACTTCGCGAGATATGCAGAACGCGTCATTATTCTTGTGCGCGGCGAATCGCTTTCCAGCACCATGTCACAATACTTGATCGACCAGGTTCAAGAGACGCCTAACATTCAGGTGTGGACACATGCCAGCGTGTCCGAGGCACATGGCGAAACCCATCTGGAAGAGATTTCTGTGCTTTGTTCCGATACCGACAAGATTGAGTGTGTGCCTGCGAGTGCGATGTTTATCTTCATTGGAGCCTTACCGCGGACGGATTGGCTGGCGAACATCGTCGAACGCGACGAGCGCGGTTTCCTGTTGACTGGTCCTGATCTTCTACGGGACGGACAACGCCCGAAGGGATGGGGCCTCGATCGCGATCCGTTCTTGCTCGAGACTAATGTTCCCGGCATTTTTGCTGTAGGCGATGTGCGTCACGGTTCTATAAAGCGAGTGGCTTCTGGAGTTGGTGAAGGATCGGTGGCGGTTCAATTCATCCATCAGTATTTGAGCAAGGTGTAAATGGTCGAAAAATCCGAACTACTTCGCGTTCCTGTATTTGCTGATTTGCCAGACGATCAGATCGCCTGGTTCATCAGCCAATCGCAAGAAATGACTCTCAAGGCGGGTGATGTCTACTCTCGCCAGGGCGATCCCGCGGATTTCATGTATGTGATTCTTGAAGGCCACCTTCAAGGACGCGGCGAACTTGCGGGCGACATCATTACCTTTACTTTGGACCCTGGCGACGTTACCGGTGTGCTGCCGTTTTCGAGGATGAAGCAATTTACCGTGAGCCAACGCGCGGAGACTGACGGCCGCGCCCTACGATTTCCTGCCTCGCTCTTTCCGGACCTTGTCCAGAAGATGCCTGAACTCACCAAGCGCCTCGTGGGCTTGATGTCGGACCGGATCCGTGAAGTCACGCGACTTGAACAACAGCGAGACCGGTTGGCTTCTTTGGGAAAGCTTTCGGCAGGGCTGGCGCATGAACTTAACAATCCAGCTTCCGCTGCGAAGCGCGCCGCCAGTCAACTGCGCGACATTCTAAAGAAAATCAGGGATGCGAGTCTTGAGCTGGGCAGGCAAGATCTCTCGTCGGCCCAGAAACTGGAAATTGAAAAACTGGAAGCTTCGTTTACACAACAGGAGGTGGTCCCCCCGGACGCACTGACCATCAGCGACCTGGAAGAGCAGATCGATTCTTTGTTGCGCAGTCATGGACAGAACGACTTGTGGTTACTGGCGGCCGGGCTTGCGCGACGAAACATCAAGCCGGAAGTGGTCGAATCGTTATTCGCGAACCTCGATGGGGACACGGCTCGGGCCGCTTTGGTCAGGATCGCCGCTTCGGTGGAGGTCGCGAGTCTGTTACACGAAATCGAGAGCAGCACCTCGCGGATATCGGATTTGGTCGGCGCAATCAAGGAATACACCTACATGGACCAGTCGCCGGTCCAAAACGTTGATGTTGTAAAGAGCCTCGAAACCACGCTTACGATCTTGAATCACAAGCTGAAAAAAGGTGTGGTAGTGCAGCGCGATTACCAACGCGTTCCCCTTCTCGTAAATTCGTTTGGAAGCGAGCTAAATCAGGTGTGGACCAACATTATCGATAACGCGATTGACGCGATGCGCGGAAAAGGGGAGCTTCGCATCCGAACTTATCGCGACGACGGTTGCGTGGTAGTTGATATTGGCGATAACGGTCCAGGAATTCCAAGCGAGGTGGAACCCCACATCTTTGAGCCTTTCTTCACAACCAAAGGAGTTGGGGAAGGCACGGGCCTCGGCCTAGACACTGTCCAACGAATTGTAAGAAAGCACCGGGGAAACATTCAGGTCAGTTCCAAACCCGGTGACACACGTTTTAAAGTCTGGCTGCCCTTAGTGGAGTCCCCGTCGTAGTGTGCTTCGGAAGTCGCATAATCTGGTCGTGAATGGTTCGGCAGGGCAACCAAAAGTAAACTGAAGTTTACCCAACCGGAGGAGCGAGATGAATGTTTGAAAGTATTCTCTGCGAAGTGACGGAATACGAGCCGGATGTTCTTGAGCCCTTGATTGGGCTGGCGGTCGAAATTGCCCGCGAGGGTCGAGAGGGAAGGCGGGTTGGCACGCTATTCACTCTGGGTGATGAGAAAGCCGTGCTCGCCAGATCCAGACCGTTGATTCTGGATCCGTTGTTAGGGCATCCTGAGTCTTCACGCCATGTCACCAATCTCAATCTTCGCGGAACCATTAAGGAGTTGGCGCAGCTCGATGGTGGGTTCGTGGTGAGTCACGACGGAATCGTCCTGTCCGCGTGCCGCTACCTCGACGCGGTGGCCGCACAAGTGGATGTTCCGCTCGGACTCGGCAGTCGTCACATTGCCGCCGCCAACATGAGCGCTGTGACCAAAGCCGTTGGCATTGTGGTTTCTGAGAGTTCGGTGGTGCGGCTCTTCTGCCATGGACATCTGGTCGGAGAAATCATTCCCGAGCTTTGGATGATGGATCACGCCCACCTTCGTGGTACGGTAAAGAGGGAGCAAGTCGGCGAGCTTACGGTGCTGACGTCAAGTTCGCGACACACCTCCCCGGCGGAGTAAGGGCGACCAGCCACTGACCACTGAAATACGGAACGAACCATGACAACGCTGCAGGAATTCAGATGTGAAGTCTGTGGAATCGTGACCAATACACCCATGCACTGGTTCGTGATTCGATGTGGGGATTCCGAGCTTACTGTGCACCGATGGAGTTCCGAGGCTGCCACAGCGGCCGGTGCCCGGCATTACTGCGGCGAAGCCCATGCCGAGATATACATCAGCCGCTGGTTTGACTCAGTGTGTGCACCGCCGAAGCCAACTTTCAAGTAGTGCCTCGCCGTTTATCGACTCGTTGCAACTCCTCGCAGGCTCGGACCGCCAGCCGCAGGCCTGACTCCACTGCATCACCGAAGTGTAAACCAGCACGTATTGGCGAATTCCAAACGGGGCCACCGCGGTAATGCCCAAATCCCTTCAACTTTCCAGTGAAACGTCATTCCGGCGCCGGAGTCTATCTGGAATGATCCCTGAGTGATCAATATTTCTTGGGGTTGGGATGTCGATTTGAACACTTGCCATTCGATCTACCAATGAAGGCACACGAATGAAATACGTGCTGCTGACATGCGCCGATGAGCAAGCCTACCGGGCAAAGCGGCTTTGTTTCAGTCGCGGCGCAAGACGAATTCGGGACGTAACTAAATCAAAGGGAGAATCCACAATGATGACTATCACAATGGAACAGAGCAGCGGCAAGGCGCGCTCGAACAGACCGATCCCGACGTACGCACTCTGGATCGTTCAAGGATTACTCACGTTACTTTTTCTGTTCACTGGTGGAATGAAGCTGATCGTGCCACTCGATGTACTGATGAAGCAGATGCCGATCCCGCTGCCGGGGCTATTCGTGCGGTTCCTCGGCGCGGTCGAGGTGCTGGGTGCGATCGGCCTGATCCTTCCCGGACTCCTGCGCATCCGAATGGTCCTTACGCCTCTGGCCGCCTGCGGACTGTTTGTCATCATAATTGGCGCCACCGTGTATACGCTGGCTGGTGGTGGGGGCGCAGGAGCACTGCTGCCTCTGGTGGTAGGACTCTTATTGGCCTTCATTGCGTTCGGGCGTTGGTCTCGCCTCTCGGCAGTCTGAGCAGCAGCAGATGGGACTGAAAGATTTGTGCCACTAAAAAAGGGAGGAGAACCATATGCAAAAAATCACGCCGTTCCTGTGGTTCGATGGCCACGTCGAAGAAGCGATGAATTTCTACGTTTCTCTCTTCAAAAACTCAAAGGTCGGAAGGGTTACTCGATATGGAGAGGCAGGCCCCGGACCGAAGGGGACTGTCCGCCACATTCCAGCTCGATAGGCAAGAATTCTACGCACTCAACGGCGGCCCGATATTCAGCTTCACGCCGGCCATCTCCTTCTTCGTAAACTGCGAGACACAGCAAGAGGTTGACGAACTGTGGGAGAAACTCTCCGCAGGCGGAGAAAAATCAAGGTGCGGCTGGCTGAAAGACAAATATGGTCTGTCGTGGCAAATCATTCCCTCAGTTTTAGGCAAGATGCTGCAGGATAAAGATGCCGGGAAAGCAAAGAGGGTCATGAATGCAATGCTGCAAATGGGCAAAATCGAGATAAACCGTTTGCAGGAGGCATACGAGCAAGAATCAAGAATAAAGAGCGGCAGATTCCTCGGCGACTGAGCCAAGTGATGTTGCGTGTCAACGCAGGCGCAACAAAAATTGTTTTACCTGCCCGGCCGGGCGGTAACCAGTCGACAAAAAAAGGCGCGCCTGGATTCGCGAGGAAATCCAGGCGCGCTTAGCCGTCGTGCAAGGCCAGGTTAAACAGCTTCCCCCGGTAGCCTTAGTTCACTGTCCAGACCTCCAAGGAGGACGTGTTGTCGTCGACTGCTGCGAAGGTGATCTTGCCGCTGACCGTCCCGAACGCGAGGCCGAAAGAGCCACCCAGATTCGGGTCGACAGAGCGCTCGGCCACAAACACGCCACCGCGAGTGAACTCGACGAGTTCGCTAGGCTGTCCCGCTACCGCGTTGATGACGTCGTTGTTGCTGCAAATCAGGTTGCCGTTCGGCGCGAGCGTCAAAGCCAATGCTCCGTGCAAATGCAGATTGTCGCTGTAGATACGGAATCCTCTCAGACCGTTTTGCGCCACCTGAGTAGCATCGGGCATGGCATAGATCGCATTATCGTCTGCGGACGCAACGTATAATGTATCGCGATTAGCATCGTATGCCAGTCCTGTGGGACCTACTTCCAAAGCAGCCGGATCTCCACGATGCGTATAGTTGGAAGAGATTTGGGTCGCACTCAATACCGACACTGCTCCGTGATTGAGACCGAGAACCAGACGCTCAATCGAGCCGCTGAGAACGTTCGATATAAACACAGTGGCCCTCGAGCCCTGATCGAAGACGGTGAAGTCCCAGGGACCGTTGATTTCCTGTTTGTTCGCGTAGGTCCAAACAACCAGGCCCTGAGGATTAATCGCAATGAGGGAGCCGGGTTTTACGGTGTTGGAGGTTCCGTCTGTGGTTGGCATGTTTCCAACCAGCACGAAACCAGCCTTTAACACCGCCAGCCCCGTGCTCAGCCCCGAGCCTGCGGGAGCGTGGAAGAACAAGGTCTGTTGGCCGGCGCGAAAGTCTACGATGGTGGTTCCGGTGCCCTGAAGATTCTGGTTGTTGTTGTAGTTGGAGACCAGGATATCGCCGGCGTCGAGCAGCCCGCCAGTAGGGAAGCTGGGAGGCACAAACGCCACTCCGTAGGGATTTACGTCGCCGTTAGTGGGTACGGTCGAAAGAACCTGTGGAGTTCCCAGCGAATTCAAGATAGAGCTCGCCGGAGCTTGCGCGTTCGAGTTTACAGCGGTGAAAGCAACGATCAGGCCGAGCAGGAACATCCAGGTTCGGCAAAATGCGCTTTTCGAGGTCTGGTTGCAGGTGTTCGCACGCCTGTAGACCGCGCCATTGATAAGATCGGTTTTCATTTTCGTACTCCTTGATTGGGTCGCGCACATGGCGCTTTGATTTCGCGGGTAAATTCTTCCGCCACTGATAAAGGCGACGTTCAACGTAGATTTCCCTCACCAATCAGAAAAATATCTGTAGGGGCGCATCAGGCGGCGGGAGCGTCGCCCACCAAGCTCGGTCATTTCCGGTTTTGTAACAAGGATCTGCTGCGGGTGTCGGTAGCAAGTTAAAATGTCCGCTTTTTGTAGCAAGTGAAATGTCCGGTTTC
>OBLW0100001826.1_pt1 | contig 17781 bp, 13 predicted proteins | sample 1520161 | NCBI WGS metagenome assembly OBLW01 (sample SAMEA3539309, study PRJEB22396) | soil metagenome | biome: tundra; feature: field; material: soil | place: USA | collected 2010-05 | depth 0.15 m | reverse complement strand
AGATGCCTAAGTGACTGGAGTTCAGACGTGTGCTCTTCCGATCTATGCGCCCGGAGACGTGTACGTAGGCGGTGTCGATATCGGGGAAGGCCATGCCGCGCGGCCACACCAGTTGAGCCACGTAAACTTCGATACTGGCCAGGATGCCGGTGATGAAGCAGGTGAGCACGATTGCGCGGGGAACGCTGCGGCCGGGGTCTTTGGCTTCGTCGGTCAGCGTGGAGATGCCGTCAAATCCGATGTAGGTGAGAACGGCAATCGAGGTGCCGCGCAGAAGGCCGCTCGAGTTGAACGTGGAGCGATCGTAGAAAGGCTGCAAGAAGAATGCCGCGCCCGGATGAGAAAGGTGGAGCAGCCAGTTGACCGCAGCTACCAGCACAAGAACGATAACGATTCCCAACGCAGCGGCCATGCCTGCGTTGATGCGCGCCGATGTTTCGACGCCATTGCAGTTGAGGATGGTGAAGAACGCGGCGAAGAAGACAGCCCATGCGACATAGGGAATGCCGGGCAGGAAGTTCATGGCCGCCCGGCCACACCAGATGGTGCAGATCAGCGGGTTCAATACGTAATCCATCACAAGGCACCAGCCGGTGATGTAGCCAAGGCTGGTATGAATTTCCTTGCCCACATAGAGAAACGCCGAACCGCCGTGCGGATACGCGCGCGCCATGCGACCATAGCTGATCGAAGTGAGAAGCATGGCCACCATGGCGAGGAGGATCGCGGTGACCACGTGGCCGCGCGACTCCTTGTAGATGACGCCGAAGACCGGCATGGGCGCGGTGGGCTGGATCAGAATGATGCCGTAGAGAACGAGGTCCCAAAAGCTCAGCGTGCGCTTGAGGCTGATCTTCGCCGGCCGTGTGCTTTCGGATGTCCCTGCCATCGGTGTCCTTAGCGTACTGCAAGGGCGGTTGTGGGTATAAGGGTAACTGGGGCTGCGTTCCAGCCTTCGATTTGAATCGTCGGTGTGCCGGTTTCGTCCTGTGGCAGCAGCGCGGTCAGAGTGGTGGATTCGCCGGGAGGGAGTTCAATCCAGTTATCTGACCAGAAGACAGGCGCGATCAGTCCTCCGGATGCTGTCCGCGCAGTAGCGTGGAGTTGAAAGGCCAGCACAGCGGAGTGGTTGTCGAGATGCACGCGGATCTCGCGACCCTTCGGGGTTGTCTCAATCTCCGCGCTGGAAGCGACCTGGGCGGGCGGCAGAGTGGTAAGGGCTGCAAGGTCGACGGGGCGCGCAGCAGGCGTGTGCGTGTAGTCGGTTCGCTCCCAATCAAACGTAGTGAGCGTGGTGGGTATCCAGTAGAAGTTGCGGCTGACCACGCGGCCCGCAGCATCCGTCAACGACAAATCAATGAAAAGAATCCGGTCCGTTCCGGAGTAGAAGCTATCGGGTATGTCGAATACCCTCTGCGCACTGTCGGGTCCTGCAACGACCGGCGCGTCCACGCTGTACAGGTCCTTCCATGCCAGGTTGTGTACATGGAGACTGGCATGCAGCCCCGCAACCGGTTGATAGGTGCTGTTGACGACCACGATCGACCGATCGTCGTAAGAATACTGAATGTGCAGCGGCTCACAGGCCTTTTTGGTCGCGAAGTATCCGGCGCCCGCGTCGAGATAGTAGTCATACAAATGCCAGATCATGGAGGGCCACGCATTATTGAGCATCCATTGAATGACGCCGGTCGAGACGTATTTGTTTTTGCTGTAGGCCTCAAACATGGCGCGCTCAGAGTCATACTCCATGGTCTGCGCCATACGCTCGTAGTCAGCGGCCGAATTGGGCTTGGCATACACGGCATTCATGGCTTCGTCGAAGACGGTGAGTTTTACGAATTCGCCACCGCCGTAATGCAGACTCCAAATGGGCGAGGCCGGCCATGCTTTGGGATCAGGCAGAAATTTTTCGCGGCTCGCGAGCGACGGAATGGCCGGGCCCGGGCTGGTTTCAGTATTGAACCCGAACGCTCCGCCATAGTGGATGCCGTAATACCAGTAACTGGGGTCGACATAATCGTAGGGACCGGTCATCTTGACGCCGCTATCGCCGGTGACCGTCGTGGGGGTGGAGGTAGCGGACGAGAGGATGGGGTTGGGCCAGTGCGTTTCCGATTCGACTTTCAGATAAGCGGTCTCGACGTCGGCGGGTGGGGGATTATCGCTGCCGTTGAGCCAGACAAGGAGGCTGGCATGCTGGCGCAGGCGCAACATCTGCGCGCGCAGTGACGCTGTGGCAATGGTGTGATCCTCGGGCGTCCAATTCTTCCAGTGCTCCCAGTGGTCGCAGCAGCACCAGCCGAGCATGACGAGGATGCCCTGTTGGTCGGTGAGATGAAAGAAGTCTTCGGTTTCGAGTTTGCCTTCGAGCCGGATGGTGTTCAGGTTCATATCGCGCACCATTCGGATCTGGTCGCGGAGCCGAGCTTCATTAGAGCGCAACAGCATATCCTGCGACCAGCCTGCGCCGCGAATGAGGATCGGCTTGCCATTCACACGAAACAGGCGGTTGCCGGTGGTGGTCAGTTCTGAAGTGATCTCGCGAATTCCGAAGTCGATGCTCTGTTCATCCGTTACGCGGCCTTGATCGGTGAACTTCAACGTGAGGCGTTCAAGATGCGGCTCGCCCATCTGGTAGGGCCACCAGAGCTTGGGGTTGTGAATGTGCAGGGCGGGAAACTGCTCGGGCGAAAAGACGATGGTGCGATCTTCATGCGCGGCCAGTTCAACCGGCTGTTCAATCGCGGCTCCAGCAGCTGAACCGGAGACCACGCCTTTTATCGGGTGATCCGCGGCGTTGTGCAATTCGGCATATACGGTGAGGTCAGCGGTGTTGAGAGTGTCGTCGGCAAAGTGCGTGACGGCTAGGGGCGAGCGCAATGTGACCGGGCCGGTTGCCACCAGGTTGACCGCTCCCCAAAGGCCCATGTCTTTATCGGGAGGGCAGGGATTCCAGTCGACCCAGTTGATGCCAAGGTCTTTGTCGGTGGGCGCGAAGGTCTCGACCGCGAGTACGTTTGCCTTGCCGGGTTTGAGCGCATCCGTCACATCGAAGTCGTAGGTGCGATAGGCGCCGGCCACTGCCTGCTCATCGGCAATCTTGTGTCCATTGACCCAGATATCGGCGCGATAATTGATGCCCCCAAAGTGCAGCCAGAAGCGCCCGCCCGGCGTGGCGGCGACGGGCGCCGTGAACTCCGTGCGATACCACCAGCCGCAGTGATACGGACTGTCAGGCGCCATAGGGATGTTGGAAAACAACTGACCGATGGGATAGGTGGTGCCGGGAATCTTGCGCAGGTTGTCGCCAAAGTAGGGATCGGGAACGACTCCCGCGGTCGCTTGCGCGGCTAGCACGGTGCTGGGCACCGAGGTCTTGAGCCAACCCTCTGCGGCGAATCCATCAACAGCGATTGCGGCGCCATCAGCCTGGAGCTTGCAGGCCGACTGCAGGCGCCAGCCATCGCGAAGAGGCGTTATGGTCTCAGCCCGGAGAGCGAGCGGCAGGAGAAGAAAGACGACGAGGGAAAGCGCGAATTTTCTGATTAACACCAAAACCTCCGAAATTCTCTACCGCAGTCACGTGCAATCATCGGGCCGCACCGGCGCCGGTTTTCCGTTTTGGCGGAGCGCTTGTGGACATTCGAATGACCAGTTGCGGCACCGCCTTGTGCAATTGGGGCTTCATGCTAACGCCGCGTTCTCGAGCATCGAGGGCTTGCAGAGCCCACTTCACCGCCTGCAATCCCATCTCTTTCATCGGCTGGCGGATGGTGGTGATGCCCGGTGTGGATACCTCGGCAGGCAAGACGTCGTCGAAGCCGAGCACAGAACAATCCTGAGGAACGCGCAGACCCGCCTCGGTGAGCCCGCGAACAACACCGAGGGCGGTGAGATCGTCGAAGGCAATGACGGCGGTGAACGGGCAGCCTGACTGAAGCATCTGTTTTGACAAACGCAGTCCGCCTTCAAAGCCGGAGATTGCGTCCACCAGGCTCGGCAACTGAAAGACCAGGCGCGAATCGAACTGAATGCCAGCTTCGGCCGCGGCGCGCTGCACACCGGCCCAGCGCGGCTCGGTATCGAAAAGCTCTTCCGGGCCGCGAATGACGGCGATCCTCCGGTGTCCGAGTTTACAGAGATGGCGCATCGCCAGCGCGCCTCCCTCTTCGTTGTCGACAAAGACCGAGCTGATTCTGCGGCCGGTCAGATCCCGGCCCACAATGATGATCGGGACGTGGTTTTTCTCGATATCGGCCATCAGGTTGGTTTCCTCGAAGATCCAGCTCGCAATGACGATGACGCATTCAGCGCGCCGCTCCAGGATCATCTTCAAATAGCTGTCAAAGAGCTTGCGCTGTGTCTGCGCATCCATCAGGAGAGGTAAATAGTTGGCGGGAAGCCCCAACTGGATTCCTCGCACAATGGGAGTGCAGAAAGGATCGGTGAGGTCGTAAGCCAGAACGCCCACGGTCTGGCTGCGGCGGCGACGGAGAGAGCGCGCGAATGCGTCAGGATGATATCCAAGCTGGCGCGCCATAGCCCGGATCTGGTCGCGGGTGGCGGCCGCGACATTTTGCGAGAGCGGCGCTTCGCTCAACACAATGGAGACGGTCGAGACGGAGAATCCACAGGCGTGGGCAATGTCGAGCAACGTGACATGGCCGGACTTTCGCTGGGCCATTATTCTCCTCCCCCGCCGTCGTGTCGCCTGCCTTTTGGGTGCAAGGCATTCGCGCGGTTATTGGAGCGAAGCAATCCCGGGAGCGACCGCGCCAACGCTGCGAATCGCCATCGCCGGAAAAGAACGGCTCAAGGGGAAACCCGCTGATTTTTCCCTTGACACGTGAAAAGTTTGCTCCTACATTCGATTTCTAATATTCAAACGTTTGAATGTCAACATTCATTTAGGGAGAGGCCATGAAAACCGAAAATGCAGGCACCACGAAGGTGCGCAAAATTCTCTGCGTTTCGCTTCTTTGGTTCGGCGCATGCGCAACCGCAATTGCACAGGCAGGAAGCGGCGGCATCAGCGGTTTGATCTCCGACCCAACGGGAGCCATCATCCCCGGAGCCAAAGTGATTGCGCAAAACAATGCAACGGGAGTGAAAATCTCCACCGTCTCGACTGCGGCAGGCTTGTATTCATTTATCTCGCTCTCCCCCGGCATCTACGAGGTGACCACCAGCGAGACGGGATTTGAAAAGGCGGTTCGAACGAATGTGGTAGTCACGGTGGACCAGGGAACCATCGTCAATATCACGCTGACCATCGGCAGCATCACGCAGGTGGTCTCGGTGAACGAATCCAGTTCCCTTGTCGACACCAGCAACTCGACGGTTGGCCAACTGATCTCCGCAGAGACCATCGACCGCGTTCCTTTACTTACCCGGAATGTGTATGACCTGGTGCAGTTGAGCGCCGGCGTCACTCCCGCCAATGGGTCGCCCAACTCCTCCAGTTCCGAGGCCATCATCAACATCTCATCCGGTCGTCCGGGGGTCGATGTTTCGTCCTACACCATCAACGGCGCCATTATCGGCTCGGTCTATTACATGCTGGACGGCAGCCCGCTCGGAATCGCCGAAAACAATGCAGCCGCGATTATCCCGGCCATGGAGATTCCCGAAGACGGCGTAGAGGAGTACCGGGTGGAGACCCAAAACACTCCGGTCTCCTATCAGAGCGGCGGAGCAGGCGTGATCAGCCTGGTCAGCAAATCCGGCGCTAACCAGTTTCATGGCGATGCCTTCGGGGTTTTCCGGCCGGACGTTCTTGCCGCCAACGACTACTTCAACAAGCGAAGCCAGTTGTTGAATGGGCTGCCGAACGAGTCACCCTCGTTTCACCGTTACCAGGAGGGCGGCTCGATCAGCGGCCCGATCCTTCACAAGAAGCTTTTCTTCTTTGGCGACTACGAGGCGACCCAGCAGCAAATGTTCGACGGTTCAAACACCTTTACCGTTCCCACCACAGCGGAGCGCACCGGCGACTTTTCGAACATGGGTTTCGCCATCTACGATCCGACCCTGCCCGATAACCCCGATGGCACGCGGCAGCCGGTAGCAGGAAACATCATTGCCAACCCGAATCCGACTGCGCTGAAGTTTCTATCGGAATTCCCCAAGTGCAATTTTCCCAGCGCCTCGACCTGCGATTCGGCCACCACCGATGCCGTGCCCAACCTTTATGTTCCCGGGCTCGATCCCACGACCCAGCAGAAATTCGACATTCGCATCGACTATGACGGGAGCGAGAAGCAGCGTATCTTTGGCCGCTTCTCATTCGACCGCCTCTTCACCTCTGGCGTCAACGCCTTCAATAACCCGTGGGACCTGAACTACGCGCAGAACATCACCAACGGACGCAATTTCATCATCGGCGACGACTACACCATCAACCCCACAACGGTCTTGCAACTGCGCTACTCCTTCACGCGCCACTATGAAAATCAGGGCGGCGATCCCGGCCAGAGCACAATCGACAGCCTGGCGACGCTGGGGTTCGTGACGCCGACGGCGGCCGATGAGGTGTACAAGACGCTTCCGTATGTGAATTTCGATGATCTCGGCAGCAGCATCCCCGACGGCATCGGCGGCACTGCGAACTACAACACGTTTATCTTCGCCAGCGAGAACAGCGACGCCGACGTGACGCTGACCAAGGTGCTGGGCAAGCACGAACTGAGCGCGGGCTTTGAATACATGAAGCGATTCTTGAACGCCGGTCAGCCACCCGCGCCCTCAGGGGCTTATGCCTTTGACGTTTCTGCTTCGGATCAAAGCACGGCCAACGGCGGCGGGGGCAGCGATTTCGCTTCATTTCTGATGGGCATGGGCGAGCAGCCGGGATCTGAAGGCAACGACGCTCCGAATTTTACGAAAGACCTCTTTGTCGCTGAAGCGAGCCCGTATTACGCGGCCTTCATCCAGGACACCTACCATCCGAACCACGCGCTGACCATCACCGCGGGAGTTCGCTGGGACATCTTCGGCGGCAGAACAGAACGCCATAACCGCCTTGAATATTTCAATCCGACTGCCACGAATACGCTCGGTGGAGTGCAGTACACCGGGGCCGAGGAGTACGTCGGTAGCGGCAATCGCTCTCCTTTTACGACGAACCTGAAAAACTTTGGCCCTCGGCTGGGATTTGCGTGGCAGCCTGTGAACAAGCTGGTGCTGCGGGGCGGCGGCGGTTTCTACTTTGGTCCGAGCGCAGAGATGGTGGGCAGTGCCAACCTGGACAGCGACGGATACACCTCGCAAACATTCTGGGATGGAACGTGTTACAACGCTGACGGCAACACCGTCTTTAATGGATCGTCGGGATGCAGCGCCCAGGTGGGCCCGGGCGATGCCGAGGTTTTCACGGGCCCCTATTCTGTGACCGATCCATTTCCCCAGGGGGTTGTGCCGCTGATCAGTTCGCCGACCGGGCTGGGAAACAACCTTGGCAACACGCTGAGCACGATGCTGCACTCGCAGCGCACCGAGGAGACGTATAACTTCAACTTCGGCGTTGAGTACCAATTCCCGCATGAGTTCGTTTTAAGCGCCGGATACGTGGGCAGCAGGGGTCTTTTTTTGCCTCTGGGCGTTTTGGATTTGAACCAGCTGCCGTTGGGAGTCATCGCGTCAAATGGGGCCTCGTTGTGCGTCGATACTTCCGATCCCAATTGCGTGATGGTGCCAAACACCTGGGCGGGAATCCAGCCAAGCACGAATGCCAACTCCGGGTCGGGCACGGTTCCGTTGTGGGTGAGCCTGCAGCAGTATCCGCAATTTGGAAATGGCAATTTCGGCTCGGGCAATGGAGTGAATACAAACGGCTATCCTGGCGGCGACTCCGAGTACAGTTCGCTGCAGACCAAGGTGCAGAAGCGCCTGACGAGCCATTTCACCACGCTGGCCTCGTTTACCTGGGGCAAGATCATGACCGACGACGGGAATCCGCCGCTCGGGTTCGTTGGTTCACACACCGGGGCGCCGCAGGATGGGAAAAACATGAACCTGGAGCACTCCATCAGCCCGCAGGATGTAAAGTATCAATTCACATGGCAGGCCTCCTACGACCTGCCCGCGGGCCGAGGCAGGGCTCTCAATCTGAGCGGCGCGGCAGATGCGGTTCTCGGCGGATGGACGGTCGACGGTGTCTTCTACATGAGCAGCGGCATTCCCATCGCTTCGCCGACGGTGAACGCGCCGATTTCCTACTTCAATCAGCGCCCCAATTTGAACTGCGATCCGAGCAAAGGAGCACCGCACACAGCGGAGCAGTGGTTCGCGCCCAACTGCTTCTCGCAGCCCCTCGACAATCAAAGCCCTTTTATCGCCGGAAATGCGCCGGCGTATCTTGACCATGTCCGCACCATGGGCGCCAACGATCTGGATCTCACTCTCTCAAAGACCTTCAAATTGGGGGGCGAGCGGGATCTCCGCTTCGAGATATCTTCCTTCAACGTCGCCAACAAGGCGCAGTTTGGGCCGCCGGCGGTGGTTTCGGAATATCCGCTTGACGGCAACAACCTGCCTTATGACAACTCCCCCTTTGGCCAGATCACTGCCGACAGCAACACTCCGCGGCAGTTTCAGTTCGGCTCGCGATTCACTTTTTAAAAGTGGATCGCGAGATCTGATCACGATTGGGCCGCCCCCGGATCAGACAGGCGCGGCCGCGCGGCACGCCTCGGCAACAGTGATATTCTTGACCCGCATGGCGACATATTGGCGGGGCTCCCTGGCAAATCTCGCGGCTTTCCGCTCTTCATCTTGTCCGCAGAAACGAGTGTCGTCTGTGTTCACACAGGTATTCGCATGAAGGACATTTATATTGCCGATCTCGCGGGCTTTGATGAAGCGCGGATCTTTGACGGCTTTTTTCTCCTGTTGTCGCGACAGCAACGGACCACGAAGACGAACAAGCCCTATCTGAATCTCATCCTGGGTGATAAGACCGGCCAGCTTGAGGCCCGCGTCTGGGACCTGAACGATCCGCGAATCCACAAAAACGTTGAGCGTGGCGACATCGTCAAGGCGCGCGGCTGCGTTTCGCGCTTTGACGACAGACTGCAGATGAAAGTCGACCAGATGCGCAAGGCCACAGCGGACGAGGTAGACAAGGCCGACCTGCTGCCCTCTACCACGTATGACGTGGATGACCTTTGGCGGCAACTCACAGGTTATGTTGAGAGCTTCACTGAGCCGAACCTCAAGCTGCTGCTGAAAACGCTGCTCGACGATCCGCAACTTGCCGGGCTCTACCGCCAGGCGCCCGCTGCACGCCAACTGCACCATGCGTGGCTCGGCGGACTGCTGGAACACGTCGTGAGCCTGCTAAATCTGGGTGATCGCGTTGCTCCTAACTATCCCATGCTGCATCGCGATCTGCTGCTGAGCGGGGTGATCCTGCACGACATTGGCAAGGTGCGCGAATTGGCGTGGGACGTGGGTTTCGAGTACACCGTAGAAGGCACTTTGCTCGGTCACATTCAAATGGGAATTGAGATGGTGGAGAAGACCATCGACACCTTGCCCGATTTTCCGCCGCGGCTGAAGACACTGGTGCTTCACATGATTCTGTCGCATCACGGGAAGCTGGAGTTCGGGTCTCCGAAGCTGCCCATGATTCCCGAGGCGCTGGTGCTGAACTTCCTCGACGACCTGGACGCCAAAATGCAGGCCGTGGCGGGAGAGTTTGAGAAGTGCGCGCGCGAAGGGAAAGCTCCCGATGAGCTGACCGGGAAAGTGTGGGCGCTGGATCAGCGGCAGTTGCTGAACACGCGAGGGTGGCTGGAGGGCGGGAAGTAGGGAATGTTTTCGAGATAACGCTGTACATGTGACGCAATGCGTTATATTATTGCCTTAGATGATTCAGAGCTTCAAAGATGCCGAAAGCAAGAAGCTCTACGAAACAGGCACAAGCAGACGCTGGGCATCGATCCAGTCGGTGGCCCTTCGAAAACTGGATCAAATCGAGGCGGCGGTCAATTTAGCCAACTTACGTACTCCGCCCGGTAATCGCCTAGAGCCGTTAAAAGGCGAACGTCTCGGACAACACAGCATCAGGATCAACGACCAATATCGCATCTGCTTTGTTTGGAAGGTCGACGGTGCGCACGAGGTTGAGATTACTGATTACCACTAAACACGGAGCCAATGGAGTGGCGCATATGACCATCTACAGACCCCCTTCGGGATGGAATCTCCAGAGGGTGAGCACGCACCCCGGGCAGATGTTGCGTGAGGAGTTCCTCATCCCTCTCGGCATTTCACAGAATGCTTTGGCGATGAAGATTCGCGTACCTGCAACGCGCATCGGCGAAATTATTCATGGAAAGCGGTCCATCACCCCGGATACCGCTCTGCGCCTCGCCCGTTTCTTTGGCAATAGCCCGGAGTTTTGGCTCAACCTTCAACAGATGCACGATCTCTCAAAAGCCCGGCTTGAAATGAAAAAGAGGATCGAGCGCGAAGTTGAGGTCTACTCCGCCGCGTGATTCCGCTTTCTTGCTCCGAAGCGATCGTTGGCGGTGCTTCGCCCTGGTTTTTGCGTCCAGAAAGATCGATATTCACGACTGGAACCAGTTCCACTGCTCCTCGGTCAGCGGAACCACTGACAGCCTGCCGATTTTGACCAGCGGCGAATTCGCGAAGAGAGGCTCGGCCTTGATTTCGGCGAGGGTTCTAGGGTGCTTGAGACGCTGGCCCACCTTGACGCTCACAATTGGCACCTTTGAATTGCTCGAGTCAACGCTGACCACCGTGCCTGTGCCCACGGCAGTGCGCTCGTCGCCGGTGTGATAGAAGATCCACTTTGTGCCCGGCTTCATTTCGCGCAAGAACTTCACGGCAGTTGGGTTGGTGACGCCATCCCAAACTGTTTCTTTGTCGCGCAGGAAGTCGTCGAACGAATAAGCGTCCGGCTCGGTCTTGAAGAGGAAGTAGCTCATCCGCTCCATCCTAAGCGACCGGAGGAAAACAGGGAATAGGGTTCGAGCAAGTTTCTATAGAACTCTGACCCTGGGACTCAGAGTCCCTACAAGCCTCCGGGCGGCTCTAATCTCGGATCCCCTGCTTTTCATCTTTCGCCGTTACAATCAAAGACATATGATCCGTTTCTCAACAGCCGGGGAATCGCATGGTGAAGCATTGACCGCGATGGTCTCCGGACTGCCCGCCGGAGTGCCCGTCGATCTGAGTTTTGTGAACCGCGAACTGTGGCGGCGCCAGCAGGGTTACGGGCGCGGCGGGCGCATGAAGATCGAGACCGACAAAGCTCACGTTCTCAGCGGTGTACGGCACGGGAAGACCATTGGCGCGCCCATCGCCATCCAGATTGCGAATCGCGACTGGAAAAACTGGGAGGAAAAGCTGCCGGTAGAGGCCGGGGACGCAGCCAAGCACCAGGCGGTGGCCTCGCCGCGACCCGGGCACGCCGACCTTGCTGGGGCTCTCAAATACAACTTCCCGGACGCCCGCTACGTGCTGGAACGCGCATCGGCGCGCGAAACCACCGCACGCGTGGCCGCCGGTGCTTTTGCCAAGTTGATGCTGCGCGAGTTGGGAATCGAGGTGGGGAGCCACGTTATCCGCGTGGGCCGGGTGGAGCTGGAGCGTGCCGCCGCCTGGGAGGAGATAGCCGCGGTGGGCGCCCGCGACGAAATTCTGCTGAGTTGCGTGGATGCCAAGACGGAAGCCCGGATGAAAGAGGAGGTCGAGCTGGCATCGCGTACCGGCGACACGGTAGGCGGCGTGTTTGAGGTGGTGGTGCATGATGTGCCGGCGGGCCTGGGCACCTACGCCACCTGGGACGAGCGGCTCGACGGGCTGCTGGCCTGGTCGGTGATGAGCCTGCAGGCAGTGAAAGCGGTGGAGATCGGCCGGGGTGTGATGGCAGCCGAGTCGTTCGGCTCCGCGGTGCATGACGCGATCCATTACGCCAGCGAGGAGATTGACCGGCCGACGCGGTTTACGCGTTCCCAGAACAATGCCGGGGGCATTGAGGGCGGGGTTTCGAACGGCGAAGACCTGGTGGTGCGCGGCTACCTGAAGCCGATCTCCACGCTGCGACGGCCGCTTGAGTCGGTGCGCTTTGACACGCGGGAGGCCACCAGCGCGAGCTATGAGCGCAGCGACATCTGCGTGGTGCCGGCGGCGGGGGTGGCGGCCGAAGCCATGGTGGCTCTGACGGTTGCGGGATTGGTGCACGAAAAATTCGGGGGCGATTCAGCGTTGGAAATGAAACGAAATTTCGATGGATACATCGAACAGATACGGAGCTTTTAAGAAAAACAAGATGATTCTGAAGATCGTGAAATACCCCGAGCCGGTGTTGCAGCAGCCCGGCGAACCGGTTACCGAATTCAACGGCGAATTGAAGAAACTGGTGGCCGACATGTTTGAGACCATGTATGCCTCACAGGGCATCGGCCTTGCCGCGCCGCAGGTTGCGGTGTCGAAACGCGTCACGGTGATCGACCTCAGCCTGGGCAAGGATCCGGCCCAGAAACTGGTGCTCATCAACCCCGAAGTCATCCTGCGCGAAGGCAAGCAATACGAGGAAGAGGGGTGCCTGAGTTTCCCCGAAATTCGCGAGAAGATTTCCCGAGCGGCCAAAGTCAGCATTCGCGCGCAGAACGAGAAGGGGAAGTGGTTTGAAATGAATGGCGAAGAGTTGCTTTCACGAGCATTTCAGCATGAGATTGATCATCTCGACGGCATGTTGTTCATCTTCAGGATGAGCGCACTCAAGCGCGACCTGGTGCTGCGCAAGATTCGCAAGCTGCAGCGCGAAGGAACCTGGTAATTGTGAAGCTAGTCTTCTGCGGAACTCCGCGCTTCGCCGTTCCCACGCTTGAGGCGTTGCTGGCGGAGGGTCACGAGATTTCGCTGGCGGTGACGCAACCTGATCGGCCGGTGGGGCGTTCGCAGCAGCTTGTGGCGCCGCCTGTGAAGCAGACCGCGCTGAGCGCCAGCATCGAAGTGATTCAGCCGGAAAAAATCCGCAACAATACCGAGTTTCGCGCGCAGTTGGAAGCCATTGCACCGGATGCGATTGTCGTGGTGGCTTACGGGCGCATTATTCCGACGTGGATGCTGGCGTTGCCGCGGCTCGGCTGCATCAACCTGCACGCTTCCCTGTTGCCGAAGTATCGTGGTGCGGCGCCGATCCAATGGGCAGTGGCGATGGGCGAGACGGTGACGGGCAACACGACGATGCTGCTCGAGGAAGGGCTCGACACGGGACCGATTCTGCTGCAGCAACAGGTGGAGATTGCTCCCGAACAGACCGCCGCGGATCTCTTCGATGTGCTGGCCCAGGAAGGCGCGCCGCTGATGGTCAATACGCTGGCTGGCCTAGGCAACGGAAGCATTCGGCCCCGGCAGCAGGACAACGCGCGAGCCACTCTTGCTCCGTTACTGGAACGTGAAGACGGACGGATGGATTTTGCAGCGCGCACGGCAACGGAGCTGAAGAATCGCTGGCGAGGCTTTCAGCCCTGGCCCGGGGCTTTCACTTCATTCGATGGCAAAAAGCTGATTGTGCATCGCATGGCGTTGGTGGAAACATTGGGTCTTGGTCAGGAGGGATCGGCAGCTCCGGGAGAGATCCGGGTGGCGAATCATCGGATGCTGGTTGCCTGCGCACAGAACACGTGGCTGGAACTTATCGAGCTTCAACTCGAAGGCAAGAAGCGCCTTGGAGCCGCGGAGTTTTTGCGCGGACTGCAACTCCCCGCCGGTGCGCGGCTGGGTTGAGGGCGATGGCTGCAGTTTCGCCGGCACGCAAGGCTGCATTTGCGGTTCTCTCGGCGGTTGGCCGCGGCCAATCACATTCGGACGATCTGCTACGCGGCAAGTCGGTCGCTGCTCTTTCAGCGCCCGACCGTAACCTCGCCACAGCACTCGTGCTTGGTGTGTTGCGCTGGCAAATCCAGTTGGACGATCAGATTCAAAAGCTGCTCGCACGGCCTGGCGCCAAGCTCGATCCTGAGATTCGGATTGCGCTTCGTCTTGGCGCATTTCAACTGCTGCATCTGGACCGCATCCCTGCGCGCGCCGCGATCGACGAGAGTGTGGAACTGGCCAAGCAGGCGGGCCATCGTTTCGCTTCGGGGATGGTGAATGCGGTGTTGCGTAAATTGGCTTTGGCTCCGCCGACGCAATTTTCTGAGAAGACCGCGACAGAACTGGCGTTGGCTACGGCGCATCCTGTCTGGATGGTCGAGCGTTGGACCGGCTTCTACGGATTGGAGGCAGCGCGCACAATCTGCTGTCATGGGCAGAGTCAGCCTTCAATGGTAGCGCGGGTGGTGGGCGCACAACTGGAAGAAGAACTGGCTGCGGCGGGAGTCGGCATGGCACCGGGCGAGCTGCTGACGAGCGCACGCATGGTTGTTTCCGGCGAGGTCGCGGACACTGCGGCCATTCGCGAAGGGCGTGTTTGGCTGCAGGATGAGGGATCACAACTGGTCGCGGAGATCGCGGGGCGCGTCCACGTGCAGCGGCACGAAAGCGACGGCGTAATTCTGGATTGCTGCGCTGCGCCGGGGGGCAAGACGCTGATTCTGGCGGAGCGCAATCCCGAGGCACGCGTTGTGGCCTGTGAGTCGAGCGCGCAGCGGCTGGCTCATATGCGAAAGCGATTGGCTCTGCTCGGCGACAGGATCGAATGCCGTCTCGCGGATGCAACCTCGCTCGATGAGGGCACCGCGTACGACCTTGTTTTGGCGGACGTGCCTTGCAGCGGTACGGGGACGCTGGGCCGCAATCCGGAGATCCGCCATCGCCTTCGTGTTGAGGATCTAGGCCGCCAGGCCGAGCGCCAACGTGGCATTCTTGCGGCCGCGTTGCGCAGCGTGCGTCCAGGTGGCCGTGTCGTCTACTCCACGTGCTCACTTGAGCCTGAGGAGAATGAGCAGGTGATTGCCGCGGTGCTTGCACAAGTGCCGAGTGCGCACGCGGTTTCGATCAGTTCGCGCATCGAGGAAATGGTCAGTGATGGCGTTATGACGGCCCCTGACGCGGAGCGGCTGCAGAGTTGCATCACGCCGGAAGGTTTTCTGCGCCTGCTGCCAGGGGTCTTTCGAACGGATGGATTCTTTATCGCGATGATCGGGCGAACCGCGTGATCACTTGAGATGCGCTGAATCGTTGAGTCCGGCTTGGAGCTACTCCGCAGGCAAGCGCAGGGCTTTGTAGTCGGGTCCGATCAGGTCGCAGAGCGCCTCGACCACCAGTTCGTGATCCATGCGCTGCGGCAGACCAGAGACGGTGACGGAGCCCACAACGCCTGCGCCGCGCACGGCAAGGGGGAACGATCCGCCGTGCGTGGCGTAGTCGGCCAGCGGCAGGCCTTGCGATTCGAGGAGAGTCTCGTTCTTCGATTTCTGTTTCAAGCCAATTGCATAGGAACTGTGATGGAAGCGCGCGACCACGTTGCTCTTGCGCCGGACCCACTCCACATTGTCGGGTGTGGTGCCCTCCATGGCCGCATAGAAGAGCGGCTGCTCGAAGCGTCGCACATCGATGACGACAGCAAGGCCGCGTTCGACGGCCATCGCGCGCAAACGAGCACCCAGTTCCCACGCTGTTTGTGCGTCCAGTCGGGGCAGCACAAGCTCACGCTCCTGCAGCGCGACCTTTTCTAAATCTTCACTCAATCCCATGCGACTTCATCCTTTCCATCGTTGCCATGGTAGCGCAGAGCTATTAACTATTCGAACGCGTCGGGTTGCTGGCTAGCTTTTCCCGCTCTCCTCGATCACCAGATTAGATTGCGGAACGATTCCCAGCCGCTCGTAGATTGGGCGCATCTGCTTACGCACTGCCTTGAGCCGTGACCAGAACCACAACGATCCGAGAATACAGGCAATACCACTGACGATTACGGTGCGCTGAGCACCGATGGCATGAGCCAGGGCCCCGGCGAGAAGGCTGCCGAACGGCGCCATGCCGACGAAAGCCATTGTGTAGTAGCTCATGACGCGGCCGCGCATTTTTTCATCGACCAATGTTTGCAGAATGGTATTGCTGGCAACCATTCCCTGCATCATGCCGAAGCCGGTGACGAACATCATCAACAACGAGAGCCACAGAACGCGCGAAAAACCAAAGCAGATCAGCCCTATGCCGAAGACAGCGGCGGCAATCGGAATCATTTTCGTGAGTCCGCGCACAGAGCGCCGGATCACGAGGGATAACGCGGACACCAGCGAGCCGACACCCACAGCGCCCATCAGGAACCCGAGCGTGTGGGGGCCGCCGCGCAACACCTGCGCGGCGAAGATCGGCATGAGGACCATGAAGGGCCAACCCATGAGGCTCAGCAATGCGAAGAGAAGCAGGATAGTGCGGACAGGCGTGAAGCCCGATACATAGGCCCAGCCTTCGCGCATTTGCGCAATCATGGTGGTCGTGACGTGGTGTTCTTTCGCTCGCGGTAATCGCATCATCAACAAAGAGGCGATGACGGCAATATAGCTTATGCCGTCGATGAGGAAGCACCAGCCCTCGTTGGTGACGGCGATCAGCATCCCAGCCAGAGACGGGCCGATGAGACGCGCGGTGTTGACCATGGAAGAGTTGATGGCGATGGCATTGGAGAGGTCGGCGCGGTCTTCGACCATTTCGACCATGAAGGACTGGCGGCCCGGCATGTCGAATGCGTTGACGATGCCCTGCAACGCGCTCAGCGCAAGCACTTCGGCGATGTTGATGCGATGAGACAAGGTGAGCCAGGCCAGCGCGAGCGACTGCACCATGGCCAGCGATTGGGTCCACACGAGAACTTTGCGGCGGTCGAGGCGATCGACGAGGACACCTGCGAGGGGGGCGAGGAGAAAAGTGGGAATTTGCCCGGCGAAGCCCACGGTGCCCAGCAGAAGCGCCGATTTGGTGAGCCGATAGACAAGCCACGAGGTGGCGATGCGGGTCATCCACGTGCCGATGAGAGAGATGCTCTGCCCCGCAAAAAAGAGACGGAAGTTGCGATGGCGCAGCGCGCGCCATGCATGCGAAAAATCGCCCGCGGGGGGCGCTGCGGCGCTCTCGAATTGGGGCTTCCCGGGATCCGGCGTCATTCGTTCCTGGCCTTAGATGCGGCGGCAGGCCGCTGAAACGGAGCGATGGTTATTGGGCGACAGTGAGCTTCACTTCCATGGCCTGATCCACGCGCGCTCCGGCGGGCGGTTGCTGCGCAATGACGGCCCCAGGCAACACAGGAGCCTTGGGTGGCGCATTACCCGAACCGACCGGCGCCACAGGCACATCGACAAACGTGGGGGGCGCGGATTTAATTCCCACTTTGGCGAGGTCAGCCTGCGCGGTGACCACAGGCAGGCCCGCAAGGTCGGGCATGACGTAGCCGTCGGGAATCTCATTGTCTGGCGCGGCGACCAGCAGATTCACCGCGGGACGCTCGATGCCTTGTGCATGCGCGGGCGGGTCCTGGGCCATGACGGTGCCCTCGTCGGCGGCAGCGTTGGGAAGGTGCGCGGTCACACCAACCTCAAGCCCTACGCGACGCAAACGAAGAGCCGCGAGCCGATCGTCTGTCCCCACCGTGTCGGGCACGTCGACCTTCTGCGGACCCAAGCTCTCGGCCACGCGCACCCGCCATGCGCGACGGACAACGGTGCCCTCAGGCGGCGACTGCGACAAGATGTGACCGGCAGCCACTTCGGCGGAGTAGTAGCGGTTATCCACGTCAAGGTTCAGCCCCATTCCAGCAGTCAGATCGGAAGAGCACACGTCTGAACTCCAGTCACTTAGGCA
>OBLW0100001825.1_pt1 | contig 17789 bp, 14 predicted proteins | sample 1520161 | NCBI WGS metagenome assembly OBLW01 (sample SAMEA3539309, study PRJEB22396) | soil metagenome | biome: tundra; feature: field; material: soil | place: USA | collected 2010-05 | depth 0.15 m | reverse complement strand
GATCATAGTTGAACTCCGCCACGGAAGGAAGGGGCTCGTTGGTGCTCACGGAAGGGTCCAGGCCCCCCCGATATCTACGAATATCGGTAGCGATCTGGCCGCCGGGGATCCAACGGGGCGCAGGCAGATCCGCGAGTCGGCAAACCAGCCAAGTGGTCTCGGAGGCATATCGCGACCCGGGGAAACGTCGTCTGGCTGTGGGATAGAGTTTCGCAGCATCGCTACGTAATCACAGCGGTGCAACGGCTGCGATTTGGCTTCCATTTTGGGATTGGCTTTCGAGACGCCGAAGCCCTTGATTCCAGAGCCATTCAGATTCGTCTTACCGTCTTTGCAGCGTGCGGTTATTCGGCACGAGGTCAAGGCGGCGCTCGGACATTTGTAGGAAACGCGGGTAGCGGTTATTTTTTCAGTTTAAGGAAGGCGGCCAGCAAGGTAATGACACCGGTGGCGAGGGCAATGAACGCGGTCAAAGCCTTTGTTACTGGCTCCATGTCCAGCCAGATTTTGAAAAGCGATTTCAGGCGGGAAGGCTTTTCGATGCGTCCTAGCGAACGAGCAAGCGACAGTTTGCGGATTTCCCGCTGCGCCAGTTCTTGAAGATCGCCGTATTCGGCGGCGGCGTACTGCTCCGGAACGCGCATGGGAACCGCGGCGGCGACGGCCCGCCGCGTGTAATCGTCGCGCCGCGCCTGCCGCGCCATCTGTACTGTATGCAGCATGGTTTCCTGTAGCTTGGCGAGTTCGGCGTCTGATAGAAGGTCCGGGCATTCAGTCGCCAGCTTCTTCCGGATGTCGATTTGGGCGGCTATGAGTGCGAGTTGATAGTCGAGCATCAATGCTAACATGCGGATTTCACGATTTTCGAGCCAATTGCTTCCCTCGCGGTGCTCGTTGAAAAGGTCAAGCTCAGCTTCACCACCCAATCGCTATCCGTCCCGCTCGTCGACGCCACCAACTCGCGATCTGAAGCCCGGCAACATTCTGGTGACGGCCGAAGGCGAGGTCAAGCTGCTCGATTTCGGAATCGCGAAGCTACTCGGACCGGAACAGACGGGGGATCTGCCGGCCACGGTCACGATGACCCGGCTCATGACTCCCCAATATGCGAGCCCGGAGCAGATCAAGGGCTCCAGCCGCGTGCGGGGGAGTTGTCTTCTTCACGCGAGCGAGGCTTCGCCGGGTAGCGGGTGCGCTGGCAGGGGGGATGGTGTTCGGGGCCACCTGGGTTTTCAAGTTGCGGCTCGACTATTCGATGGGTTGGTGGCGCACCCGGTTCGCCGAGACGCCCGATCCGTTTTCGCTGTTTTCCCCGACTTTAGGGTTCTTGGGTATCGCGGTCGGGGGCGCGCTACTGCTTCTGGTTTCCTGGCGCGTGGCCCGCCGTTTCGGTTGGGCGGGTGTGGCTGTCTTTATCGTCGCCATGTCGGCGAATCTTACCGTCAGGGACAGAATGTATTGGGACGTATACATGCACATGATGACGGTGTCATGGGGAATTCAGGCGCTGCTTGCCGACACAGCCCTCTTTGGCCTCGGGTTGATGCTCGGACATGCCGTAATGCGCATCGTCGCCGGACCAGCGAAGGGCGATGGCCTGTCCCGGCGTTAGCAGCGGCCAGATCGGACCGCTGCCCCAAGCCCCTCCGATTTTTTGAGCTGTTTCCTTCCACCAGCGCGCTAAGCATGGTGAAAAGGCACTTGAGGTGAAAGGAGCTACAAACATGAAACGTACGACTTTGATGACGATTCTGGCGATGAGCCTTGCCCTGGGAGCGAGCCGCGCCGATGTGCCCGCGGGCACGAACAAACCGGAACAACATGGCAGCGTGGCGAAGTGGATTCAGGTTGGCGCAGAAGCGGTGACCGCCGCAAACGATCCGACCGGGCAGCAACCGGTCCGGTTAAACTTGCCCGGCAATGCGGATCGGGAAAAACCGCTGGTCTTGATGGCAAACGGGAGTTGCTCAAACGGCGTGGATCGTGTTGCTTGAGACGTGTTTCCAAATTTGGTAAGGGGTTTTGGACATAAATTCATTCATCCGATTCCGTCGCCCAACTGGCTGTTTATCAATTACTTAGAAAATTTTTTGGGGGGTGTGCCAAAAACCCTTCAGAGTACTCCATAGTGTGAAGCGGTCCCAGATCGTCAAAAGGTCGCGGGCGGTTGTGTCAAAAACTTGAGTTTTTGGCATACCCGCCGGATCAAAGCGTGGCAGCGGGACGCCATTCGCCGCCTTCAAAGCCACGGCCGTCTCGAGCACTTGGCGAAATGTCCGCGAATCTGGCTGGCCGTCAGCTTGGCTCCGCAGCCCCAGCCGCATAGCATTCGCCGCCCTGGTGGCGCCCACGCTTCACTTTCGAGCGCCCCAATATCTCATTCAACCGCCCAATGGGCCGCGTATGGCACTGAATCGTACAATGGCCGTTATAGCTTCATGAGGACATAGGCCATACTGGGACGGCTAGGAGATCCCCACTTGTCACAAGAGCATGCCGCTACCCTTCTCAACCTTACCGGTGATCTCCTCCCGGCCGGGGTTACAACCGCTGCCCAATTAACCGAACTCCGCCAGCTTCTTCTGGTGGCGCTGCGTGCCGGCGAGACTCCTGCCGATATCGGGCTACGCGAGTTTGCGGGCGAGCCGGTCAATGGAGCCGAAACGGAGATCGCTGCCTTAGGCGATGCGGATCCACTGCCCCCATCCCCGAACCGGTTCGCGCGACGGAGTGCGGCGATCCTGGCAGCCGATAGGGTTACCGGCGGCCCTCAATGGACCTTGGCGCAGACGCCCGCAGTAACGCTGGGGCCATTTCAGGATGGTGGCGGGTGTCTCCACTGGTTCGACATCTACACACCAGAGCCTACCTTCTTTATCCTGCCGCAGGGCGCGCCTGGGCCGATCGCGCTGCTGCCGCCCGAGACCGTGCGCACAGCAGGCGCCCAAACACTTACGATCCCGGCTGGCAACCTCTGGCTTGCCGGCCCATCGATTCATGCTTCGGCACCTGCGGGCTCCTGGGCCGGTCTGCGAATTACCGGCGGAACGGCAACGCTCTCCGGACCGGTTCAGGTGACTCCAGGGGGAGCAATCCTGCGGATTCTGGCAGGACAAATCGCAGGTGTCACCTTGCAGGTTACGCTGGATACCCGGGGTCTTGCGGGCTTCCCGGAGACGGTCACGATTGGCGCTTCCGCCAATGGGATTGGGATCTTCAATCTGGTGCCGGGTTTCCTGACGGCGTTCGGCAACACGATCGCCGTGAATCCGCCGAATGTGCTGCCCACGGTGTCCGGCTACGACCCCGTGCTGAGCAGCTTGCTCTTTCCGATGACGCCCGATGCGGGCATGTTCACAGCGGCGCCGGGTGCGAACGGCGGGCTGTTCCCGATGTCGGGATCTGCCGTGATCCAATCGGCGGCGTGGGCGATTCCCGTTACCGTGGTGGTCGGCGGCGCGTTCGCGGATCTGGAAGGTCCGGGATCGCTCGCGGTCACGGTGGGGGCGGGACTGGAAGTGGCACTTCCGGGCACGGCGGGTGGCAACATCGCGCTGAATCAATCGACCATTCTGGTTACCCCCGGACGCACCACGGTATTCTCCGCCGCGGCGGCGAATCCGGGTGCTACCCAAACGCTGAATGCATGGTTCGAAGATGGCGTGGAGCAGCGGTCGGCGGTGGAACTCACGCGCGACGCGTCTTTCCCCTCCTGGTTCTTCCAGCTCGATTCCGGGGCGGAGACCGTGGTCACACGCGCGCTGGTGGCGCTGCAAATCGACCGGCCGATGCGCGCATCGGGTGAGCGATTGGGGTCGCGCTTTCGCGCGCTGCATCTTATGGAACAGGACGATGGCGGGTCGCGGATGGCTCTGCTGTTGGGACGCGTACAGAGCGGCGCGTCCGGGATTCTTGCGCTGGCATTGCCGAACGCGCTGCTCACGGTGTCGGCGCCATTGGCACTGGAGTTGAACGCCATTCTCAATGCACCGAACGAGATGCAGAGCGGCGCGATCCATTTGGCATTTCCGCTCGCTCACCTGCTGCCGACGCTGCCCGATCCGTATGCCACCAACTTCGATCCGCATGTGAACCTCGCTGTCTTTGCCGGCATTTTTGTGAATGCCAACGTGATCTGGACGGAGCCGTCTGCCGCTCATCTGGATCTCGTGATCAATCCGGCTCCTTTCAACTTGCAGGCGTTGGGAGCCGTAATGCCAGATTTCCCGGCGTTGCGGGTCCCCGATGAAAGTCTCCCGGATGCGTTCAACCACGTGGTGCGGCAGCGTACCGATCGCGGTCTGGCGCTGTTGGACGTGTCTTCCAACGCCGGGCAATTCGGCATGGCGATAGGTTTCGGCGATCAGCCCGGCGGAGGCTTTGACATTCGCGAACTGACGCTGAATGTGGCGGGATCCAACGCCATGGTATTTCTGCTGCCGCAGTTTCAATGCGAGCCGGTGTTCAACAAGGCCAACCCGAACGTCCCCGGCGAACCCGAGGGAACGTTTTTCTTTGGCGATGACGGCGGGCCCACGCTGGCCGCCGCGGAAACGGTTCGATTGGTGCAGGTGCGGCCCATTGCCGTGCTGGCGGAGGTGGTCCAATCCTACATGCAGGACAGGCACAGCGCCGCGGTCCTGTTCACTCTCCCGTTCGGTATTCAGGCGGTAGCTCAGCTCGATCCGCTGGACCCGCAGTTCGGCACTTTGCCGCAGCTGCAGATTTTAGCTCCGCGTTTTGAGAACTTCGATGGCGCGCCCCAGCTTTCTCTAATCGCGGGTGTAAAGGCTGGCGGTACTCAAGCGTGGATCGCCGGGCAGGCCATACAAAGGAATAACCTGGCGAGCGGCCCGACCGCCAACACGCTCGGCAAGGTCATTGGACCGGCTTTCAATACGGCATTCTCGACAGGCGTTCCCATCGACCGGATCGGCCTGTCCGGATATGGCGCGAACATCTTCAGCCGCTGGTTCGATAGCGGACTGACTCCTGACGTCGGGATCACGCAGGTGGCGTTCGATGGATTCAACGGACGAACCTCTTACGAGCGCGTGATGCTGACCAGCTACCTGCTGCCGTGTTTCGCACGCGTGGTGCGCACGATAACACTGGAACGTTACGGCAACGGCGCGATTGTGCGTTGGGATAGCGGATGGCTGGCCACGACGCCCGGCAATTTCGATCGCACGGGCTTGGTATTTCACAAAGGCGCGGTCAACAGCGTCTTGAACATTCGCGAGATCTCGGATACCGATTACACGGCGACACTGAGCGATAAATCTGTGATGCAGGCCGTTTACTACGATGCCGATATCGCTTTGAGCGGCGTCCTGCGCGGTGCCGACAGCAACGGAGACGTGCCCGCGCGGCGGCACCTCGGCTTCATTCAACAGCTCACGATTCCCGCGGTTCCGGGCCCAGGGCCGGTAACGGCTAATGTGATTGACGCCGTGCACCTGAGCGAACTACTCAGGACGCAGGGGCGTCTGGGAGGCTCGATCGATTGTCAGATCCATGTGGGCGCATCGCCCCATGAGATGAAGATTTCGGGCGTATTCGCGGAGAACGCATCGAACAACGAGTTCGCGGTGGCATTGTACGGCGCTCCCGCTCTGCGCGCTGCCGGGCAATGGAGCGTGGTGAAGACGAACAACAGCACGAATGCGACGGAGGCCGTGGATCCCGCCGCCGGAATTCCTCTGGTGAAGGCCAATTTCGGAGCATTTCGTTGGGCGGACCCGGCGGACCTGTTGCTGCCCAACCCTGCCTCCGACTACGGATTTCTTTTTTCCAGCAGAATGCAGCGCATCCTGTTCGCGAGGCCGAAGATCGAGGAGGGCGCCGCGACGATTACCGGCGGGCTCCCGCCCCTGCTGGCGGACCCTTACTCGCTTCTGAAGGCGCCTGGACTCTTTCCCGCCGCCAGTCAGGCGATCCCTTTCGACCTTCCCAATTGGGCCTTGGAATCGGCCGCCGGCAAGTTGCAGCTTACGCCCACGCCTTTCCCGGTCACCGTGCCAAAGGGCGCCGGATTCGATCTGGTCCAGGCAGCGGATTGGGGCTCGAAGCTTGCGTATCAAGACGGTGCAAATCCGCCTGCGGCTACCCAATTCGTGATCGATTCAGCGGCGGATTGGGTCATACACGCAACGGGAGTCGAGCAGGTCCTCACGTTCCCCCTGGTTGGCACTGTGATGCGGGTGGTTCACGGCATCGATGCCCCGGCCCTCGGCGATGGCAGTTTCCCGGACGCGAAATTCCTCTTCAACGACGCGTTAAGCGCAGTGGCGGACGTGCTGGACATGCTGAAGACGTGGGCTCCCAATCTGCCCGGCGGCTTGCACGTGGAACCGTCGTTCTCCGGATCGACCTTCCGCCTCAACGCCGTCGCCGATTTCGACATCACAGACTTGGACGGGAACGCCATCGACTGCGGCATGGGCAAACTCAAGGGCGAGCTGAAACTCGGCGGAGACCTTTCCGTGGAGATCTCCAACCGGACAGTCAACGGCTCGATCTTCTTTGAGGTCACGGGCAGTTGGCAGCAGTTGGTGTTTCCGTTGATCTATGGCGGCGGCCTGATGCGGTTCTCCGTCGGCGCCGATCTTTCCGGCGGCACCACACTGGAACTGGACGCGGCGGTAACCGGCTCCGTCGGCGGGGACATCATCCCGTTCCTGATCAGCCTGGAGGCAACGGTCCGGTACGGCTATTTTCTGGCAACGAACCCAATCGCGCCCGGCTTTCTGGTGGGGATTGAAGGCCGCGCCAAGCTGCTGTCCGGTTTGTTGGGATTCAAGTTGAGCATCGATGGACGAATCTCTGTTGCCCGTATCCACGGCGATCCCAACAATCTCTGTACCCTCCATGGAGAGATCCTGGTCGCCGGCACCGTGACGGTGTGCTGGCTGGTGGACGAACGAAAGTCCTTCCGCACGCACTACGACGTGCAGGTGGGTTGGGAACTGGCGCTGATCTTGGCGAAGACGGCAATCCTGCCCGTGCCGTAGGCGATTCCGGAAAGAGAAATCATGGCGATCAAAAGCGCACCTTTCAATCTTCTTGCATTCCCGCAATTCTGGGAACCGCCGATTCTTTCCCTCAACGTGCTGGTGTTGCCGAAGGGCGATCCCATGGCGTTCGTGCCGCCCTTTCCCCTAGCCGCGCTGGCGTTGGAAGCGGCAATCATTCCGGGCACGCAAGCGCTGCCTGCGGCGGCGGCAGTGAGCGTGCGACGTCCACTGGACCTGATGATCGCGGCCAATCGTCCGGCGCTGTTCGCCGCGATCGCGGCTGCGATTCCGGTGCGCACGCATGATGCCGGTCCGGTGTTGCCGCATCCGCCCGTACAGGTCAAAAAGAGCCGCACCGGGCCGTACGCCGCAGCGATAGGCAACGGCCGGAGCCGCACACCGTTCCTGGTGTCTGGCGACGAGTACGAGTGCGTGGTTCGCGATAGCCAATCGGCGCTTCCACCCCCCGCGGGTGACCCACCGAGGGACTTCTATTGGGAAGAGATCTACGGGTTCGTCCTGCGCCAGTCGTTGCTGGCGCGCGAACTCGGGCTTCTCTATGAGACGTCGTTGGATCTCACCGGTATCGACGCGCTGGCGCACGGCGGATACCTCTACGTGGACATGGCGGCGGGGAGCGATTACGTGGCGCTGTCGCGGTCCCTGTTTGCCGCCCGCATTCCTGCTCTTGGCGCGAGGCGTCGGGTGTTTGCGTCTGTGCTGTTCCCGGTGGACGATGCCGGCAACTTCGATCACGTCTTCAGCGAGGCAGTCGCATACGACGACGGCTTCGCCAAGATCGTCCACGCCAGCCAGGCGCAAACGGCGGCGGTGGTGGAATCGGCGCGCAGCACCATGGCGCCGGTCAAGGACACGGGAATTCGGCTCGGGTGGGATGACGAGCAGGTTGCGATCTGGATGAATCGCCAACTGGGCGTGAACGCGTACGATCCCGGCCTGCCGCCTCCGGGCTCTCCATTGGGCGTGGCGTCATACCGGGTGGACGTGTTCGACGATGTGGCCGGGCGATGGCAGTCGCTCAATCGGGCGCAAGGTGACTTAACACTGGAGGGAATTCCGATCGGCGCGTTCGATAGTGAATTGGGCGTGGAAACTCTGCCCGTGAACCTTGCTAACAATCCGGCGGGCGAGTTCTGGCTGCCGGGCTTCTTCACTACGTGGGGCGGCGGTTCTCTTGCGGTCACTGACCCCACGCCGTTCCAGATCGCTGGCAACCTGGACCCGATCGGCGTCCCCGTGTATTCGCCGGTGGGCGCCGATGCGGTACCGCTGCGATACGGGCGCGACTACCAGTTTCGCGTTCGGCTGGCGGACCTTAGCGGCGGCGGGCCCGGCATGGACGAGGCGGCGCTCAACCCGGCGCGCGCCGCCCTTGCGAAGGCTCCGTTCCGCCGTTTTTCGCCGCCGAAAACCGTGCGGGCGATTCGGACCGATGCCGCGGACGCGCGCGCCGCTCACTACCAGGTGTTTCGACCGCTGCTTGGCTATCCGGACATTCTGTACACGGACACTCCCAACGTGGTTGGCGATCTGACGGCGCAGACCGCGCAGGCGCAGGTGGAACGGCGGGAGCCCGCGCTGCCCGATCCGGATGCGACGCAAATTCGCATCGATGTCTCGGTGCAAACGCTGGCGCGCGATCCCCTGGCGCGCTCCACCGCTGCGCAGGCGTTCGTGCCTGTGTACTCCACTACGCGCGACTTCCCGGCGGACTCGTCCCAACCTTTAGAGCTGGACGTGGAGTTCGTCGACGTCGCAAGCGTCACCGGCTTTCAGGCGGGTGCTCCGACCGACGGGCCGCTCGTGCTGCCCTCTGCGCGTGCCGCGCGGCTGACGTTCACACCCATCGGCAAGCCTGACGATGCGCAGCCTTACTGGGGATCGGAAGCCTCGCGGGTGGGCTCCGCGCCCATTTCGTTGTATCTCTCGGCGCCTTCGGCGGACGAACGCAATCTACTGCTGCCGCCTGCCCTAGGTCCACAGATGATGGCGATTTTTTTGCAGCCCGATGTGCAACGCACGCCGGTGCAGGTCGCTGAAATGGTGGCGGCAGGGCTGCGCCATCAGGCCCCCGCCGATCTGGCAAGCCGGCTGGCGGTGCAGTTGGACGTCCCGCACGCGGACGTCACATTCTCCTCTCCCTCGGGCACGCGCACCGTGTTCGCTTGCTCCTCGGGGTTGCGTCACACGCTGAACCCGGACCGCAGCTCCATCAGTTTCAGCGCGAAGACGGACCTGATCCATCACTGGCTGATCGCGATGCGCTTCACAATCGACCGCGATTGGACGTGGAAGGCGCTCGGCGAACCGGCGTTTGAGGTGCTGCGCGATGGCGTGGTCGCGGGCCAGATTCAATTGCCCGGGATACTGGGCGATGCTGCGCTTCAGCAGGGAGATCGCGAGCATACGTCGGTGATCTTCATGGACGCGTTCGATCCTAAGCCGGGGCCGCCGCCCGATTATCCAGCGGAGATCGAAACCCTCTACACCTTGCGTCCGCTCTTTCGCACGCCGCCTGCGGATGCGGATGGACCGTTCGACTTTCCGTTGCGCCTGCCGGTGACCACGCCTCCGCAGCAGACGCCGAAGCTCGTGTCGGCAGGGCTGGCGCTGGGTCCGTATCGAACGGGGGAGCGTTATGCGTCCACCGAGGAGCGTCCGCGCATGCTGTACCTTCAGTTCGATCGCCCTCCCGCCGATCCCCGGGATCAGTATTTCGGGCGTGTGCTGGCGTATGGGCCCGACCCGATGTTGACCGATACCTCCGTGCCCGTGCCCGACCCCGCGGAGCCGCCGCTGCCGTTGGACCCCGAGGAGATTCGCGTGATCGAGCCGGGTCAACCGGACGATCTTGCCGGATTCAACGCCATGCAGCCTTTGACCCAATCGTCCCAATCGCCCGAATCGCCCGCTTGCTACCTGTTGCCGCTGCCGCCCGGTATGGATCAGGACTCGCCGGAGCTGTTGGGCTTCTTCGTGTACGAACTGCGTGTTGGGCACGACAAGCAGCGATGGTGTACCGCGCAATCTCGCTTCGGGAGGCCTCTGCGCGTGGCAGGTGTGCAGCATCCCGCGCCGCCGCTGCGCTGCACCGTCAGCCGGCACTCAGATCGGGTCCGGGTATCGAGCCCCTTGGCCACGCCCGTGCTGAATGGACGGAACGTTCGCGCAGTTCCGCCGGCCACGCTGATGCAAGCGTTACTTTACGCGCAGGTGCTTCAAGTCGACGGCCAATCGTGGCGCAATATCTTGATCTTGCGTTCCGCGGGCGAGGTCCTCTCGCCGCCAGTTCCCGTCAAAGAGGATGCGCGCTTCCTGCCTGTGCTGGCGGAGTTCCTGCAGGGGGCGATCGTCGGGGCGTTAGGCATGCTCGGGCTACCGCTCGATTGCCCGCTGAGCGTCGTCGTGATGGAATTGCTCCCGGAGAATTCGGGGCATCCGAATAAAGCGGTGTTCGAACCGGTGCCGGTATCGCCGCTCGGCGCGGGGCTGGGTCAGGTGCGAATCTTGCGGACTTCCGCTTTGACGCCGGTGCCGGCGATCTGCCCGCCGAAGGTCCCGATTTAGTGATTTCCTCAGCGCCGTAGAGGGCATATTAGGTTCATGACGTCGGCGAGGCTGGTGAGGCCTGCGCCGGGGTATCACATCAACCGGAGCAACCTGCTGGTACTGGAAAGCAAGGCCGACATGCAGAAGCGCGGCCAGGCGAGCCCGGACGACGGCGACGCGCTGGCGCTGACCTTTGCGCAGCCTGTGGCGCCGGCGGAAGTCGAAGAACGGGACGAAGAGGAAGAATTCGGGCGGTATAGTGGCATCAGCAGTGGTTCGGGGTGGATGCGATGACACTACCCGGCAGAGGTCACCACGACTTTTGCAGTATCCGCGGATCGAATTGAGACCTATAATACAATTGCGTGCTAGGTGACCCCATGCATCCAAATCAGGAACTTATTCAACGCTTCTTCCATTGTTTCGCCGGGGGCGACTATCGCGGTATGCAGGAATGTCTGCATACTGACGTCGAGTTCTCGGATATTGGGTTCGACCTGCTTGGTAAATATCGGGTAGGCGCGATGTGGAGCATGATCTGCGATAAGGGCACGCAAATCATGTTTCGCAACGTGGAAGCCGATGACTCGCACGGATCGGCTCACTGGGAGTGTCACTACGACTTCCAGAAGGAGGAGGGCGCCAAAGCGCACTCGGTGCACAACATCATCGAGTCGACGTTCCGGTTTGAGGAAGGCCTGATTCGGGAGCATCACGACTCCTGCGACTTCGAGCGTTGGGCCCACCAGGCTCTGGGCCTGGTTGGTGTCGTGTTGGGCGAAACTGAATTCCTGCACAGCCAAGTCCGCGAGGCCGCGAAGACCAAGCTTGATAAGTTTATTGCCGAACACTCCGATCGCGTCTGAGTTGCTTTTCTGACGACCACGTGATCATCGACCGCTGTTTCTGGAAATTGCCGGCATCGGACGAACGCCTGCGCGCCCTCGGGTTCAGCAACGTGTTCGAGAGCATGCTGTTCGCGGGCCTGTTTCCAAATTTGGTAAGGGGTTTTGGACATTAATTCATTCATCCGATTCTGTTCGCCAACCGGCTGTTTATCAGTTACTTAGAGAAGCCTTTTGGGGTGGTCCAAAAACCCTTCGCTGTACTTCATAGTGTGAAGCGGTCCCAGATCGTCCAAAGGTTGCGGGTGAGGCGTCTGGGAACGCCTCCCCGAACTTCGATCTTCTCGATCCTTCCGTCTTTAAGCTGATCGAGCTGACACATCAGCCGCTGGATCTCAGAGGAGAGTTTGAAATCGGGCAATCCGCCTTCCGGTCGCGGGGCCTCCTCAATATCGAGCCTGACCTCCGACAGGATCGTCGGGCCGGGGTTCCAGATTGGCTCCGCATTCCCCACCTTCAAGTCGAGGATCTGGCCGAAGTTCACGTCCTGACAGAGGCGCACCAGCGTCTGTCGCGCGGACGAAAGGTCTGATAGTCGTGTGGGTTTGGACAAAAGGGACCTCCTGGCAAATCGAAAAGGCGGCGGATCGTGAACGCAACTCGCAAAAGGGGGCGGGCGGGGCCGCTCCGGTGATGGAAATGCCCATGACCATTCTGGAGGTGGGAATTCTTGAAACTATTGACGTAAAAGGAGTTTGCAGAGACGATCTAGGCGGCGGCCCTTGGCCTTACCGGGATTCGGTGCACCTTCTCGAAAGTGCAGTTGTTACATGCCATAGGTGCCCGTTCATGTGGCAAATCCGCTGAGTATCAAGACAGAGTGCCGGGCGGCAGTGGCACTTTCCAGGCGCCTGACCGGTGAAGATCGCATTTGTCGATGGAGCGCAGGCCTGAAAAGCTGGCGGCGGTCGGCGGCCCCTCACTTTGCCAGCGTCAACGTTCTCGTGCAAAACGCATCGTTCGGCTTGGCCCCGGAAAACACCAGCGTCATCGTCAGCCCGTCTTTTGAAATCCACTTGGCAGGCAGGCGATATCCATGAGTTCCCGCCACGTCCCACTGACGGTGCAGAACCGTCGTCCACGGACCCCACGGCGCTGGCGCGTCGAAAAGGCCCCATCCCCCGGCATGATCGTATCCCAAGGCCATCAGGTACCGCCCGATTCCGGCGTTGTACACGACGTCGACCCGCTGGCAGTTCGCCGGATAGTGAAACACCGTGCCTCGGCGCGTGACGTCCGCCGTCCAGACCGGCCGCCCGCCGGCGTCGACCCGTTCGCAAAACTCCCAGGCTTTGCGCTCGCGAATCCGGTCCTTCGCTACTCGTGCCAGCACCACACCGTTGTCACTTTCGTACGCCGACGGCCCATCCTGCGAGTAGGTGTAAACAAAGTCGTCACGCGCGCCCGCATAGTTTCGTCCGAAATTGAGAAAAGCCGGAGATCCAAAGCCGGCCTCCATTTTGAATCCCCATTGCCACGTCTTGCCCCGATCCTGCGACCACAGCAACTGCGCATTCGCCACGTTACGCACCCACAGGTACAGGACTCCATCCGCCATCAGAATCCCGCTGGCCTTCGGGCTCGTCACGCCGCCGCCGGTCCGCTCGCCGTCCGAGCGCAGATTCGCGCCGCGATAATCGCCGGGGCCTCCGGTGATCCGTGCGAACCCCATCCCCAGCTTTTTCTCCACATGGGGTTCGAACCCGAACCCATCGCCATACGACGTGTACTGCGCATCGTCGTCGCCCCACATCAAAGGCCAGTTATCGCTGTCGATCGCTCTGCGCCGGATCTCTTTCCCGAACACGGCGTGGCGGATCACTATGCTCGGCGGATAGGGAGCCTGCACCGATACCGCCTCCATCAGCGGCTTCACCACCAACTCGTAAACGGGCCCCCAGAACCCGGACGCGGGATCGCCCAACGCATCCCCGTTGCGCACCACGATCAGGTCCAGGCTGGGCGCCGCGACGATGACCTGATGGCTGGCTCCTGCACCTGCGAATGCGTCGGCCGGCGCCGCCGGCCAGATGCCGTCCGCGTTGGTGTACCACGCCAGCCCCGATGCCGGCGCGGGATCGGTCGCGCTACGCGATGGACGCGGCATCCCCTGATCGCTGAGCACCTTCTTGACTACATCGCGCCGGATCAACTCGCGCCCGTTCCACTGCCCCTGCAGCATCATCAACTGACCGACTCGCGCCGCCGCGCGCGCGGTGAAGCTCGCGCCGCCCCAGTTCGCGTATAGCTTCAGCCCGTCGACTTCGTAAGCCCGGCCGTACCCGATCGACCAGTCCCGGTCCGGAACGCCGAGCGGATCGAGCACCCGCTCCCTCAGCATCGTGCGAATGTCCCCGCCATTCAGGGCCGCGGTGATCGCGTACGAGAGCGCCGCCATCCCGGGGTTGCTGTACGCATTTTGCGTTCCAGGCTCGAACAGCACCGGGGCCTGCCGCACCGCAATCGAAAACGGATCGGGAGTACGCTTCCAGAAATCACCCTTCCACCCGGAAAGTTGATCGTGTGCGATTCCGTCCTGCTCCGCGTCTGAGATGCCCGAGGTGTGGGTCGCGAGCTGCCGGATTGTGATCTTCGATTTCAGCGGGTCCGCGCTCCAGCCCGCAATGTACTTCGACGCTGGATCGTCCGGCGAGATTCGCCCGTCGCTCATCGCCACCGCGAGCGACATGCCGCCGACAAGCGCTTTGGCCATCGAAGCCGTGCCACGGCCGGTTCGCGTCCCACTCAGGCGCGTACCATTCCAGCGCGATCCGCCCCCGCCGAATTACGATGAGGCCGGTGGTCCGGTGCGCTGCGAGGCTGCTTCGCCACGCTTCGAGTTTTGCCGCATCCAGCCCCGCGTCCCCTGGCGAGATGCTTGCCCAGTCCATCGATTGGCCGCACGTCAGCCCGGCGCAAACCGCAAGCACGACCGCTCTATTTAACCCCATGCCCTATTCTGTGCAATTCGCATATCACGATCAATGTCGGAGTTGTTTCGGAAACCCCTTGCGTGCCACCAGCGAACTATCCAGCGGCTATTGCGGTGCGGTGTTCAAGCGAAATCGCTACCGATATTGACCCATAACATCCCAAGACCGTACGCCGCCTGGCAGACGCTACTCTCCTAGCGGGAGGCTCGCAAACGGCGGGCCTTCTCTTCCGCCACCGGCCACAGCGTCGCTGCGCGTAAAGTCGCACCGCCCACCAACGCCTCCCAATCCGCTGCCGTCATGCTGTGATGCGTCCGGCCCGAATTCGCGTCTGTTTCCAGTACCGCCAGATAATCTCGGCGGGATTCCACCCCGGAGAACCATAGGCAGGAAAGGTGCGCGACAGGCGCCAGCAGCGTGCGCATGGAATACTCCCCGCCGCGAGCGAAGCGCGGCATACGACGGGTGGCGCGGATAGCCTCCATCCAGCCTTCCGCCGCCTTCCCGGAATGCAGCCGGAAATCGAAGCCTGCGCGCGCCTGAAAGACATCGAGCGCGATCAAACGCCCTTTCGTGGCGCGTAAGAAACAACGCCATCCGGCGGCCTTTGCGGCTTCGATCTGCGCCGTGCCGTTCATGCGCTCACCCATGTACCGATAGATCGGATGCGGCGAGAGCAGCCTCGGAGTTTTTGGGAAAACGATCTCGGGCGGACCGGCGTTCTCCCACCGGGCCGAATACTCCATAATCCCGGAGGCTACCACCGGCGGCAGCATCATACGTGCGAGTGACATGGCATTTACCTCAACGTAAAAGAATCGACCCACGCGCCGCCTAGCGACACTCCGCTGCACAGCCCGTCGTAACTCACCACCGATTTCTCACCCGCGCCCGAAGCAGGGTCCAGCACCGTCACATGCGGAACCCCGCCGATCTCGTCCCAGCCCTGAATGAGACAATAGTGGCTCGTGCCCCCCAACGCGCCGTTGAACAGGATGCGAATCGGCACGGGGTGCGCCAGAGCGTCGATCTGCTGTTTCACATCGTCGAAGCTCAGCACCCCGACCTCGTCGTTAGGGTGACCCATCGCGTCGAGCGCAAACTCAACGGGGAAAGGGATGTCGCAGGCGTCTGGCACCGGCGCACTGTCGCACAGGGGATTCGCCAGCACCTGGCAGACGATCGCCTCTTGCGTCGAGGCGTTGCTGCCGAAGAAGCGGCAGACCGCTTCCGTGACGGCTGCCCAGCACCACTGATCGTGATGCTGGTGTTCCAGTATCAGGTTGTTCAAATCGGGCATGCGCAGTTCCTACGGCTTGGTGAAGGTGATTGCCAACCCGAATCCTGCCTTGTAAGATCCGGTGACGGGAACGGTAGTAACACCGGCCGGAACCGGGTCGCCGACCCTGTATCCTCCGCCGAGCGCGCTTACTTTCCCAAAGTGAACTCCGGCAGTGATAAACATCGTCCGGAACAGCCCGAGGCTCAGGCCAGTCAGATATTCGGCGGCGGACCCGGCTGTCCCGCTTCCCTGACTGTGGGCAGCGACTCCGACGCTAGCCAGCACCGCAAAGCGGTGGGCTTTGTCCTCGCCCAGGCGGACATGGGCCATCGCCACGGGCAGCGGCGTCCGGTCGTTGTTCTCTGTAATCCCGAACTGGTTCGCCCCGGTCGCTCCGGAGGGCACCAGTCCGTATGTGGAAGTCTTCAGGAAACGCATCTCGACGCCCGCAGAAACCACAAACGGCTAGGAGCAGTTCACCGTGACGAACGGGTCTTTCGCATCGCTCAGGACCACCGGCTGGGAAGTGAACGAAGCGGACCGGTCCGCCAGGTAGAGCCGAATCGCAATCTGTTTATTCTGGTTGAAGCTGACGCCGCAGGTGACGTAAGTCTTCCTCTCGAACCCAGACAGTTCCATCGTGTCGATGATCCGGTTCCAATAATTCACGATGGCCTGCTGCTTGCCGAACGCAGCCGTCTTCTCGCCGGCCAGCGTGCTGGGGGCGAGATCGGTCAGTTCCGAAGTAATCCCGGTCTGGATCGCGGTGAGCACAGCCCTGTCCGCGTCGCTGGGATTCGCCATCAGGCGCATCGAGACCGTAATCTGCAAGCTCTTGAACGCGGTCACGTATTGGTCCGCCGCCTTCCAGGATGCTCTGGACGCCACATCCCGTGCCGTCTTGAGCTGTGCATCCTTCGTCGCGCTCAACACGCCCTGTGCTCCGTTCGTGCGGAAGATGTCGTCCGACTCGCTCAGCAAGGCGGAGAGCATGTTGATCGCCTTGTTGACTTCCGCAGTGGCCAAATCGTTCATAGTAGAAATCGGCAACCAGGCGTTGAGCAGCGTCTTGTACTGGTTTTTGATATCGTCGGTCGAGGCGTCCAGCGTGGCTGCTGCGCCCCCCGCAGCCGGTGCGGAGGCAAGCGTCCCTGACAGATTCGGGCCTGCGGTGTAAGTGACTGCGCGCCCGAATTCCGAGGAGTAGCGCAGCCCATTGAGCCGGACGCCTACACACGCGGAACCCTCGACAATCTCGCCAGTGTCCTTGAGTTCCATCATGATCGGTTTCGCCTTTTCCGGGCAATCGCGATCTGAAGCGGATTTGCCAGGCGGCGGCGTTGGAACGGAACCGCTCTGGCCGAAGGCCGCAAATCCGATGAAGAGAAGCGTCCATGTGGCGCGTTTGGTTGACGGGGTCATGATCATTGTTTCCACCTCTCGATCTAATGAGCGGATTCCAAGGCAAAAAAGGGACACGACCTAGTCAATACTTCGCGACGCTACTGCAGGCTGGTATCCCGGCCCCGTCGCCCCAATCGGCTAAAGCAACTTTCGGAAGCTCTGCGCTCGCCGCGCCCTCCAGCCCCCGAGGGATCTGGGTGGCTCAGGAATGTCCAAGCGGCGGAAACATCGGTGGTGGCAGGCCGTGTAACCGAGCAAGATCTGCCTGGAGCATTCAGCGATTCTATCCTAACGTCGAGGCACCGGCTCGATCGCTTGACGAAAAGCACCCGTCCCGCGAAAGTCCCCGTCCCGCGAAAGTCCCCGTTCCCACCAAGGGGACGATAATGTCCGATATCGCTCCGAGGCGGTCCGGCGTCACCACCGTCTGTTTAGGTCATCCGACGGTGTGACGACTATACGGACAAGTGGAATCCCAGGGTCCCTGGGCGCATCTTCGAGCTTGCCGGAAGTTGAACTCGGTCCAACGTAAAGGCAGCCGGCGCACGGGCACCAGAGGAATACCACAGGACCGATGCGTCAGACGTTCGTGTGGTCCTTGCGTGCTTCCGCCGGCGCGTGTCAATAGCTTTGAGACACTCCCAGATGGAATTTACTGAGTTTTATTCTCTGAGGGTTT
>OBLW0100001823.1_pt1 | contig 17795 bp, 9 predicted proteins | sample 1520161 | NCBI WGS metagenome assembly OBLW01 (sample SAMEA3539309, study PRJEB22396) | soil metagenome | biome: tundra; feature: field; material: soil | place: USA | collected 2010-05 | depth 0.15 m | reverse complement strand
CGTAGCGCATAACGAATGTCGAGCCAAACGTTGATCATCGTGTTCTTCTCCGTTGGGATTCTTGGAACTATTCGGTTCGGAGCGCTTGCATGGGATCGACGGAAGATGCCCGTCGCGCAGGAACAAAGCATGCGGCCAATGTAACCAGAAAGAGGATACCGGCAACCGAAGCAAAAGTGATCCAGTCAACCGCGCCAACACCAAACAGCATGCCGCGCAGGAAGCGCGTGAAAGCGAAGGAGACCAAAAGACCCGCTGTCAGGCCCATCAGCGCGAGGCGCAATCCCTGCCCCAATACCTGGCGAAACACGTCTCCCTGGCCGGCTCCCAGCGCCATGCGAATGCCGATTTCATGGGTGCGCTGCCGCGTGGTGTAGGCCACCACGCCATAGATTCCAACCGCCGCCAGCACCAGCGCCAGCAATCCGAACCCTCCCGCAAAAGCCGCGGCGATGCGCTCAAAAACGCTTCCCATCTGAATATTTGCCTTGAGCGTGGCCTGGTTATAAAGCGGCAGGTCCGCGTTGAGGTCATGAATCGTCTGCTCAACTGAAGATGTAAACGACCCCGGGTCGCCGGCAACGCGCACATGGAGAATAACCTGGCTCGCATAGCGCTGCATCAGTGGCAGCAGGACCAGCGGCGCACTGTCGTAAGTCATGCGCCGATACTTTCCATTGGCCGCCACACCCACCACCGTGCACCATCCGCCTGCCACCTGAATGCGCTTTCCAATTGCGTTTTGGCCTGGCCAGTAGCGATCCACCAAAGCCTGGTTGACGATCACTACCGGCACGGTTGACGAGTTGTCCTGTGCCGTAAAGTCTCGTCCTGAAATCAGCGGTGTCCGCAGCGTCTCAAGATAGCCGGGGCCCACTGTCCCCCGATCCACTTCCATGGATTCATGCAGCCGGGGCACGTACCCCTCAGGCTGAACGAAGTCGGAGTGAATGGTGAAATTCAGAGGCGAAAAATCAGCCAGTGTCGCGGACTGAACTCCCGGCAGCGCCTTCACGCGCGCCACTAGTTGCCGATCGAACTCAGTGCCTGTGGCTCTTGAATAGCCCACCGGATCGAGGTCGAACGTCGTCAGCAGCACATGGTTGGGATCGAATCCCACATCGGAGTTCTGTGCCTTCTGCAAGCTGCGAACAAACAAACCGGCGCATGTGAGCAGCAGCAGGGAAAGCGCAATCTGCGCAATCACCAGGCCGCCGGTAAGACGCGATTTTGAAAGCCCGCCAGAGGTGCTGAGCGCCTCATCCTTCAGAACCGAAACAGGTGAGAGGCGGGAAGCGCGCAGAGCTGGAATCGCGCCCGCAATCACAGCGGTAAAAATTGAAACCAGCAACGTGGCCAGAAACACTGACGAGTCGACATGCCCGTTAAGCGTGAGAGGCAGAGTTGTAGGCGGCAGAAATGCCGACATCGTACTGGCCGTCCACAGTGTAAGCGTAAGTGCGACTCCGCCGCCTGCAAGCGCGATCAGCAAATTTTCTACCAGGAGCTGACGCACCACTCTCCAACGGCTCGCTCCCATCGATAGACGAATCGCCATCTCACGGCGCCGCGCCACCGAGCGTACCAGCAGCAGATTGGCAACATTGGCGCAAGCCAGCATCAGCAATGCCACAGCCAGGGCAAGCAACATCGGCAGCGTTCCATACAAGTAAACATTGGCTCCAAATGGAGAACGCCATAGTGGATCGGAGGAGATCGTATTGGGCCCGCGGTGCTGATCCGGAAAGCGCACTACGAGGCGCTGCATCAGAACATTGAGTTCGCTCTCCGCCTGGCTGTGATCGACCCCCGGCGCGAGTTTACCTAACACGTTGAGCCACAACCCGTCGCGATTCTCAATGCGAGTGGAACCCCACACTTGCTTGTCCATCCCCAAAGGAATCCATATATCGGAACGCAGGCCTGTCTTGCATCCCTGAAAGTCCCTGGGGGCCACGCCAACAATCGTGTAAGGATGAAGATTAATCTGAATCGTCTTGCCAACGATCGATGGATCCCCTGCAAAGCGCTTCTGCCACAGATCGTAGCTAAGCACAGCCTCCGCGACGCCCTCGCGCTCGTTCTTTAGTGAAGGAAGAAGGCTCCTCCCCAGAATCGGCCTTACGCCCAGCACCTCAAAGTAGTTCGACGAGGCCAGCGTCCCGTAAATGCGCTCCGGTGTGCCCGAGCCGGTGATGGCCATGTAGTCGTCGTGATAACCAATCAGTCCAGAAAATGAATGCGTGCTGTCGCGCAGGTCTCTGAAGTCGAGGTAGGAGAACGGGGGCGTAGGATGTTCGCTCCGCTCTCCTCGCATGATCGTAATCATGTTGCCGGTATGCGCAATTCCCGGGATCGGGTTGAGCAGGGTCGAGTTGATCCAACTGAAGATGGTGAGGTTGGCCGCGATGCCCAGGGCCAGCGTTCCCACTGCCAGTGCGGTGAATCCCGGATTCTTGCGCAGTTGCCGCAAGGCGAAACGCAGGTCGTGCATTGCGTTCTGGAACAGCATCGCTAAGCCTCCGCTTCTGCTTCAAGCTTGTTGCGCTCATCTTCAGAAACAACCTTGCCATCGAACAGATGGACCTCGCGCTCGGCATGGCGGGCAAAACGCGGATCATGCGTCACCATGCAAATTGTCGAGCCTTCGCGATGCAGATCCGCAAGCAGGTGCATCACCGCTTCGCCGTTCTTCGAGTCCAGGTTGCCGGTAGGCTCGTCAGCCAGCAGGATGGAGGGCGAACCCGCCAATGCACGCGCCACGGCCACACGCTGCTGCTGACCGCCAGAGAGTTGCGCCGGATAGTGCTTCATGCGGTGCGCCATGTTCACGCGCTCCAGCGCTTCCTTCACGCGCTTCTTGCGTTCCGCGGAAGGCATGCCGGCCCGATAAGTAAGCGGCAGTTCAACATTTTCTTCCACAGTCAGGTCGCCAATCAGGTTGAAGCTCTGAAAAATGAAACCAATCTCCTGGTTGCGGATGCGCGAGCGGTCCGCGAAACTCAGGTTCTCCACCGGACTGCCGTTGAGCAGATAGCGCCCGCCCGTCGGCGTGTCCAGCAAACCGAGAATCGACAGCAGCGTGGACTTGCCGCAGCCCGACGGCCCCGACATGGCCACATACTCGCCGCGCGCAATGGTCAGGTGAATTCCGGAGAGCGCATGCGTCTCCACTTCGTCGGTGTAGAAGATCTTGGTCAGTTCCTCGATCTCAATCAATGTCCCATTCGATGCCATTCGTTCCCCCTCTTTTCGGTTCTCACTTGTCAGCTTTCAGTTCGCTTCCGCAAACGCGGATCCCTGGTCCCCGTGCACTGTTCACTGTTCACTGTTTCAGCTACTCAAGCCGTATCCGATCAACGCTGTCCCAGCGCGACATGTCGGAGAGAATCACCGTATCGCCTTCTCTCAGCCCTTCGAGCACCTGGATGTCGTTGACCGACGCGCGGCCCACCTTCACCGGTACTCGCGCTGCGCCTTTGTTCTCGGAATCGATCTTGAACAGGCTCAGCGTCGAGTTCTCGTTCCCCAGAGCTGGCCGGCCGACAAAGAGCACATCGGTCATGCGCTCCAGGTCGATGGTTCCGTCCACGCTCAACTGCGGAACCGCGCCCGCGGGCAACGGCCCATCAAGATCTACGTCAACCGTGCGCGTTCCGTTCACTACCGAAGGATCAATTCTGGTAACGTGGCCGGGAATCACGCCGTTATGCGTGTCGATTGAGGCCGGCTGGCCAATCTGAATGTCGCGCGCCTGCGTTTCGGCAATCTGTAAAGCAGCCTTGAGCTTGTCGAGCTGAATCACCTCGGCAACCGAAGTTCCCGCCGTAACGTGCTGGCCCACCTGCAGCGGAGTGGTGAGCGGCGCCAGGGAACCGGAGATGCCTGCCCTCACCTGCAGCGCCGCCGCCTGCCGCTGATAAAGATTCAGCAGCGCCTTGGCCTGGTCAATCTTGGTTTGCTGCGATGCAAGCTGCACCTCAATCGCCTTTTGATTCACATCCAGTTGTTCGCCGCTGAGCTGGTGCTGCGCCGCCAGTTGATCGGCCGTGCTCTTTGACTTGCTGTAGGCAAGCCCGGAGATCACGCCCAGATCGTAAAGCGCCTTGTCGGTCTGCGCCTGCAGCTGGTCTTGTGTGAAGTCGGAGTTCACCTGCGCCGCCGCAGTCTTCTTGTCCATCAAGGTGCTTTGCAGCGTCGCCTGCAGGCTCTTGTAGTCGGCCTGCGCAGCCTTCAGCGCCAACTGCGCGCTCAGCAGCTCCTGCTCAAGCTGCGGATCGGCCAGGTCCAGCAGTATGGTGTCCGGGGTAACCCGCGCACCGGGCAATACGCGAATGCGAACTACAGTCGCATCGGTCTGCGCCGGAATCAGCTCGATCGAGTCCTCGCGGGGCACCAAACTTCCCGTTGACGCGCGCACTTGCCGCACCAGCGGTCCGCGCTTCACTGTGTCAGTCCAGATGGTGGAGCGATCGACTGTGGGTGCGGCCGGCTTGAGCCGCGAAACCGCAAATCCCAGCAACGCTAAAACCACCACCGCGGCGCCAGCCCCAAGAATCAACTGGCGCTTCCTCTTCTGTTTCAAGTCTGGGCGTGCTATATCCATCACGCCGTGTACTTGCACGTCGGGTGCCACAGGGGTCTCGCCAGTTGACGCTGAAAATAAAAGACTTGAGCAATGAATAACAAGGTTGGATGGCCCGGATAGTGACCGTTTACCACGACGCACTGTCCGATATCGGACAGTGCGTCGTGCGGGTGACGAGCGCCGTAGCGTCGAACACTGCTTGGAGCAGGTGCTGCAGGGCGAATGAGTTCGACAACGACAACGGGACCCTGCGGCTGGATTGCGCGCAGATCAACGACGGGGTCGGCCTAGTACCTTGGCTGTATGATTTGGTAATTGCTAATGGACGAATGCGGGCGTGGACGCCCGCGCGACAGCCGGTCTGGAGACCGGCGCTACATTCTGGCGATTACATAATCACGCGGTCATGGTACTAGAGCCGGATGCCCGAGGTCTCGCCGTTGAGACCTGGGACGCGAGAGCAATTCTCTATCCCTACGAGGGTTCCTTATAGTCAATCGTGGCCATGTCTTGTTTTCGGATCGAAGCATTCATGGCGCCCGCAACAATCTCCTGCGCGCGCAAGCCGTCGAGATGCGTTATTGGAAACGCCTTCCCGCCACGGCAACACTCCAGGAAAGTCCTGAGCTCTTCTTTATAAGCCGCACCATAACGATCGATGAACTCCGGAAGCGGCTGATCGTACCGCCGCATTTCAAATTTCTTGAAAGCTATGGGCTCCTTCGCCTCTCGCGTACCGTAGGCCTCAACAGTAACCTCGAGAAGTTTCTGATTGAAGCATCCAATGCGAATCAGACCGCGCTCGCCGTAGATCACTGTCTCGCCGCGATAACCAGATACATGGTTGCGCGTAACTTGAATCTGGCCGATCAGCTCATCGCCAAAATCCAGCAGCATCAGCGCATCGTCGAAATCTTCGTCGCACGTGGTCAGTCGATGACTGAAGATGCGCGAACCGATCGCCATCGCCAGCTTTGGTTTGCGGCCTGAAAGCCACACGATCTCATCTACATTGTGAACCGCCATGTCGGGCAGAATGCCGGGGCTCGAAAAACCATTCGGTGCCGGGCCCGAGTCTTCGAGCGCGGAATAAATCTTGAATATCCGACCGATGGCGCCCTGATCGATTAGCTGCTTCGCATAGAGAATGGGCGCATCGAAGCGCCGTTGGAAGCCCAGCATCAACGCCCGCGGATGCTCGCGCTCCAGCAACTCCGCGAATTCGCGATCGCCCTGCAACGTCCCGGTTAGAGGCTTCTCCAGAAAGACCCTCTGCCCGGCATCAATCATCATCAAGGTGTGTTCGCGATGCAGCGGCGTATTTGTAGCGATAACCGTAACGTCGCACAGCCCCGATTTCGCAAGCCCCTCGATGTTGTCGAAGACCGGCGTCGAAGTACGAGTCATTGCAAGAAACGTGTCAGCAGCATGCCTGTCGGTCGTCGAGACGCAGGTGAGCCGGCAAAGATCGGACTCGTGCGCCAGCTCGTGAATATGCAACGCATGGATCATCCCCATGCGGCCAAGGCCTACAACGCCTACGCGCAGCGGCTGAACGGGAGTTTGGATTGAAGACGCAGGCGACGCCGTAGACATTATTGATACACCCCTCAGAACTCCTGTAATTCTGCGAACAGGCTACCACCCGAGGGTTCCGATGTGCCGTTAGAGCGGTTTCGATTCACGTGTTGCCATCTGAAGATCATGCGAGGTGGCATTTTCTTGAGGAAAATGCCACTTGGAATCTACGTTTCTGTAAAGAGCAGAATCGAAACCGCTGCAGGCCTTGATTCTCAGCAGATCCAACCTCCGGCTACTCCACTACTTGCTTGGCCCGGTAGCCGTCCCTGGCAATAATGTCGTACTTCAGCTGCTTTTTCTTCTGGTCCTGGAAGCGCAATGGCTGCCCCTCGGCATCCACCAGCGCCACGCGCAACTTGCGGTACGTGCCGTCCTGCTTGGGATTTGTGGGCCGGTAAACCAACTCGTATTTCGAGCGTATGTTCTCATTGATTTGCCCGAAAATGTCAGGCATCTCGCCTGAGAAGCGGGGGAAGAAGCTCATCCCTCCGGTCAAGCTCGAGAAAGTCTTCATTTCGTTGTCCGCCTGCAGGTAATCCATATCGCGTATGGATGACTCCATGCCTCCCCGGCCTTCGGTCATCGCCCGCAACATGCCGCCCGTAGAGACAGTGAATATCGTGATGTTGCGGCTGGCCTTCACCCTGGCCAGAATCTTGTCAAAGGTCAGCTTTGAGAATGTATCGCGGCCCGTAGCAATGACAAGGAGGTACTTTTGACCGTCAATGCGATCGAGTCGGTCCAGGGACTCATAGATCGCGTCAAAAACGTTAGTCTCCTGGAAACCGGGAACCTGCAGCATGCTGATACCCCGCATGATCTGCTGCTTGTCCTGCGTGAAGTCGGTAATGATCTGGGTGTGCATGTCGAAGGTCATCAGCGCGACATAGTCCTGGGGACGCAACTGCTGCGTAAATGCATATGCAGCATTGACCATGTCATTGCCCTTGATCCACCAGTAGCCGTTGGCCGCAAATTCGCACAGCATAAGCGCAGTAATGGGAGCCTCGACGCGCTTGAATCCGACCACTTTCTGTTCGACGCCATCCTCATAGATGCGGAAGTTGTCAGGCTTGAGGCCAGGCACGAATTGGTGCGTCTTTTCCAGCAGCACACCCACGTCCACTGTGACCTCCTGAACGTCGAGGCGAATCGAGACATTGCCGAGTTCCTCAGGATTCTTGATCATCTTGGGCGCGGCCGGAGCCGGCGGAGGCGCTTCTTCGGGCGCTTCCTTTTTCTTGGGCACTGCAATGACCCCGGTGTCGCCCGCGGGGCCGCCGGAGGCCGGCGCGGTCTGATCCGGTTGCTGAGTCTGCGGGCTGGCGGGCTGAGATTGCGCCCGGCTCATTGGGGCTGCTGCCAGCGCTGCCAGAGCAAGAAGCAGCACGGAGTAGGAAAAACAGCGTGCAACTGAAACGGATCGGTGCGGCTTAAACATGGCAACCTCTGTGTTGAACAGCATACGGGATCAGCCGAGGGGAACGACAGCATTCGAAAGCAGCCTCTAGCTCGTCCCTTCTGCTGCCAGCTTCGCTCGCCTTGCGAGACTGCAAACGCAAGCACGAAAAAGCTGGAAGCTGGAAGCTTGGAGCCAGCCCTTCCGCTGTACTCTTATAGACGTGGAATTTCGCCTGAAGCAAACCGTTTTGCGTTTGGCCGCGGTTGTTGTCACACTAGCCGGTGTCCAGGCTGCCCTTATGTGCCCAGTCTCGCTCCGGGCACAAAACCCTGTTCCTGCAGCAGATTCTGCATCCCACGCGCAAGCAACTGCAGGGCCGCCGCCCTCGACCGGCGGCGTCTTTCCCCTCAGCCAGGTGCGCGCCGGCATGACCGGTACCGCATGGACGGTCTTCTCAGGCAGCAAGCCGGAACCGATGGATGTAGAGATCCTGGGAGTATTGCGCGGGGCGCGCGGTCCCGGCCAGGACATGATCCTCGTCCGGCTCCATGGCACAAAGCCCGAATACACCGGCGTGGTGGAGGGAATGAGCGGCAGCCCCGTGTACATCGGCAGCAAGCTGCTGGGTGCGCTCTCATACCGCATTGGCCAGTTCAGCAAGGAGTCGATCGCAGGCATCACGCCCATTGAAGAGATGCTGGAGGTGCGCGACCTCCCAACCCACGGCTTGCCCAGCAACATGCAGTCCGCCTCCGCCAGCCAGATCACCACCAACGGGACAACCGATTCGGCCTTTTCCGCGTCGCCCACCAACCAGGCCACCCCTGCCATGAACTTTCAGATGATGGAAACCCCACTCATGATGAGCGGATTCCGGCCCGAAGCGATTCGCATGTGGCAACAAAAAATGGCCGGAACCAGCCTGGAGCAAGTAGCAGCCGGCGGAATGGGCGGGTCTTCCCTGGGAAACACCGAGCTCTCAACAGCCGCTGAAGCCGGCGTTGTGCCCGGATCCGCCGTCAGTGCGCAGTTGATTCGCGGTGATGTGGAGGTTTCCGCCACCTGCACTGTCACCTACATTGACCCAAAACGCCTCCTCGCCTGCGGACATCCCATCCTTCAGGCCGGACCGGTTTCGCTTCCTATGACCACCGCCGATGTGGTGGCCACGCTGGCTTCGCCATTGAACGCTTTCAAGATCATCAATACCGGCGCCACCATCGGCGCATTTACTGAGGACCGCGGCGCAGCCATCAGCGGCATACTCGGTGCTCACGCGCACATGATCCCCATGCATGTTGCGATCGAGGGTCCAGAAGGCAAGCGAGCGGTGAACGTTGAAATCATGGATATTCCTTCGCTAACACCGCAGGCCATGGAAGTGGTTCTCTACGACTCGCTGCTTCAATCCAACGACAGCACTGCCGCCAGCAGTTATCACCTCACCGGCAACATTGATATCGAAGGCTACACACCTTCGCCCATCGACCTCTGGGCATCACCCGGCGAAGCCATGCCCGCGCCCATGCAGGCAGCCTTGCTGGCCGGCGAAAACTTTATCAGGCTCTACTCGAACAGCGCCCGGCAAAACAGCGTGCGCGGCATCAACATCCATGTCGAAGAGGTTCCTCGGCGCGTGCAGGTGGATCTCGTGACTGCACGCCTGGTTTCAAGCGACACAGCTCACGCAGGAGACACAGTCATGGTTGAGGCAACCGTCCGTCCATGGCAGCAGCCGGCGCGAAACGTCCGCATTCCCGTCACGCTCCCCACCCGGCTGGACGCAGGAAATCTGCGCCTCCTGGTTTCGGATGCCGGTACACTGGACCGGACTATGAACCAACCGCACTTTTCAGGCCACCAGCCCGACCTCGATGCGGCACTCGCTGAAAACCGGCGCCAGCACCCGGCAGATCGCATCTATGTAAGCCTGCTGGTCCCCGAAACCCAGGCAGGCGTCTCCGGCAAAACCCTTGCCAGCCTGCCCCTTTCCATGGCCAATGCTCTCGAGCCCATGCGTTCCGTCCAGGAAGCCGGGCTCAATGGGGAGTCGGCAGTCGTCGCCGGAGAGGCTCCAGCCGGGGGAGTGCTGAACGGATTTCAGGTGATCACCCTCCACATTGAAGCGGGCGGCGGTTTAAACTAGAGTTGGCAGATTTTTTTGTTGCCAAATTGTTCCATTCCGGCGCCTTGGGGTATCATGCCGGCACATTACCCAGACTCCCAAAGAGGAATACAGAGAGCATATGGCACAAATTCAAGGTCTAGCAGCGCATGCGGCAGGGGCAGAGCTATTGCCCTTCCACTATGATCCAGGAAAGCTGGGTTCGCAGGAGGTTGAGATCGCCATTACTCACTGTGGCATCTGCCACAGCGATCTTCACCTTATCTCCAACGATTGGGGCATCAGCCATTTTCCGTTCATTCCGGGCCACGAGATTGTCGGGACTGTTGCTGCCGTGGGCAGTGAGACACGATCGCTCGAGGTAGGCCAGCGAGTCGGTCTTGGGTGGCAATCGAATTCCTGCGGTCAATGCGAATGGTGCATGCGGGGCCTGGAGAACCTTTGCCCCGATGCCGAAGGAACATGTGTTCATCGCAACGGCGGTTACGCCGAACGCGTTCGTGCCAATGCACGCTTCGTAATTCCCATTCCCGACGCCCTTGACAGCGAACAGGCGGCGCCACTGCTCTGCGGCGGCATCACGGTCTACAATCCGCTTCGCATCCATGGCATCAACCCTTCGTCGCGGGTCGGCATTGTTGGAATCGGCGGACTGGGACACATTGCCATCCAATTTGCCCGCGTTTTCGGCGCAGAAGTCACGGCCTTCTCCACCTCTGCCGGCAAGGAACAGGAAGCTCGCGCACTGGGCGCGCACAACTTTGTCAACAGCCGCGAATCGAAGGCGATGAAGGAAGTGGCGGGGTCAATGGATTTTATTTTGAATACCGCGAACGCTGACCAGGACTGGGGAATATATCTGCAGTCGCTGCGGCCTACAGGAACGCTGTGCTTTGTGGGCGTGCCCCCATCGCCGGTGTGCGTACACGCTTTTCCGCTCATCTCCGGCCAGCGCACCATCAGTGGAAGCCCGGTCGGCAGCCCCTTCCGGCTCCGCGAAATGCTGGATGTGGCCGCTCGTCACGGCGTCAAGGCCACAACCGAGTTGTTCGCCATGGCCAAGGCCAACGAAGCCATTGAGAAGCTGAAGAAGAACAAGGTGCGCTACAGGGTCGTGCTGGCGAACTAAGCCAGCTCAAAAGCAAAGAAAAAGGGCTCGCATAATGCGCGCCTTTTTTCTTTGCGGTTATCGCGAATTAGAAAATCGATCTCCAGATCAGCCGAGTTCGAAGCGATCAAGGTTCATCACCTTGGTCCAGGCCGCCACAAAGTCATGCACGAACACCTGCTGCGAGTCCCTGCACGCATAGAATTCCGCAAGGGCTCGGAGCTGGGAGTTCGATCCGAAGACAAGATCGACAACGGTGCCCGTCCATTTCAGCGCGCCGCTCGCCCGATCGCGTCCTTCCAACACGCCTTCAGATGCGGCGGACTTCTGCCACTTCGTATTCATGTCGAGGAGATTCACGAAGAAATCATTGGTCAATGCTTCGGGCCGCTTGGTGAAAACGCCAAGTTCGGAATGTCCGAAGTTTGCATTCAATGCGCGCAGGCCGCCGATCAGAACTGTCATCTCCGGAGCGGTCAGCGTCAGCAGGTTCGCCCGATCCACCAGCAACTCAGCCGCTGAATCTTCTTGTCCCTTCCGGATGTAGTTGCGGAACCCATCTGCAGTCGGTTCCAGTACGGCAAACGAATGCACATCGGTCTGCTCCTGCGACGTATCCGTGCGTCCTGGCGAGAACGGGACCTTAACGTCGTGGCCTGCCTTCTGCGCAGCTACCTCGACCGCTGCGCAGCCGCCCAAAACGATCAGGTCAGCAAGCGAGACCTTCTTTCCCCCAGATTGCGCGCCGTTGAAATCCTTCTGAATCGTTTCCAGCGCCTTGAGAACCTTGGCCAGTTCAGCCGGCTGGTTCACTTCCCAATCCTTTTGCGGCGCCAGGCGAATGCGCGCACCGTTAGCCCCGCCACGCTTGTCACTGCCGCGGAACGTTGCCGCCGACGCCCAGGCCGTCGTCACCAGTTGGGGGATGGAAAGCGAAGACGCGAGTATTTTGGCCTTCAGCGCCGCAACATCCTGCTCGCCGATCAATGCATGATCCGCTGCCGGAACAGGGTCCTGCCAAATTAGTGGCTCCGCCGGAACAAGCGGGCCAAGATACCGCGAGTGAGGCCCCATGTCGCGATGCGTCAGCTTGAACCAGGCCTTGGCAAAGGCGTCTGCTAACTCCTGAGGATTCTCGAGATAGTGCCTCGAAATCTTCTCGTAGCTCGGGTCAACTCTCAGGGAGAGGTCCGTGGTGAACATGATGGGAGCGTGCTTCTTTTTGGGGTCGTGTGCATCTGGCACAGTACCCGCTGCAGCTCCATTTTTCGGCGTCCATTGCTGAGCACCGGCCGGGCTCTTGGTGAGTTCCCATTCGAAATTGAAGAGGTTTTCCAGATAGTTGTTGTCCCACTTCACCGGGTTGGTGGTCCATGCACCCTCCAGCCCGCTGCTGATCGTATCTACGCCCTTGCCGCTGCCAAAGCTGTTTTTCCAGCCCAGTCCTTGCTCTTCAATGCCTGCGCCCTCCGGTTCGCGACCGACATATTTGAGCGGGTCGGCAGCGCCATGAGCTTTGCCGAACGTGTGTCCTCCGGCGATAAGGGCAACTGTCTCCTCGTCATTCATCGCCATGCGCGCAAACGTCTCGCGAATATCCGTTGCCGCAGCCACTGGATCCGGCTTGCCATTGGGTCCTTCAGGATTCACATAAATCAGGCCCATCTGAACTGCGCCGAGAGGATTGTCGAGCTGACGGTCGCCCTTGTAGCGTTCGTCTCCCAGCCACTTGGTCTCGGATCCCCAATAAATATCTTCTTCCGGCTCCCACACGTCCTCGCGTCCACCGCCGAAACCAAAGGTCTTCAGTCCCATCGAATCCAGCGCAACATTACCAGCGAGAATGATCAGGTCGGCCCAGGAGATTTTGCGGCCGTACTTCTGCTTGATTGGCCAAAGCAACCGGCGCGCCTTGTCGAGGCTGACATTGTCCGGCCAACTGTTCAGCGGCGCAAATCGCTGCGTTCCGTTGCCTGCGCCCCCACGGCCATCGGCGATACGATACGTGCCTGCGCTATGCCACGCCATGCGAATGAAGAACGGCCCATAGTGGCCGTAGTCCGCAGGCCACCAGTCCTGCGAGGTCGTCATCAAGTCATGCAGATCCTTGATCACAGCATTCAGGTCGAGACTCTTGAACTCCTCGGCATAATTGAATGCCGCGTCCATGGGATTGGACAGTTGCGAGTGCTGGTGCAAGATCTTCAGATTCAGTTGATCGGGCCACCAGTTTGCGTTCGATTGGGCCCCAGCCGATGTGTGCTTGCGGGCACCGTTCGAAAATGGGCATTTCGCATCGCCTGACATGGCGTTCTGATCGTCGACTATGGGTGGTCCGGGGGTCTTTGTCTCGCGTTCAGACATGGGCGCGTCTCCTTCATGTAAATGTGAATGTCGTTTGGGTTTCGCGCCGGGCTGCTTTTGAGCACCCTGCGCCGTTGTTTCTGGACTTCGGGATTGCGGCTCTCCCACCGCCGGGCGCGCCTCGGGAAACAGTCCACTCACTCAAACTAGTCTCGCCGCTTCCATAAGTAAAATCAAACGACACCTTCCGCCGCACCTGCATTGCTCCAAAACCGGTTCAAAACACCACCAGCCACCGTTAGATTTTCCTCATTTTGAGCTGAATCTCAATCATTTTCCAAGAACAGGAATTCCGGCCTCCCTTATCCACAAAAACCCCCTCCACCGCCGTTGACCCTGCTCCTCTTGCTCCTTAGAGTCTGTAGACGGGTGGCAAGTTTGATTCCACCCGAACGGCAGACAAAATACCCCTGACGTCCAATAAACAGCAGTCTCACACAGCCCCTTAATCTCGGAGTAGGAATGCTGAAACTAAAGAAGATACACATTCTCGGCTTTAAAAGCTTCTGCGACCGCACGGAGCTGGCAGTGCCGGGAACGGGCATTGCCGTGGTGGTGGGGCCGAACGGCTGCGGCAAGTCAAACATCCTCGATGGAGTCAGTTGGGTGCTGGGCGAGCAGAGCGCCAAGAGCTTGCGCGGCACAAACATGCAGGACGTCATCTTCGCCGGAACCCGCGACCGCAAGGCTCTCGGCATGGCTGAAGTTACCCTGACCATGGTCGATCCAGAGGCCTTTGAGGGGCCTGTGCCCGTTGAGCCGGAGGTGGTGGTCGAACACGAGGGACCCACTGACTGGGACGAGGACGAAGTGCGCCGCCGCCGCGCAGCCGAGGCCGAGGAAATTATCGCCAATGAGCAGCCCGGCCAGGTGATTGAAGATGATGAGCCTGAGGAATCGCACTCCACGGGCGAAGGTCCGCAAGCCGTAGTCCTCAAGATTCGCCGCCGCCGCTTTCAGCGCACACCACAGAAAGGCGAAATCGTAATCACCCGGCGGCTGTTCCGCACCGGGGAGAGCGAGTACCTGCTGAACGGCAAGCTCTGCCGCCTGCGCGACATTCAGGACATCTTCATGGGCACTGGCCTTGGCCCCGAGAGCTACGCCATCATCGGCCAGGAGCGCATCGGACAACTGCTAAGCTCCAAGCCTCACGACCGCCGCGCCATCATCGAAGAAGCCGCGGGCATCACGCGCTTCAAGACCAAGAAGCGCCTCGCCGAGCTGCGACTCGAAAGCGCACGTCAGAACCTCGCCCGCGTCGACGACATCTTTGAAGAAGTCACGCGCCAGATGAACTCGCTCAAGCGTCAGGCTGCCAAGGCAGAACGGTTTGCCGCAGTGCGCGATGAACTGCGCGGACGCCTGCGCGTAGTGCTGGCGAGCCGCATGGCGCTCATGGACGCAGACCAGGCGCGCCTGGAGCAGGAGATCTCTTCCCTCTCAGAGAACATCAACGCCTCCGCCGAGCAGATCGGCACGCTTGAAGCCAGCCAGCACTCGCTCACCGAGCGAGGCTATGAGCTTGACCGCGACGGACACGAAGCGCAAGGCCGCGCCAATGAAGCCGCAGTCGAGTTGGAACGCGCCACCGCCCGCGAGCGCAGCAACACCGAGCGCGTAGGCGAACTGGAAGGACGCATTGCCGCGGCCGGAGCCGAGCTCGAGCAGACCCGCACGCAGTTGGCCGGCATTGCAGAAGAGCGCGCGCAGCAGCACAGCTTTCTTGAGTCCGCAGCGGGAGAAGCAAGAGAATTTCGTCAGAAGGTTGAAGCACGTCAGCACGAAGCCCGCACGGCTGCAGAAGAGGTCTTCAACTCCGAGCGGCAACTGGAGTCCGGCCGCCGCCACGCCATGCACCTGCTCACCCTGGCTGGCAACGCCCGCAGCTTTACCGCGCAGAGCGAAGAGAGCCTGGCTTCGCTGGAGCGCGAAGCCGAGCGGCTCCATGCGGAGATGGGCCAGGCCCGCAACGAACAGGAGAACCTCGGCGTCGAGAGCGGACAAGCGCGCCTGCGCTTTGAGTCCGCGGCGGATGAACTCAAGCGCCTTGAAAGTGAAATCGCCACCTTGCGCGAAACAGTGCAGACAAAGCGCGCAGAAGAAAGCGCACAGCGCACGCGCGCCAACCAGCTTCGCGGCGAGCAAGCTGCTGTTGCGGGCCGTCGCGACTCGCTCGAGTCACTCATTCGCAATCACAGCTACTCCACCGACTCAGTACGCAAGCTGCTGAAGCCCGGTGCTCTCGGCCATGGCCGCTCGCCCGTGGGAACACTCGCGGACTTTCTTGAAGTCGGCGGCGAGCACGAAGGCGTGGTTGATGAATTTCTGCGCGAAGAACTGAATTACGTAGTTGTAGAGAGCTGGGGTGCAGCCGAGGAAGGCGTGCGCCTGCTGAAAACCGGAGATGGACGAGCAACTTTCCTGATCCACTCCGATGAGCAGGGTGTGCTCTTCAACGACGGCGCAGGCGTGGTCGACGAACCCGGCTTGACTCCGCTCAGAGAAGCCATCAAGGTGCTGAACGGCTTTGGCCGCACGCTTGAATCCATCCTGCCCAAGCTGCGGCACAGTTACCTGGTCACAGACTCGCAGGACGCATTGCGGCTGACCTCGCGCTATGCACACGCCTATTTTCTTACTCCCGAAGGCGAGTGTTTCCACAACGCCACCGTGACCGGCGGCAAGCCCGCCAGCGAAGGCCCTCTCGCGTTAAAGCGCGAGTTGCGCGAAGCTGAAATTCGGTTGGCGAAACTCGAAGTCGCCCTGGCGCAGGCGGAAACAGAAGCGGCAATCCTCACCAGGACCATCGAAGAGTTGACCGCGCAGCTTGAAGCCCGCAGCGAGCAGCGGCGCACTGCCGAGACCGACGCCGCCAACATGGGCGCCGCGCTCAAGCAGATGGAAGGCGAGGCGCAGCGCATCGAACGGCGTTTGCAGGATTGGCTCCTGCAGGCAGCGCGCAACAAGGACGCCTGCGAGACCAAGCGCCAATCCATCGACCAGAAGCGCGAAGAAGCCGCACGCCTTGAGTCAGAACATGCGCAAGCCGAGGCCGGCCTCGACGAGCTGCAAGCCCAGCTTGCCCTGATGCGTCAGAAGCGAGAAGGCCTCCAGCAGGAAGCCGCGCAAGTCACTGCGGAACTGGCCGGCCTTGAAGAGCGGCGCCGCGGAGCCGAAGCTGCCTTCCAGCGCATTGATCGTCTCCATGCCGACCTGGAGCGCCGCGTGCAATCCATCGAACAGCAGCGCGCCACAGCCACGTCAGAAAAGGAACAGCGCATCGCTGAGAGCGCCACCCTTGTCGACCGGCAAAAGGAGTTGGCAGACGCACGCGCTGAAGCGCTGGCTCTCACCCAGACCATCGCCGCGCAATCGCAGGCACTGCGCCAGCAGCTGGCGGAGATGGAGACGCAGCTCAAAACTGGACGCGCCGCGCTGGATCAACTGCGCGAGAGCCGCGCCGGCCGATCCAGCGAACTTGCCAAGCTCCACTCCGATCTCGAGTACCTCGAAGCAAGCTGCCTGGCCGAAGTCAACGTCGAGGCGCAGGTGCTCCGCGACGATGCGGAGATCGTTCGCCTGCTCGGTGAAGAACTCACTGTTGAAGAGGAAACCTGCCGCACACTGAAACAGCGCATCGAGCAGATGGGCCCGGTAAACATGATGGCCCTCGATGAATACAAGGAAACCGCCGAGCGCCACGGATTCCTCGAAACCCAGCGCAAGGATCTGATGGAGTCCATCGAAAACACTGTGGAGACCATCAAGGAGATCGATCAGATTTCGCGCACCAAGTTCGACGAAGCATTCGCCAGGATCAACGAAAACTTCGGCCAGGTGTTTACGCGCCTCTTCCACGGCGGACAGGCCTTCCTGCGCCTCACCGACGTGGAGAACCAGGCCGAGAGCGGTCTGGAGATCGTCGCCTCGCCTCCCGGAAAGAAGCTGCAGAATGTGCTGCTGCTCTCCGGCGGCGAGAAGGCGCTGACGGCTTTGGCGCTGCTGGTGGGTATCTTCGAGTTTCAGCCCAGCCCCTTCTGCGTTCTCGACGAAGTGGACGCGGCTCTCGACGAAACCAACGTCGGCCGCCTTGCCGACCTCCTGCACTCACTCAGCAAGGAAACCCAATTCCTGCTCGTCACCCACTCCAAGCGCATGATGCAGTCCGCCGATATGATCTACGGCGTAACCATGCAGGAGCCCGGCGTCTCCAAGATCATCAGCGTGCGCCTCGGCGCCCAGGAACAACACCGCGCCACCGCGTAGGGCTGACGGGATTGCTTTCCCATGTCCCAAAAGCGGGACATGGGGCACCCGGCCGGATGCCGCTCCGCCCGTAAACAGGTAACGTCGGAGCTCTGTCCCGCAGTAGTAATCACGCCGCGGTTTTGACATCGTCTAATAGCTTTCGACACTTCAATAGTGGTTTCCTTGCAGTCCTCTTCTTGCCGGACACCTGACCCGGTCTCGCCGGGCCTTTTCGTTTCGCGCTCACGACCATGGCTTTTGTCCACAGCCGCCGAAAGGCGGTTTGAAGTCCGCTCCTGTAAGCCGACTTCGAGGGGCCGACCCTCATCGGTTAAGCAGTTACGCACGCTCCGCTCTTGCAAGCTTCGCGTGCTCA